>ERZ1463038.718-NODE-718-length-11806-cov-16.779593_pt1 | contig 11806 bp, 16 predicted proteins | sample MGYA00564479_ERZ1463038 | MGnify/ENA primary metagenome ERZ1463038 (study PRJEB39244, sample SAMEA3635134) | Helicobacter pylori | study: EMG produced TPA metagenomics assembly of PRJEB11511 data set (Assembly of a 5300-year-old Helicobacter pylori... | reverse complement strand
CTCCTGCTGGCGCTGCCGACGCTCGACCTCGATCAGGTGGTCGTGACGACGGAGCGCGGCAGCCTCGGCGGCTCGGCGCTCCTGCTGCTTCGCGGCGAGTGCGCGCTGCTCGAGCGCGTTCCGGTGGGCGTCGTACGCGTCAAAGTCGAAGTCGGTGTCGGCCGCTGGGGAGTGAAAGTGTGGCGCGGGAATTTGGAATGGGATTTGAGAGTAGGCGGGGCGCGGCTGGAAGGCGAACGACGAGGCGAACATGGTGGCGTCGGGCTACGGAGCACCGAGGGCGAAGCTGGAGATGTGGTGGACGGCGAAGTGAGCTCAAGATGTGAGGGAAGGGAAAGGGGGAAGTGCTTACCGGAGGGTTGATAAGTCATCTCGGGCAGAATGTGCTGGCAGTGCATCGAACGTTCGAGAGAAGAACGCCGGCGAACGCGGTGGAACGCCAGCAAGGCCCGAAGCCCGACTGATGCCAAGCCCGACGTGCTCTGAGGTTCTCGCTACGCTGAATACCAGTCACCGTCGCGGCCGTAACGTCGCCCACGACCCTGTACTTCGATACAACCCCATTGAGGCAGAAACCCGCCTCGGCGACGGCGCCGGCCACCGAGACCGCGGGCAAGACGGTGTCGAAGTCTGCTGCGAAGCGGCGGGTGGGGGGGAGAAAGGTTACAGCCAAAAAGGCGGGTTGACACGGAGTCTGAAATCACTGGAATTGTGAACTTGCAAATGCATTGCTCCTCACTGCGACCCGTCGATTGCTCAAGGAGCTCGAGCAGACGCTTCTCTCGGTGAGTGCTGGAACTCTCGTCACTACTATCTCGGAACCGAGTTCTGATACTCCTGGAGAACCTCAGCTTAAAAAGAACGAAAAAACGTCGCCGCATTGGCCGAATGGGCCGTCACAGCGGGCCCGCAAGTGAACCCGCTGTCCGACTGCCTCCCTCGCAAAATCCCAGTCCTCGTTCTTCGCACAGGAAGGGTTCCTGGGTGCTTGATTTCCTACGTTGTCGAGCTCAAAGCGCAGATCAAGGGTGTGTTCGAGTCTTTGGGCGTCACACACTTCAAGGTCAGCTTTGAGTTGTCCAGGTTCGAAGTTGCCATCCTGAGTTCCGGCCTGAGAGCTGTGTTATTGCTTTCGATTTACCTCCTGTGCTGCAGACCTTCCCGGACACCACGAAGGACGGGGCGCCGCCTTCCGGCGAGCTCACGCAAAAGCTCCGGGCGTCCAACTGGGACGACCTCAGTTTCCCAAAGCTGAAGGACACCATTGCTTAAAAACATAATACCGAGTATCCACGCTAGTCATCACCAGAAACCTCGATTGGGCGTGGCGTGAGATCTCGGGAGGCGCTTAAAGGGGTCACGGCCTGGCAGGTGCGGATCGGCGAACAACTCGAGTCGATTCGGCATAGGTTGTTATTTGAGATCATCAGGTCTTATTTCATTCGTGATTCCCCTTGGTTCGGAAGCACTCGTGTCGGGCAGTTCTTCATCGCCTGCGCGCGACTTCGCGTTTCGGTCGTCTCAAAAAGGTTTGGGCCATTCCCAGCTCAGGCTTTCGTAATTGCAGATTATTTATGTGAAGTGAGAGCATGTCCTCGGGTCTGAGAACGAAGTTGTGCGGGAGAGGGCCAGCTTCGCTCGGCGCAATCACGAAACCGGCCGGACCGCGACCGTCGAGTGCTTTTCGCCGGAGTGGGGGGCCGTTGCTGACGTGCCAGTGTCCTGCAGTATCCTTTTACAACATATCATAACTCATAACGTGGGCGCCTGTTCTTGAGGGAGTGGTGACTCAACTCTTTTGGGACTTCGCAGGCCGGTAGTTGAGAAGCGTTCCCGCTCTTTTGACGCTGCCCGTCCACGCCGCCCAGATCCCCAATCATACTACGCCTAAAGGTCCGGCTGTTTTCTCCGTACGCTGCCCACTCGCCCACCCTTTTCAGTATGAAGGCTCCGCCGACGTCGCGGCGGCCGTGGGGCCGGGCACGGGGGACGCGAAGCTCCCCCACTCGCCAAGTACGACCAGTGTGCGGAGGCTCTCCGGAGACGGTCAGTGACATCTTTTGCTGACACGGAACCAGGTCAGCGGTTAAGCAGGTCTCGATGCAGCCATCCCTGCAGTAACTGGAGCCTTTTCCCCGCAACGCGCGGCAGGCGGCCCGCCCGGCCCGGCTTGAATCTGAGGAGCTCCTCATGACCCCAGGTTCGGGCTCGTGTCTCTTCCTCCTGCATCTCACACTCCCCACCCTTTCCCCCGCGACCCCAGACCGACTGCGACGAACCGCGACCATGTGCGTCCACTCAGGCTGCCTTCTCTCCACACTCCCCAGCGCAACCCTCGCTGACTCTTTGTCACCAGGTCGTCAGCACTCTCGCCCACGGATGTACATGGCGATTCCAAGAAGGACACGATGTGCGTCTCTCACGCCCTACCCTGCTCCTCCGCACACCTCGTCGCTCACAACGCTGACTGTAGCTTCACTTGGCAGGGCCCAAAACAGTAGGGTTTACGTGGTAAGCATCCTCCTCTCTTTGGCGCCCGGAGGAAGGCCGCGCTCCGCGCGGTCTCGCCGACTGCTGCGATCGGCTTCTCCTGAAGCACATGATCACTAACATGCGCGTTTCGGCTGGACAGGTCGCCTTCATCGCCTATTGCGGGATCTTTCTGTTTGGATGTGAGCACGAAACCGCACTTGGCAGGGTTTGGCAGAAACTGAATGCGCTCGTGCCCTTCGCAGACGACACTGGAGTCGCTGGTGGCGTAGTCGGGTTGAAGAGCTTTTCCGACTCGTTCGGGTACACCAACAAGTCCAAGACTGAGATTACAGCGATCAAGTCGTGGATCGTCTCGATCTTGATGCTCGGCGCGTACGGTTGGGTCCCGCCGAGGCAGATCGTGCACGCGCACTGACGCTCGATCATTCCGTGCAGTTTCGCTGGTGCTGTTGGGGCTGCCCCCATCTGCCAGGCCATCGGTCGCAAGAAGGGCTTGATGGTTTCCGTGATCGTGTTCATCATCGGATCCGCTGTATGCCCTCACCTTCGTCTCAAGCCCCGCTCGTCGCTGACGCTGCTGGCTCGTGCAGATTCAAACCGCTGCCACCCACTCGTGCGTCGACTTTCTGGTCACATCCCAGACACGAGTATCAAGCTTATACCCGCTTCAGAGTTGGACAGATGTACGCTGGCAGGTTCATCGGTGGATTGGGAGTCGGTGCCATGTCGAGTGCGTTGGCTCTGGTCTCGTGGGCGTTCAAGCGCTGACCTCTGGACCTTAGTGATGTGTCCCGTATATGGTTCGCCTCTACCGACACAGTCAAGGTCAGGAGTGTCAGCTGAATTTTTCTCGACAGTTGCGGAAATGTCACCGAAGGAAGTCCGAGGACGTGCGTCACAAATCACACTTAAAACCTGATCTCACCGGGTGCTGATAATAAAGGCATTTGCAGGCATCACTGGCTTATTCCAGATCACGGTGGCCATTGGTGTGGCGATTTCATACGTGCGTCGGCGCTGGCGGTCCGACAGACTCGGATAAAGCTGACACCAGTAATTCAGTGGATCACGTACGGCTTTCAGGTCCACCACGCTGGAACATCGATCCAGTGGCGCTTCCCCGTAAGCAGTGCTCCTTCCGAAGCGGTGCGCCCAGAGCCTTACCAGTCTCGCACTATCAGATTGCGTTCCAGCTCAGTACGACTCATGCCCTGCAAATGAGGAGTACAACTAACGCTCTGTGCGCAGTTCCGGCAGCTATCATGCTGGTCCTCTTGTTCTTCATCGTCGAGAGCCCGCGATGGCTCATTTATAAGGGTCGGAACGAGGAGGCTCTCGTGAACATGGCCTGGGCGCGAAAGCGGGACATCAACGACAGTCGAGTTCAAGAAGAAATCGCCGAGATCACCGCCGCGATCAAGGAGGAGCGGGACGCCACCGAGGGCGCCAGCATCAAGGAGGTCTGGGCCAAGGGCAACCGCAAGCGCTTTGGCGTCGCGTTCTTCATGTTCTTTTTCCAGCAGTGGTAAGTGTACGAGTCTGCTTCGTGCATCACGTCGCTAATCCACAGTTTTTTACAGGAGCGGACAGAACTCCATCAGCTACTACAGGTTTGCTTCTTCCTCTGGATGATGGCGAGAATCATCAAATTTACCGTTTCTAATTGACAGTCCCCTCATCTTTCAGTCAATCGGAATCACGGGGACTTCGACCGGCCTCCTCGGTACGTCTGATCTGCGTGCGAAGTCAGGATGTGGCTCGTTACTGACTGGCTGTCCCCTCCCCAATTTCAATCTCATCTCTACAACTCACATAGCTTCCGGGATTTACGGTCTCGTAAAGATCGTGGCCACCACCATCTTCGTTCTCATCGGCATTGAGAAGGTCGGTCGCTCCAAGGCGCTCGGTACCGGATCCATTGGCATGAGCACCTTCCTGTGGATCATCGGCGCGATCTACTACACCCACATTCCCGACGTGAAGGCTACCACTCCCTCGCACTCTTCGATTGCCATGGCCGCAATGAGTGAGACGCAGTTCGCTACGGCCACTTCCCTCTACTTACCTCCCGCCTTCACAGTTTACTGCTTTGTTATTCCGTACTGCTGGTCCTGGGGTCCGGTCCCGTGGGTGTACTGGTGCGGATTCTCCCACTCCAGCGCCTCTCTTACCACGAGCTGACTCGGACGCCGCCCGAACAGCGCCGAGATTTTCCCGATGCGGTAAGCCAACCCAGAAGCCTGGAAGCTAAGATATGAAAGAAACTTACATGGTGTTACCACAGCCTGCGTCCGTACGGAATGGGTGTCGCTAGTTCAACTCAGTGGATCTTCAAGTGCGTCCTCGCTCCCAGCCCCAACACGCGATGGGCCCGAGCTGACTCTGACTGCCTATCAGCTTCTGCATCACCAAAATCACGCCGACCTTGGTCAACAACCTCCCCAACGGACGCCTGTTCTTCCTCTTCGCCGCCATCAACGTCGCGAGCGGCTGCTTTGGGTTCTGGCTTCCCGAGACGGCGGGTGTCGTGAGCCCTCTTTTGATTCCCACAGAAAGGAACCCATCTCACTCCGTAACTTATGTGCACAGTCTATCGAGGAGATGGACGTTCTCTTCGGCGCCGTCACGTAGGTGCCCTTCCTTCCATCCCCCACACCGAGACTCACGCGTCGCACCTTCCAGCCGCGAGGACCGCGACAAGTACCTCGCCGAGCAGCTCGAGCGCCGCCAAGCTCAGATGCAGTCGATTGACACGGAGAAGGGCGAGGACAGGCAGTTCTCCCGCATCTAGCTCATCCCCTTCTCGCATCGCATCGCACCGGTTTCCCAGGGGTCGTCTCCGTTAGGGCTATTTTTTGAGTACTCGTGTCTACAACAGCAGTAATGAAGGATTTCGTTCAGATGTACACTGCCTTGGCTGGGGAATGTCGAGGACTTGGTGCTGGGCTCTGTCGAGCTTCTCAGACGGCCGGAGGGTGCCCGGTGTGGCTTTGCGTGTCGGCGATGATTCAAGAATCGTGAGTAAAAGAGCTGTTGAGTACCCTTTTGAGCACATGTGGCTGGATCACCTTCCGCCGTGTGATTCGAGGCTCGACGCACGTCGTGCGAAGCGCTGGCGGCGAGCAGGATGATCAGTGCCAGGGAGACGAATCGGAGCGTAGGACTTATTTGAAGACGAAAGTACAGACTCTTCAGTAGTGGTACTCGCTCAGGTGGTCACAGAGGAGCGGCAGGGCCTGGTGAAGATTGAAATGTGTTGAACGCCACCGGTCCTCGAAGGTAGATGCCAGCATGTACGAAGTGCAATGCTGCTGATCGTGCTCTGTCCGGTATGTTGTACGTTCAAAGGATAATTTCCAGGCCGGAAGCGTCATGGAGGCCTTGCGACGATGCGATCGCCAGGTCGTGGCCTGCCGCTAAGTGCTGAGAGGGCCGGACAAGTCAGCAACTGCCCCCCGATCTCACTCGCATGCCCGTTTACCTGAGCTGTAGATGCTGCTCGGCCTGCCGAAGGACTCCCTGAAGGATCCCACCGGCAGCGCTCCGAGTCCCAATTGCACCGGCCGGTCCGAGCCTCCTGGGGCCGCAAGACGCGCCCTCTTCTCGATGGGAAGTTCCACCCCGATACCGTCGGCCTTGATTCAGCTTGCATGGCCCGACGGGCGGCGAGCGTCGAGCGGTCCAGCGCCAAGTGTTCGCAGCGCACGCGCCCGCGGGTGAGGGCGCGAGTGGGCGCCTGGTCCGAGCGATTGAGGCTGAGCTGGGTCGAAGGAGGGAGTGGGAATCACTGGAGCATGACAGAAGCACAGCAGCTACAGACCGACACAGGCGGGGCGATGCGGCTGAGACGAAGCGCGAGTCATCGAGCGCGTCGTTCCTCGGACGATCCATTTGGGCTTGTCCTCACCCGCATCGCCCTCGCGCCCTCGCTCGTCTCTCTCAGACTTCAGTAAAGCTAGACTGCACTCATCCCGCCGCCTGAAAGACACGCGTCGACGCCTGCAGCCAGAGGGACAAGCGAGGACCAAGAGGCGCCATGGTCGCACTCGGGACTCTGATCGTCGTCGTGATGCGGGCGCGCAATCTGCCCAACAAGGTCCGTTCGCACGCGTCTTCTCACCTCCCAGGCAGTCCGGCTCACGCGCCTCGCGCTCGCAGGTCAAGATCGGTTCGTCCACCGGCCTCGCCCCGCTCCGGCCCCCGTCGGACCCCGGCTGACCTTGCGCGCGGGCACACAGGGAAACAGAATCCGTACGCGTCGCTCCAGGTCGGGATCCACAAGAAGAAGACGACGACGATCGAGCGAGGCGGGCAAGTGCCCGAGTGGGACGAGGAGTTCCGCTTCGAGATCCTGGACGACGGCGACGACGAGGGCGAGATTCCCGCGGTTGCTGTAGTCACGAAGGCTGGTGGAGTGCTGCCCGTGCTCGAGGGCCGGCCTGGGTCGATGCCCGCGGGCAGTCCGAGGCGAGGGGAGAAGGGCGGCAAGAAGGCGCTCAAGATCGCGTGCTGGGCGGACGACAGCAAAGACCCGACCCTGATCGGAGAGATCACGATCGACCTTGAGCCAATCTTGAAGAAAGGCGCCAACGACAGTCAGTCCAGCGGTCGCGGGGGAAGGCGCAGCGTGAGCTGACTCGGAGGACCGTGCAGGTTGGTGGCCGCTCGAGAAGAAGGGCCGCGAGGCAGGCGAGCTTTACTTGGAGATGACCTTCTACAGTAACGTGCGTGTCATTTACCGTGCCGTCCGCGCCCCAGCTGACGTACTTTCGCCCGTTCGCAGAAGCCGCCGCCGCCCAAACCAGCCGTGTCGGCCATCCAGCGCCCTGCCTCGGCGTACGGCGGCGCGGGATCTCGAGTGGAAGGTTCCGATTCAGACGAGGAAGATGGCGACGGTTCTGGCGGCCAGGGCAGGGTGCGTTTCCGTCTCGCAGCGCGCGCTGTGCGGAGCCAAGGCGGTAGCTGACGGACCAGTCGTCTCCAGCACGAGCTCGAGCCGAACTACCCCGACTCGGACATCAACCCCCTCGCGCGCTCGATGTCGAATCTGTCCGTGCGCTCGTCGCTGCCCCCGACGCCGACACACGCCCCGCACTCGCTCCAGAACCGACCGTCGAGCCCGTACGCCGCGAGCAGCTACGACCGCCGCGCTAGCGGATCATCGTACGGCCCACTACCGACTCCCGGTCCGTCGTACCAGCACCAGCAGGCGCAAGGCGTCTACGGAGGCGGAGGCGAGTACACCGCTCTCGCTCAGCAGCATTACGCTGCGCAAGGTTCGCCCTACCCCTTCCTGCACCCGTTCGCGCTCTGATCAGCTCCTCTTCGCTAGCCTACGCTGCTCAAGCCCCGACGCCGACGCCGTCGTACCACGCGCACGCGGCGCCAATTCCACCGCCTTCGCAATGGCCCGCGCCGCCTGCACCGCCTCAGCCGTCGTACGGTCCACCAGCTCCCGCGCAGACGTACGGTCCGCCGCCTACGTTCTCGCCTCCTCCTGCGACCCTCAACAACGGCTACAACCCCTACGCGACGTACCCGAGCGCCGCCCAGCCGCCGCCGACCGTCTTCTCGCCACCGCCGATCCCGCCGTCGTTCTATCCTCCTCCGCAACCGCCTTCCATCCCAAACTCGACCTCCTTCACCTCGCTTGGCTTCCCACCGCCACCGCCTCCACCCCCAGAGCTCAGCGCTCACCCGAGCCAGTACTCTTACCCGCCCCCGGCCGATCCTACGCCAACCCACGCCCACTATCCCTACCAAGCGCCCGCTCAACCCGATCACAACTCGCCCAGCCACGCCTACCCGTACCACCAACCTGCACAACAGTACGCTCCGATCCCGCCCCCAACGCCACCGACCTGGCAGCCCGGCCAATACAACGCTCCGCCTCCACCTGGCCATTACGCGCCGCCGCCGTCGCAACACGGAACGCTCCCTCGACCGCCGAGTGGACACTATACCCAGTCAAGCGCGGGGCAGTGGGCGGGGCATCAGCAGCAACCGAGCTACGCGTCGACGCAGGGCCAGCATCAACCCGCGCCGGCGCAGTCGTCTGCGGACGAGTTTGGACGATACAATCCATACTTATGATGTATGGCTGAAGGACATTGTGGAATAGATGGAGCTGTCTGCGCTACTTGGCGTGCGAGGTCGTGAGCGAGAACGGGGTGTTCGCGAGCGACTTGCGACTCCTGCTCATCAACATACAGCGGCGTGCAGTGGTGAGCTGGTGAGCACTCCTCCATGCTTTTCGAAGGAGGCCAGCTGACCTCATGCGTCCTCCTTGACAGCGTGTCCGCCGTTCGCTCGGGCCTGGCATGTGCGCGTCTCGCGGTTGCTTCCACCGACTTTTGCGGAGATGTGGACCAGCTCGGTCGTCCGGTTTTGCTCTTCTTCCTCCTTCCTTTCCTGCAGTTCCTCCTGCGCTCCCACTTGCCCAGGAGCTCTACACGATGGTCGCCTCGTCCAAGCTCGCACCCACCACCAGGCTGTTGATCGCCGTCCCTGCCGTGTAAGTCGACGAACAGGAGCTCACAAATGCTGCAACCGCAGGGAAGTGCCAGGAAAAGCTTCAATCTGGGCCATCGTCAACGGTGTCGAAGCTCCAATCTATGGCGCTCAGTTTGACGTCCACAAAAGAAAGGCGGACGCGTTCATCGAGTCACGCCACGGATCCACGCTGGAGATTGGGATCAGTTTCAAGGGCGGAGTTACGCAGATCAGTAAGAGTGTGGCTCTCATGATTGACGGGCACTGGTACGTGTTGCTCGCATGCGAGTCTTTCCAGCTCAGAGGAGTTGATGCTGGTGTCCTGCACATAGGATCCGCGGATGGTCCACGACGGGCAATTTTTCTCAAATACTCTCCTGCGACGACTTCAATGAGTCTCATGTGAGTGCCTGCCCAACTTTCGCGCATGTTCCACCACACTTTGACCAAGAATTGTCGTTCGCAGGCGGGCTATGAGTGCCCCTTCGTGTTCCTCGGAGGCAAAACGGGTTCAGGGTGCGATATCTACGACGGATGTGCGACAGGTACCATCAAAGCTTTCATTGGCAAGACCCAGTCTCGCGGGCCCTTCCCATACTCGCCTCTGGAGGCCTTTGCCGAATGGCCGGACGCGATCGGGTGTGTGAAGCGGAGTAATTATTCAAATCTGTCACTCACAGCTCCCTTCAACAGACAAGGTCAAGCAAGGAAAGTGTTGGATGTTTCCAGCAGCGTGTCGGCTAGCCGATTGAATGTGGCCCCCGACACCAGTCGCCGCGCCATCGTGCTGACATTGCGCTACCTGCCCCGCGGTGCGCGCAGTCCTCGTTCATCTCACATGCGGCAGACTCAACCAGCGGCTCTACAGATCTTTTGGTTGCGCGTGGCTTCATTCAGGGTAGGAACCTTTGAACCGAGTGCGAGTTGTGCTGATAATTTCGCGGCCATTCTCGCAGCGCCTGCAGTAGTACCGGCGTCTATCCAGACAAGAGAATACGTTTGGATGGACTGCGTAGCGGCGGAGGCTGTGCCGATGGCTGAGTCTGAAGTGTCCTGGACAACTTATCGTGAGTTCTGCCTCTGATAGCGACGTATTTAATTGTAGAGAACCTTTCCTGACTTCTGCTTGTCATGATCTCTGCGATCACCTATAGCATCTTATGGAGCGTCGTACCTAGAGGCTCCCACATTCCTTGGTGAGGACTAGACCACTGTCAAAGCTGTCGAAGCCGCCATCGACACCGTCGCAGGCGTCAATTCGGGCTAATTCAACGCCGCAGACTCTGGAGTGGAGCATATAGAGAAGTTTTCGGACCTCATCAACCCTTCCAACTTCAACGCCGCCGAGCTTGATGCCGACAACAACCGCCTCGCTCAAGACATCCTCACCTTGGAGCGCGAGCTCATCGACGCCCGACTTCTCGTGGCCAAGAAGTTACAGATCAACACCGAAAGGCGCAAAAAGGTCGTGGAGCTTCAGGCGAGGATCGCCCAGCTTTCGAAGGAACCTGTCGGCGCCATCGCGGAGTCGGCCTCGCAGGCTGGTGGCGACTCGGACTGAGGTGCGCCCTCGTTGCCCTTCGACCACCGTCTCACGTAATCTGAACCTTTAATTGAATTCCAGTACTGCACGATCCGGAGCTTCCCAATTTGTGCCCCTCCTTGCCTTGAACGTCCCTTGCACTTCGACCTCGTCCCGACGCCTGGCGCGTTCGCACACCCTGCACGCCAACATTCATTGGGGCGTGCATCTTTACCTATCCGCTCACACCACTTGGAATCAATCGAGTAGCCAGCTTTCGCTTTGGGGACCCTCTGGCTACTTCGATGCAGCCTGCGAAGCCGGTGCCCAGCAGATGCTGAAAGACAGCGTTTGCGAAATCAGCCTGTCCCTTTTTATTTGCAGTACTAAATATTATTATTCTGAGTCTTTGACAAGATCAATGCCATTCTGAGAGCTCAGCAGCGAGGACTGCTGCCGTGGACCCGCACGCCGCAGTCAGGTTGTCCTTCCGAGCGCCGAGTGTCACCTCCATGACAATGCCGCCGCCTATCAGCGCCCACGTAAACGCAGGATGAAGACACGAGGATCATCCGCCGACCGCTAGAGCGCGTAGCGGAGCACAGCCCCGTTACACCCGGCGGCGTGACGGAGCGGCGTTCAGACTTGGGTCCGCAACTTACAAACCCCGCGTTTCTTGCTCTTCCTGCTACCAACCTCAGCAATCATGGATATGATCGACCTCGAGCACCTCGACCCACGTGCTGTGTTCGCCGTTCCGGCCGTCGCAGGACTCGTGCGTCGCGACGCCCCGCACCTGGCAGCGGAGCCCCACTGACTGACCCGCAATGCTCTGCAGGTGGCGCACGCCGTCTTCAAGCGCAACGAGCCGACCCCACCCCAGTTCCTCACGCTCGTGGCACTCATCCCGACCCTCTCCGCCACCGTACTGCACCAGCCCATCCTGAGCTCGCTGCTGTACCTCTGCATCTTCCTTGCCTCGCTCACGACCTCGATTCTCTACTACCGCCTGCTTTCCCCTTCGCACCCACTCGCCAAGGTCCCTGGACCGCTCCTCGCTCGCGCCACCCAGCTGTGGATCTTTCGAGTCGTCTACCTCGGGCAAACGCGCCGGGTCATTCAAGAGCTTCACCAAAAGTACGGTGAAGTCGTGCGTATCGGCCCCAACGAGATTTCGGTCTTCAATGTTCCCGCTATCACCACCATTCACGGCAGTAAGAGCTGGATCAAAGGAGTCAGCTACGACGCTTCCATGACCAGCAATCCGGTCCCGGAGGACACGAGCATGATCAGTTTGCG
>ERZ1463038.717-NODE-717-length-11834-cov-15.650649_pt1 | contig 11834 bp, 12 predicted proteins | sample MGYA00564479_ERZ1463038 | MGnify/ENA primary metagenome ERZ1463038 (study PRJEB39244, sample SAMEA3635134) | Helicobacter pylori | study: EMG produced TPA metagenomics assembly of PRJEB11511 data set (Assembly of a 5300-year-old Helicobacter pylori... | reverse complement strand
TTTGCGAGTCCGATGATCTGATAGAGACAGTTCTGCAAACCTGTGCTCTCGAAGAGGATGCTCAGCAATTCAAAGAGTCGGCCTAGAACACCTAGCAGAAGCTAACTGATCCAAATATTCACTCTGGGAGTACACCCGCTGCTGATACTGATTACACCGGTGGGAGGGCGTGACTGGCGTTCCCACGCAGCGAATGTGAGTCACCGCGCAAACCGGCACCGGGACGGTGCGTCGTTGTCCGCATCGCCATGGCCGGAGACTCCGGGTAAAGTTGTGACACGAGTGCGAGGAGATCAACCATCTCGATAAGATTTCAGGCTGCGGTGCCTCCCTGCTTCGATGGTGAGAGTTTGACCTTTTTGAGGAGCCCGAAGGATTACTGGAAGCAGTCAACTGGAAGCAGTCAATTGTTGTCCAACCTCCGGCTCCACCGCCCTAGAAGAGGTTCGTATGGTTCGCGAGAGGCTTTGGGTCGACCCAGCGCCTGCGCTGCTTCAAGTGCAAACGTGTCATACGGACAATCCCAGTACACTTTTTTTTTCACAAAGAGAATTACTAGTGAGACAGACACGCTGAACCCCTCGAGGCCATGGAGCACTTGCTCCGGCACGTGCTCCGGACCCAACACTACCCGATACAAACACTTCTTCCCTTTCATCGAGCTCTCAGCCTCCCATGATTTCGTGTGAGGGTCCTGGGCGCGATGGAGTCGACCGGGTGCTCGACGCGCGCGACGATTCTGTCCCAGGCTAGACGCAGGCGAGCTGGGCGAGCATCGCGTCGATGCCGGCTGGTCGACCCGGTCTCGCGACCAGCCGAACAAGGTCGGAAAAGCCGGCTGGATCGAGTGGCCCCAGCGGGAGGAGACTGCCGCCGTCGATCGAGAGAGGAACGACGAGCGTACAAGGCGACCCTTCGCCGACGCGGCTCGCGATGCGGAGTTGACCACCGAGTCTGCGCACGATACGCGCGACGATGGCGATGCCGAGACCGACACCGAATGCGGGTACTTCAAGCGGGGTAGGAAGTCGCGACGACGTGAGGGAAAGGTAAGGACTCCGGAGGGGGAGATGGTGAACGCGATCGCAGGTCCGAGGACGGAAAGACGTTCGATTCGCGAAACATGTGTTCCAGGCGAGCGAAGGAGACGCCCCACCTACAAGATGCCGCAAGTTAGCTGCGATGTTTCTGAAGCGAGATCAAAATCAAGGCACCCTGTGTCCGTTTTGTGGTTGCGAGACTGGTCAGTCGGCCGTCATAAAGCGGTGCAAAGATAATCATGCACGCTGATGCCGACAGTGGCAGCGCCAGGAATCGGCAGATCCACTTTTTCCTTGGCTGCCATCACTTCCCAGTCGACCCTGACGCTGCCCGTCTTGGTGTAGCGAAGTGCGTTCGACAGCAGGTTCCTGATCGCACGGCAGACCTATGGCATTGGTGAAATATAGTAGGCGCCCAAATCGCAGCGGAAGTAATAAGTAACACGAACAATGGACGCACCTGAACGGGATCACCAAACAGATGGACGGCACACTTCCGGACAACGTTCATCACGGACTCATGGACGGAGTCCCCAATCCCCTTCCTTTATTACTGAAAAGTAGAGCTGTGGTTCAGAAGTTGTGTTGCGAACTATGCGGCAGTATGAGCGGTTGAAAGGCTTTAGAACTTTTCGTTATAGCGTCACACCTAGATCAAGGCCAGATGTGCTCCGGGGGCGACCTCAACCTGGCTCGGTTTTGACAATTCCGGTGCGAGCGGAACGCGCTGCTATTTGTCTCTTCCAAGACTTCACACCAGCTTCAGGCGTGAAATGCCTATCCTGGCACCACGTGCGAATCTGAGAATAACAGTTAGGCACGAGTATGCTCCTCATTTGAAAGCTTTCAACTCACCGAGGGACCGGCACTGGATTGCGCCACATGTGCCATTGTTGACACGAGACGACTAATGCTCGCACAGGGTCAAAAGTTGGGGCTCAGACATGGTAGGAACTTCTATCGAAAGCTTGTCCGATGCAAAGCTATCACCGGCCTCCTTGCACAACCAGCTGCGTCAAACATGCCTTGTGCAGACCTCTGACTCGGTCAAAACAGGCTTTTTGCCGAGAAGAGCTGGTGACTGACTTTGGAAAAGATTGAATCAATGATAAGCTGAAAAGTTGAAGTTACATTTGGGGTTTGGCATGCGAGTCAACTCCATTGTGACCGCACCACACTGACTCGCAGTCCAAGTTAAGGAAGGGAAGCTTTGACAAACAACACAGACACAAGTACGGTAGAAGATAAATCAATGACACAGGTGTCAAGTGGCAAGGAAATTATGTAGAACACTTTCATGACTGCACCACTTTGCTTTCCGGCATTCCCTTCAAAAGAACAGTCAAGGGCATGGTTACGAATGCTGAAAGCTGAGATGGGCGGGCAAGGAAACTTTCACACACACACCTGCGGGTACGCCCATCCGACTGCGCACAGCGCCACACCACCCTGACCTTCGTTTGCTCGCGAAACGCTGCCGTCGGTAACATGATGTCTTGAGCTTTGCTATTCTTTTGCACCAGATCCAGACGTGGCCTGCGCCGAGACCAGCAAGCGACTTTGATTACAGCGTTACGAGCTATTACCTTGTCTCTGCTTTTTTTACCGCTTGGACTCAACTCGCCAGAATGTGCCAGGTCGCTCAGTAGCGCCGTGGGAACGCTGGCGGCATCTGCAGAAGCTAGGTGACTCCTGGAGGCTGTGATCTTACTGCAAGGGGTCCTCCTTTTAGGGATGGGCTTACAGCTGAGTTCTTCGGCGAGCCATGTCGTGGCATGCTCTGGGTTGTAACTAGCCATGGTACCGCGCGCTACGACGCGTACTATAAATGCCGTCGATCGGCGCAGTTTGTACTATTCTAAATGAACCGCACTGTACACCAATTGCGCAACCTTAGACCTGGAGACAGGATCATGCCCGTGACAGAGACATCCTTTCTCCAGGTCTGTGCTCGTGCGACTGAAAAATCGCGTTCTCGTTCTCGCGAACACAGCAACCGTCTCCCGGGCTGACCTCGTGTGACTGGTGCATGTGCATAGCGGTCAGGCGGTCGCGTATTCTTGTCTCTCAGTCTGCGCTTTTGTGACTGGGAATTTGCGGTCCCGCGGCAGCAAAATTCTGTCTCCAGAAAAATCGCGCGCCCAACATCCCGGGTCTGGCTGAGCTCGCTTCCTTCACTCCAACCCTTTCCTTCCTCGAAAAGGAAAAGGAGTCTAAAGAAAGGATCCGAAACGGAAAGCAGAGCAAATGAAGGGTAACGCAAATGAAGGTTACTCCTTTCCTTTCCTTGGGGTTCAGGCCGGAAAGGAAAATGAGAAGGAGAAAGAACTCGGAGGTGGGCGAGTTGGTGTACCGGCAAGGCAGTATGATCCAGTGGGTAGAGAGGGATCAGGCGGTGGCGATGAGTATATGTTGGCTCGGAGTGTCTTAGACCGTGTTATGGGGCCCGCGTCGGCGCGTTATCAGTGCTCGCCACCCGTGCGAGGCCAGCTTGCATGCAGTCGCCGAGGTGCCGAAATGTCATCATGTGCTGTTTCCCAGACGGGAGTAGGTGATCAAGGGAGAATTGAGCTTTCTTCACACTTCAGTGATACATATGCCGCTCCCCTGAGGCCTTTTCTTCTTCGTCTGACAGAGCCGGCGTTCGTGCTCTGCCGTAGCACGCGCGCGAGACAGCGAGGCAGGCTCAAAAGGTGACTCAGCGTAGCCAAAAAGCTTTAATTACGCACCCAACCTGCAGTAGACAAGCTGGATCAATATATCTGCTCTTGGCAACCTCTATATCTGCTCTTAGCAACCTCCCATGCCAAATGTAAATCCGCGGACTCCTTTATCATTGCGAAAAGGACTATAAAAGGAAAGGGATTAACACAAGGAAAAGGACTGACAAGGAGTGTACTCCTTTCCTTTCCTTGTGACCCCCCGAAATTGCAAGGAAAGGAAAGGGTTGGAGGCGTTGGCGCGGCGCCCTGTGACTTCGGCTCGTCACTGCCGGACGTCGTGATCTTGGCGCGGTTCGAAAATGCGAACGAGGTTCCGATCGCAGCTACTTTGACTGACATTGAGAGCTAAAAATTAGCATAGCCCAGTGTCGGACATGGAACAGGCGGGCGAAGCCGAAACCATAAACTCACCAGACCGCGTTCGAGTCCACTGCTTGTTCTCGGGGATGCGCTGATGCTGCGCGAATGACGTTTAAATATCGTTGATCACCTGTTTCGTCGGCGAGACGCCTTTCCGACGCCCTCCGCCCTATTTTCCCTCTTCCCCCTCCTCGATCGTCGCACCTTCCGCACGCGCCGCAGCACCGTACAGCGTCCCACCTCGAGCCTCAACTCTCGCTCCATCAGCCTGACGATCCTTCTCGTCATGCTTTACGTCTTCCTGGTCCGGATTCGCCTCGCCCTCGGCGTCGCGCGCTCCCTCGAGTAGCTCGATCTGGGTGTCGGTGAAGAACGGCGCCGGCCCGGTCGAGGGGGCGAGGGAGAGAGGCGGAGATCGAACAAAGTAGGCGAGGTAGGTGGATTGGGAGCAGAGGGCATGTACGACGTGAAGCTCTGCAAAGTTGGGCAGGTCAGCTCCAGCGCGAGGAATGTCGGGACGCGCAAGAGACGCACGACGTAGCGCCCGAAAATGCCCTGCAGGTACCACCAAGGAGTACAAGACCACAGAGACGGTCCAACGCAGCTTAAAGACCTTATAACGTGGCTTTTATAAGTATTCTTCGCGCCCCACTCCCTCACGATGCGTCCCTCGAGGTCGGAGGCCGGTGCGGCACACGGGCGCGGCGCGTCCTTCTCCTGCTCAGCCTAGGACCCGGCAATCGCGTGATTGTGACTCGCACACGACCGTGATAGCTCTGTTGAAACTTGGGCTGCGGGAAGGAAGGAACTAGCCAAGACGTGTAGCGAAAGGGTATGGCAGCAGAGCTGCGCTCTTGACGGATCCAGTGTGGGGACGATGATAGATGCCAGAGTGGGCCGGATGAATCGATGGCTCATGTCGTCGCCTGTGTAGCGTAGTGAGAGCAAAGAAAGTCTTGAACTTCTGTAAAGTTATGTGTTTCGCACCAGAGCTCCCTTTGATCTGGTAAACAATGCACCGAAGAACAATGTGTCGGTTCTCCAACGGGCTTGTGCACAATGTCCCACCCCACTGGTAGCGCTGTCCGCCATGTTCTTTGCGCCGTAAGACTACGGCCGGACCCCGCCCGAGTGGCTCATGTCGTTTCAGTGAGCAAGTCTTTCCGTAGGATCATCCTCATTGACCAACGCAGGTGAGCGCCAGGAGTTAGCACGGGGACTCTCATACAGCTCCAAGGCGGATATGTACAGTTTCGGCTGCCTGCTCTACGAGCGTATGCCCTGCAACATCGCTTGGAGGTAGGCGGAAGGTGGTAACTCGACACCAACATGGCTTAAAGGGGGTAAATAATAGCAGATTAAAAAGAGAACAATGTGATGAAGCAACTTAGAAGGGAGTGGTTCAGCGGAGACTCTTTGGTATAAAGTTGGGATAAGTTCAGCCGAGCTCTGGGAGCACCTCAACAGACCCAGTCAAACGCGGCTGTTCTCAATGCGGGAAATGGGGGACACCGGGAGGTTTTCTGGCCGTAGCGGGCGAAACGATGCCTGCAGAGAAGATGGCCGAGAGCGAGCCGTTAATGGCCGCAAGGACAGTAGCGACGCCCCTTCGCACAGTCTCACCCAACCGATGGTCGGACGCCGTATCTGCGGTCTTCAAGCGCCGGAGGGAGAAGTTCGGTCTACATTGGCATATTCCATGAAATTGGGGTGACCTCCTGGTGCGAGCAGGCTTTGAAAACGCGAACCAAGTCCAAATTGCAACGCCCTGGAAGGCAGGCGGGTGACAAAGTTGAGACTATATCAAGTACAGTGCCAAAAACAGTGGACAGGAGAGTGAGCTGGAGCGGTGCGTCTCCAAACCTACGGTGAGTGATCCAGGATCTCTGCACTGTCGACTTGCTCGTTGAGATTGCTCATTAGGTGTGTACAGGATGTGTGGAGCCGCAGAACTCTCAAAATGAGTGCACAAGGCTTGGCCCTTTACCTCCGTCGTTTTGCACACGGAAACGGTCCAAATGTGGGCCACGCGTGCGCTTTGAAAACTGCTTACCTCACTCCCAGCACGTCACCCAATTCCGCTTCCGTTCTAGCTACAGCCTTGAACATGATTCAGTGTGAGCTCACAACAAGTTGGCACACTGCTACCCGTGAGGGCTTTCGTAACGACGACGGGAGTGACCACAGCCCTTTTCGAGTCCTCGTCACCACTCTCGGCGTCCGGTCGCACTTTATGCAGCCTGATTTTAATAACATGGACAAACATGATTGGTGTCGCGATTACTGGTTTCAAGATGACGAACATGCTACCGCCAAGTGTTGTCGTAGTGGTGAGCAGATGTCGCAGACGACGCAAAAGAATGAACCAAGACGTAGCCGAGAGTCCAGAAGCGACATTGCCGAAAACCTAAGCGCCCATTATTTCAGGACGGGAGACAAAGATGGATCAGATGGATCGATTGCAAAGGCTTCACCGGCGTTCGCGTCAGCACCAGTCGCTGGTGGCGAGTAGTAGGAGGCGCAAATTGGGGTCGATTATCATTCTCTTTTTGGATGAGAGACGATCAGGAGATCTCAGTGGTGTATATAGCGCTTTATATTTGATAAGTCCAGCTCAGACCTTATTAGGCGAGCGTCCAGTGGTACATGACGGACCGACGGCGTAGGTATAGGTGGACGTGGCCGACGTCTCGACCAGGTGGCAAGGAATCTTACTGCAAACTACCCAAAACATAAAGGAAGATGCAGACAAATTAGGCGTTTATGCGGCCTGCGGGTTGGCGGCGTTTAGGTGACGCATGACCTCAGCTTGGGAGGGGAACCTCGCCTGCGTCATTCAAGAAGTGTAAACGGTGAATAGCAAGTACAGAAGCTTTCGGCAGGACACAAAATGTCACCGTCCTTAGCGATCGGCGGCTGGCTGACGGCTTAAAGACGCTATTGATCATCCGAGTGGCAGTCATGAATTAAATATATTTTTAGGCATGAACACCCCTACCAAAGTCGTGCCGACCTGCTTTGTGCGGGCGTGCATGCGCGACGCCGCACTGATCCTCCGCGGTCACTCTCCGCGGAACAGTCCACATGGCTGCTGCGAGTTCGTGCGGGTCCTTCGGTATTCTGTGAGATCTCCGTATCCTGCCTGACCAGCTGGGTGGATGTCGCTAAGTGGAATCGAGGAGTCCGCCGAGTCGCACGAAGTGGTGCCACTACAGCAGCCGTTGCGTCGCCTGGGCGCCAGTTCGGGCGACCGGGTTCGAGAATGGGGTGCGCTTCTTGACGCGCCCGAGGACCGACTTCTTCGATGATTCTTCGATTGCTGCACTGGTGAAAATTGAGGTCGAAGGTATCTGGCGGAGCTGGCGAACCCAAGTGTCCGCTTCTGCTCGACGCACCGTCTGTGTGGTTGTTGCGGTGAATCTCGAGGAGCGTTGGAAACGCCTGCTGCCACTTCTCCACTGTCTTAAAAAGTGCGAGGACGCCGGGCTGACGAAGTGCACAAGGTAAATATCGCTGGGAGACAACAGCCGATGTCGGCATCTTTCCCAATCTGATTCAATTTCATTTTCGTCCTCAATCAGCTTCTTCCCTAAGCACGCGGAAGACGATCGGGACCTCGCTTCTCAGGCGCTGCGCGAAGATTCAGGTACCTCCCTCGACAGGGTCCGACGTGGATGGGAAAGTATATGATATTAATGAAATCAAAGATGCTTCGCGGCTTATCACAATTGATTGTCACAAGTGAGGACATCTATCCAAATCCGGTTCAATGCCTCCATAGAAAGTGGCACCCCGCATTTCATAACTCTCCTCTCCGCCGCCTGTTGGACCTCCTGCGCTGCTGCCAACCGAGTGTCAAAAGACACCGCGAGACTTGAGGAACTCTCAGTTTCCCGGCAAAGTCGTGACTGAACTCAAGTGAGAGGTTTGGTAGTGTTAAGAGTGATCCACCTAGCCAAGGATTCAGTGTATCTTCTAGGAACTAAGGGTGCGGCGGAAAGAGCCGGGTCACTATTCGATGTCGGGAAACGTGCGGGGACACCTTGGGCCGAATACAGTGAAGAGGTCATCCATGACGACTCCGCGGTTGAGAAGTGCCATTGAGAAGGTGATGTGTCGAAATCGTCGATCCGGAGGAGGCCCGGTGAGCGCGGAGGCGATGCAAACCCGCACACTTCCGGCACTTTGCGGGCAGAGCGTAAAGATGTCAGCATTAAGAGCATACGATATCTTTCGGTAGAATTTCGGTACTGACCTGATAGATAGCACGGTTGCTGCACGTCCGGTCGCCAGTAGGAGGGGGGACGCGATATTGTGCACTATCAATGTGCCACTTCTTGTAGGTGCTCTCCAAAAGTTTGCACGCTCGTTTGATTTAATGCGGAGTACTCCCGACTCTTGGAAGACCGGCATTGGTCGCTGTTATACCTCAACTAAAGCTGAATTCCACTCAGCACCTGATCTGCACCCCTCACCGAAAGTACATCCTGCGCGCACCTCGCTCTGTGCCGCTGTGCCCCGCTGCAGAGGTTCGAGAAGTTGTAGAAATTCCCTGGAAGTCTGCGAGAGCTGTCTAGCGTTCTCTGGTTACTTCAGTAGCGTGGCGGCGAAGGATGTAGTAGGGCGAGCTTTAACAACTGGACCAATTGATACTCGGCAGTCAAGAGTATTCATAACCTTCCGCCCGTCATTCACTCCACTCCACCCTTCTCTTATATGCTTGGATGAACGGCCTCACCTTTGCGCCGCCGTGCGCGGAGTGGGATAAAGCGTTTCACTCGCAGCTCCTGAGGGTCTCGCATAAGTCTCACTTTGACTTTCTTACGCAGCCCTGCACATGAACGAACCTCGAGTCCGGAAGGACTTCGGAGTGTTGTCCGGTTTAGCATGGCCCGCCAGTTGTGCGCTCAAGCGCGCTGCTTGTCTTCTGCACCGCCTTCTTGAGGGCAGAACGGTGACACTCTCGGAGCACAAGTAGCCGGAGCGAGAAGATACTGTAGCACCTGACTACGAGTGGCGGCGAAGATAATAGAGCAGCCAAAAAGCGCCGACACGGTTCAAGCTGGTGCCGGCCCCCGTGCTCACTGCGGCCAAGAGCGGGCCCATACTCGCGTGCATTGCAGACTTTAGGTTCTGCTCTGTATAAGTTGGCTATGAAAGCTAGCAGACATGCAAAAGACAGGAGGGCCACGTTTGGCCACCCAGGAAGACGGGACCGCGGCAGGCTTACCCGGAACGGTCCTGCCATAAAGAGCAGCCTGCTTACGAATATTGACCTTGGCTTCAGTCGTTTTTTGACCCGGCTCAGGCTCTGACTTGCGCGACTCTATCGAGAAATCACCACCCCTACATCTGTCCACCGCTACCGCGTCCCCCGCCTGCCGGCTTCTCCTCCTTCATTTCTTGACACCACGCAGCCAGCTTCAGTCTGCCTCCTCACGATCCTACAAGTAGACCAGCCACTCTCAAGTAAGGAGGAGAGATACGCGGTATACACCACGGTTCGGAACCCAATCAAGACTTGGCATTACCAAATCTTTCGACGTATCGTCCACTCCACTCCCTACCTTGCGCGCATGCGCAATGCGGAGGGCGCCCTCATGTCGGCGGACTGGTTTTGTCTCGGAAGTAGATGTACTGCGACGCTTTGCTAGTGTGCCCGGTCTGAGTCGGGTCCAGATTTCGAGAGCCGCCGCCGCCGCGATGACGTCCACCCAATGAGCGCAAGGCTGTGCAAGTATGGCATACCGCAAAATTTGGTTGTTCACGCCACCGACGAGCTACTCGGTCTTGAAGAAAGCCACCAAAGCGGACGAGAGCAATTTTGGACTCATAACCTTGAAATTTTGTGTAAGATATTAGAACAGGTGGCAGCGAGCAAGAGATGCCGGATCTGAGCGAGATCCTGCTCGCTACAATGTGGGCGCGCGAAAGTAGAAAGACAAGAGACCTCGCCCCGCGGAAGACTAAGTGTCAAGCGGTGGCGGGAGCGAAACCTCCGCCTGCCGCATCCTCGGCCAGCCAAGGACGCGTCTGCCCAACACCACCTTTTAGCCCGTACATTGGCCAACCTACCAGTCTGCATCTGTCGAGTGGAGGACGTGCGTTCCGAGCGCGCGGTCGCTAGCACGCTTCGGAACCACGACGGAAAAGCCAGTGCGGTGTCGACCGCGTCTCCGTCTCCGCCGACTCGACTATAAATGGGACGATGCTTTCAATACCGTTAGAGACGCATCGCTGCAGCGGCAGTCACACGTCGGCGCCTCAGATCATACTTGTTGCTGTCGTCCTCTGTCGCGTGTCCGAGAGCTCGGCCTGCTCCAATGTGCGCCTGCAGCCGTCAGGATGCTAACCAGGGCGACCGCTGAACCGATGGGGATGTGTAAGCTAGAAGGATCTGACTTGTGGATTTAGTGATCGTGGGCGCCTTGGTGAGGACGAGCCTGCGACGTACTCGCGAGTGTCAGCTCAAATCGCAAGCGTCGCGGCCGGAGCGGAGTGCACCTCTAATTGTGGGATCCCGAGCACGCTAGACAACAGATAGAACGACTCTTGCGGTCGCGCGGAGAAGGAACAGGCCAGTCGGTGCACTTGAGGGCTAAGATCAACAAGTTTCCGGGTCCCCAGCGCGGAGCTCCTGGATGGGTATGACGCTGAGCGAGCGCTAAACCAAGGAGCTGGCGGCAAAGCCGCCTGCGCTCACCCTCGGCGAGAGAGGTGCTCTGGGCCCGAAGCCTGAGATCTGAACACATGAACGTGACGTGCAAAGGCCGCTGCATTGGGTTGGGCAGAATGTGACCAGGGCTCTCCAGCTCCTGAGCGCTGAGGGATGCCATGTAAAGGCAGACGTCAAGGGCATCGATAGCAGCTCCTCGATTGTCAAGGACACCAAGAAGTACCAGGCCTACAGTAGATGGCTTAAATACATTCTTAAAACAAAACCGAGAATCTTGAAATCACAATCCACGTTTCGGCGTGGCTATTACCGAACGCGCATGCTCTGCGCACCTACGTTTCAGGCACAATGCGGACGCTTGAACCGGTGTTCCAAAGCTTGCACATACAATATACACGCCGGTCAAACTGTGTACTCCACCAAAGCAAGCCACGCAGCGCCATGTCGAGGATCGGGGCTGAGGTAACAGTTTGCCAACTTGAGAAAGCCAACGAGTGTGTCTCAGTATTCTACAGTACGTCTCAGCCGTCAATCCCATACCTCATTAGTATACTTGCACAACATCAAGGGGGCTGTGCCGGCTCTGGTGAGAGCCGGGCCTAGAGTGGAGGAGAATAACGCGACACAGTGCTCCTCAACACTCGCAGTGGAATCAATAGGAGGCTTGGATCAAACTTAGCTCGCAGACTCACAAGCATAATCAAGAATTATCAACCTGATCGGGCGCGACACGGCCCTGGCACTCCGATAAGATGCCATAGTTTCATGGGCTCCTGAGCTTAGGATGAATTCCGACCGTTACCGAATCCAGAGAGAGAGCAGCTAAGGACAATAAGCAACGTGATAACATAGTATATCACTCTGGGCAGTACTTGCATAACCTACCGCGCCGCCCGGCCCATTTACAGGTTTGGATCACAGCATCATCAGAGTGGCACTTCTCCTTGTCAAGCATGCGTGAATGGTTAATAAAACTTGGCTTGTCTGTCTGACTGCCGTGTAGGCACTTGCGACACGTCGACGAGGTGCGGCTTT
>ERZ1463038.716-NODE-716-length-11841-cov-17.085780_pt1 | contig 11841 bp, 22 predicted proteins | sample MGYA00564479_ERZ1463038 | MGnify/ENA primary metagenome ERZ1463038 (study PRJEB39244, sample SAMEA3635134) | Helicobacter pylori | study: EMG produced TPA metagenomics assembly of PRJEB11511 data set (Assembly of a 5300-year-old Helicobacter pylori... | reverse complement strand
ACACGACGCTCTTCCGATCTCTTCTGCTCGAGAACGAGCGCGAGGCGGTCGCGACGCTCAAGGGGTACGACGAGGGCTACGGCGTGCGCAACCTCGAGGAGTGCATCATCCTCTGGGCCGACAAGGCCCCCGAGTCGTTCTTTGCCCAGGTCGAGCCTCGCCTCGCGCTGTCCAGCCCGAGCCGGCTGCCGACGCTCGCGCTCCTGCTCGCGTTCCTCACGAGGCACCCCGCGAAGTCGTACCACGCGCTCAAGACGAACCTTCTCCCAGAGCTGAACAAGCTATGCCTCGTCACGCCGAGCCCCGCGATGGTCACCATCTCGATCAAGTGCCTCGCCATCTTCCTCGTCACGCTCCCCGTCATCCTCGGCGAGCCGACGCTCGTCGGCACGTTCGCCGTCTACGGCCGCGTCGTCACCTGGGAGCGCATCGGCGAGGCGGGCGATGGCGGTACGAGGCTCGAGCCGGACCAGGAGCAGGGCCTTGAGGGTGCGCGCTAATCTGTGGTCCGTCCAGCATGCGAAGCTTACGCTCCGTCGCAGACATGCCGCTCACGGAGGAATCGCTCGATGGCCCGCCACCGGACCCGATCGTGCTCTTCACCGTCCTGTACGGGACCTACCCGTGCAATTTTACCGCGTTCCTGCGCGACCCGGTCGGCTACCTACGCGGCAAGAACTGGCACGGGCCGAGCGGCGACGGCGACATTGCGCTCGACTCGGCCGCCGTCAAGGACCGCAGTACGGTCCGTCCTTCTCTTTTGTGCTCACTTGAGTATGATAAGCTGACCACCGATCACAGCCTCTCATTCGCCAGCACACGCTGCACCCGTCGCTGTTCACGTCGGACCTCGCGCTGGAGCTGACCGACACGTCCCGGTGGCGGCGCCTCGAAGCGGCCGACGTGATGGCCGAGTGCGATCGCAACCTTGTGCATGTCGCCGAGTCGCTCGACATCCGCGACCCGGGCTCGGTGCAGCACGCGCTGCTCGCCCGCGCGTCGCAGCTGACCTTTTCGCCTTCGCCTGGCGCGTCCGACGCCGAAGATGGCACGCGCGCCACGACCCCAACCCTCCGCTCCCCTTCCTCGCCATCTCGTTCGCGCTCCCGCACGCCGCTCATGCCGCACACGACGCACTACAGCAACTTCCAAGCGCTCCAATCCGCGTCCATGTCCCCGCGGCGCTCCTCGTCGCCCTTCGCCCGCTCGCGTGACTCGTCCGCCGAGCCGTCAGCCAACAGCTCGCGCCGGTCGAGCTACATCGGCAGCTCGATCCTCGGGAACCGGCCGCTCGCGCCCGGCGCGTCCCAGCTCGTCCGACTCGAGACGGAGCTCCTCGTCCTCCAGGGCGAAGTCAACTTCCAGACCTACCTCAAGCAGCTTCACCTCGCGCACATGGGCACCCTGCACCGCGAGAAGGTCCTCGACTCGGGCGCAGAGGCCGAACGACAGTCACTCGTGCGTTCCCCCCCGCTTTCCCACCGTCCCGTTCTTGCTCCCTCACCACCGGTTGGATTGGGCAGTACCGTACCATCCGCACCCTGCGCGGTCAGCTCAAGCAGACGAAGTCGAGCCTGGACAAGCTCCGCAACGAGGCGACTGTCACCAAGGCCAACTGGGTCGCGCACATCGACGAGCTCCGCGAGAAGCTCAAGACGCTCCGCGAGCTGCGCCTGACCTGGGACGCCGAGGGCGGGAGACTGCGCGCCAAGGTCGACGAGCTCAAGACGCTCGTCGCCAAGCAGGCGAGGGAGCTCGAGGAGGAGGGCGCCGAGTAATTGCACTTCCTACTTTTCTGATGGACCGGTTTGGAGCTGACAAGTCTGGGCAGGCTGTTCGACCTCCAAAACCAGTTTACGGTCGACTCGGCCAAGTTGGCCAGGATCGACGAGTACGAGGCGCGGATCGAGGCGCTCACCAAGACGCTCTCCATCTGGTGCGCTCTCGTCTATCGTCTTGCTCGCTGCATCAACTTGATCATGCGGCTTTTTCCAGCGACGAGGACTTGTGGAAGTTCAAGGAGCAGCGTCGAGACATGGACGCGCTCGTCGGCGAGTGGAAGCAGTCCGAGCTCCTGCGCGAGACGGCCGAGCTCGAGCTCGTCGCGCTCAAGTCCACCGTCAGGTACGTTTCCAGTTCTTCTCACCGTCCCATTTCCCAATACTGACCTCCCCCGTTGGGTGCCCAGAGAGCAAGAAACGGAGCTCGCCTCGATCCGGAACCTCGTCGACTCGTCCGCGCCCGGTCCTGCGAGCACGTTCGGCGCGGTCCCAACGTCTAAGGACAGTCTGGCCCTCATGCGCGCTGAGCTGGAACGCCTGCGGGCGAGGAACGCGGTCCTGGAGGAGGCCGCGAAGGAGCGAGAGGGGGACGCGCAGTGAAGGATGCTTTTCCGAGTGGGAGCAGTACAGCAGTGAGCCGATTGTCGTTATAGTACTTCTTCAGCTTTTGGCACTGGATGGGTGTTGTCATCTGCATTGTTTGTGGTCACCAACCCGCATCCGTTGCGCCCGGTGAGAGGATGCCGCTTCGCAACACGAGTCGCGCTTACTCCTTCGCGCCAAACACCTTGACCGTATCCTCGCTGTCCTTGAAGCTCTTCCCCTCCGGCTCGCCCTCCCTCTTCCCAAACACGAGTTGAGCCGTGAGCGTCCAGCTTTCCGGTGTCCCGAACGCCTTCGCAATGGCCTCGTTGATCTGGGGGTTGAAGTGTTGGATGTTGACGCCGAGGCCTTCGGTGGCGAGAGCGGTCCAAATGAATCCGGAAACCATTCCATGCGTGTGCTGGCTCGACGAGGGGAACTTTACAGCAGGGTCAGCAGAAGCGCTGATGCATCGCGTGTGGAGACGTACGCGGTCGGCCAAAGCAGGAAACTCAACCTGGAGCGCCTGAATATCGGCTTGGTCTTGGAAGAGAAGAACAGTCCTGTAGAATGATGGCACGCGTGAGCGCAGCGTCGGCATCGCAACTTTGCCGACGCCACCATCCTCTGACTCCAAGCGGCAGGCCCAGCTCACCCATAACTCTTCTCAAACCCATCGATCCGCTTTTCAATGGAAGTGTACGCCTTCTCCGGCATGATGGACTTCATCGCGGTCCTCGCAGCCCCCCAAACCTTGTGGTGGTGCTCGCCGAACGCGACGACCGCGCGAGACGATTGTGAGTTGAACGCGGACGGGGTGTGCTTGACGACATGCTGCACGATCTCTACGATCTTCACAGACACACTCCTGATCAGCTTATGCTCCAACAAAGCTCGTCCCTCGGTCACCTTCGCGTCGGGGATTGGCGACGACGCCGAGAGCTTGTAGATGGACCGGCGCTCGGCGATGGCTTTGAGGAAGGGGGCGGACATGGGTGGAGCGAGAAAGACTTCGCGACTGAGGATGATGAAGACGAGTAAGAACAGGACGTTGGCCGAGATCCAGCGCTGCGAGGTGAACTGCCCGCGGCGCCGAGTCGGCGGAGCGGTGGTGGGGGACGAGCCTGACATGGGAGCGTCGTCGGGGCTTGAGGTGGCGAGAGCAAGAACTGAGATGGCGATTGACAAGCTCGAGAGTTTCTGGGGGGTTCTCGGGAGATGCTCTATTAACACCTAATTCGAGGCAGGCCGAGCATCGCCGGTCTGCCGAGTCGAACCGCCTTGCACCTGCGCTGCTCAACTCGCGTGGCTCTCTACTTCGATCCGCCACCACCCCGAGTTCATCTCCTCGAATCTACAGACCCGCACACAATGTCAGCCGTGGTCGCGAGCATCCCGTGCAGGAACTGTGGGAAGCCCGCCAACAGAGCGCTCACCTGCCCCAAATGCATGGCGTGAGTCCTGTTCTTCGATGCGGGCTCCGATATGGCGTGCAGCTAGCGGGGCGGGGCGGACCTCACGGCAGGGGGCGACACCGTCGGGACGAGCGCGCCTGCACGGACGTAGGAGTGTGAGCAGACCACGGTGCTTACCAGTCGTCGCTTCGCACAGGCTGGGTTTCCGGGATTCGTCCTTCTGCACGAACGAGTGCTTCAAGGACAACTGTGAGCCTCCCATCGGAGCTCCTGCCGCGCGAACTGAGCACCGGACCCGCCACAGGGAAGACGCACAAGGCGATGCACACCAAGGCAGTCGACCCGAATGACTACGTATTCCCTGAAGGAAGTACGTGGGCTCCCTCTGCCTCGGCTCCGAGGCTCCTGCTGATGCTGCTTTGGCACAGCGAAGGACGCGTTCCCAAAGAACAAGTACACGGGGGCTTTACGGGCGGTCTACCCGGCCGTGGCTGTGCCGAAACGTGAGGTCCCGTCAACGATCAAGAGACCGGACTATGCAGATGATGGTGCGCTTTACATCTTCTGGGCTTCGGCCGAGCGCGTCGGCGCGGACGGGCGCGGCGCCTCGACGCAGTCCAGAGGCCGCGGGTCAGGATACGAGGAACACGAAACGCTGATACTGCTCCATGTAGCCAACGGTATCTCGTTTGCGGAGATGTCCGCACAGCGGCTGCAGCGCGTGCGCCCGAGTCACGGGCGAACGCACACGGCGGAGGAGATTGCTGGGATGAGGGTGGCGTGTCGGGTGAGCTCTTTCTGGCGCACTCGCAGAGTGATAGAGCGCTGATGGTCAAGCGAAAGATGACTCGGGAGGTGCTCGACCTTGCCGCCGCCGCCATACGCCCAGGCATCACGACGCTCGAGCTGGACGAGATTGTGCATGCCGAATCAGTAAAGAGGGATGCGTATCCGAGTCCACTTGGGTATCGGCTGTTTCCTCGCAGCGTTTGCACCTCGGTCAACGAAGTCATCTGCCATGGTGCGCCCGCTTCACCTCCCCCGCTCCTCGAAAGCTAATCTGAGCTGCAGGTATTCCTGATGCGAGGCCGCTCGTCAATGGAGACATTGTAAACCTCGATGTCTCGCTCTACCACGGCGGCTTTCACGGCGACGTGAACGGGACAGTGCGTTGCTTCCGCCCTCCTCGAATGCGATCGGGAAAGGAGCTGACCTCTCCTGCAGTATCCCGTCGGAGACAAAGTGTCGGAACAAAACCTGAACCTTATCAGAACCACACGCTCGTGTCTGGACGAGTCGATCCGGGCGTGCAAGCCCGGCACGCTCTTCCGCGACGTCGGGGGCATCATCGAGCCGATCGCGAGGGCGCAGGGGTTCAGCACGAACCGGACGTGGGTCTTCCTTCTAGCCTCGCATCTGACACAAGTGAACTAATGCTTCCTACAGTTATGTGGGGCATGGCATCAACCAGTGAGCCTCCTTGACCTTGAGCCAGGATTGAGTGACTGCTGAGCGCTGACCGGCCGCCGCACTAGATTGTTTCACGCAGCGTGTCCCAACGTTTCGGTATGGTATCCACCTCTATACTCAGCACACTTGGCTTACGCTCAACTTGACAGCACTACGCAAACAGCAAGTCGATGGTCGGGCGGATGAAAGCAGGTGCATCTCTACAGACATTCTGGTTCTCCTTACCTTACTGACCCCTTTCTGCTTAACAGGAATGGTCCGTTTGCCCTTCGAGGTCCCTCTTCTGGACCTTTACTGACCAATCGCACAGATCTTCACGATCGAGCCCATGATCTGCGTCGGCACCCAGCAGGAGGTGCACTGGCCCGACAACGTCCGTTCTTTGCCTTTCTTCGAGCTCGTGTGCTTGGGTCTGATATACCGTGCAGTGGACGGCAGTCACGATGGATGGGAAGCCGTCCGCTCAGTTCGAGGAGACGCTCCTCATCACCGAGACCGGCGTCGACGTCCTCACTGCTGCACCTGGGTGGGAGCTCCCGCCTGTCCCGGTACAGTAATGCTTGCAAAAGGTCGATGCAAGACCTGCATCTGTTGAGTCAGACTGCGATGGAAAGCCTCCCAGCTGCTTTCGTCCGTCGGTCCCTTTCAGGACGCAGACTCTCACCACACGCACCTCGAGCGCGTCTTGTTTCCTTACAGGACTACACCCCCCTTACAATCTCTCGCGAAAAAGCTCGTCCAAGATGCGGGGCGCCGCATCTCAATCGCACAGCCCAACCTGGCGGACAACCCTCGGACTTCGGATTGTCGGAGCTCTCGGGCGCCTGACGCCCTCCTTTGCTCCTCGCTCGGCATCAATCACTTCTCCCATTGCGATGCATGTCGACTCGAAATCCCACCTACACGCAACGGCAGACGGCGTATGCGCCCGTGGGTCCCGCGGACTCTGATTCGGAGGCGGACGAGGAGAAGCAGCCGCTAACGGGGACAGGCAGCGGTCAGCAGGTGCGTGATTCGGCTTCTCATTGGAAGTCAATAGTCTCATCTGACTTCGACTTGGTAAAACAGGTGCAACAGCCCCGCCGTCAGAATCTCACGCGCTGCCGAGCTGGCCTCATCTGCCTCGGGGTCTTGATCGCATGCCTCGTCGCCGGTTCGGTCGCGGGCTACTTCTACCTTCACAACTCCGGCAAATCACTCTCGTCACTTCTCGGATCATCCTCTGATACGTCGACATCCGCCTCTCCGACCAGCACTGCGTCGGACGCCGCGACGTCTGCGAGCGCCGATGATCTGGAGACGTCCAGCGCGGACTCGATCGCCAGTACGAGCGAACTAGCGAGCACTACTGCCACTTCGGCTCTCTCAAGCTCGTTAATCTCGGTTGAATCGTCAACGCCTCGGGTGGAATCGTCAACGCCTTCGATTGTGGGAGGGTCTGCAACTGGCTCGTCGTTCTCGTCAGCGTCGGCGGGCGGAGCGTCAACAGCGGCGGCAACTAGCACACAAGATGGCACCGAAAAAGCAGCTCAAACTATTACCTTATCTACTTGCGCAGCGTCATCTTCCTTCACCGCCACAACATTATCCGCCACGACCGCGAAGGCTCCGTCGGACGACTCGTTCTGGACGCACACCTACTCGGGAGTCGCGACGCATTGTGGGTCTCCTTCTCGTTCTCAAGCTCAAGGAGCTGAAGCGTCTACTTCAGTTCCAGGATCTACCTCCTCCAGCGCCGCCCTCGCCTGCGGTGACGTCTACTCCTCGCCGTCGACGGAGCTCTTCGCGGCGCTTTGCCACACAACCTACGACATCGCTCCGGGGACCAACTCGACGAACGAGAACCGGAGTCCCGTCTGTGGGCCCTATGTGGCGGGAGATCGGAGTCTCACGAGTGATGGGACGGTCCTCGCCACTGGCGATGGCACAAACTTCGTGGTGGTCGGCGGCGATGGGGAGAAGAACTGCGTCGGGACCGAGACGGCCAGGTGCCACACTCCATACACCATCACGATCAACTGTGGTTTCAAGTCTCAGGTGTGCTCAAGGCCGCTTGCTGACTTCGCTCTCGGACAGATGGCAGCAAGACGGTCAAGAAGGTGCTCGTCGTCGACCGGAACCAGGGTGCCGGGTCGTCACCGTGCGCCTCCGGCGACGTTGACGTCAGCAACCTTGTCTACATGACTCTCTTGGGGGCCAAGACTCTTGGGAGCGAGCTGAAGCAGATCACATGGAATTGGGACTCGTAGATGACGCTGTGCTGAGGTCCGCGGCTGCGCGCTGATCCACGACGCTGTGGCGAGATGTGCGCGTCTGTACTGCCGGCTTCCCACGTCTGCTGACTTCGGGGATGCGCTATCGATTGCGTAATTACGACGACTTGGAACTTCCCCGTCTCCGCATAACACCTTGACCGCACTTCCCATCGGCTCTCTTGCCTCTGCATCTTGCGCTGACCTACGAGTGCCGCAAGGTTCTGAATCGAAAATTTATGAGTGGAGGCCTTGGTACGTCTTTCAGCGCGTCACTACTTGGTTTTTGCGACTCTGACCAGTGCGCCGTGCCCTTCAGTGCTCAGCGACACCCCCTCCGGCGCCATCGTGGCGAAAGGGAGGCAGGTGATGCTGGCCAGCGCCCCGATTAGCATCGGAGACTTTCTGATATAACGTCACGAGAATCAACACCACAAAGGCGATCGCGTGGGGCGACGAGCTGAGCCTTCGCGACTTGCGGGTGCCGGCGACGTTCGAGACGTCGACGGGCGACTGGCCGCCGCTGATCTAGGCTGTCAATCAAACTATAAGTTACACTGTATATAAAGCCCTTTGCGTAAAAGGTGGTTCAACTGCTGATTGGTGTACTCAGGGTCGAGGTTTCTCCTGACGGCAGCATCGAGATCGACATTGGTGGGCCCTGGGCCAAGCGGTACGCCTACTCAACCACGAGCAGCTCGGAACCACGCGTCCCTGAGATACTAGAAAGGATTGTGTCCCCAAGTCACCTTCTCCTGCCGCGCGGTCGGGTCGGCATCGAGGTCGGCGGGCTCGACAAGGCAATCACGGAGCTGTCGACCGCGAGGCTGTACAAAGCGAACCTTCTCTTGTACCTGCCCGTCTACTGGTCGATTAGCTCCTCTGGAAGGGCGACCGACATTCGCTTCCAGTACGTTTGGGCTTCGTGCGACGAGTGATCTCAGTACTGTGTAATGGCGGAGGGTTGGCTGTGCTGGAGCGCACTGAGCTCCAATTCCTTTTGCTGATTCAAGGCTCGGAGCGGGAAGCAAACAATGACGTCAAGAACCAATCATGCCGGACGAACTTCCAACTGCCGCAGTGAACACAGAACCGCTGCGAGGTTGAAACGTTGAAGGCCAGAGGTCGCGACGCCGCGGACCCAACCCCCCTTCCACCCGTAGCAAGGCTGCGTTCCCTCAATCAAACGAAATTGTTTGAACACTTGAATTGTATTCAAATTAACCGCCAACATCGCCCTGGAACCGCGCTCCCGCAACCCGAAAGTTCACTACGACTTGTCCCTGCGAGAGCGAAGCGAGCGTCAGCGGCCGCACCTCTCGTCCAGCAAGCGAGCGCACGCGACGGGGAACTCGTTCCCAGTGAAGCTCTTGTACTGCCCGCGGATCGTGTCGCTGATCGCCTCGTCCTTGGTCTGTCGAAGGGGTCATCAGCGCTTCAGCTCCCGCGGCTCAATGATCGCGGATGCGCTCGAGTGGAAGGCGGACCTGCTCGACAATGTTTTCACTGCGAGAGTTCAAGTTTGATACAGAGTGAAGGAGAGATGTCGTTTACTATGTCAGTCTCGAGGCTAGGGGAGATGAACGAGGCGGTGCACTGGCAGCCGTGCTCACTTGTCCTGCGGGCCCTCCTTGGCGACATACTGCTGGTACGCATCGACGGCCTTGTCGAGGTAGTCCTCTGCCAGCGCTCGGGATCAGCTCCGATCCCCAAAGACGCGAAGGCCGCACGCACCCTTCGCCTCGCCCTCGGCGCCCGTGCCAGGGAGCACCTTCTTGCTCATGCCGGTGACTGTGTTGAGCAAGTCTCCGAAGCCGCCTTCGTCCTTGTTCCCCTCGCCCGACTGCTGCTGCTGCCCGCTGGAGCTCGAGGCGAAGTTCTTGAGGAGGTCCATCTGGGACAAGTGGGGCCGCCGACGTCAGCGCGCTGTCTGGACCTCTACTTCGTTCTGGTGAGCCTTACGGCGGTGGGTGTAGCGGTGAGAGGTGTGTGAGTGAGGTGTGTCCGGGTGAAGTTGAAACGAAGAAAGCGAGCGGGGAATGTGCGGCCCGTCGTCGTTGCCAAGCAAATGACGACGCGTCTCGAGACTCCTGCGCGCTCCTATCCACAAAATACGCACGTCGGCCGCAGAAGAACGACGCCAAAACACACGCAGTACAACAATCTCACACACACGAGAGAACCCTAGACGCCAACGACCCTCCTCGCGTCCGCCGCGACGCGCACAGCGCTGTCCGCCTCCGTGCTCAGTACCGGGACGTCCTTCGCACAAATCGCGTCAGACGAGACCTGGAGACCTGAGAGAGATTACAGGATGAGAGAACTTACGATCAACATCCCGTCAAGCTCAGCCTTGGCGTCCGCAAAGTACTGCTCGCGCTCGAGCGCCGAGAGGCTGTCCGGCGGGGGTGCGCCTGCTTCCAGTGCTTCTTTAGCCCCCGTTCTCCTGCACAAGAGCTAAAATCAAAAGACAAACCCTTCGAGAGGCTCTTCCTCCCCTTGCCAGTAGCCGGCAGCGGCGCCTTGACGCGCTCCGGGAACGGTGCAGGTCGGAGCTTCTCGAGCGCCTCGACGCGCTCCTTGTCCTGCTCGAGTCTCTTCTGCACGATCTGTATGACCCAATGAAATCAGGGTCGGGTTAAGGAGAAAGAAGGCGGGACATGCGCACCTCGACCATCTGGCTAGGCAGCTCGCGGCGCTGCTCGACGTTCTGCTCGCGCGCGACGAAGAGCGCGTCTTGGTACATGACTACGCGCTCATGGAGTTCGTCCGAGAAGGGCTCCGTGACTGTACAATCGCCCTCGTCAGCGCGGGGCGAGGTGGAGGGTAGGGCATGCGAACGCACTCTCGGACGGGTGCTCGCGCAGTTGGTGCTTCGCGTAGGGCAGGCCTGCGATCGTGCAGTTTGCCGCGACGTGCGGGGTGAGCACGTCGAAGAATTGCTGTCGGGGGGGCGGCAGAGGTGGTCAGCTGGACGCCCGAAAGCGGAGGAGCGATTGGACGCGACGAAGGCCCGTTCGGCACTTGCAGCCATGAACCAGGGCGCCGCAACGTGTGCACTGAGCCATGTCTGTCTGAGTCTGACCCGCTCGAGCTGAGCACGCAGAGGTTCTGCTGTTCAGCGCGTCGAGCCGCCGTGCCTCCCTGCGCGCGCGTTTCCGCGCCACCGTCGGCCTGCACGACTCCACTTGAGCCAGACTAGCCCCCATTCAGGCAGAGCCAGGCATCCCATCCCACCGCACCGAGTCCCTGCGCGCGCGCCCTACCCCCGCCGCCCAAACACAACAAGAACGCGGACTGACCTTGAGCACGATCTCCTCCACCGCGGCACAGCTGCCCCTGCGCCCGTCGTCCTCCCACGCCTTCCGCGTGCGCTGCTGCAAGCCATCCCGCAGACGGCCAAGCACACCGAGCAGCTCCGCCTCCGAGTCGAACGCGAGCGGGAGCACGTCGTCCGAGGTGTCGTGCAGGTCTGGCGTGGGCGAGCGGGCGAGACGAGAGGTCGAGGCGTGTGCCATAGTAGCCAGAGATGTGCTTGAGGCTCGTGAGGGTTGACAAGGAGCGCGTGAGGTTTGGGGTGCATGCAGGCCGGCGTGGGAACGCAGTTGCTCTCGCTCAAAACCTCAGACTCCGTTTTGCTACTGCAGAGATTCGCAGCTTTGGTTCTGATAGGAAGAGATACATTTCTGTTTTTGGGTAGACGACCGAGACACAAGCAAACGGGACAACTATCCAAGCGGGGCGAGCGGTGCGCCCCTACAGCCCGTCGCGGACTCCGAGCGGTCCCTGTGCGACTCAGAACAGTTAGGACGAGTACTCCAACAGGATGAAAAGAAGACTGACCCTCCTCTGGCCACCTCCGCCACCGCCAAAGCCGTTGCCGGTTCGCTGCCCGTCGCGCTGCCCATCACGCTGTCCATCGCGCTGGCCGTCCCTCCTGCCGCCTCCGCTGCCCTGTCCACGACCCCTGCGCATGCCATTGTTGGTCGATCCCGCCTCCCCAAACGCCTCCATGTTCCTGCTGCGCTCTGCCCCACGATCGAACCTCGCCAGCTGGCCGCCCTCTTGCTGTCCAGCGCGCATGCCGCCGTTGCCAAGGCCCGCACTCTGGTTGCTGATCGAGTCGAAGAAGCTCTTGCCCTTGTCGTAGAATTGCTCCTTGGGCGCTTCGGGCACGACGACCTCCTGCCGGTCGAACGCGGCGTTGCTGCTCGCAAAGTCAAAGTCGCCTTGGGGAACCGCGACGCCGCCGTACGGCTCGAGTGCGCGGGCCGAGCCGCGTCCGGGCGCAGCAGGGGCCGCGCCAAAGATCGGAAGAGCACACGTCTGAACTCCAGTCAC
>ERZ1463038.715-NODE-715-length-11855-cov-13.115932_pt1 | contig 11855 bp, 23 predicted proteins | sample MGYA00564479_ERZ1463038 | MGnify/ENA primary metagenome ERZ1463038 (study PRJEB39244, sample SAMEA3635134) | Helicobacter pylori | study: EMG produced TPA metagenomics assembly of PRJEB11511 data set (Assembly of a 5300-year-old Helicobacter pylori... | reverse complement strand
TTGCGGTACCGGACGAGGTCGAACGCGCGGACGGTGCCGTCGAGCGAGGCGGAGAAGATGACCTGCCCCTGCTTCGCGAACTCAACGGCGGTGATGGCCGACGAGTGCTCGCTGAAGGTGACGAAGCAGAACCCGCTCGCGGCGTTCCAGATCTTGACCTTGCCGTCGTCGCCGCCGGTCGCGATCTGCTGCCCGTCGGCCGAGTACGAGAGCGTGTTCATGTCGAAGTAGTGGCCCTGCTGCTTGAGCACGTAGCTCTCCGACTGCCACTCCCACACGAGCAGCTGGCCGAGCTTGCTCGCGCCGAACGCGAGCCACTCGCCGGTCGGGTTCACCGCGACCGAGGTGATCTTCTCCTGCGAGACGGACAGCGTGTGCACGTTCGTGAACGAGGGCATCTCCCACAGCCCGAAGACGCCGTTCGAGAAGCCGACGATCAGGAGCGACGACGCGGCGTGGAAGGTCGACGAGACGACCTTGGTCCCAGGCTGGAGGAAGTAGTTGCGCTGCTTGATGCCCCAGCGCGTGTTGGGGATCGTGTTGTCGGGCCCGGTCGAGCTCGAGGCGACCGCGTTCGCGGCGATGCCGAGCGGGAGGCTCTCGTCCTCGTCGTCCGACTCAGCGTCGTCCTCCTTGGCTCCCCAGGTGAAGACAGCTCCGTCACGGGATACGGTGTAGATCTGTAAAAAGTGGGTCAGCGCTTCGTCACCGCCCCAGACTCGGCTCGACGAACCGTCTTGTTGTCGGCGGAGAAGTACGCGTTCAGGACGGCGTCGCGGTGGCCGGAGAATGTCTTCGGGCGGTAGCCCTCTACAGGGTAGAGGGTGTAAAGGCGTCCAGTCATGTCCTTGGAGGTGGTGAGGAAGAATCTGTCGAGCGCGGACCCAAGGTCAGCGTCTGGGCGTTGCAAGGCTAGCGGCAGAGCGCTCACTGAGAGTCTGCGCTCCACGTGATCGAGAGCACATCGTCGTAGTGTCCCGTGTAGATGCGGTGGAGGTTGAAAGGAGCAAACTCGCGGGCGAGGTGCGAGGGCGTCTGCCAAACTTGGATCTGCGAGCCATGAGTGGCGGCGATGAACCTGGAAAGACGCAGGGTGAGCTCAAAGTCTGCGGAAAGGTCTTCAGAATGTAATTACTTTCCATCTGGCGAGAACTTGACGTCCCGGACGGGCTTCTTGAAGTTGAAGTGGTGCAGGACAGTCGAGCGCTTGAAGTTGACGAGCACCGCGCGGCCATCTGACGCGCACAGCAGGTCAGCTTGGGTGACCCTATCGCATGATACCACGGGAGGAGCATACCCTCGTCTATGCTGATGAGGACCGTCGCATCGGGGCTGAGCGCGACGCGTGCGACGTTCTTGCGGTTCTCGAACGCGAGCGTACGCGACTTGTTGCTGCGAGCAGCAGTGACTTGGGTTAGCTCCACGCCACTTTATGCCCGAGACTGGCTGCTGCCGATGCCACGCCCGCCCCCACCGCGCCGCCTGGCCGCATCCCCGAAGCTTTCCTCTGTAGCTCGCTCGCCCGCCCCAGCCGCCCTCCCAGCGCGTCGATCCCGAGTCCGAATGAGCTCAGGGCGTACTTGACGAGGTCGAAGACGGAGACCCTGTTCCCGACAGGGCTGATGACCGAGTTGCCGTCCGGCGTGAAGAGGACGTTGCCCTGGCGGTAGACGGTCCCGCACAGGTTCGAGAACCTGAAGCTGCTCGCGGCTGGCATGCGAGTCGAAGCCTGGAGTCTGTAGTGGCCGAGTGGATGGGGTGGTCGAGCGAGCGGAGCGGTCGGCGGCAAGGCCCAGCGCCGACGGCCTGTCGGTTTTCTCACGACGCGGACCGAGCGCAATTCTCGGCGGCGCGGCCGTTCGCTCGCTCGTCGCTCCCCATCACCCCACCTCGAACTCGACGATGCCTCACAAGCGAGCCAAGAAGAGCATCCGCGAAACGGCGACCGCCGGCCGCGGGTACGACAACGCCCCGACCGCCACTGACATGGGCCCAAACCCGCTCGCGTCCACCTCGTCCGCGTCCGAGCCGACGCCCGCCCCAGTCGTGCTCGGCGCTGGTGTGCTCGCCCCGAGCGACGAGAAGAAGAAGAAGAAGGCGAGGGTGCTGCCCAAGGACCGCGTGAACGCGTTCGGAGGGCGGAACGACATGGGCGGCATGAGCAAGTCCGCGTACCGGTCCGTCTCTCCACCACGCTCAGCTTTCTGGCGTAACGACTCATCATTTACTTCCGGGCTCAGGATATTGAACGCCGGGAGTGTGCGCGAGGAGTACCACGCGAGCAAGAAGCGCAAGCTCGAGGAGGACGAGGTCGCAGCGGCCAAGGGCAAGAAGGGCAGGGTACGATTTCGGGTACTCGTCAGCTTTAATTGCAGCTCACACCGCTCGCACTTGCAGAAAACGCTCGAGATGCTGCCGTACGAGTCGCTCGCCGCGTTCAACCGCCGCGTCGAAGTCGCCCTCCGCCCATCAATCGACAGCGCGATCCGAGGCGCGAAGGCCTCGAGTGCCAAGGGGAAACGGGAGAAGGTCCAGCTCAAGAAGGATCGCGCGGCCGCGCTCGCCGCCGCCGAGCTCGCGAAGAAGGCGGCCGCGGAGGAGGCAGCCGGCGGCGCCAAGGTCAAGAAGGCGCCCGTCGACCCGTTCGTGCCGCCGGTCAAGGAGAAGCCGATCCGCGAGTTCGAGGTCGCGTCGCAGAAGAAGAGCATCACCGACGTCGCGATGGCACCCCCGACGCTCGCGAAGGCGCGCCGAGGCATCGACGCCGGCCCGTCCGCGCACGACACGATGCCGACCGGCCGGATGCCCGTCTCGGACAGCCTGAAAAAGATCATGGAGCTCGAGCGGGAGAAGGCGGTGAGCATGTACCGCGCGATGAAGGACAAGCGCGACAAGGAGCAGCTCGCCGCGAACAAGTGACCGATCTTGTAATTGTGTGTGGCCGTACAATCCCTTGCTCGTCGGCCGTCGTTTTCAAGTTCAACTGAATCATGTTGAGACGGAGGAGGACTCGATTCACATCTCGTCTACCAAGCCGCCTCACCGGCGCAGCTCCGCCCGAAGCGCCGCGAGCTGCCGCGCAAACACGCTGCGCTGCAGGGAACGCCAACCGTCTTCTGCTCGCTCCGTGAGAAACTCCCTGACAAGGTGCTCTTCCGCAAAGACGAGCGCCTCCCACTGCGCCGAGTTGGTGATCCCGAGCGAGTCCGCGAGACACTGGTCGCGGAGCAGTGGCGAAACGTTCGCGAGGAGCAACGCCACGTCGGTGGCGGAGAGAGGGATCGTCGAAGGGTATTTTAGATCGAGAGAGGTGATTGGACTGGGGCCATTCATGCTGACTAAGGGTGGTGGCGTTCCCGAGGCGCGGGCCGATTCGTCGAGCTTCTGTCGTTTGAGGGCTGACCCAGATGATTCCTGCAAGGGTTATATATGCGTGAATAGGCAGCTGTCTTCATCAGCTGCCAGGGTTCTCGTACCGCTTCCGCCAGCGCTCGTTTCGAATCCAGCAAGCGCGGCGAAGGATCCGTAATGAGGCGCGAGCCAGGTCCATGGTTATGGTCCCAGCAGCCGTCCTCACTGACGACCCACTCCTTCTCGATCAGGCTCGCCTTGATCCGAAAGGAGCACGGTCCGCGCGAGTAGCTATTCGCCTGCCCGAACTTGCAAATTACCTGGTAGCGATTGTGACTCGCCCAGTGCTTTCTGATGTCGATTCCGTGGACGGCGAGGGTGCCTTTTGAGCAGGCGTCAATGAACGCGGCGGTGGTCGCGAAGACGTCGCCTGCCGTGGGCATCCCGGGGACCTGATGATGAGGTCATTGTGGGTCGGATCAGGAGCCATTCAAGACTTTATGGTTTTTTGACTTGACTCACGCTAGACCCTGGAGCTTGAGGCGCATCAGTGCGGCTGGCCTTCGGGTTCCGCATCGGGCCAGCTGTGGCGAGGTCGGCCAGGACGGGTGTCGCCCGCATGTTCGACGGGCTGGGAGATGTTTCCTTAACTGGAAGCGAGAATGAGTATGACAGTTCCAAACAGCGGGAGTAAGGTGCAGTACTGGGGCCTCCTGAGTTCTGTCACACACGCGTCCGAGTCAGCGTCTTCCAAGGCGGCAGGCGTGGGTGGGACAAACCCGTGTCTCAGCAGATGGCAATGCAAGACTCCCAAAGTTTTCACCCAATCTTCGAGGTCGACTCGAACTCGCTGTCAATGCCGGCGTCACTGTCAGCTTTACAGGCTCCGCGTAAAATGGAGGGCAGCACGCAACGATCTGTGCGCGGATACCATCTCGAATCCTCCTGGACAGCCCGTACGGCTTTGATGAAGACGTCCGAAGTGAGGGTATCCTCAATACCGTCTTCGTTTTTGTCCCAGACGTGGAGCGACGCGCGACGCGCGACCTCGATGGCTGCGATGGTCTTCTCCGCCGCACAATTAGCGTCGTGAAGCCAAAGAGCAACCAGCATGGGTGTGATCGGAAACACTGCGACCTCACAGGACACGCAAAATGCCGTGAAGCGCTCAAAGGCGTCCAGGTCTGCCAGTTGAGTCTCCGTGCTCTTGCTCTCGGCGAATGCGGCACGAACGGATGCCTCGGACGACTGCTGGCGGGAAGCTGGGTTGATCGTGTCAGCATAAGCCCATTATTAACACAAGATCGCAGACCTTTGACACCCCGCTCCTTTGTGCGAATGCTGGCTCGCATGGACAGGATGCTGGCGCGCAAAGTGAGGAGCTGCGCGACGACGTCGGCCGGCCGCGACGTCGACAGGAGAGCAGATTGGGTCCCCAAATGAGGATCTGTGAAGAGCATCAATTCGCTTTATCTTCTTCCGCAGCGAGTGGGACACACCATTCCCGGAGAGCGGCGAAGCCACTGGCTGGTCGTGAGAGTGCGTCCACCGGCACACACGATCATCGACTACCCATCCAGCGCCCTCACGACGCAGCCCAACCTTGAACTTGCACCCAAGGGACGCGCGAGAACATTTTACTGCGGTGATGTGCCGGGCAATATGACAGCTCACTCCGCTCGATGCCAGAGTGGCGGACTTGATCGCGACGTAGAAGTCCTCGGGGGAGGAGAAGTAATCTCCGGGAGCTGGTGTATCATACTGAAAGAATACTATTCAGCTCCGTGTGCGCAGCAGGCCCTCGATGTCAGTACTCACACGCGAGGAAGACTGGGATGGGGGAGCAGCCTCGCCGTCGTCTGACGTGCCGCCCTTGACGGGACCAATGCTCGCAGCCCTCCCTTTCCCCTTCTGCAAAATATTGTCAAAAGTTAGTGAAGGAACGATTGAAGAGCGCCAGGGGGAGACGAACGTCTGCCGAGGAGAGTGGGCGCGCTTCTGGCGGAGCCGCCAGATGGTGAGGCTCAGTACGCAGCAAGATTTGCTCAAGTTCGCTCTCCGATCCCTGAGCACCAATAGCATTCGTCAGTGTTCTGACCCTCTCTGGAACGCGTAGTTCGGGACTGCAAGCACTCCGCACGCCGGCCGCGGACTTACAGAGTTGACCGCCGGCTTCACATCCTCCTTCTGTGCGGATCCACAGTGCAGATCTACACTGGGTAGCGTTGGCCCGCCGGAGTCCTCGACCTTGACGCGCCCGAGGGTCGGGGCGCTGGCCAGCGGCGCGTCAACGGGCGCGTGGACACGGGACGCTGGCGGAGGGTCGTCGTCCTCCGAGTCGCTCAAGACGATCACGTCGGTCCACCGGCTCATCTTCTCGCTGCTGCGGGCTCGCTGAGCGGATGGAGGGGTGGAACAGAAGCCTCGAGAGCGAGCGCGAGTCGCAGTTGATTCTGCCTGCCTCAAATAGGGGCAAGCGCGCGACCGAGCGCAACTTCGATCAACTCCCTACACTTCGATTCGGCCAATGTCAAGAGGATCAGTCGAAAACAACGAACAAGTCAATAAAGGCTCGATTTTTCAGATGCGCAACAGGGACAGCTGTTTGAGCACGAGCTTGGCGATGAAGGATGCGCCATCCTGCTTCCTCCGGTTCCCCCAGAAAATCCAGAACGCTGTCTTCCTCGCCGAATGCGAGTCCTTCCCACATGCCCGACGTCGTGATCCTGCCGGCGTGGAGAGAGTCCGCGAGGCGCTGCTCTCCCAAGGCGGGCGAAAGTTTCGAAAGGAGGGCGAAGATGTCGGTGGGTGGAGAGGGAAATCACTGGAGGGTAGTTAGAAGGACGAAGGGGAGGAAGCGCGCGTTCCGGCTCAATGTTCCGGTGATTTGCGGTCGCGAATGCCACCAGGCTCGAGGCGCGAGGTGTCGCCGTTGATTCGCGTGATGCTTGAGGGCCTTTAGGTCTCTTGTCAGATGGTTGGAGTGTCTTGAAAACAAGAATGTCGGCGGATTGTGAAAGAGTAGACGAACACCCCTCGTCACCTTCGCACCGTCGGCAGTGTCAGGCTTTGTCCTGTACGTTCCAATCATTGACTTCTTTACCCATACAGCGTCCACTCAATTTGAGGCTTTCGCTGGTTGTAGCGCTTACACTCTCCGCAACCCCTCCGAGTCTTGCAGCTTGATGCGCACGGCAAAACGTCGCTCAATTGAGGTGAACACAGCCCAAGTACCACTGTCAACAAACGCAACACGACTGAACGCCCCCACAAACGCTCCACCTCCCTTCAAGTACGAGCCTTCAGACAGGCACGTCGCCGGAGCGGAGCTGCAGCTGCAGCCTCAGCTGCTCGAGCTCATGCTCGCGCACGAGCGCGCGCTCCTTCCGCTCCTCGTCCTTCTGCCGCATCTCGGCCATCGCGCGCTCGTGCGCCATCTCGTCGCGGCGGAGGGCGCGCGTGTGGTGCAGTTCGAGCTTGCGCTGCTTGCGATTCTCGCGCGCCTTGGCCGAGTCGAGCGTGACCAGCTCGGCCTCAAAGTCGGACGAGTCTCCACCGGACGAGACGGACTGTTCACAAAAGGTGGATCAGTATTGTGCATGCAGACCGGGAGAAGTCCAACGCACTCGGTCGCGCTTGACGCCCTTTGGCTTCTTCGCAGTGGCTGTGGTCCAGTCGAGTCCGTCCATAGTTGCAATCGCGTCCCCAGCACCCTCGTTCGAGTGCTTGCGACGATCGGCCGAGCCCTGGCCGTTGGTAGAGATGCGCTCTGAGGCGCCAGCGGGCAGTCAGCTTGGTGCGCGACGGCGGCAGGCGGGGAAGCGCACCGAGGACGACCGCCATAGGCAGGTGCATCGTGTTCACGAGTGACGGTCCAGAGACGTTCAGACTGGGGTCAAGTGACAGGTCGGCGCTGTGGGCGTCGGTCGAGGTGGACGCGTGCGGGACGTGGTACATGGACGGGAGCTGGGGCAAGGCAGGGATGCCGATCGCGCTGCCGAGGAGCTGCTGGAGCTCGCGGTAGACGGGGCAGCGAGCACTGATTTTGCCGTCTGCGGTAAAAAAAAAAACACTCAGCCGGCGCGTCGCGTCGCGGTGGGTGAGCGTCACGCACTCTGGACCCATTCCTCGACGGTGACGCCTTGAGCAATGGCAGCGTCGGCAATCTCCTTCTCGCACTCTGCGTAGATCTTGGGAAGTCTGCGTGAGTGGTCAGCTTCCCTTCGCGCGCTCGCGGCACACCGACGACGTACTTGTGCATCCAGTCCTTGACCCGGTTACCGTACCACCTCGCGTCCTGCCTGACGTGGTCCTCTTCCGCCCAGCCGGCGAGCGTGAGCTTGGCCATCTCGGTCTGGTACTCGATCTTGCTGCCGCCGACGGTCGTCTCGCCGACCCGCGGCCACAGCGCTCGCCTCAGGATATCTTGGCTCGGTTCGAGAAGCAGCTTGAGCAGCTTGCGCGTGAGTCGCCAGTCGTCCTCCTTCCACCTGGGGGCGAGCACACAGAGTCAGCCGGCGTCAGACGCGCGCCATTGTTGTGGGGGAGCGGCGCACAGCGGCGGCGGGTGCGAGGGCGTCTTGCGTGGCTTCTTTTTGTCGACGACATTGCCACCTCCGGCAAGGGTGGCCAGCGCCTTGATCTCGGACTGGGTCTCGAGGTCGAGCTCGGGCTCGTTCTGGTCCAACGTGAGGTCCACCTCCATCGCGCGGGGGCTCGAGTCGGGGCGAGTCGAAAGAGAGCGTGAAGACGAAGCGAGGTTGAATCGACGGCCGACGGCCAGGGGGTGGCAAACCTCTTCTTCTGCACATCGGCCCATTTCTCCGCCACCTGGACAGCTGGTCATGAGAGTCCGACCGCAAAGATACCCAGAACGATGCTTTCGTGTGCATTGGGGGGCCCGATCAGCGTTGCTTTGACTGCGACACCCGCGCGTGCTCTGGCAGCGCCTCGCAGAGGGCCAGAATAAGGGTCGCTCGCACATCGTCTCGCCGGGAGAAAGTCTCCACTGGACTTAGTTTCAATGTGGTGGCCCTCAAATACCACCATGTCACTCACTGAGCGCCCAACCTACAACAGGATTGCGAGCGAGTTTCGCCAAATGTCGGTGTGCGACGCCAGCTGCACCCAGGTGTGACTTATTTGTCAGATCTAACTTGATCCAACCCTTTAATACGTCAGCAGTAACCACTGGAGATAAACTTGCGTCGCTTACCCCGCATAGGGCCCCGCGCAGGCAATTCACCGCGAACTCCGGGCACGTCAACTGGCGGAGTGAGTGCGCCGGGTTACTTTCAGTACGACAAACCTGTGGGCGAACTCGATCAAACGATTTGTCACAGTCGATTGTTCAGATGGAGCGCCTCCACGCTCGGGCAAGCGCCCGCGGGCCCGGCGGAGATGGAGCAGCGGCTCTCCTCTCGAGCACCAAGCCTCCGACATCATCGCGCGCTCTCTCTTCTCCAAGCCACCTATCCCAAACCATGGCTTTCTGGCGCACAATTCCTGCCCCAGACATCGGCAAAGCGATCGTACCCATCGAGCGGCCAAAGCCGCCGAAGCCGATCAGAAAGCGCACGAGCGTCTTCGGCCTCCTCACCCTCACCGGCAAAAGCGACTCGAGGTCGAAGAAGGAAGACGACGAGGATGGCGGGCCTGTCGGTCTGATTCTCGCAGATCTCTTCGATCCGGTGGTCGAGGGGGCCCGCGAGGTTGAGGAGCCGGAGCCGGTTGCGTATGAGTCGAGGCCATACGATTCACGGCCAGCCCACGGAGGTGAAGCTCAGCTGGAACGAGATCTAACGGACGACTTCGACCCGTTCAGTCCGACTCGGGAGCGTACGCCGGCTCCCTTGGCAACTCGTCCTCCGCCCACTCGCACCCCGGAGTCGTCGTTCCTCGCCGCCCCGACGCCGCCCCGAGCTCAGTCGCCGTCGCACACATATACGGAACGAAAGTATTATCAACACTCCTCCAGCCTCACAATCCTAGAAGGCGGCCAAAGGAGGTCGCGGCGACCAGGCCCGCCGCGTCGCGTCTCCTTCCAGGACGAAATCTCCATCGCCGAATTCGATTTTGACCTCGACCCGCCCTCAACACTTCGGAGACCAAAATCGGTACCCCCCGCTCATCATAATCTCGAACGCCCTTACCCTTTCGAGTCCTCGTCGCTCTCGAATGCGTCTCGCAAGGGGCAGGCCGCGCGCCAGATTCGGGGACCCCGCCCGCCGCCCACTCCCTCGTTTCAACCTCCACCTGCACCAGCTCAAGTAAATACGACACTCGTACCCCGGTCCCCATCGCCCATGCCGGCTCCGCCCAGAAACGCACCGGCGCCGTCGTCGGCAGCCCCGCGGCGTCGCGACACCGCACCGCCCCCTCGCGCCTTGCCCAGTCCCCGCCCTCTTCCTTCTATCCGCTACCAGTCGATCTCTACACCCATGTAATTGGACTCGGCTCAAGGGAGCGACCCGTGGACGCCAGTCGCTCAGCGAGGCCGCTACAGCCAGAGCCCGCCGTCGTCGACGTTCGTCGAAGCGGACGAGGACGACGACTCGGAGGAAGTGGTCGAAAACCCGGATCCGACGTTCGAGTGGGAACCTGACCCTCTTCCGGATCCAACTGTATATCAATCCATCTCGACGGCGTACAGACGCCCCACCGCACCTCTTCCCCTCCCGCCCGACCGTTCTTGTCAACCGCGCACGAAGACCTCTTCTTCCAGCGAGTACGACCGCAGGCGTCGGCGGTCGCCTACTCCGTCGTCCACCGGGTCCGAGGAGGATTCGGGAAGCCAGTCCGTGACTGCGTCGGACTCATCCTCAGGGTCGTCGAGCGAGGACGAAGACGAGGAAGAAGAGCTCGAGCAGCTTCGAGTCACAGAGCTCCGTAATGTCGGCAACAGCTGCTTTATCAACTCGGTATTGCAGGCGCTCGCAGCGACCAACTTGCTCGCCAAGTACTGTCTTGGTGAGCTCGAGCGCATCACGATTGCACATTTGTACTGATTCAAAGGATTTGAAGATGGCTCCTACGTGGACGAGATCAACACCAACAGTAGAGCGGGGACCAGAGGCGAGCTGGCCTCGGTGAGCTCCTCCTCCCCTGCGCCTGCACACCTCTAACTCGTCGTGCCTTTCCGTCTTGCTAAGGCAACATCTGAGATAATTCAAGCGATGTACGAGGGCCGAAAAAAGGCTATCAATCCTAAGCCATTCATCGTACGCACCTCGTTTTGCAGGATCGCGAGGGTGCTGAGGACGCCTGCAGGACGCCATGTGCTTGTACCAGCCACAATTTCGGGGCCACGAGCAGCATGACGCACAGGAGTTCCTAGGATACGTCCTGGATGGTCTTAACGAGGACCTAAACCTTGTCCTCCGACCGCCGCCACCAAGAAACATGACGCCACGGGAGGAGGCGGCGCTCGAGACGCTCCCGGAGGTCATCGCAGCGGACATGGAGTGGGAGTCGTACAGATCCAGGTGAGTGATGCCTTGTGTCAAAAAAATTATCGGTGGTGCTCAAACGAGTCAACGCAGGAACGATAGTGTCATAATCGACTACTTCGCAGGCAGGCGAAGTCGTTCGTGTTTCGATCGCTCCACTGATTCTCCCTCGTCCCAGGGCAATTTCGGAGCAAGCTCGAGTGCCTTGTTTGCTCGCAGACTTCGACCACGTTCGCTGCGTTCCAGATGCTGTCGCTTCCCATCCCGACGCCCGATCGACGTCGGCAGCACGTCACGCTGTTCGACTGCCTGGACGAGTTCTTCGCAGAGGAGATCTTGGAGGGAGACAATTGCTGGTATAGCACTTTCCATCTCTAGGTATATTATTACTGACCATCTCGACCAGGAACTGTCCTCGATGTCGCCAGCCCCGCCCGACGTCGAAGCGCTTCTCCCTCGCCCGACTACCCCACGTTTGCCCGGCTCTCACTACACCCCTCGAATCTCAGCTGATGATCGTCTTTCCGGCAACAGTTCTTCATCTTCCATCTCAAGAGATTCTCCTCGTCGGGCAGCGTCGCGGAGAAGGTGACCTCGGACGTCGAGTTCCCGCTCGACGAGCTCGACCTGCGCCACTTACTCCCACCGGCACTTCCAGGCGCTCAACTCAACGTCCCGCACTCCGAATCCACCACGTACGAGCTTTACTCGGTGATCAACCACTATGAGGACAGTCGGCGCGAGGGGCTGACGAGTGGGCACTGTGAGTGCTCGAGGCTCGCAGATCTGCGGCGCGCTGAGTCGTTGCCCTCTCGCGCAGATACCGCCATGCTTCGCAACTCGGACGACTGGTACGATGTTGGGGACGAGACTGTGCGGAGGGTAAGCGAGCGGCGGGTTCGGGCGTCGACGGCGTCAGCCTATTTGCTCTTTTATCGGCTCCTCTCGTAAACGCAATGGGACGCGGGGTCACACACATATTTGGTTCTCGAGTGGTCCTGGGTATAGGGTAGTGGTACACACATCGGACCCCCCCCCCCCCCCCCCCCCCCCCCC
>ERZ1463038.714-NODE-714-length-11873-cov-16.722880_pt1 | contig 11873 bp, 10 predicted proteins | sample MGYA00564479_ERZ1463038 | MGnify/ENA primary metagenome ERZ1463038 (study PRJEB39244, sample SAMEA3635134) | Helicobacter pylori | study: EMG produced TPA metagenomics assembly of PRJEB11511 data set (Assembly of a 5300-year-old Helicobacter pylori... | reverse complement strand
CTGCTCCGCCTCAGCTTCGAGGAGATGCGCCACCGCGACGCGAGCATCATGGCGGGCAACCAGACGATCAAGCAGAGCTACGAGGCGCACGACCCGTGGAACAACATGAAGGCCGAACAGCGCGACTTCATGGAGGGTCGCATCGAGAAAGTCTTGCACCACCTCGGCAACGGCTGGCGCGGGAACATCAAGAGGGCGCCCCTCATCCTGTGGCGTGCGTTCTTGCTCCCATCACGATTCCCGTTGCAGCTCGCTGACTCATTGAGTACAGGCTCGCTTCACCACATCCAGGAGCACGACTACATTCCGTTCACTCGCCTCCAGGCGCTGGACCAGATCGGTCGCAGTGTCGTCGAGCGACTCGTCGCCGAGTCGGAAGCGGCTTTGGACGGCGCGCAGGAGTGGAAAGCGTGGCTCGTTCGGATCGCCACCTCGCACTTTGGGAAGATCTGGCACAAGGAGAGCGTGGCAGAGGCAAAGGCCGAGGGCCTCAGCGGCAGGCTGAGGATCGACGAGTGGGGCGCGTTGATGCTGGTGCGCACCGTCTTTCCCACCAGCTTGGCGCTCTTGCTCACTCGTTTTTTTTTTTTTTGATAATTTCAGGGCCAGGAGAAGCACTTCTTGGACAAGGTGCACCCTCTTCCTCTTCCAGGCTCGTACCTCTGGAGCAACATGATCCTTCAGTGAGCTCGCGTCCGACCCGCACGTCCGTGCATCGCTGACCCCGCAACGCTTTGCAGGCAACTCAAGTCCTACACCGAGGACCAAGAGCTTTAACTACAAACTCAAGATCTGTACCGTACAAACATGCACCCTTCGATACATTCACACCGCATCTGTTACACCCCGCACCCCGCAATTTCATCAGACACTTCATCAACGGAGCCTTGAGCGAACGTCTTCCAGTAGTCGCAGGGTGGTTTTCAGTTTCTTCCTGAAGCCTTATTGGAACTTAGCAGCGGCCGTCGTGTCTCGACCTGTTTCCACAATTCCTCCAACTCCTGATCCAGCTCCAGCATCCACTTCCCGCTCGTCGTTTCCAGCGCGGGAAGGAAGTCGTCTCGACTCAACAAGAGCTTTCCTAAGCTCTGAAGAAGAGACACCGTGTCCTCGTGGTCGTTTCCTGCGGGGTAGTACCGCTTGACCGTGGCGGGCAAGGCGAGGATGCGGTCGACCTTCTCCTGGCGACTTCCTCGGGCTCCGTCCACGATTTCTTCCAGAGATTCAAGTGTAGAAAAGGCCGAGTTTAGATATGGATGATGCTCGGTGTCGAGTTCCAGCGTTTTGAGCGTCGCCGAGGATGCTTTGACGAGGTCTGCGAGAGCGAGCGCGAGCGCTTCCTCGGCGGCGGGCGGGCTGGATTCGACCGCCGTCACGATTCGAATGCAGGAGGCTTTCGTGATGCAGGGTTCAAGGGACTTCAGAGTCCGGAAAATGTGGTGCGTGATCTCCGCGTTGTAGTTGACGTCCACTCTGACCTGGAGGAAGTCGAGGTCGAAAGTTGGGACATGCAGCCTGTCTTGCGAAGAGATGGGGGACGAGAGCCGGTGGTCTGAAACTTCCATATACAAGCTCAGTGACTTGATCCCTGGTCGTGGTAGCAGTATGAGAGAGCGACCCCAAGCTCCAAGAGAGGGCAAAACGGGCTCACCTCCTAGTTCCCGGTGGACGAGCGCTTCCGTCGGGATCATGCCCATTTTGATCTCAAGATTCTTCAGATTCGCACTCGTGCAGCCGTCCAGAGCCGCTCGCAGGTCATCAAGCTCGAAATCCTGCGAATCGAGGGTGACGCTTGAGATGGCGAAACGGGGAGCGCTCTGCACCCAGATCTCGATGGCTAGGCGATTGAAGAAGATGGATTCGGTGAAGAAAAGGAGGCGCTGTGCCTCCGATCCCCAGGACTTTGAGACGAGTGAAGTGGCGAGGAGCAGGTCGCGCCGCTCGTTGCTGTGGTCGTTTGTCGGCGGGAGGGAGGCGAGTGCGGCGACGAGAACGTTGCGAATCATCTCTCCGGGAAGCTCGGGTATTGGCGCCATCGTGATGAGGTCGGAATCAGAGTCAGAAGGCGGACATCGGTTGCTCGGTTCGTCGGTTCGTCTCGCACAGGGGCTTTTGTCACGCTGTCAAATCGCACCGTTGCTTGCAGAGTCGTTAGTGAGAGCCAAGGCGAGCAGCGACGTATCTTCCTGAACTCTGACCTTCCTTCCAATCGGTGATACGATGAGCTAGACTTGCCTGGTGACATACGCCGCAACGCAGAGTCGTTCGAGCGTTTGCAGCGGACGGCCTGGACGCTTCTACTGAGAGTTGTTGCTCAAGTGCAAAAAAACTGAAAGTTCACGAGCTCAGTCGAACGAGCGACGAGATAGTCAGGGCGAAACGAGGATCACGAGCTCGGCCCCTCTCGCCTCTCTGCTTCCTTCCCCCACCTGGTCGCACTTGAGAATCACCCCCGGACACTCCACCGATGAGTACCACAAACCTTGTACGCTCTCGCACTGCTGTGGTAGCCAGTGGGCCTCGCTGACTCGGCCTCGTCGCCACTGGCTAGAGTCACCAGACGGACCTTGCCGTCAAGGCGCTCGAGTCAGCGGCAGAGCAAACCCAGACGGCCTCCGACCAGCTTCAGGATCTCTTGGTAGGCATTCAAGGTCCCTCTCTTGAGTCCCATTGACTGATTCGTCCGCGTCGTCCCGACCAGACCGCCTCCGCACTTTACCCCACGAGCGCAACCTCGGCCACTCCGGTCCCCGCGCCCGTCGAGCGCACCTCCAGCCAATTCTTCATTACCATACCGAGCCTGATCGTATCACTCGACGACCTCCGCACGCATTTCTCATCGCTCTCGCGCCAGGTGAGTCCCGCTCCCGCGCCTAGCTGCGGCGCATATCGAGCCCCAAGGCTCCAACTTAGATTTTTCTCTGGACGCCGCAGCTCCAAAGCCAGAAAACGTACCAACAGCAGTACTGGGCCCCGCACATGGGCATCGACCGCCGCAGCGACGCCGACCAGTCGTCCTCCGCCGCCGGTCCGTCCGAGTGGTTCGCCCAGCCGCCCCCAATCTTCGCCTCCGGCCGCCAGATCCTCAACATCGAGCCGTACCCGAGTTCGGAATCTTCGGCATTCAGTAGGAGCACTTCCACCTCGTACGACGCCGACCTCGAGCACTCCGCGGCGGGCGGCGTCGACAAGCCTGCGAAGCGCAGCGAGGGCCGGGGATCCCACCGTGGCGTGAGGTCGTCCAGCCACCGCTTCCAGCCCTACTCAAATACCGATCGGTCAGACGACTCGTACTCGCCGCCGCCGTCCACGGCGCCGCGTGCCGAGCTCACCGCCGCGCCGCGCCGCTTTATATTCAGCCCGGGCACTTTCCACCTCGAGGAGCACTACAAGTACCGCGACGGACACTGGTGGTGCCGGAATGCGGATTGCGTCGCGAAGAAGAGCAAGTACGATGAACTCGACGCGATGATGCGCGCCGAGGGCGGCGAGCCTCCGAACCGGCGCACTTTTGGGATCTACAAGGCAGGGCTGAGGGGGTCGTCGAGCATCACCAAGCGCGCGAAAGAGCACGTGGAGAAAGAACACGGCGGAAGGACGTCGAACGAGCCCGTCGAGAAGGACCACGAGCGCTCGCCGACCATGGTCGCCGTCAAGGATGAGGAGGCGCCGGGCAACGACTGGGACGCGCAGGGGCAGATGTCGGACGAGATGCGTGGCGAGGTCGCGGAAATACTCGCTGCATGGTGGAGCGAGTCGCCGTCCCCGTAGGGCGGTAGGGCACAAACGTTGGGTGGGGCGAAGCGACGACGCGCGGCCCTGGGCGACAGGTCGCGCCGGACCAGGCCCGCCACGTTATCATCATTTATCCAGCGATCCCATGAGGTGCATTCCCTATAAACACGAACTACAGTGATTTGAATCGTCATCCTGGACCAGTTGAGTCCGACTTGACCGCATGCAGGCGCACAGTGCCAACCGGCGAGCATCTTGCTTGCGAAGGTAGCGCGGTGCGAGGTCCGAAAGCCGAATGGGCGAGATAGACTCCAAAAACTGCTCAGACTAGTGTATGGCGAGGAGGTGAGGTAGCAGCTGGCAGTTGGCGGCACGGGTCTCGCGCAGAAGCGGTTTCTGCGAGCGCGACACTCAGAACATGATCTGCGGTCGTTGATTGGAGTGAGTCACTGAAGGCATGTGATAATTTTCTTCATAGACTAATTCGGGTTCCGAAACTGCACACGCAAGCGGACTCTCAGCGCTCAGCACCACCTGCGAAGTCCCGGCGACCGCTGACCTGGAGGCTGCATGCAGCGCGAGCAGTATCGCTACATCCGGACTCCTACTCACGATGGAGTGGTCAGAATCTCGCGTTCTTGACTGCATTTCTAGCGTTCCAAATCGCAAGATGCATCACTCGTCCGCGGAGAAGAAGCCGACATCTGGGTGTGCGCTCCCCATTTGAACCGCCCTGCCACGCATTTCCTCCGCCCTTTCCCTCACCCCCTTCTCGAGTCCCGAAAAGTCGCACCGAGCGACCCACTCGCCATTCCCGTGCTGAAGGACATTCCTCGCGCGCTCGCTGCCGTGGCCCTTCGTCCCGACGCTGCCGTGAAGCGTCATCCGCTCGACGTCCTGGCTGTACTTTCCGCGGTGAAGGATGTTGTTGTTGTAGAACACGACGTCGCCCGCTTTCAGCTGGACGGTGATGGCGCCCGGCATCGCGTCGTCAAACGGGCCAGTCGCACGCTCACTCGGCGTCCTCGCGCGCGCGTGCGAGCCGGGAACGACGATCAGGCTCGCGTCATCGTAGAGTGCGAGATTGTACTGGGCGTGATTTGCCGCCGCCGCTCCCTTGAGCACCCGGTCCTCCTCCTCGGCCGTCGCGTCTGCGGAGACGTCGTCGCGGTGCCATCGCAAGGCAAAGTCGGCATCGGGTCGGACGAGGAGGTTGAAGAGTTCTTGAACGAGATCGTCCTCGGTGCAGGAAAGAAGGGCGCTGATCGGGACCATGAGCGCGTCGGAGAAGTAGATCGAGGCTAACGTCGGCGCGTCGGGGAGGTCTGGGTGGAGGAGGTGCTGGACGCCCCAAATACCGCCCGAGGGGTCGTTTCCCCATGGCGGGAACTGTTTTGGGAGAGTTCTGAAAAAGGGCCACTGTCCTGACCGGGCCAGCTGCGTCGCTCGCGCGGTCGCCGCCCGCAGCTCGACGAGTTGAGCGGGGGAGAGCAGCGACGGCACGATCACGAAGCCGTCGCGCGCCAGCGAGGCTCGGAGGTTGGGGGCTGATCTGGTAGATGTCATCGTGGCCACTGGAGCGATGATAGCGGGGGCGAGTTGTGTGGTTGGAGATTAAGAGCGGCCGCGCCGATTTCGCCGGTTGACCTTCAACGGCCCCCCACTCGACTCGGCCGAACCCGTCTTCCCTCTGCTTCCAGCTATCTATGCGCTCAGTCCGTACTCTGCACTGTCACCTGACCTCGCGAAGGCGCCTGCAGCGTGCGGTTCGTTGCCGGACGTCCGGACCTCGCAGCGCGGCCTCCACTCGCTAGAGCGCTCTCAGACACTGAGTCGTCAAGGAATCCTCTGGCAAGGTACTTCCGATGCCAGGTTCGGTCTCGAGACCGGGTAGGAGAGAACTGACAGTCTGCCCTCGCCTCGCATGCAGACGGTCGACACCATGGCGCCCATCGACGCTCTCCCACCCGAGCTCCTCGACCCGATCTGCCAGAACGCGTTCGATTCCAAGACGTGCCACCTTCTCCCTCTCGTCAGCCGGCGCTGGCTTGAGTTCGGCCGGCGCGCGCTGTACGAGGCCCCGATCCTCATGACGGACAAAGCGGGCGACAGCTGGCTCGACTCTGAAATCAAAGAGAAGTGCCTGCTGAGGCTCATGCGCCTCTTGCACGTACGGCCGACGCGTCGGGTGATGGCACTTTGCCACGAGAAGCGGCTGGCGACGCTGGAATCGTCCGCTGGCGTTTTCCACCTCCCGGCAGAATATGAACTCAAAGGTCAGCATTTCGGAAGGTCTCAGGAAGGCTGATGCTGAGCTCGCATTGAGCCAGACCTGCGTTTCCTACGTAATTTTGGCACCGCCTGCCTGCCAGTCGTTGGCAGCGTTGGGACCTCCAACTTGCCTTGACGCATCTCAAGCTGTACCATCCAATCGTATCAGGCAGCTTCAAAGAAATCTGCAGGACGTCGCTGGAAACACTCGAGACGCTGGAGCTGACCAACAGCTGCCGTCGCCACGCGGCCGACGAGCTCATTCGCTTCCCGGCTCTCTCAATCCACCTTCGCAACTCTCGCGCCTCATACTCAATTTCAGCCTGATTGGATCCAGTTGTCCCCTCGACACAGTGATGGCGCTGCTCCCCAACCTCAAATCGCTTTCCATTCGCGACGCCACTTGCCCATCCCTCATCGCCCTCGGCCTCGCGCCAAAATCCCCTCTCGAATACCAGTCGGTGGCCCTTGGGTCTGGTGAGGATATCACAGAAGATACCAAAATCGTCACCTACTTGCTCCGACGTGCGCTCGAGTACGCCGGTCTCTAGACACTCTGCGACAGCTTCACCTCCCGGATTGCTTGGAGGAGTACTTCATCGCGTTATCAGGCAGCGAGTCTTTGGAGGTGTGTGATGCGAAAGTGATTCTGGTTCTTTGCAAGGACGGCTGGATTGCTCGTGAGTCCGCGACGTCGGCGTGAGATGCGCTCGCAGCCGAGCAGGGGCTGACGTTTAGCCTCGCCCTTGGCAGGAAGCTACTAGCTCAGTTCTTCTGAGTTTGCTTGTAAAAGTCCATTCTTCAAGCAAATGGCAGCTCGAAGCGTCGTTCGCAAGTGAAGTAGGGCCTGCGTCTGCGCCTCCAGAGTCCGGAGCACAGGACAGGCAAGCGCTTAATTGTCCGATGTTCGACATCTCTTCTCTTGAGTAAGGATTCGGGTACTCGCGCACGCCTTACATATGACGGCCTCATCGGCAACGGCAACGACGTCGGTCGACGTCGCGGAGGCGGAGGCTCGTGGTGGCAACGAGAATGATGCGCCGTGGCGAGTGCTTTGATCTCACAAAAGACCGCGCAGAGATGACTCGAGAATGTCCAATGATTCCAGTGTAAGAAAACCGATAGAGAAGGGGTCGCGGGAAGGGTGGTGTGGGGGGGGTATTATGGAACGGCTGGGTGGTGACGACAAAGATGGAGGTATATCGAGCACAGGCGTCCAGAGGGAGGAATAAGGATAAAAGGTCGGGGAACAGGGGTGATGAAAGGACGAAGGAAAGCGTGGGGGAGAGGCAGGGCGGCTGGTCGGCGGCCTGCGCGGAGGGCGAGTCAGCGCCGAGCACGGTCGAGAGCGGCAGGGACGCACAAATCGGGCCGGTCGAGCAGGGCAGCCGCGAAGCGCGTGCTAGCGATCACCCTCCTGGCCGTAGTTCACCCCCCCGCCTTGCCCTTGCTGCGCCATTTGGCGGTACGGATCCTGGCCCCCGTAGTCCGCATGAGCGTCGTAGCGCTGTGGCGGAGGCTGATGTTGCTGCTGAGGCGGCATGTGGTGATAGACAGGCTCGGGGTGGTGTTGTTGAGCGTGACCGGAGAGATGTTGCGCCTGATTTGCGGACTGTGGATGCGGTCCAGAGTCAGCGCGAGCCTAGAGTCCAAGGAAAGCAAAGACGCACCGGGTAGCCCATCCCAAGTCCCGCGTCGTACTGAGGCTGGCCACCGTCGTACGCCTGCCCGCCGCCAGCGCCGCCGTGGTGCATGTGCATCTGGTCGGTCCGCTGGAGGATCTGGTCGTAGTCCCCACCACCCATCTGCTGCTGCGCCTGCGCCTGCTGCTGCATCATCTGCATCCCACCCTGTCGCGGCTGGCCCGGCGAGATCGGTGGCCCGCCGCCACTGCGACTCCGCCCTCTCGGCGAGTTTGGCCCGCCGATGCCCATGCCGCCGAGGCTCGGATCGAGGTAGTTGCCGCTCATCGGCGTCGGGAGCTGGTGGTGCGGGTGCGAGTGCGGGTGGCCGTGCGGCGGCGGGAGCGGCATCGACGGGTGGCCCGTGTTGATCGCGAGCGGGATGTGGTGCCGCCCCTTGGACGACACCCGCCGGTTCGTCGACAGCGGCCGACCCGCCGGTTGCGGTCGCGAGTTCGTCTTGAGCGCGATCTGGCCGCCGTGGATCGCCGAGTTGGCTTCGAACGACGCCGCGGTCGAGACTGGCGGGTAGGGCGTCGCGGCGGGCTCCTTGGCTTCCTGGAAAGCGGACGACGGTGACGTTAGTGAGAGGTAGGCAGTGAGAAAGCAGAGCGACGAACAAGACATGCGGCGATAAGCTTCTGGCCCTGCGAGAGCTGGCCGTGCTCGTCCTCCTTGACGAGCGGCTTGAACTTGTCCGTCGTGAACGTGTAGACCCAACCCGACTCGCTCACGACGAGCAGCAAGACCTGCGTCCCCGTCAATGTCGAGAGCTCGTACGCCTGCGACAGGATAAACCGGGGACATCCGCAGTCAGCTTTCCATGTCCCGTGACCGCGCGCGACGCGTCCTTCCATTTTGGAAGGCGGAGATCGGAGACGGGGTGGTATCGAGTCGAGGCGAGAGTGCCGCACCTTCTTCATGATGCCTGCCTTGCGCTTGCTGAAGGTGATGCTGAGCGGGTGGTGCAGATCGGGGAGAGTGTGGGTCAGCGATCGCGGTCTCGTCCCTTGGCGGCCGCCGACGCGTGTGCGAGCCGGCGCTGCCACCCGCTGGTGCGACGACGACGAGCGCGGGTACTCACTGCCGCTTGCTCTTCTCCTCGATGTACTCGATCATGATCTTCCGCCGTCCCTTCTCTTCGCCGTCGTCGCCGTCGCCGCCCCCGCTCGGTTTCGCCTGGCCCTCCTTGGCGGCGGCCCCGCGCAGGTTTGCGACACTCTTGCGCTTCTTCGGACGGCCCGCCACGCCCGCCTCGGCATCGTCGTCGTCTTCCTCCTCGTCATCGTACGGCGGCGACGCGCGCGGGTCGAACTGGATGATCGGCCGCGACGAGCCCGACTGCTCGCTCGACGCGGACGGGGTGAGGCCCGGGTAGCTCGACACGGGCAGGTCGTAGCTCGGAGACGGCAGCGGGGGCAGGTAGGCCGGGTTGATGCCGTACGCGAAGCTGGCGTCCGCGGGCGACGGCAGCGACGACGGCGGCGGGTTGAGGCTGCTCAGGTTGAGCGGGTTGCCCGTCATGAACGGCTTGGGTTCGCCCGACGACGAGGCGGCGGAGGACGACATCGTGTCCTCGCAACCGACTTGGCGCGAGCTCGTCTGCGGGCGCTTCTGTCCGGCGCGGAGCGAGAACTGGCGCGCGGGTCGCGAGTGCGCGCGCGGTGCGGGTGGGCGGTGGTGCGAAGGCGGTCGGTAAGGAGCGTCGGTGCCTTGGTTATCGAACGACTGAGCGGAAGGGGGAGAAGGGAGGAGGGCGAGATGGAATTAAAGTTGAGCGTCGGATCTGACGGTTGAGTGAAGGCCCGCCGATCGCTCGCGCGCGCTGATTGGCTCAGGAGCATGCGTCTGGTTCCTTTCTTCGCGACTTGCACCTCCTGCCTGTCCACCTGAACTGCACTCGTCTAGTGAAAAGTCATTCCCACGCCCACCAGGCGCCTCGACGACTTTTTCTCGTTGCCGGCCGCACGACCCGGCGGCCGCACGCTTCTCCATCGAAGTCAGAAACCGTCGGCAATCTCTTCTTCCATCTTGCAGTCCGCCAATCCTCAGCACCTGAAGCACCACGATACCTCTATGTACTGCTCCCACATCAGAGCGTGGAACGCTGGCTTCTGTACCGCTCGCTGGCGTTCGCGCGGGGCCCGCAGGCTGATTGCGCGAGCGAGGAGGAAAAAAGCCCAGGCCGCCTTCATACCTTGCGGCAGATCATCGCGGGGGGTGGTGAGACACGCACACCCACCCCGCCAAACACTGGCCAGATGAGAACAAGATCGTCCGCCACCGAGCGGCCGTGCCGGCTCCCGGTCCTCGTCGTCGTCCCCATTCAGCGTCGCAGGTATGTGCTCCTCTGTTTGTGAGTACGGCGCCCCCCCGGAATTACCAACCAGCAAGCCAGAGAGCCTGCGCCTGCCCGTTGCGGAAGTCGAGGTGTTGCGGAGGTGCTTGACCTGTCGTGGGGCCCTAAGCGCCACCACGCCCGAGCTTGCTCACACTTGTAGGAACATACACGTTGTATCTTGGTTGACTATCACACCAGGAGTTGCAACGGTTAGGAAGGCGCGGCACCTAGGGCGTTAGCTATGGCGAATCCCCTCAGAACATCTTAACTACTTTAGAGCTTGGCGCACCTGTGATTTGCAGGCAAGCTGATACGAGCAACTCAACTTTGAACCAGACTCAACTTGAAGCCGGGCGCCAGACGTCCTTCCCCACCCTCGGGGTGCAGTGCTCCGCGGAGATGGGTGGCGTCGGCGGCCGGCACTTTCTCCTGCTTCGCTTCCGCTCACACCTTGATCTGCGCGGAGGGGCAGGATGCACCTCTGCCAGTGTACGCTTGCTATCATTACTCTCGCCGTCACGGTGGTCGAAACCGGCGATGGCGTAGCTCACGGCCTGACCTGGACAGCAAACGCCGGCAACTTCCCAAGCGAGCCGGTCTCGCAGTGGAAGACGAGCTACAAGATCAACGCAGGTGCGGCGGCAGTCGAGTGCGTGCTGGTGGCGGTCGCCGTCGCGGCGATGCTGTGCCGCAATCGGGTGTTTCTTCGCGTCGTTGGATCGGTGGTGGCGGTAAAAAGAAGTTGGATTCAATACTATGACGTCCAGGACTGATTTGGTAGCTGGTGTGCTCAGGTAGGGGCCTGCGTCGTAATCGGTGGCGGGATCGACGTTGCGATTGCGGGAGACTCGGGCCCGCTGGTGAGCTGCAGGAGGTTGAGACCTTGATACTTGGCACTGAATATGGTTTTGAACGCGCAGGCATTCTCGGTCGTCGGGGCCCTCTTCCAGGGAGCGCTAGCGATTGCGATGTGGAGAGCGCCGACGCTCAGCTCTGTACCAGTCGGCGGCCCGGACACCCCAGTCCTCAATCTGGCGCACACCCGTCGGAGACGATCTCAAAGATTGAATGAAAGGACGCAGTCCTCCCGACGAAAAGTTGCCGACGAGGAAGCCCAGTCATCTTCAGGCGGGGAGGGAAGTGCCGAGGAAGGACGTCAGATTCTGAAGCCCAAGCGATGAATCCTACACGCGGATCTATGTACATTGTGCGTAATATGATTTCAACGCTATGCTGAGGGGGAACAGCATCAAGAAAACCGCTCAGGTTGTCGATACCCTCGTGGATGCCCAAAGCCTGCCCCTGATGAGCGCAAACGGACGCGAGAGGCACGCTGATGGTGCACGCATCAAAGTTTCCGGCCTCACTATGAATGCGGATTTATTAAATACAAACCCATCTGGGCAGCGACGAGCGAAAGCACCTGTCCAGCCAGAGCGAGCGAGACGGCGACACAACAAAAGTTTCAAGCTGGTAGGATGGGATTTCGCAGTTGCTAGGATGTGTGAGGAAAAGCGGAGTAGTGGTGAGGATGTGCTCTCTAGCGCTTCTTCTTGACGACCTCGACCTCGACCGGCGCGAGCGTCTTCTTGCCCTTGAGCTCGCCCAGCTTGTGGTGGATCTCGTCGATCTGAGAAGCGGGACCGTGTCATGATCGATCCAAGCACTCGACAAAGTCTTGGACGCACCAGGTCGCGCCACTCCCAGTACTTGCCGGGCTTGGACGTCGCGCTCGTCCACTTGTAGTAGTAGCCGTCCAAGTCCTTCGGGAGGACCTCGTCGCGCTCGACGTTGATCGCGTCGGCGAGAGAAGCGAGCACGTCCGCGAGAATCTCGGGGAGCTC
>ERZ1463038.713-NODE-713-length-11873-cov-32.978930_pt1 | contig 11873 bp, 15 predicted proteins | sample MGYA00564479_ERZ1463038 | MGnify/ENA primary metagenome ERZ1463038 (study PRJEB39244, sample SAMEA3635134) | Helicobacter pylori | study: EMG produced TPA metagenomics assembly of PRJEB11511 data set (Assembly of a 5300-year-old Helicobacter pylori... | reverse complement strand
GCTCGGGCCGAAGAAAAACTTAACGTCGTGTCCGGGATTAGTTGACCACTACACTTCGTTCCGCAACGATACACCGAATATTTCCCCTGGAGGGAGATGGGGCATACGCTAATTTATCGACTTTGACCGCGCAATGAACAGGCAATGTCATCCTCGGAGTCTGGTATAAGAGTCTGACTACCCAGCCGCAGCTGACATGTCCATCTCGGGGCTCAAGGTTCCTAGCCAGGCCACAAGGCACACAATGACTGTCGCGATGGAGAACTCCAGGGTCATGCTGCGTCGCAATGCATTGACGGCAATTGCGTAGTGTCCTTTCTTAATTGATCGCTCTAATAATGGACTCAAATGGAAGCGATTAAGGGATGCCAATACAATCATTCCTGCAAACAATAGGATTTTTAAAAATAGAAGTACGCCATAGGTACTGAGCATCACTTGGTCTAAGTTAGGTCCGACGATGAAAAGATAGTTTACTATTCCGGACAGACCTATAGTTACTACGATCAGCGCCCCAGCTGACTCGAACCCGGTCAGGGCTCTTGCCAGAATCCGCACCTCCTGTTCGCCTTTAAGCATCCTCGCTCGCAGCAGTAAAGCGAATCCAGCGAGAGCACCTAACCAGCCACCTGCTGCCAAAAGGTGGAAAATATCGCTGGTGAAATGCATATAACGACGACTGCCCTCATCCATGGCGCCGTGTCCTGTCCACGCGAGAGTAGCAAGGGCGACAGCACTCAATATCGACACCGCCCATAAACTTGGCGTCGGGAAGCGTTTGTTCAGGGTGGCGGCTATGCACGCCAGTACAAGGGCTATTATCCGGACCATCCACGTCAGCCCAACATCTGTCCCCATCAGTACCATTTGAAAAATGTGATGATGAAGCTCCATAAAATCTGAAACACCACTCATCATCTTTGCAAGTAATAACATAGCGAAAAGTGATAGGGCTAAGGCGGTAATTGCCGTACCGAAAAGCAGCGACTCAAAGTTTAGAACAGAACCGGACACTCTCTCTTTGCCCCTTAGGCTATACAGGCCAAAAGTTGCCAGGCCGAATAGCAGCATCAGGTCCATATAAAGAGCGAAGCGAAGGGCTATGTTGATTGAGTCGCTCATGGATCATTTCACTTTGAAAGAAAAATTGCCTGTCATGGGGTGAGTGTCTGAAGAGACCGCTCGCCACTCGACTTTATAAGAACCCGTGGTGAGCGGAGAGGCGGGTGTGATGACCATCGTTTTCGGATCATCGCTGCCTGAAATACTCGCCTTCACACCCATGGGTGAATTAGGCATGCCCGGCATGTCTGTCATTATCAGTTTCGCTCCCGAAAACTGAGTAGTGAGGTTTTCCGAGAAGTGCAGCTCGATCTTGGAAGGAGCTACGGAGGCCGAGCCGTCCGCAGGGTTTGAGGAGGTTAACTTTGGATGCGATTGGGCTACAGCGCTCAAGAGCAATCCGGCAGTAAGTGCAGCCGCTAAAGTTGTAGTTTTAAAAAATGACATGCAAGACTCCTCACAGCATAAGCTGTCGGTTCGAAGTTTGGTGGGGGCGATCTAGCTTTCTACTTATCGATTCCGGTTAAAACGGCATGCGAATACCCAGCGTCTGCTGCGTTATGTAAGGACTGACTCAGGCAATAGATTAAATATTCTCGTGTGCTAGAGCTGGGACACGATGCCACATGACAGCGGGCCGGTCGATTACAATTCAGTAAGCTATGTGCCTGCTCTTGGGTTCAGCACTGAGGATGGCTTTAGTCACTTTCACTCGCGCGATCGCTTACCCGTTGGATCAGAGAGTGTGTTTCCCATGTGTAAACGCTACCTAACCTACAGTCAGGCCCCGTCGGCTCCTCAATTTGATGGGGGAACGCGCTAACCGACGAGGAACGTCGCGCCCTCTCCCGGCCCGAGCAATTTTTCAGTTTGTTCGAGTCAGGAGAGCATGCGGCCTAGGGCGATATTGTCGCTCTTGATCAAACCACCTTGAGCTGCCCCATCATGCCCATCGCTTCGTGTTCGAGGATGTGGCAGTGAAACATGCGCAGGCCGGGCCAACGCTGTACCGTTTTAATGCGTACGATTTCACTTGAGCGCAGATTGACCGTGTCTTGCCAGGCACGGAAAGATACCGGTGTGACTACGCCGTCAAACTCCCGCTCAACCACTTGGAACTGAGTGCCGTGCAGGTGAAAGGGATGGTCCATGTCAGAATGATTGACGATTTCCCATAGCTCGACCTCGTTGACTCGGCTCACCAGATCGATACGTTGCATGTCGTATTCCTGGTCGTTGACCAGAAACTGCACGCCATGGCGACCATTGGCCATGCTCATTTTTTCGCTGAACACCACCTGTTTGCGTACTGCGGCCGCACCAAGGTCGGGCACTGAGCCGAGCTTAAGCGGCAGGGCTGCCTGCTCTGTGGCTGTGACCGTCGTAAAATCAACCGTCAGCAGAGGCATGATGTGATCAGGCGTCACATCGCCCATTTTGCCGCGCGCGTAGATATTGGCGCTCAATTCCACGCGGTCGCGACGGCTGCCTGCGTCGATTATCAGTTCGATCCGCTGACCCGGTGCCAACAGGTATTCGGTCAACCCAGACTGTGGCTCTTCCAGCAGACCACCGTCGGTGCCGACCAGAGTCAGCGTGCTACCGGGCAGAGCGAGTTGCAGGTAGCGGGCACTACAGGCGTTCCAAATGCGCCAGCGCTCACGACCTCCAGAGGCGAATGGCAAGACGGGTTGGTGCTGGGCATTGACCAAGGCGAACTGACCTTCGCGACCGTTCATCCAGTCGTTGGCTTCGTTCGGGGCGATGGCAGCGTAACGGTCTAGTTTGAGATCGGAGACCACCAGCAATCGCTCTGGCAACCCGGCCAAGGGGTCATGCCGCGACCTTACCACCAGTGGGCCTGCCAAGCCTCGGAACGCTTGTTCCGCTGTGTTTTGGTGAGGATGCGGGTGATACCAGTAGGTGCCGGCGCTGCCCTCGGGCAAATTGAAACTGTAAGTACGGCGTCCGCCTGGTGGTACCGGGTCATGCGGATTGCCGTCTTGCTCTGGCGGTATCGGCAAGCCGTGCCAGTGGATAGTAGACGGCTGTTTGAGATTGTTGACGAAGGTGATTGCGACCGTGTCGCCCTCAAACAGCTCGATCAGGGGGCCAGGCAGGCCACCATTATATGCCCAGAATTCGGTTGCGGCCTGTCCAGGGATAAAGGGAACCGCTAGTGGCGCAGCGGTCAGGGTCGCCTGAAAGTGGCCTGGCACGCTGCTGGCGTTGGCCAGTTTGGGGATTTCGCGCAGTGAGCCGCCAGCCGGTAGCATATCTGATGCCAGCAAAGGCAATCCAGGAGGTGTCGATGAGGAGGTCATGGTGTCTGCCGACCACGCTTGTAACCAAGGGCCAGCCAGCCCTGTCAACGCCAACCCTCCAAGGAAGGTACGCCGTTGCATCAAGTGCACCTTCATTTGGACATCTGCATGTTCATCATGCTCGACTGCTGATCCATCATCTTCATCATCATGTCCATCATTCCCGTGCCGCCATTTTCTGAGCCAGACATGCCCATTTCTTTACAGCCCTTGCCTGCGTGCATGTCACGCATCATCTCCATGGAGCCCTTCATAGTCTGCATGCTCTCCTGCATAGCGGCCCGGCGTTCGGTTGGCGTCTTGGCGGCGGAGACCTTGTCGCGGGCGGCTTGCATCTTTTGCATTTGCTCAGTCATGGCTTGATTGCTGGCAGGCTGGGCCTGAGTGCTTGTCTCGGCGGCGGGTGGCGTGGCGTCATCCGGATGATGAGCTTCCGTGGCATTGGCGAATAAGGCAGTGCTCGTGAGTAGAGCGGCTAAAACCAACTTCAGTGGTGCTTGCATGACAAATCTCCAGACGAAGGGGAAAAGCTCGCACGGTTGAACCGCGCCGAATCAGTATGTAGTCGAGCAGTATGCAAACAGGGCGTCTGGCAACCAACTACCAACGGTAAACCGCAACGGCATCTGCAAGAGAGGAGGTCACTACCCACGGACATACTCCGGTTAATTGACCACCCTGCCATGTGTAATAGTAGCGCTCGCCTAATGGGGGTTGTTGACATAGGTCAAACATAACCGCACTCCCGTTACTACTATTGGTATTGCAAGAGTGGGCTCTTGGACTCGGCGTTGATTCAAGGAACGTTTCCAAGCTTAGGCGCGGTTCATGCTGGCCCTAGGGAGTTCAATATGAAAGTCAGTTGTTCCATTGGATGAAGTGCACCAGATTCTGCCCTCATGAGCTTCAATGATCGACCGGGTAATCGACAGCCCCAGTCCTGCGTTGCTAGGGCTCCCTTCGCGCCTCGCAGGGTCTGCGCGGTAAAAGCGATCAAAAAGTTTCTCAAGGTGTTCGGGCGCAATGGTCTTCCCAGGGTTTTGCACCGTCACCACCGTCGACGTATTTGTCTGACGGATATCCACACGGATGATTTTCCCCTCTGGCGTGTACCGTAGCGCATTCGAAAGTAAGTTCGAGATGGCTCTGCGCAGCATCAATACGTCACCGCTGACACTTCCGACACCTGAAACGCAAAGCTCAATGCCTCGCTCGTCAGCCAGCAGGCGGTAGTATTCGAGCAGTTTCCCCACCACCTCCCGCAGCTCTATCTGGCTGTTCTCTGGTTTGATCAACTTATTGTCGGACTTGGCCAGGAAAAGCATGTCATCGATCATGCGAGACATGCGCTTCAAATCCTCAAGATTTGAGAACAGATTGTCTTCGTAGTCCTCAATGTTCCTTTTTCGTGAAAGCACTACCTCAGTGTGAGTCATCAGGTTACTGACAGGCGTTCGCAGCTCATGAGCAATGTCTGCGGAAAAATTCGAAAGCCGGACAAATGCATCGTCCAGACGGGACAACATTGCGTTGAACGATGACACCATCTGCTGGAGTTCTTTTGGCACGGGCGCCAACGGGATGCGTTCTTTCAGTGAGCCGGCAGACATCGAGGCCGCGACCATCGTCACCTGCCGAATAGGGCGCATACCGCTGCGTGCAACCATCCACCCCAGCCCGGCACTGACTAGCGCGCTGATCACCAACCCTATCCAAAACCATCGCTGAAGGGTCTCGAAGAAATACATATGCTGCGTCACATCAAAGATCAAGATCACGGTCAGCGGCTTATCCTGCCCGGGAACAATTGCCGGGGCCATGACGCCTCGGTAAATCTGCTCATGGTCCTGCCACTCCAACATCGCGTTGCTTTCGAGCGTGCGGAGCTGCTCTGGCACCCTGACCGGCCTTGGGCTAGCGAAAAACAGCTTTCCATCGCTATTCAGAATGATAGCGGTCAAATCACGGTGTGCCCCCAGCAAAGCCTCTAGCTGTGGTTTTAACTCACTGAATTGATCGACGCTGTGCAGCTCTCCCAAGATCCTTTGGGTTGAGCTGAGTTTTTCGTTCAGGGTTTGCTGATCCAGCATCTTGAAATGACGCTGGCTGAGGTGATTAAAACTAACGCCGGCAACGGTAAGCACGACGGTCACCGAAAGCATGAACATCAAGCTCAGACGTGTTGTAAGGGATAGGCGGTTCATTCCTGATCCGAGTCTGGTGAGTCCAGCATGTAACCCATGCCTCGAACGGTCTGGATCAGTTTGACCTCGAAGTCGTCATCAATCTTCGCCCTGAGCCTTCTTACCGCCACTTCTATCACGTTAGTATCGCTGTCGAAGTTCATGTCCCAGACTTGAGAGGCAATGAGCGACTTTGATAGCACTTCGCCTCTGCGGCGCAGCAGTAGCTCCAGCAGCGCGAACTCTTTAGCCGTCAGGTCTATGCGTTTTCCTCCCCGAATTGCCCTGCGTTTGAGTAGGTCGACCTCAAGATCGGCCACTTTCATATGGGTTTGCGCGGGAGCGCTATTACCGCGACGCAGCAAGGTTCTGACGCGAGCCAGCAATTCAGAAAAAGCGAAAGGTTTGATCAGATAATCGTCTGCCCCCAGCTCTAGGCCCTTGACCCTATCTTCAATGCTGTCTCGCGCCGTCAGGAAAAGCACCGGCACCTCTTTACCCGACCTACGCACCTTTTGAAGGAGTTCCCACCCATCCATGCCTGGCATCATCACGTCCAGAATCAGCAGGTCGTATGCCTCGCTTAAGGCGTGTTGAAGGGCCTCACTGCCGTCGGTGAATCGATCAACAGTGAACCCGGTCTCGGTCAGGCCCTGCTGTAAATAGATACCTAATGTCGGTTCGTCTTCAGCAACCAAAAGTTTCATGGGGTGAATCTCAATATGACCATTAGGCTGAGTGTGCAGCAAATAAGTCTCTCTGATCTGAAACTGACATAAATGTAATCTTGGCGTCAGGTAAATGTTAACCCGCATGAATACTTACCTGTTTTCACTCGACACGTTCGTCACCGAACAGCAATTTGATCAGGCAAGTGTTACAACAGAGTCGAGACCTTCATACAAGTACCGGCCCTACTGAGCCATTATTGGACTCAATGGTTGCTCCGCTGAAGTGAGTACGCATGACTTGATCGAGATCACAGTTTTAAAGTGAGCGTGGGCTACTCTCAAGTATCAGACTTATGGCAACTTTTGCCAAAACAATGGGAGATAAATCATGAACCCTCATCAGTATTCGGTTGAAAATGCCCCGCTACCCTTCTGGAGGAGCAAAACAGGTGTCGTACTCATCATGCTGGTTGCGATTGGCGCCTTCTATCTGGTTAGGGAACACTTCAGTCATCTTTCACCTTATCTGACTTACCTGCCCTATCTGATCCTGTTCGCCTGCCCGCTGATGCATATTTTCGGACACGGGGGGCACGGTCAACATGTCGATCCGTCAGAAACCAACAAGGATGAGAAAGGAAAATAGCCATGCCTAGTGCCATAAGTCACCAAGACCAAACCCTTCCTGCGAAGGTCCTGGATGAAGGTCTACGCGATCCGGTGTGTGGCATGGCTGTTACCCCGCCGATCAAGTTCAGCGAGACTTATCAGGGGCAGACCTATCAGTTTTGCAGCCTGAAGTGCCAGGAGAAGTTTAGAGCAGAACCCCCGCGCTATGCCGCTGCCCTGTCGGATACCGATCACTCTAGCCACACCGTTCCAGCAGCTGAAACACAGGAAGTTACCGAGTTCACCTGCCCTATGCACCCGGAAATACGCCAGCCTGGGCCTGGCAGTTGTCCTAAATGTGGTATGACATTAGAACCGGTCATGCCCGCGCTCGATGAAGAGGAAAACCCCAAACTCCGGGATTTCACCCGCCGCTTTTGGTGGTCGCTGCCATTAACCGTGATAGTGACCGTGCTCGCCATGGCTGGACACTCGTTACAACTCTTCCATGGCTCGATCCAAAACTGGATCGAGCTCGCTCTAGCGACGCCAGTGACCTTATGGGCAGGTTGGCCCTTTTTTGTAAGGGGCATCGCCTCCATTAGGAATCGCAGTCCAAACATGTGGACTCTGATTGGTTTGGGTACCGCCGCAGCCTATCTTTACAGCGTCGTGGCAACGCTCTTTCCCCAAAGCTTTCCCGCCACCTTCATGCAAGATGGGCGCATCGGCGTCTACTTCGAAGCCGCGGCGGTCATCATCTCGCTCACCTTGCTTGGGCAGATTCTTGAGCTCAAAGCCCGATCCCAAACCTCCGCCGCCATTAAGTCCCTTCTCGGCCTATCTCCCAAGACTGCACGAAGAATCAACGCCGATGGTCAGGAGGAAGACATTCCTCTCACCCATGTTCACCTAGGAGACCACCTGCGTGTCAGACCAGGTGAAAAGGTACCCGTTGATGGCTCAGTACTGGAGGGTGAAAGTGCGGTGGATGAATCCATGCTTACTGGCGAGCCAGTGCCGGTAATGAAAAGAGCTGGAGATAGCTTGATCGGCGCCACGCTCAATACCCATGGGAGCTTGGTAATGGAGGCGCAGAAGGTCGGCGCAGAGACCATGCTTTCACAGATCGTACAGATGGTCGCTCGGGCTCAGCGCTCCAAAGCACCAATGCAACGAATGGCCGACTCGATTGCTGGCTACTTTGTAATGGGTGTGATCACGATTGCGGTGCTAACACTCATAGGCTGGGGGCTCTTCGGCCCTGAACCCAGCTGGGTCTTTGGTCTGATCAACGCTGTCGCAGTGCTGATCATCGCTTGCCCCTGTGCGCTGGGTCTCGCAACGCCTATGTCGATCATGGTTTCGACGGGTAAGGCAGCTAGCATGGGTGTGCTGTTCAGGGATGCCAGTGCCATCGAAAACCTTTGCAAGATCGACACACTGATTGTCGATAAAACAGGCACCCTGACAGAAGGGCGGCCGGTATTTCACAGTGTGGAGGCCACACCAAGTTTCAACCCCCACGATGTTCTTCAACTGGCCGCCAGTCTTGATCAAGGCAGCGAACATCCGTTGGCTCATGCAATTGTCGATCACGCCCGAACCGAGAACATCGAGCTCACCAAACCTGAATCCTTTGAGTCCGGTTCAGGTATTGGGGTCAGCGGTCTGGTTGATGGCAAGAAGATCCAGCTGGGCAACACTGCGTTGATGGAAGCCGCCGGCGTTAGCACTAAGGCCATACAAGACCGTGCAGAGTTGTTACGCCTTGAAGGCATCAGCATCATCTATCTCGCAGTTGACGGAGTATTGGCAGGGTTACTGGCGGTGTCAGACCCGATAAAACCGACCTCCAAAGAAGCAGTCACCAAGCTCAAAGCTGATAACGTAAAAATCATCATGGCCACCGGTGATGGGCTCACCACCGCTCGGGCTGTCGCCAGGGAGATGGGGATTGAAGAGGTCCATGGTGAAGTGAAACCTCAGGACAAGGAACGCCTGGTTGCAGACCTCCAGCAGCAGGGCCGGAAGATTGCCATGGCTGGCGACGGAATCAACGACGCGCCAGCCCTGGCGCGAGCAGATGTCGGCATCGCAATGGGAACAGGGACTGACGTTGCGATGAATAGCGCGCAGCTCACACTTGTAAAAGGCGACCTAATGGGCATTCTACGAGCACGGGCTCTTTCGGTTGCAACAGTAAAAAACATGCGGCAAAACCTGGGCTTCGCCTTTCTTTACAACTCGATGGGTATTCCCCTCGCCGCAGGCCTGCTCTATCCCCTGACAGGGCACCTCCTATCGCCAATGATCGCCGCCATAGCCATGAGCGTCAGTTCTGCGTCTGTAGTTTTCAATGCATTGAGACTGAGAAATACCCGAATAGATTGAACTTCAGCGATGCTCGCAACCCGAAACAGAGAACTCTTGACCTTACCGCCGTGTCAACGTTGATGCTGTAGTTGCGGTGAAAAGAGACCGCTCAGCACAAGAGGAATAAATATGTTTGTCTTAGATGTATCAGGCATTGGTTGCGGCAGCTGTGTCAGCAAAATTACCAAAGCGATTCAATCACTGGACAACGAAGCTACGGTTTCCGTGGACAGGGCGGCCGGTAAGGTGAGCGTTGAAAGCAGCCAAAGCCCAGAGTAGGTTCGTAAAGCTGTCGAGGCGTTAGGTTTTCCTTCCCAGATCAGCGCCTGAGAGCGCTGATTCCTCGCTTTGATAGCGCTTTCACGGTGGTTCGTCGGATATAAACATTGTAGCGTTCGGCCTGCTTGCGCAGCCTTCAACAACTTGGCCCCCGAAACACCCTGAGGAACCCCCCGCTAGTTATGCGTGATCGGGATCAGCTCTGCACGGCTCTTGCCGGCGTTGACCAGTAGAACCTGTCGACGATAGCGTGCCAAATAGATAGCCGCTGTCAGCCCGGCAGGGTCTGCACCGACGATAAGGCAATCCACCACATGATATTGAGCCTGGTTGCTTGTCTTCTGGCTCTCCAGGTTTTGCCTATGCTGTCTGACGCCAGAGTCACCGCGCAGTGAACTGAGGGCTTTCGGTTCGCGCGGAACCAACGGCCATATCCAGTGCCGCATCGGGGCATGATTACTCGGCGAACCACGCGGCACTCATCCGAAGGTTGAAGAGTGGTGCTGGCAGGGTAATATCGACCATCATGCTGTCATCGAAATTAGCTCGGACAGAACCCTTTTGGCCAAGTTCTGATCACGCAATGTTTCTACCACCCCCATGCGATTGGGCTTCTCCAGGCACAGTGACAGAGCACCGTCTCGGGCTAAGATCTGTGCCTCTGCTTGCACCTTTGACCTAGCTCGAATGGCTCTGGAAATCCATGGTCCAAGCGGAGCTTGGTTTTCGTCCAGTACCCGTTCAAGGTGGTGTGCGCCGGCGAGAATCACCGGCCAAACCGGTACGGCTTTTTCTGTCAAAGATGCAGCGCACAGATCGACATCACTATCACCATAGTTATGGTGATGGTTTTTTATTTGCTTTAATCCACTGATCGAATACGACGATTTCCTTTTCCTGTGCGGCAATTATGTCCTTGGCCATACCGAACATCTCTGGATTTTTTCCGTTCTTGAATTCGGCTTGCGCCATCTTGACTGCCATCTGGTGATGCATCCGCATGTTGGCCGCGAAGTCATAATCCACATCGCCGGTCTTGGACGTGCCACCCATTTTTTTCATGCCATCCATCTTCGAGTGATCCATCTGCTCAGAAGGCATCGGCATCATTTCGCTTTTCGCGGGTTCTGCGGCATTAGTCCACGTCGGCGCTGTTGCCATGACCGCGACAGCCATCGCTAACGCCCTCACCGACAAAGTGAATCGGCCAGAGCTATTGTGCTTAATATGCTTTGACATTGTGAATCTCCTGTTAGAGGGCGGAAGATTGGCATATACATACCATTGCCCCCGCGCACGGAAATCGCTATTTCTGTACCTACATAGGGGCTCGACTAACCTTGGCCACCAGCCATTTTTCGGCAGCTCTCTGCGCATTCGCGACAGGCTTTGACGCAATCGTCCATATCACCGACCTGTTCGCAGCTCTTGACACAGGCCTCACAGATCTCGGCGCAAATCGCGCATACGTGGTGGTGGAAAGTGGAATCACTCAATAAAAAATTGGCCGCCGTTTGACAGATTTCGGCACAATTGATCATCAGCCTAAAATGTTCGGCCTCAACGTGTTTACCCCCTACCTCAAGGCAATGGTTCATCGCTGTATTCAGGCAAACTCTGTGGCAGTGGCTACACGCCTCAACGCAAGGCAGCAGGTGTTGAGGCGGCGTGTGAGAGGGCATCGGGGTGTTAGTCATAGCTATGTTCTCCATTGTATCCAAGGAAAGACAACGCAAGCAGTGGTGTTAGGGCCATCTATATTCGACAGTTTCGATTAAAAAACTGATCATTTCGGACAGATGGTGAATGAGGATATTGCAGATAAATACCAAGCGTAAAGGGAGCAAGATATTGCTTCATGGCTGTCAGGTAAGTGCGTACTCACGGGCGCATATTTCACCCTAGACCACGCTTGGCGGACAGTCGACAGAAATTAATATTACATTCCTGTCAGCTTCTAGTCGGTTAGCATTTCGTTGCGAATAGCCTAAATTCTGAAAAAGTCTTCCATCTCTGGTGGAGTACCCGCCTCACACGAACTGAACGGTTGAGCCCTGATAAAAACAGATGGCCTTCGCCAATGCAGAGTACGCCGGTAAACCCAAGCAGACCCAAGACCGCTTCCTGATTCAGATGGATCAGGTCTTGCCGTGGAAGGGTTTAGCCGCACTATCCGAAGAATGAAGGCGGCCGTCCAGCGTATACGTTGATGATCAGGTTGCAGGTAATATCAGTAATCGTACGGCCAATACGCCTTCCTGATACCAACGCTTATGAGCGTTAAAATAGTGTCCGCTTAAATTGCGCAGCCCCCTTAGCGTTAGCGTTAGCGTTAGGATCATTTAGACACAAATCTGAGATTCAAAGAT
>ERZ1463038.712-NODE-712-length-11876-cov-16.332713_pt1 | contig 11876 bp, 16 predicted proteins | sample MGYA00564479_ERZ1463038 | MGnify/ENA primary metagenome ERZ1463038 (study PRJEB39244, sample SAMEA3635134) | Helicobacter pylori | study: EMG produced TPA metagenomics assembly of PRJEB11511 data set (Assembly of a 5300-year-old Helicobacter pylori... | reverse complement strand
AGACGTGTGCTCTTCCGATCTGACCGAGTCGACTCAGGTCGCCGTCGAGCGCGTCATGAAGCGACTCGCGACCGAGAAGGCGACCGAGATCCTCAAGGTGGGCCCTTTATTTTCGTTGGTGTTGTTCTTGTTGGCTGGAGCTGAACCCACAACTGCCCAGACACGGGAACCGAGGCTCCCGTCCGCCACCTTCATCAAGGCCTACCTCGAGGCTTTCCGTCCTCGTGCGGTTCTCCCTTCTTACTAGCTCAGAACCAATGCTCACCCGCACACCGGAGCAGACCCCGCCCCCGCCCTCCCCGCCAACCCGACCCAGGGCGACAAGACGCTCGCACTCGCGTTCGACGCGCTCGCCGCCAAGGACTTCACGCACTCGTTCACGCTCTTCCACGAGGCGCTCGCGCAGGACATCTCGACGCCCGCGGGCGAGGCCGAGGCGCTCAACATGCGCGCCACGTTCCGGTTCATTATCTCGGACGCGACCGCCGCGCTCGCCGACCTGGACAAGAGCACGTCGATCAGCCCGAACGAGGTCCAGAGCTGGGTCAAGAAGGCGAGCGTGCACATGGAGCTCGGCCTGCCCGAGGAGGCGATGCGCGACTTTGAGCGCGCGCTCGAGATTGACCCCAACAACCCGGACGTCTTCTACCACCGGGGCCAGGTCTTCTTCATCACGGGCGACTACGAGCGCGCGATCGCCGAGTACCGCCGCTCGTCCGAGATTGACCCCGTCTTCATCTACTCGCACATCCAGCTCGCGGTCGCGCAGTACAAGAACGGCCAGAAGGACAAGGCGCTGCACCTCTTCCGCCGGTTCCTCAAGGACTTTGAGACCAGCCCCGAGGTGTTCAACTACTACGGCGAGCTCCTCCTCGACCAGCAGAAGTACGAGGAGGCCGTCGAGGCGTTCGAAAAGGCCATCGAGCTCGACAAGAACACGTGAGCGTCCTGTCACTGCCCGCTCTCGACCGTCGCTGACTCGCCGCACGGACAGCCACCCACGCAACGTGCTCCCGATCGTGAACCAAGCGCTCGCGATCTTCCAGTGGAAGCAGGACTTTGCGCTTGCCGAGGCCAAGGTGCGCGAGGCGCTCGCGATCGACCCACAGTGCGACGTCGGCATCGCGACGCTCGCCCAGCTGCTCCTGCAGCAGAACAAGGTCCAGGACGCCGTCGGCATGTTCGCGCGCTCCGCCGAGCTGTCGCGCACCGAGCCCGAGCTCATCAACGCGCTCACGTACGAGAACGCGACGAGGGCGCAGATTGCGTTCATCACCAGCTACCCTTCGTACGCGGAACGGTGAGCGCCTTCCTTTCACTGCCCTGTGGGCGTTGGTCGGGCGAAAGCTGATCAGTTTGCGAACGACAGCCTTGGATTGGACCGGAACTCGGAGTCGTAGAGCGACTCGGTGAATAATCAAAAAAACAAGCACATCGCACCTCCATTTAAACCTGGTGGACCCAAGCTCTCCCTGCGGCCGGAGGTCACCAGAGACAGGGTCGACCCTCGCGCCTGCCCGAATTGCTCGACGCCCCGACGGGAGTGCGCTTTCCCGTCCGCGATTTCCGGTTCCTCACGGATGCGAACATGCGTGTCAGTCCTGCTTGGCAGGGCCCGGCGTAATCACACCACCTGCCCGCCGCTGGATCGGCCCCAATCAGCCTCACAGCTCACCCCGCGTCCGATAAGGCGCGCTGCGGGACGCCGACGCCCTCGCGCTTCCATCTGCACCACGCGTGCGGCTCGCCCGACCCGTCTCACCGTTAAGATGGTCCGGCTGGTATCGTTGGCTTCTGCTTTTGCTTAACTCTCTGCTCGTACCTCCCGCCACTGCCATGCTGCTCTCGCTCGTCCTGCCGGCGCTCGCGCTCGCTCCAGCCGCTCTCGCATGGAACACGGATGTGCACAACCAGATTGGGGTGAGTGGCCGCAGGTCTCGAGCTTTCACAAGTATCGCTGACCACGTTAGAGTGCAGTACATGGCGGAGGAGTTCCTTCATCCGATGACCAAGTCTGTCATCGGCCAGATCCTGGAGCCCATGTACAACGGGTCGATTGGGATGGCTGCTGGTGAGAGCTTTGCTTCTGCGGGGCTCAAATGATCTGAGGCTGATCTGGGGAGGGCATTTCAGCGTGGGCGGACGCGTACGCGCACACGGCAGAGGGCAAGTTCAGCTACCAGTGGCACTGGATTGATTCCTCAGATGCTGTAGGTCTCTCCACCTAGTAGGATTCAGCCCTTGTATGTTTTCGCTGACCACATTGATCACGGACAGCCTCCTGCGACGTGCAACCTGTTCTACAACCGCGACTGCACCGAAGGGGGCTGCATCGTCAGCGCGATCGCGAACCAAACAAAGCGAGTCTTGTCTCACCCTTTCCAGAAGTGTTTGGGTCCTGACCGTGCGCCCTTCCAGAATCTTCGGCGAATGCGTGGAGCGTGCGAAGGCTGGCGAGCTCACGGATGGCTCCGACCTCAAGTGCTCGTACGCGCTCAAATGGTACGCCGGCCTTTGACGGGCATTCAAATCACACCCAAAGTCCTCCTATATTGCAGGCTTGCTCATTTTCTGGGCGACATCACCCAGCCGTTGCATGCGAGTGGTGCTGCAATCGGTGGCAATGCTTACCCGGTCACGTTCAACAACAAGACGACAGAGTTGCACGCTGTACGACCCTCCAAGACTGCAATACTCTTGAAAATTCCGACTGACGATTGCCTTGAAAGGTCTGGGATGGGTACCTCCTCTACAGCCTCGCCAACGTGACCGTCTTCCCCAACACCTCCATCGCGCCCTTTTTCCAGCAATCCGTGGCCAAGATCGAGGATGATCTTTTCTTCGAGCCAACCGCCTCTTGGCTGAGCTGTGTGGATCCCTCGACTCCTCTCGCGTGTGCGATGACTTGGGCGAGGGAGTCGAACGAGTGGACATGCGACTACGTGGGCCGCCCGCCTCCCCCCACTGCGTTTTTTTACCACCCATGCTGATTCAATTACACTTCAGGTCTACTCACAAATCTTCAACGGAACCGACCTGGCGACCAGCGGCTATGCCGAAGGCGCATGGCCGATCGTCGAGCTGCAGACCGCGAAGGCAGGCCTGCGGCTCGCGACCTGGTTGAACGCCATTGTCAAAGGCGACTATCAGAAGGCCCGCAGGATCATCCTGTGGCACAACCCGTCCTGGGTGCTCGGTCCGAACGAAGGGGAATGAGCTGGGATTGTGGTCGCGCAAGAGGCGCGGCACCGTGGTCGGCAGCGAGAGCGTCGGAGACGTTCGAAGCACAAAGTGTGCCCAATACGGTCAAATGTCGCCTACACGTTGTATCTTTGGCCTCATTCACCTCTTAGCGCCTTTCATTTGCGACTCCTGGGTAGGAGTTGGCGGTGCAGGAGTCCGTTCGCAGGCATTCCGCGCGATGAATGGGCCGCTCGACTCATTCGCAGCACCGAGCACAACGACTCGGGTCGGTAGTGCCAAGAGATAGCTCCCCTATTTCCAGAATAGTGCTATGCAAGCAGCGACGTCCTGCAATAGTCGCCGTCGTCACGCCGGCAATCGTCCGGTCCGCACTGGGTGGAGAGATTGGTAGCTGGGACTGAAGAGCAGGTGACAATCTGGAGCGCAGATTGGGGTTTCGACTGCTCACTGACTGAACAGACGAGGCGTCACTAAGGACAACGCGCCACCGCTCGCCGAAGCGAAGCTTGGCTTGGTTGCTGCGAAAGGCCCTATCGAGGCGGACTGCTCGTCCTCGTTACGCCGGCTGGCTAAGCTCGTTCCCTTACTACTTTACTTCAAGATGAGTGGACCTGCAGCGCCGGCGCTCAGCCTTCTCCCGATCATCGTCCTCGCCCTCAAAGGGTCCACTCTCGGTGCGCACCGCGAACTCCAGGGGGTCGTCTCGTCGCGGATTGCTGACTCTCGGTGCACCCCTCAGCGGTCCTCCAAGTCGCCATCGTCGTGATTTCTGGCTATGTCATTGCTCGTCTTGGCTTCTTGGACAAAAGTTTCCAAAAGGTGCGTCCCGCCCGCGCTGGGTTGCGGCAACCGGCTCACCTCGTCCTTCGCAGAACCTCAACATTCTGAACGCGAACCTCTTCACGCCGGCGCTCATCCTGATCAAGATCGCTCCCACCTTGAGTCTCAAAAAGCTGGCAAACCTGATCCTCATCCCGTACGGCCAGCTCCTCTCGTTGAGTGAGCGTCTCCTGATCGCGATCCCAACCAACCAACCAGGGGCGCTTTCGTCGTCTTCACTGGCGTCAGCACTGCAATCGGATGGGTGACGGGGCTCATATTCCGAGTTCCGGATGGGAGCAACAGGATTGTCATGGCGTGCGCGATGGCGGTCAACAGCAACTCGCTCCCGATCGCGCTCATCTCGAGCCTGTCGTCAAACATTGCCGTCCTCAAGATGTCGCCGGACGACACCCCGGACTCGATGCTCGCTCGCGGGATCTCGTACCTCGTTCTGTTCAGCACGCTGGGACTCATTTGGCGTTGGAGCTTCATGGTGTGCGCTGGCTTCCGCTCAAAATCGGCGCGGACGCAACTCACCAACGTTCGCATGCAGGCCGTTCCTCGCCAAAGCGAATGCAGGGGTCTCCGGAGAGAAGGAACCTACAAAGCATGAGAGAAGGTTCTCCTTCCAGCTCGACCTACCCCCTACGCTTCCGCTGTGGCCACGGTTGCTCAAGGGGTTCCTCACTACCATGACGCCGCCGCTGTGGGCTGCGCTCCTTGCCATCTTCATTGCGATTATCCCCCCAGTCCAGGTAGAAAGACTTTTATGGGACACCGGGATACCTACCAGCACGAAGCCTTTCTGATCAGCGCTCGCTCCAACAGGCTGCCTTCATCAAAGCCACGCCAGTTACGGGCGCGATCGACTCCGTCGCCGGTGTCTCGATTCGTGAGTCCTTCTTGATGTCAGATTCTTCCATGTAGCTCTGACTGAGAATGCGGCTCAAGCGACCACGCTGATCGTCCTGGGTGCGTACTTTTACGAGCCGAAGCCATCCGCCGAGGCCATCAAGGAGGCGGAGAAGCAGCCAAACATGACGCGCACCATCTGGGCCTCCGTGCTGAGTCGGATGGTATTCGCCCCAGGTACCTCAAGTTCCACGTCTCGACCCGGACTCGCGATGCTCACCTTGCGATCTCTGCGTCGCAGTGCCCCTGTACGCCCTCATCAGCGCCCTCACCCTCGGGACTCTCGTCGTCATCTTCGATGATCCGATCTTCGTACTCTCGCTCTTCCTTCTCGCGGGGGGACCGACGGCGTTGACCATCGCGCAGGTGCGCGCCGCATCCCATTCCGCATCTCGCTGCGACGCTGACGGTCGGACCTTGAAAGCTCACGACGGCAGCGTCGCCTCAGTTCGAGAAGACCATCAGTCGTGTGATATTCCTGAACTACGTCGTATTCCTCCTTCCCATGGTAAGCGTCCTTTCCGCCCGGCGTTGCTCCTCGTTGTCTGGTGCTGAGCCTCGCAGACCGTTCTCGGGACGGTCGTGTCGATCATCGTCTCAACGACCTTGTGAGCTAAGCCCCAGTGCAAGTACTCTAATCTGTAGTAGGTGCTGACCCAGTGCTCTGATCAGCGACGTCGACGATGCGGTCGAGCTTGCTCGCCAGGCCGGCAACCACACCCGGTTTCAGTGAATGTTGGCACTATGTAGAGCCATCCACGAGCGGCAAGTAGATCGGAACCATAGAGTTTGTCTTGCAGCGAATGAAGAGGCAGTGGAGTCCGGGCCTGATGCGCAGCGAGAGACCAAGGGATACCTCTCCTCATCCAGCAGCAGTGGCGCCCGCGCCCGTATGCCGTATGGATCTGGTTGTGTGAAAGCGTCAGCTCCAACTGTCTGCTAAACGCGCCAAGCATGTCTATTCTGGCTGTTGAGGAGTGCTCACCTGCTAGTTGCATAACAGGCATACTACCATACGCAGTAAGCGCGCTACAGCTCAATTGCAAGCTGCGAGGTTTACTTCTTGCTGAGAAGCTGTCAGTGGATTGCGACGAGATGCACCCTTGAGCCTGGAGGCAGCTGTGTCGCCAGTATTGGTTCGAAGCAGGGGCTCGGAAGGAGGCCTCGTTAACGTCCCATGCGAATGGACAGCGATGTCACTTGAGATGCAATGCAATGCAGGTGCGGATCTTGCGGTGAGGAGTTGCGCGTGGGGTCTGTGCGAGAGGCACTGCGATGTAGGCATGGCATGAGGGGGGAGATATGTTACTTTTGAGAGATGTACTATGCGAGGGTAGATGAGGGTGTGATGAAGGCATGCAGTGTAATGAGATGGAATGTATTTGAGGGCCTGCGTCGACGATGTCTCAGACGGGAAGGATGGGTGTCATGAGCCCGAGGGTGCAGCGACGCGGGCGAGTCATAATGGGAGCCGCGGAGGATTCCGCGCCGAGGAACGAGGGGAAGAACGGGATGTGGAGCGTCGGGACGCTGCTGGCCGACTGCGAGCGCTGGATGGCGGCGCGGCGCGGCGAGTATTCGCTCGAGACGTTGTACGGGAACGTTGGCGACGACCCGGGGTGGAACGAATTCGAGAAGGATGGGTGCGAGATGGCCGTGCCAGCGCCCATCGACAGGCCGAGTCCCATCCGGGGCGACGACATCGCGCTCGACGACGCCGCGGAGCGCTCGACGAGCCCGGCTTCGGGCGCGGATCCTTGGCGCGACAGCCGGCGTTCGAGCTGACTTTGGGTGTCGACTGGAAGCGAGTACGACCGGATCATCGACGGCGCCGAAGATGGGGGAGACGACGAGCGGGTGTATGGGTGCGACACGAGGTGAGGCGAGCGCTTGCGGGACGGGGATGGGGACGACGTGGACCTGGGCCGGCCGGCGACAGAGGTGAACGAGGGATACTCGAGGCCCATGTCATTGGATTTGCGCAGAGGCGATCCGAGCGTGGGGGTCGACGCCGCCGAGGATGTCGTCGACGGGAGATCGTCGTCGTCGTCGGAGCCGTAGCAGCTGGACGCGGAAGACGACGAGGAAGTGTAAAGGGACATCGATTCGAACTCGAAGGAGATGCTGGAGGAAGGACTCGACGGAGTGGGGCTGGCGAGGCCGTGGCTAGGGTGGACGACGAAGTGCTCGAAGGACGTATGCGGCTCCGCCGACGCTCCGGACAAAGATGTGATGGCGTCCATGGTGCTCTATAGAGTTGAAAGCTGCACTCAAACATTGAAAAGTCAGCTCCGGCGAGCAAGACGGCGCCCCAACACGAAACACGACCCGGCGAACGCGCGCTGCGGAGACTCACCTTTTTTTTTGCGGCCGCGGTGACCGGGTGGAGCGTGGGGTAGGCAACGAACACGATCGGATCCGCTTCCTTGAGCTTTTCTGTCGTGATGAGGTGATAGGGTTCAGATGTTGAGGTGTGACGGTGGCTTTGACGGGAAGGGGATCGGCGTCGGAGCTGTGTCGTAGAGGGCAACGCTGGGCTGGTCGAGGGGCAGGGGAGCGTGGAATGCAGAACAGAAAGAACGAAGGTAGGTGTGATGAAGTGAAGGTTGAGGATGGGAGAGGAGCAAGGGCCGCGAGCCCGTCGGGCGAGCGCCCGCGCGAAAGGCCTGGCGCAAAGTATCGCGATCACCACCCACGTTCACCGGGTCACTCGGTTCTCGACTTTCTCTGCCGGTGAATTCAAGGCGTCCTCCCCTCATTCTTTCGAGATGTCCCTCTGGTCTTGTTCCTCCTGGCGTACCCGCCCACTGGAAGCGTGAACGGCCTACCTCCCCGCGGCAGCGGGACCCAACGCAAAATCAACTTGGGTGAGCACCTGCGAGTACCCCGCATTACCCCGCACCCTGATGGAGTGGAGTCGGCGGCGCGTCGCAACGCGCCAGGCCCCAGGAACGGGGGACACCGGTGCTGCCGCCATGCTCCTTCGCACAGGTGGTACTCGAGCACCTTTCCGGGAGGACAGCATGGCAGATCAATCGGTGTTGCTCGTGCATCTCGACTCTGAATCGAACAGGACGTCCTGTAACGTGAGGTGCACGCCCAGCCGTGTGCATACGCTGGCGGCGACTTGGCGTCGAGAGTGCATGCAGACCTCGACACCTCGCTGAGCGCGAAAACAGCAGCATTGTGACGGCGCATGTACTACAGTGAGATCAAGATATTCAGATACGACTGCATATCCCCACCTAAAAGTTGTGGATCCGATCAGCGTTCGGCGCGGGCGGCAATGTGTCGCAGTCCCCCTCCCCACTTCGCGTGAGTGATTCGCACGGCCGGCACGACGTCACCCTCGCGATTGCCTCGTTACCCTTCTCACTGTGACTTGGAGCCCTGCCATATATAGATTGGAACTGGTTCAGGTGTGGACACCCCCAGGTCAATCAGGAAAGCCTTCGCGGTCGGTGATTCGGTGTGATTCGTTCGCCGGACTCCGAGTTCCGTTTGCCGCGACCGTGAGTTCGTGCGACGTCTGATGCATCCCCTGTACATGCAGACAATAGTGATCACACATGGCTGCTGCTCCGGTTCGTAAATGTTGTGGCGAGACAGGTGCTCGACGCCGAGCAATTAGCGATCGAGTCCAGGTGCGCCGGGAGCGCGCCGCGCCGCGCGCCGATGCTCAGATCCTACGCCGGTCCTCGCGGATCGTGATAACGATACAACCACCACAAAAGAACAAAGGTGAAGCATTAAGCCAAGGTGTGGGTCGAAAAGTCAGGCAAGTAGCCGTGCAGGTGGGTTAGATGGACCGCGACGGCGCGGCGCCCGGCCGAACGCAGCGGCCTCACCCAGGGCGGTTTGTCACGCGTGGGAGCCTCTGCGAGCAATTGTGAGCCATACGCACGTATACTGGTGCCCTTCCGCGTATGGTGTAGCTGCCGATTTTATAAAAAAAAAGGGGGGGGGGGAGGCAGCCGGCGGCGGCGTCGGTTCGCTTGCTCGGGAGCAGCGAAGCGGTCGGAAAGTGTGCGCTACATGCTGCTCAGTATGACGACCCAGGAGTGTGATACGGTACCTTCATTATCTCGTAGCAAAAAGGGTCCGGGAGTCCTTACCCATCTGACGTTCGGCTGTTCAACTTCGTGAGCGCAAGTGCTCCGCGGCATTCATTCTGAATCTCGCACATATCTTTACTGCACTACCTGCAAGCAAGAATGAAACACAGAATTGGTAGACAGACCCAAATCTTTCTTTCAAATGTGGAAGCTTGTCTCTGCTGGGTGATGTAGCTCACCTTGAGCGAAATGCACGAGGAAAGGACTCGCGCGGGTCGCAAGGAAGCGTCCTCCGTCGACCAAAACTCAATAAACAACGGTACGGAGCCTTGAGATCCTCGAGCTTCATTCTTCTGGCCGCTGAAACTTGGAGGGCCAGCATCCTCAGCTTAACCTCAGCATCCTCTGCCGCTCTAGCGCTCAGCGCATAAGTTGTTTTCGTGTAGCTACATAAATCACGCTCCATCTTCATCCAGCTCGAGCGCAATCGAAGCGCTCCCTGCCCCCACACCGGGCTCCCTTGGACCAGTCGCGACATCTGAGAAGGCCTGCACCGACACCAACTTCGATACGCAATGCAGTTCCATACCAGATTCGGTTTGGACTACTCACCAGCTCCGACCAGTAAACCCCCCGCGCCAAACAGCAAGCAGCTCTGGACTCTTTCGCCTCCAACCGCCAATTCGTTTGCCCCTTTCGCCGCAGGCAAGCGCTTGCTCGCAAAAGTGAAGAAGGACCCCAAACATCCGGAATTAGTATGAACTGACTTATAATTATGCTGATGGACCCCCGAGCAAGATTCAGCACTCATCACTCTCGCCACGGACCGGCAGTCGTCGTGGAGCTCAATCGCCGCTGAGGTCTCGAAAGTCGGGATGCATCGCAGCGGTGGGGCGTGTGCTTCCCGTTGAAGAGTCACGAAGAGCTCGGGGAGTGTGTTTATCCGGATCCGCCACCGGTATGTCCCTCAGCCCGACTTTGACGGGATATAGTCCTGACTCAGTCTCGTAGACGTTCCCCTCGAGCACGGAGCTGCTGTGTCCGGTGATAAAGTGTAATTTTGAACCTTGTTGGTTAAGTTCGGGTGAACTCTGTCTCTCTGCTGTTTCTGTGTGAATCCGGCGTTGTCGCGGCCTGGAGCGTGTCATGGCCTCATGGGAAAGGATTTGGCTGATCGTGTATGACGATACCCGCCAGGGAAACCGAACTCTGGTGGAAATCGTTACATTAGGGATTCAGCGAGAGAATACTGGGGGGAAAAATGGCAGGTTTGGGTTGGTACGGGCGTTGGAGTCCCGAGGTCTCAGATCTGCACGACGACGGTGGCAGGCGCAATGCTCGACTCGCAGGCGCACAAAGCCTCTGGAGGAAGGGTATTAAAGTCTTACCGAACTTTCTACACTTCCCGTTTCGGACTCGAAAGTCGTTGAGCAGCCGACTAGTCAGCGTTCCGGGAGGGGCGCTCTGTCGGACCACCACCAGACGAAGCACCTCTGTGGTCTCTGGGATCTGAGCATCACTCAAAGCTTCTTTAATACACACCACCGCTTATGAAACAACTTATCTGTCCTCGGGACCCAGTTTTGGACAGCTCCGCGTGGTCCACGCTCACGCAGATCATCGATCATGATTGGCCAGCCTGAGAGGTCTGGTGTCGCGCCAGCGTCATGCTTCGGATCTCACACCGTACGTTCTCCACTCGAGCAGCACCCAGATGAACTTCCAGCCATTCCAAGCCCACGCGCGCGATGCGACCCAAAAGCCGGGGACAAGGTTCGCAGGAGAGGGGCGACAGGAGCTCGCGACTCAGGAAAAGCTCGGGTCCAACGGCTTTCTTCTGACATACCAAACTCGTTCACCCAGCACCCTCGTCCGACCTACGCGCCTACCCCACCCCAGCACGCCCAGCCGCTCGCCCGTCCCGCAGCACCCGTGCAGAGACGCACCAGGGCACCGCGCAAACCCGCGTCGGTCGACTGAACGACGCGACGACGAGGATCGGGGCTGGTTACTGAGGGCTACACGAGGTGAGTCGAGTGTACTGGCTGGTGGGCTGGGCTACAGTGTGGGCGGGAGTGCTTGGGCGGGGCGCTGATCAGTACGCGCGCGGGTTTGGCTGTGGCGAGGGAAGCTCTGCTCGTCCGCTTCTCGGGGCACGAGAAGTGGTTGGGCATGGCTACACCTCCTTCGTGCAAGCTGATCCGGCGCGCGCAGAGGGCGTGTACGATGGCAGAGACGGCCGGGGGAAGACGCGCGAGGTGCGTCGAGGACAGCCTTCGTACACCCGAGGCAGCCCTGGCTGCTCCCTACCTAGTGCACGATAGCCGCTTCCTTTAGGTCCTCGAGCGACTGTGTCTCCATCCCGCCGGCGCGACTCAGATGCTTGTGAGACGAGGCCCGTGAGCCGGGTACGCGGGGGCGGGCAGCACAGCGTTACGAGCGCGGTGACGCGAGGCGCCTCAGATGAGCTCAGCGGCTCGTCTGTGGACCACGCTGTCGACCACCGACCTCACGTGTTGTCTGCTAGAGCTCCCCTGCGGGCGTCCCCGTTCTCTCTCGATCAGCCCCACCATGACGCCCCAGCCCCCGCGCAACTCTCGAGGACAGACCTAGTCAGACCTCAGGTGTGTGCTAGACGCGGCAGGATTTGTCTGGCCGCAGGCCCGCGAGAGTGTGCTGCTGAGCGTTCGGGAGGTGAGTGCCACGCGGGAAAGGCGCGACGTCACCCAGACGACGGGAGCACGTCTTCGGAGCATCCCCAGAGCTTCTTGGACGAGCTCTCGTTGATCTTTGGAAGTGATGCTTGATTCCCCTGCACAGCCTGTCAGTCGTCAACCCCTCCCGCGCCTAAGTCCGCTCGCCTCTCAATCACTCGGCAAGTCT
>ERZ1463038.711-NODE-711-length-11900-cov-13.463402_pt1 | contig 11900 bp, 17 predicted proteins | sample MGYA00564479_ERZ1463038 | MGnify/ENA primary metagenome ERZ1463038 (study PRJEB39244, sample SAMEA3635134) | Helicobacter pylori | study: EMG produced TPA metagenomics assembly of PRJEB11511 data set (Assembly of a 5300-year-old Helicobacter pylori... | reverse complement strand
CCAGCCGGCCCGCGACCGCGGAGGAGAAGCACCGGATCCGGCTCGTGCCGCACCTCGAGTCGTCGCGCTCGCTGCACTTTGACCCCGTCGACCGGGACCTGGGTCCGTTCACCGTCCTGCGCGTCGGCCGGTTCACGGACCGCAGCCAGCCGGGCACGACGGACCCGCTGAGGATCGCGTTTAAGAGCAAGGTCGTCAGTCGCGGACACGCCGAGATCTGGGCCGACGACCACGGCAAGTTCTTCATCAAGGACACCAAGAGCTCCTCGGGCACGTTCCTCAACCACATCCGCCTCAGCGGGCCGGGCGCCGAAAGTCGCCCGTTCCCGCTCAAGGACGGCGATGTGCTCCAGCTCGGCGTCGACTACCAGGGCGGTACGGAGGAGATCTACAGATGCGTCAAGATGCGCATCGAGCTTAACCGCGGTTGGCAGCGTGGCATGAACAGCTTCAAGTGCGTCCTTTTCTCGGGTGTGTGGGGGAGCGGTCTCCTGACCGGCGCGGGTTTTCTCGCAGCACGAACGCACTCGCCCAGTTGAGAGCACTCGGTGGTGGAGCTGGGGCACCGATGGAGGCCACCGGGACTGCGTCGTCGGCCATTGCGCCGTCCATGTCGGCCGCGCCGACGCAGAAGGTCCAGCCGGCCGCCGCGTCGAGTGTGACTGACTGCTGCATCTGTGTGCCCTTGTCCTGCCTTTCGTTGGCTTTCTTTCTCTGACGTCTCGCGCTCGCAGGCCTGTACCCCGTGACGGTGTGCCAGGCGCTGTTCATCGCTCCGTGCTCGCACGTGACAGTGCGCGTCACCTTCTCCTCCGCCTGCCGGTCTCCTGACTCCTAATCGACCTTCGCAGCACTTCAAATGCATCCGTCCGCTCGTGCAGCAAAACTATCCCGGGTTCTGCTGCCCGCTGTGCCGCACCTACGCCGACCTCGAAGCCGATGGTGCGCTTCCTGGCTCGGCGGCGTTGACCGATTTGCTTATCTCATCTACCGCACTCAGTCGAGATCGAGCCGTGGGAAGCCGAAGTGCCCCCAGCAGCCGCTCCGCAACCGGCAACGGTCGAGGAAGAGCCCGAGCCAGAGGACGACCCGATGGGCGACGCGCCGACTCGCTCACGGCGATCATCGCTGCTCGTCTCGGGGCCCTCAGGTGCGCCTGTGCCACTCGCCATCACCGAGCACCGCCGTCCATCGCGGCCCTCGTCGCTCGCACCCGCCGAGGAGCACCCGTCGCTCCCGCTGCCCATGGCAATCGGCCCCGCCTCGTCGTCCTTCCAAGATGAGATCTACGCGTCGCTCGCAGACGCGGCCACCCCGCCCAACTCGACTTTCCTGAGCACGCTCGCCGACAGCGGCGCGTTCCCGCGGTACCGTGCGCCAGTGAGCCTGGGCATGGCGCTCGACTCGGTCGCGGGCCCATCTGGTGGGGAGCGCGATGAGCGCAGGAGCTTTGGGAGCGAGGAGGGCACTGACGGGGATGCGCCCCCTGTCGCAGGCAAGGGCAAGGGCGTTGACCGCGCGCCGCCGATGGACGTCGACGACGTCGTCGCATGAGCCGGGCAACCACTCTTGGACGTCTCCTATTACCACATTTCGATGTACCCCTCTACGCCGTACCACTCTCAGGGGTTTTCTCTGCCCTCGCCCCCATCAGCCGTCCGACTGTCCCACGCCTTCGACGAACATAGACCTGCTTTTATGTATCCACACGCTTACGTCTTATACCACACACCCCTTACGCATGATTTAATGACAAAGGGCTCTCCGCTTCTCGCTCCCTTCGTCGTCCGTGTTTGTCGCCTGCGAGCGAACTCGTGTCGTCGCTCGAGAGCTGGTCCCGTTACACGAGCAAGCTGTTCGTCTGGCGACCTAAAGTTTCCCGCCCTTAAAAGACTCGCCGACTCTGAGACTGGACAGTCGGGGTAGGAAGTGCAAGCTCGTCGGCGCGAGTAAAGGGAGAGGTGTGACAACTAGAAGTGGTTGGAAATAACAGACGTGGGAACAGACAACTTTTAGACGCTATTCGAAGCGTGGGGGAAGATATTGGCAGACGTGGAAATAGGAGGGGAAGTGTGAGCGCCAGCGAGCTCACGCGCCGCGCGACTTGCGCGCGCGCTCCATGTCGAGGCGGGTGAGCTCAACCTGAGCCCGATCTAGCGTCAGGAAAATCATGTTTGAATCAAAGTCAGAGACCCGCACCTCGTACGCCGCCCGCGTCTGGGGGTCGAGGTCCTCCTTGAGCTCGTTCGTGAGGAAGAGCTCACGCCGCTCCGCCACCGTCTGAGTGCAATCATAGGTGAGATTGTCTCATGTATTCTGAGATTATACGTTCTCGTACGAGCTTGGTGGGAGAACTTCCATCAACCCGAGAGGTGCTGGTGTCGGTGCGGAACTTCAAGTTGAAGGTCGGCGCCTTGATGCGCTGAGCATCTGTCTCCGCCTATATGACAACGAGGCCAGTCAGAGGCGGAAGCCGAACTCTAATTATTACGATCAAGCTCACCTCCAGCTTTGGCTTCGGGGTGACGCTGGCCTTGGGACTCGGCGAGCGCGCTCGGCGCTTCTTCGACCTCACCGGAGTTGCTTCTGCGGTCGAGAGGTGCGTGTGCGAGCGCCTCTCCTCCCAGTCATTCTTGCAGATGTCCATGGGGATTTTGACCGTGTTCGAGATCTTTGGCCATGTCCACTTGTCCTTGCGCATCGCGTCGATGATGGCTGCCTGCCCAGGCGCGACTTTGAGAACTGGAACCATCGGAGCTGCCAGACGATTGTAGAGTCAACTAGAAATTGCAGGCAGGACCAACGTCCAGGGAGGCAAAGGCAGGGACTCACTCGCCGCGGCGGTCGTCTGGCGACTCGGAGGTGACGACCTCTTCTCCGGGTCCGGCTTCTTCTCGGACTTTGCAGGACGGGCAGCCTTGGTCCGGATTTTGGTTTCTCTCGGCTCGACAGTAACTTTGCGGAAGATGGTCCAGCGGCGTTGGCACGCAGATGGGAGCCGGCCACCTCCAACCTTCGACGCGATCTCGCCCCACGGGATGTCAAGGCGGCCCTCATCCTCGTAAGCCTCGACCTGGCGCCGGAGGTTTTCAAGCTCAATCTGTGACCATGCAGATCCGGCTGTATGAATCGGATTGAGTCACGTCGACCCCGCGCACTCTGTCGACAAGTTGGCTCACCGGAGCACTCGCCAGTCGGCGAAGTCGGCACTGGGACTGCAGCCTCCGTCTCGGACTCTGAGCCAGACTCGTCTTCGAAATCATCCGGTTCGGGCACCTTGCGTGCTGCAGGGTTGCCGTGAGCGTCTTGCGTTAATGACTGCCACCCTGGCAGTGCCAAGTCGCGATAGGTGGGAGTGTTGCTCGAACTCACCTTTGGACTCGGATATAGCTGGAGTTGCCATAACTTGGAGGGAGGGGCTGTGATGGCGAGAAGAAAAGGACGAAACTGCACTGATCGGCTAAAATAGGTCGGACGGTCGCGTCGACGAGGGTCGACCGCGCGGACTTCGGTTTGCATATAATGGTGCTTCACCGACAACAGGCTGCAGAGGTGTTTAAAAGGGCTCAAAGGAGGAGTAAACTTGAGCTCTCTGCCAGACTTGGCGGGCGAGGTAAAGGATGCGGCCTCGCAGCCTTTTTGCTTCCCTCGCGTTGACACCGGCGCTTGTACGAGCGACTGAATTAAAACGGCGCAGAGATTTGGAGCAAAAATCTTACCACTGCCGGGAAATGGCTCGGGGTCTCGATGACTCGCGAGACGGCAGTGCGACGTACGCGGACTCGGAGCTGCGACCACGGCTTGCATGTTGGCACGCGCACCGCAACCAGTCTCATCAACTCACGTCAGTAAAAGTCAGAACATGTCTCGATCCGCCATGGTGAAGATGCTGGGGACCTGCCGACGATTGTGTGGCGTCCGCGACGGTGCTGGCAGCGCCGCGGAGGCTCGAAATCCCTAGACAAGTCGACGTGCGTCCCAGCGCCTCTGAACAGCCGGGCAGCTCCAGCAATCCTATTCCGTATGAGTTTTGGTCCAGACCAGTTCCGCATCGAGTCCGCGTCGGTCGCAGCCATAGCGGAGGCTGTGATTGGCCGACGACTGCCGCGCTCTTCCGCCCTCGCCTCGCCGACGCGCTTCCTGCTTCCCACACCACCTCCACGATGAGTCTCGTCCGCGCCCTGCAGCCCACGCTCCGGTTCACCGCCCGCTCGTTCCACTCTGGTGCGTCCTCGCTCTGGCCTGCGCGCGTTGCTCGACGGGCGCGGGTTGTCCCGATGCGCGGTCGACCGCGGCTGACCTCTTGCTGGACGACGCAGGTCGCGTGCTGGGCGTCAAGGCTGGCTCGGCTGCGCAGAGTGTCTCGGTTGGCAAGTGTACGTCCCCTGCTGGCTCGGGATCGGCGCGCGGACAGAGGCTGACCTGCGTTCTGGTCGTTGCTGCAGCCTGTGAGTTCGATCGGCCCTCCCGACTAGCACCGCTTTGGCTGCTCGGTATGCAGTAGACGGAGTACTGACCATCACCTGCCGCTACAGACATCGAGGGAACCGTCAACGACCCGGTCGTCTTCCCCGTGCGTCCGAGCCTACCCCACCTCGGCCGGCGTCGCTAACCCGCTCCCGGTCCCCAGGCGCCCGACAAGTCGCACGGCTCGTACCACTGGACCTTTGAGCGTGCCCTCTCTGCCGCGCTCGTGCCGCTCGTCGGCGCGACCGCCGTCACCTCTGTGAACCCGATCCTCGACGGCATCCTCTCCGTCGCGCTCGTCGTGCACACCCACATCGGGTTCGACTCGATCTTCACCGACTACCTCCACCCGCGCAAGTTCCCCGTCCTCGGCGGCATTGTCAAGTGGGGCGTCAGGCTCGTGACCGGCGGCGTCCTGGTCGGCGTGTACCAGTTCAACACGAACGACATTGGTGTGTCCTTCTGGTCTATCTTATGAGTTGGGGTGGAAGCTGATGAGTTGGTGTTCAGGGATGACGGAGCTTCTCAAGAAGATCTGGAAGGCGTGAGGAGGGCGGCTGTTTTGTAGGCGAGAGCGAGCGCCGGCAATGCGATGCTTGCCCGGTTGTGTTACCACCTTCCTGCGCAGGACACTATCTTCGCTTTGGGACTCAGGGTGCTCACCGCTGCCTTTGCCCCGACTTCGGCCCAGCTGCTTCAATCACGTCGATAAGAGTTACAACTCGCCGCGGCCCCTCAGCTCGCGCATCAACTGCCAGCCCTCGTCCATAATCATCTGCTCCTCTTCCGTGCCCTCCTCTTCCGGCGCCCACTCGACCTGCCGCCCCGCGCTGTCCAGCATCACCGGCCCGGAGCGCCACTGCGGCGGCGGGAGGCCGTTGATCCCCTCGGTCGGCTGGGGCCTTGTTGGCGTCACACGGGCCGAGGTTGATCGCAGGACGGTGTTGGCGAGGTGGGCCGTGTCGAACGGCATGAGTGCGGAAGCCGAGCTCGGCGCGAGGCGAGTCGGGCGTGGTGGTCGAGACAGCGACAGCGGCGTGTCCGAGGCGGTCGTCGGGCGCTCAAAGTCGATCTTCGAGGTTGGACTGGGTGCGGTGGGAAGTGTGGCAGGTGTTGGTCGTTCGGTAATGGTGAGTGCGCCGGTCGGCAGCGCATCGACGGCGTCCCTCGTGCTCGCGCTCGCTCCGGCCGAGGCCCGCTCCACAATCTCGCGCGTGCCGACTTCGACGGCCCTCCTGCGCTCCTCGACGTCCTCAAGCATCTCCGTGCGCTCCGTTCCGAGCATCTCGCGGTACCACTCGGCCCTGGCCCGACAGCGCGCGCTGCAGAACGCGCCGTGTTTCCCGCGCGCACCGCCGGCCACGAGCCCATTCTGCGCGAGCCGGAGCCGGAGCTTTGGCTGCTCGTCTGGCGCGTACGGCGTGCTTGACGGGCGCGCGCAGGTCGGGTACGGACACAAGGATAGGTGGTGTCGCTCCTCGAGAAGATCCGACCAGCTCGTGCCGTCGAGCATGGTCAGGCCTGACCGGACAAGTGCGAGCGGCGAGGACGGCTCGAGCAGCGATTCGATGAGCGCGAGCCGTTGCATCAACAGCTGGACGTCGCCCGTGGCGAGCGCGCGCGCCTCAGCGGCAGAGTTGAGCGCCGAGAACGCCGACGCTTCAGAGTCGTCGTTGCGCGGCGAGGCCGACGTCGCGACTTGGATCGAGGTTGGGATCGAATACCGCGCGGTCGGCTTCGGGGCGGCGGGAGGCGTGGGGCTGAGGGCAGGCATCGTGTGGCTGGCCGGCGGGCGCGTGTCGAAGCGTGCGAGATATCTGTTTGGGTGTGTAGGGTGCGGGTGTAGCCGAGGGAAGACTGAGGGCGCGGGTCGCGATGGGCGCTGTCCGGCGAGGTGGCGCAGAGCCAAGCTGTGTACTTCAAGCTTGTCACCGACCACCACCTGCTCACCATGCTCCGGAATCCCAACGGCCTCCCGCGCGTACCGAAGCACATGCTCGACGCTGAGCCCCAGTCGGGCGAGACTGCCGACCTCACGTGAGCGCGCCGTCCTCGCTCGCTGCCCGCCGTGTTGCTGACGCCGCGCGCCCGCCAGCGGCGTCCTCATCAAGCTCGGCATCTTCACCGTGCTCATGGTCGTCCTGCCGATCGGGTCGTACTACCTCTCCCTTGCCTACTACTTCGGAGGTTCGCGTGCCAGTCTCGTTAGTCGTGCAGCTCCGCTGACCCCATGTCCGCCGATAGAGAAGAACACCACCGGAGCTGGCATCACCGCCGCCGTCATGGCCAACGTTCTCCTGTTCAGCTTCGTCTGGTATGCCATGGCCGAGGATAGGGCGGACGCGAAGCGCGAGGCGCTCAAGAAGAAGCAGTGAGGGGTCGGGGCACACCTGGGCGGGGGAGCTCGCTGCTTGTTTGTGAAATCATGTAGGTACTCGTGGTGCTGTGTGCTGGTTGCTGGAGGGACTGGAGCTGACGACTCGCTCTCGCAGTTGTACTTCTCACATAAAGAGGCGCGTCGCGCCGCGGTGTCGGCTCGCAGCTGCTCTCCTCGCGCTGCCGGACTCTCCTGGACGTGTGCATGGCCGAGCGCCACACATGCCTCTACTGTCTCCGCGACCCCTCGCCGCTCCGCCGCCGTCGGCAGGCCGCGACGCGAGCCTTCGAATGGAAGCTCATCCGGCTGGACGGAACCAGCGCGCGCGGGTGCGCGTGATCCGGTTTCAGGACTTCAGGGTGGAGGTCCTTGGCTTATAACATGCTCTTCTTTAACGCAGCAAGATAATCGGCGTCGACTGCGAGGAAGAGGAACCAGGGACGACGGCGTCGGCCCCATCCTCCTCGGTGTCGTCCAAGTGGCAGCTCAACGGTCTTTCACAAGGCGAGTACAATCTTTCCTGTACCATTGAGTCGAGATCATTGCATGCCGCAAGAAGTTCTAGGGCGGGATAAGCAGAGGAGCTCGAGCCTAAGGCCTGAGGCCAGAGGGCGCTCTGCGACGGACCCCGCCTGCTGCGTGTCGAGCAGGCAATCGCATCGCCCAATCAAAACAGTAATTCTCAACGTGGATGACAAGAAGCGCTTCAAATTCGAGTCGATCGGGTAGCGAGTACATCAGTTGCGCATCACCAAGAGGTCCGGGATGGGGCCGGTGCGAACAAGCTTTTCAGGTGCCCCGACCTGCGCTTGGTTCCCTCTCCCTCCAATCACACGATCCTTTCAAAACATGGCCGCTCCCGTCGCCTTCTTGATCCTCCCTGGCACCGCCATCCTTGCCCTTCCAGTGATTCTCGGCAGCCTCGGCTTCGAAGCTTCGTGGGGACTCTTATCCTACCTGGTGGGTGGCGATCTTCGTGCTGGGGTTTTGACACTGACCTACGAGAATCCAATAGGATCCATCGCTGCTATCATTCAAGCCACCTTTCACGGAGCCTTCGTCCCAGTCGGTTCCACGTTCGCCATCGCACAGCACATCGCCGCGGTCGGTCTTGGAGGCCCGATGTACGCACTGGGGGCTGGCCTCGTCGGAGCTGGTGCGGCCTTCTTTGTTTAACGGACGCTGTAGAGGCGCTTCGCCCAGCCTGATAGTTACTCACGACGTCTTGCAGGCATCCGAGTCTCAGAGGTGCACAGGTGGCACATCGCTTGTCCTTCTGATCTCCCACTGACCCTTGCAGAACAGGAAAATAAGATTGGAGGTAGTAAGAGGGTGTCTCTGGTGCCTCTGGCTTGTAGTTTCTTGCAACTGTTCGGCTCAATCGCGGAACTCTCCCACCGGCGGTTTGGTACCCAGCTAACTCAAAACCAAGGTGATCTCAGAAACCTGCAAGTAAAGTGCTACTCATTGATCTGTACAGCAAGATTAAGAGAAGTAGTGATTGGGTTTTCCAGAATCACTCGATTGTTGCGTTGTGCGCAATTCGGCGAGTACTCAACTTCCAAGGACAAGCAGTCATTCAGCAAGCTCACGAATATGTCTGGAACCCTTCCGAAGAAATTAATAGCAGGTCGCCGGGAATAACTGTCGACAACTGTCGGTGGCAACTTTAGAGCGCGGCAACCCCAGCCCTTCCACACTTCTTCCCACCACCCTTCCCGCTTCAAGCATCACCCTCTATGGTGGCTCTCTGTAAAGCGATGATCACTTCCAGCGTCACAATCTTCTCGACCCCTACCGTCCTTCACAGCGTCGGCTTCACGACAGGTGGCGTCGCAAAGGGTACGTTCCACTCTACGAGTAAGGGTTGCACCCGACTGAGTCCGGGCATTTTTTATTATCCAGGATCTGTCGCTGCCTGGACCCAGAGTTTCCTCTACGGTGCCAGCGTACCCGCTGGCTCCCCGTTCGCCGTCGCACAGAGCATTGGAGCTGCCGGGCTCGGAACCGCTGCCACCGCCGTGGGTGGCACTCTGCTCGTGACGGGAGCGGTATGTGTCCTGGTGAGCTTGATCTGCAGGTAGGTGTCGTGAGCTCATCTGACTTTCACTTTCCAGGTGGACATGTCCGACCACTTTGCGCAAAAGCCAGGTCAGCACGCCCAGCTTCAGACTTGCTTTCTGTACTCTGATACGTTGTTATCCTACATCCTACTGAAGTTGACTGTACTCGAGGCCATCGCTGTGCCGTAGTTTGCGGACCTGGGACCGACGGGGAGGATGCATGTGAGGTGTACCTGCTTCCGTGAATGAGGAGAGACCGTGAATGAGGGGAGGGAGCGAGGCTTCGGATTAAGAATTATGCGGAAAGCTGTGTGACAAGTGTGAAATCTGTGCCAAAAATTCTTAGCGTCCTTCGGCCAGCATGCAAGCAAGACGCTGACCACTCAGCACGAAGTGCAGTGCACCCGGTACATAGCACACTGACACAGGATGCTATTTCCTGTGCTTTAGAGTGCATCCGTCAACTGTCACGGCAAGATGGATCAATCGCCGCCGACAGCACTTCGCGGCTGCGCGGCTCGCGGCAGGTCCGGACTCCGGAGCCGCGACCGGGACGTCGAAAGAAAGGTGCAGCATCCGCCCGGCGACCAAAAGTCTGGAAACGCTTATCGTGAGGCTCTCCAACAGCAGCTGTACCTACCATCGCACCGGCACGGCGCACGTGCAGGACGAGGACGCACATCGAGAGCTTTGGGCGCCGATCGCGCTGCGGTGCCGGACTCGCCCCGCGCTCTCCGTGCGTTGACGACGTAGACGAGCTCTTGCCTTCCTTTTGCCGGTCGAAATCCCTTCGCTACCGTACCACCCAAGCTAACCCCTCCCCAATCAAACGACTCGCCAGACCGCGAGCCACTACGGCGAGGTCTCGGACGTCTTCCGGCACAAAGGGCTTGTACGTCTCTCCGCGCATCTAGCTCCACCGACCAGCTGAGTCGTGGTACGGAGCTGACACTTATCGCAGACGGGGTATCGGCCGAAGTACATCGTCATCCCGTCTCAAGAGCTTCAGAGACCCCACTGTACACCACGCGGACACGGGTTACGGGCGAGACTTGGCGAGACGACCGGGCTCCTGCCGAGACGAACCCGACAGTGACTCGCTCCGAATCCTCGCACTGCTCAGCTTTCTCGCCACAGCCCACATTTCCGCTGCTCCCGTCGCCGCTCGCCAGCATGGACGCGGCCCCGCCCCCACATGCGCACCCGATCTACTGCCACCACTTCTCCCTCGACGCGGCACGGTGCGACTGCCCCGAGTACGACCACGACGGGCCGGATCCAGACGAGTGCGGCACGTGCGATCACTCGGTCCGCTGGCACCTGCCGCCGCTCCGCTTGACGCACGAGGAAGGTCGCGCGTTGAAGTCAAGGGGCGAAGAGGCGTTTGAGCGGTGCAAGAACAAGCTCAAGAGTCCCGATGGTGCTTTCGTCACCGAGTGCCCGTGTCCCGTCTTCACAACGGGCGTCGGGCAAGACTGTGGACTCTGTGGCTGTCGCAAGGGCTGGCACCGCTGGAAGGATTTGGGTCCACCAACTCAGGTTTGTGCTTCCGAAACTTCCTTTGACTGTGATATCTGGGCTGATCTAGTATCATTCGGCGCAGCAGCTGTCACCGACTTCGCCGTCGGCATCCTCCGCGGCGTCGTCCGACGGCTCCTTCGGTCACTCGCCGCACCCGATGTACCCCCTCCACACCACCTCGTCCACTCAAACTTCAAATCGATCGCAATTCAGTACCACCTGCGCACCACACCCCGGCAGCCTCGTCCTTCCAGCGTGGAGGCCCGTCCTCGCCGCGCGACCATCTCGCGGACCTCGCGGGTCCGTCGTCCTCGCGAGCCCAGGGCAGCTTCTCGACTGCGCCGCTCCCTTCCTCGTCACCATCAGACACGCCGATAGAAGATACACGACCTCGCCTGGACAAGGGCAAGAATGTCGTCCGCGACGACCGCTCGACGCCACCACCGAGGGACGCGGCGCCCGTCCTTCGACCGCTGGCCATTCCCTCCGCAGGCGAACCGGTCGATTCCAACCCTCGTACCCACATTCCGTCGTCTCTAGAAGCTGTGGGAGCAGCAAGCGCGCTTCGGCCGCGGCACTCCTTCGCAGGAGCCCGCGCACCCGAGGACGAGTTCTATGGGCCCGAACCCGTTCAGTCGATCCCGTCGATGACCTCGCCGGGTAGCGGCGAAACCCCTCGACGCGCGAGAAGGCAGGGAAGTCGCGATCTCCTCGACTCGCCGCCGCCGCCGCCGCGACGCCGACCTAGCGACGGACCGCCCGCCAGGTCCCTCACGGCCGAGCTGACGCCCAACGCCAATCCGACACCTCACGGGAACTTCACGCGCGTTCTTTCCGACGCCCATCCCGCCCCACAGCAAGCCCACGAGGCCGTCGCTCACCGCCTCCCGGCCCGCGCCTCTCACGTTCCCGCGACGCCCGAGCACCACGTCGCGCAGAACTTTCCCGTCGAAGCGATTCGGCGATCGAACTCGCCAGCTGACGAGATGGAAGAGCTTGACGATGCACCCGATCTCGCGCAAGGGTATCGCAACCTTGCGCCGGACGGGAGGCGTCGGGGAACGAGCGTCTCGAGCCAGGGAAGCAACGCTTCGCAAGGCGGAGCTCTGCTTAACCGGGTATGCACCTGATTCCAGTTTGAAGCTCTGATCCTTTCTGATCTGAATCTCTTCTGACAGCATCCTTCCGACCTCGCCCAGGAGCCCGCACCCCTCGCTGCCTGGCCCGCGAAGATCGTCTTTCACGAGTACGAGACCAAGGCCAAGAACATGACGTTCTCGGTTGCCCCGGGTCTCGAAACGGGTCGCTTCAAGCCCGGCCAGATCTTCCACCTCCGCGTCAAGCTCGGGCCCAAGCTCTCGCTGGCCAACTTCGAGCGGATCGAGGTCTCCCTCGTCGGCAACACGCTGATCCAAGGAGTGGGTCAGATCGGAAGAGAGATCGGAAGAGCACACGTCTGAACTCCAGTCACC
>ERZ1463038.710-NODE-710-length-11920-cov-14.209102_pt1 | contig 11920 bp, 15 predicted proteins | sample MGYA00564479_ERZ1463038 | MGnify/ENA primary metagenome ERZ1463038 (study PRJEB39244, sample SAMEA3635134) | Helicobacter pylori | study: EMG produced TPA metagenomics assembly of PRJEB11511 data set (Assembly of a 5300-year-old Helicobacter pylori... | reverse complement strand
GCTTCCCTTCTTCATTCTGAAATTCTAAGGATCGTTCGACAATCATTTCCCAAGGGGGACATACTACACAAAAGTATCTTCCCTTTTATTGACCCTTGATACTATGGAGTCTCGTCCATACTGTCAAGGTCCTCTCATCAAGACCACCATCCAATCCATTAGAGGGTGAACGGGTACGCGCACTTTGTTTGAAAAAGCACTTTTTTCCCAGCCAAATGGGGATAAAGCGCCGAGTCTGCGAAGGGCACTTTCGTGCGTTAGAGTGCCAATAAAGTGAGGTGTACGGACAACAAAGTGGACGGCGCTCTATCGCCAACAAAGTGAAAAACAGCTTTGAGCCGTTCTTTCAAAACTGCGGCCACTCTTTTGCTCCCAGGCCCCCATGCCCTTGTCAGCTTTCAAGTCCCCGCGACGCGCCCCCGATCACCCCGCCATGGCGCCCAAAGCCAAGGAGAAGGACGCGGACAAGGGCCCACGTTGTCAGTGGGATCCACCTTCTCAAATCGACACCCTCATCACGTTTCTGCTGCAAAAACATCGAGAGGGTGCCCACGACGCGGGCACGTTCAAAAAGCCGGTCTGGACTGAGCTGGCGTCCGTGCTGAAGGGTACCAAGAAGGCGGGCACCGCCGTGAAAGACCACAAGCATTGCTCTGCCAAGTACTTCACCGTACGCGCGTCCGGCGGGCTAGTGTGAGGATCGCAGCGCTGACGCTTGATCCGCGGAGCAGCTGCAAGCTGAATACAAGGTGGTGGCAGACCTGACGGGCAAATCTAGTGCAGGATGGGACGAGACCAAGTTCATGGTCACATTTGACGATGCTTTCGTGTGGGACAAGCTCATCGAGGTGCGTTGAGGCAGGTGCCTGGGAGGTGACGGGGCGCTGATGATCTGTCGTTCTCTCCCTCCTGCACCGCCATAGTCCAACCAGAAGTACAAGCCATTCAAGAACAAGGGTTTCCCCTACTACGACGCCTTCAAGGAGATCACCGATGGCTTCCTGGCGACTGGCGAGCACGCGTTCCGCCCGAGCGCGGGTGGCAGCGGAGGCGCCCCGCCACCCGCCCCGACCGGCAAAGGCGGCGGGAAGCGTAGCCGGCCTCGCGGTTTGACAGTCGTGCTGAGCGACAAAGACGACGATGACGCGGGGCCCACACCTGCGAAGAAAAACAGCCGCAATGGCTCGTCGTCCGGGGCGGGCCGCACATCGTCGGTCGCTGGGGACGACGAGGACAAGAGTGAGCATGATTGGTCCGAGGAGGACAAGGTGAGTGTCGTGGTATCGTCAGGGTTGGATTGGTTGGAAGGGGATAGCTGATCATGGGCTCGAATGCAGCCAAGCGTGGGCAAGAAGCGGACAAGGACCTCCAAGTTCAACACGCCCACCGACCGCCACGGCGAGACGATCGGGAATGGTCTCACCGAGCTCGCCTCCGCTGTCCAATACGCTGCCGACGCAGAGGTTGCAGTGGCGACCTCGACGGCGTCGTCGCGCTCGCCCGAGCGCCGCGCAAAGTTCACCAAGATCGTCGGGGGCATCAAGGACCTCTCACACGACGATTACATCGTCGCCTGCGAGGTGCTTGTGCAGAAGCACCCTGACTGGGTCTCCACCGCGCTCTCGATGACCAACGTCACGTTCCGCAACAAGTACATCCGGCAGAAGATCGACGAGGCGAAGGCGGCTGCGGCAAAGGCGGCTGCGGCGAACGACGACGACGGCGAGTTCGGCGGTGAACTGGCCGGGGGGTTGGACTTTGATGGTGGGTACACTGGGTGGTTTGACAATCAGGGTTTGCCAGGTTTGCTGGAGGCTAACCGCAGGGCAATCCTGCCCAACCTGCCGTCGGACGGAATGTAGGGCGGGCGAGGGGGGCACGACGCAGGGCCGAACGCAATCACGAGGAGTCTTCCGCTAGCTAGACAAGCTCTCGAGAGGTGTCTTCTAGGGCCACAGCCGAGAGAGAGAGATCGGTGCACTGCTCAAATGCAAGCTCGCAGCTACGGACCCCTCCGCTTCTTCTTCCGTCGCTCCAGTGGCAGCAGCCCCAGCAGCTCCTGCATATGCTTCGCCTGCATTGCCTTGTCCCCCCGACGCTTTACCTCCGCCTGGTAGCTGTCCCACATCTCCGTCGCTAGCCGATCGCGCAGCTTGACCATCTCGCGGATCGCGCGCTTGCTCTGCGGATCCCCTGGCGGACGCCTCGCCTCGTCCTCATCATCGTCGTCCGAGTCATCCTGCTCGTCGTCGGTGTCCGCACGCGCGTGCCCACCCGGCGCGTCGGTCGCCTTGGCGAGCTCCGCAAATCGCCGCGCGGCGCGGGCGGGGTTTTCCTCGGTGTCGACGAATTCGCGCGCCATCGCCGCGGGGTCGTGCAGGATGATGAAGTTGTGGATGGCGGCAACGGCCCACGGGATCTTGGCCTGGGTCTCGTACGAGTGCTCCATTGCCGTCTTGAGCGCGCGGAACCGCTCCTGCGCAACGCCAAACTTGCGCTCGACGACGTTCCGGCCGGACGAGTGACGGAGGTTGTAGAGCTCCCCCTTGTTTGCTGGGCTGCAGGGGAGTGAGAGAGCACCGGGAATCAGCTATCGGCCCTGCACACCCGGGACTCACAGGCCAGTTTTCGCCGCCACCCACTCCTTCAGGTGGTACCGCACACCCCGGTACGGCGGCAGGATGCCCGTCTGAATGCCGTAGCCGGCGTCCGCGAGGTAGTACTTGCCCTTCGGGATCTTGAAATTGCCCACGCGAGCGTCCCGCAGCACGCGCGCGTCGTTCGCGCTGCCCTAAGTGCGCGACGGCGAGCACGTTCTGCAACAAGAAGCCCTTGTGGTTGCGGTACTTGCGGTCGTCTCCCTCCTCGACAAACATCGTGCACTGCGTGCCGTCGAGCGCCCCGATGCAGTCCTTGAAAAATGGCATGCGGCGCGGGTTGGTTGCGATTTCGGGGGGAGTGGGTGCGTCGGGGTCGGGGAGGTGCACGTAGGCGGAGTGGAACGGCGAGCGGACGATCATGTCGAGCACGGCGCGGAAGGAGCTGTTGAGACGGGACCTTGTCAGCTCCAACGCTCGCCTCCCGCAAATCCCCGCCCTCAAACTCACGCGCCGATGGTGTCCGCCGAGCGCTGGAAGCGCTCCGCCGCGCTACGGTACGCCAGCCCGTGTCGCATGATGTACAGGAAGATGCCGACTTGCTCCTCGGACGAGCGGCCTCGGCACGTGGGCCCCAGCACCGTCAGGCGCTCGAGCTCGGCGACGAGTTTGCGGAACACGGGCGGCGACATCCCGAAGGACGACTTCATGCGCCCCTGGTGCCCGGTGAGGAGCTCCTGGGTCCAGTCCTCCGCCTGCAGGATTGAGTTGTGCATTCGCTCGGGCTCCTTGCGGGGCGCGAACATGGACGGCGGGGCGATGACGGCCTGATCCACCGCGGCGGCGACTGAGGAGATAAGTCGGAGGCGCCTCCTGCGCCTGTTTCCGACAGCGTCCATGGGTGGCATCGCGGGGTGGGCTGGTACATAGGTGAGGCGGGGTGCAGACGGAAGGGGAGAGTGAAAAGCGCAGGCTTCACCTGGATGGCTCGATCGAAGGGGGTCTCCCGTGCCTATAGATGTCTCACCTGCTCTACACTCGATCTGAAGCGGGTTTGATCGAGTCGCCTCAGTTCGACTCGTCCACGACTCCCCTCGTCTCCGCCGACTACTCAGATCGGCCCCGGCCACGGAAAAAAGGCAGTGATGAGGCGGCTGCAAAAGGAGACTGAACAAAGCGAGGTGTACGGATTCGCCCACAGACCAGTTCGGCCACCGCCCCGACGCGCAATAAAGTGAGCGTACGGCTTCCCTGCCCAACAAAGCGCTCCAACCAAAAAACCGGGAACCTGATTTCTAGCTCGTCAAAGAGCGCTCCGCTATCCGTACAGGCTCTTAGCAACCAGTTCCTTCATTACTAATTGACACGTACTATCATAGGACGGGGTGCTCGGATCATCACACCTTCCCCGTGCGCGGAGACAGCCCCTCAAGATTGTCAAAATCATTGTCATCCTCATCCCCGAGGGCAGGAGGCAGGAATCGGAGGGAGCAAGTATTTATTGTCAGCTCTGGCGTTGTCACTGCCGTCCCCATCCTCTACAATCTCCTCACTGCCCACAAAAAGGGTCAGCGCGCGATGCAAGCATATTGGAACGTCAACACACTTGAGATCATCTGAAGCGGGAGGGAGAGGAGGAGCCTTGACTGAAGCCTGCTTTGCTGCAAGCGAAGACTTTTTCCTTGAGTTCAAGTCAGTAGGCATGAATAAGTACTGAGACTGTCAAGCTGACCCAGTGTTCGGACCGTTCCTTGGTTTTGCGGGTTGAGCAGGAGAAGCCAAGCGGCTACCATTGCGTTTCTCAGCCGATATACAAGAAGCGACGCATCAAAAAGTGAAAAATTGGAGAGGTGCAAGTTGCTCTGACTTGGAAAGGTGCTCAAGATGTGTTGAGGTGATGCACCTTTTTGACCGTGCAGCAGAGCTACAGCAAGAGGGTCAGCTCTCGGTCGTAGGGAGCTCGAAGGCAGTAGCGACGTACTTGGTCTTCTTGGCCGTGGAAGGAGACGCACTGCCATTCTTGTCCTAAGAAGGTGTGGGACTGTTCCGATGTGAACCCTTAAGTACAAGCACCGGGTAGGTTGCGTTGAAGAACTCACCCGGGCACCTGCTCGCGGAACAAAGCGAGCGTCGCTGAAGTTGCCCCAAGGTCACTGGCAAAATTGATGCTTGTTCCCGCAACGTAACCTGGTCCAGGCCTTTTTCTGCGTCCAGATGGCGCGGGAGGAGCCTTGTCGGCGTTGACGTCTTGTCGCGGCGGCATCAAACAGGGCTTAGGTGGTGAAGTCCAAGCAGCAGCAAGGGAGGGAGATTCGCGCAGGAGCAGACAACTGAGAGGAGGAAGAGAGGAAAAGAGCTCAGGCTTGCAAGCTGGAAGCAGGAAGCAGCCGCAGGCGCGAGGTCCGCACGCAGACTTTGGACTTCTCAGCAGTTGCATCACCTCTTGCTCCGTTCCCAATGCCAGCACGCAGGACATAGCAATTAAGCTATCATCTGCTCAACCACATCATCAGTCACATGGCAAATCCCTACCAGTGCAAGTGGAACCACTGCCGGCTCTGTAGGAAGCTGTGACGCCGGCTTTAGTTGCTAAGCGCAGTGTCTGTCATTTGAACCCACCTGCAACGCCAGCTTCAGCTGCTAAGCTCAGTGAGGAGCAAAGGACGCCGGGCACGCAGGCAAAGTTGTCACTGGCTGCTACGTGCTACCCGCCCCTATCACCCACCTTCAACACTCCCCCTCGCGAAGGACATCGGTCAATTCACAGTCGCGGAGAAGCCCGCGTGTTTAGGGCCGTTGAGGCCCTTGGTCATCACGTCCGCGACCATTGTCGCCGTCAGAATCCAGACGAGGACAACCTGCTTGGTTGCAACCTTGTTGCGGATGTAGTGGTAGTAGATGACAATGTTCTGATGGGTGGTAGGGTGTTTGGCGAGCAATATGGAGCCCATGTTGTTGCCCCAGATGAGCGTCGGGTTGGGCTGGCGGTGGCCGAGTTTGAGGGTGCGGAGCCATCCAACCCCCGTTCTGCAAGCGGAGAGAGCCATGTATTCCGCCCCGACCGTCAAGGTTGAGACAGACTTCTGCAGGTGCGCAAGTCAGCTGATTGCAGCGCCGGCCATGATCACAACAAACCTGCTCGTCAATTTCCACAAGTTGTGGCCATCCACCGACGGCCAGAGCTAGTGTGATGGCTCCAGAGGGCAGGGCTAGACTGCGTCAGTGTCCTTGGGCAACTCTGAAAGTTCCGCAATGCTCAAAATCCCCAAGGATCAGTTAGTTCTAAATCACCTGGACAGTATCATCCACCTGTATATATTTCAGCGATGAGGAAGCAAGCAGGCGGTCCAGACAACTCATGATGTCCCTTAAGTGGATGTCCGCGACAATCAAAAGGTGAATGATCTGGACAGTATCCCATCTTGAAGGTGCTCATCAAGGCCACGGTCCATAACAATGCTGAAAGGATGGTTAGGAGTGGGTAGAGAGCGCCGAGGCGACGAATCGCGTGGAGGATCGTACAAACTGCTCATGTTGCCAGTGATGAGTGTGGGTGTGGTGAGCAACTGACTGACAGTGAAGGTGTAACTAGAATCTGAGATGTGGTGGAGTGGACAAAGTGGAAAAGTGAAGCTTACCCTCCTGGGAAGCTACACCACGAGCTCCGACACCGCAGACGCGCGATGTGTCCCAGAAGACGCCGGTCACTTCTTTTACTCAAAACTTGGCCCGGCTGTCTCTTGCGGCGGCTGGTACCGGTCTCTTCCGGACATGGAACACCCTCGCCGCAGGCTACCACGAACCGCCTTAGCTGTCTGCGTCATGTTCATCATCTGCTCGGGGCTCTTGATTACGCTCGTTAGTTCGTCTCCTGTTAGAAGATCCGGGGTGCTCGTTGACGTTGACCGACGCCTTCACTCGTGCTCAGTCACAGCATTCACTTGTGATCATCATTACTCCTGTGGGCCCCTACCTCTTTCACTCCTCCTGGACTCCTTGGTTCAGGTCCTGACCAAGATGTTGTGATCAGACCTACGAGCGGTTCAATCGCTACCCTGATCTCATCCAGCTCCATACCACCCTTTCCAGCGTCCCAAATGTGCTCTGGATTGTTGTTGAGGATGCTACTATGCCTGATCCTGTTGTCCGTGCTCTCCTCGAGTCCCGCCCCCTTGTTTCCCACCACTACTTGGCCACCGAATCCTCCAGCGGTAACAAAACACACCGGGGTGTTTCTCAGCGCAATACGGCGCTCACTTACATCCGGGAAAACGCTATCGCGGGCATAGTGTACTTCGCAGATGATGACAACACGTACAATCCTGCCCTCTTCCGCAAGCTAAGTAAGCTGCCGGGTGGCGCCTACACAATTTTCCCGGTTGGCAACATGGGTTACTTTGGCTTTGAGGGCCCGATAATTGGGAGGGCAACTGATGGGGGCGCGGGCAGACTTACACACTGGTGTTGTGACTTCTGCACGCGGCGTTGGAACGTTGACATGGCCGGTCTCGCCTTTCACACAAGCATTCTGCAGACCATTCCACATCTTCTGCTCTCCTACACCGCACCAGCAGGCTTTGTTGAGTCAGAACTACTGACTACCATAGAGGGGAAAACAGATGCCACACTTTATCTGCTCCCAGAGCTCCTAGGGCAAATCCATGTCTGGCACGACCGCTCAGAGATCTTCAAGAAGGCAGAGTATTACATTTCCGACTGGAAAACATTCTGGGTCGAGGCCTACCTACCAACCTTGCCGAACGAGATAGTGAAGGGTTTCAGCAAAGCAAACCAAACATTACCTCGGCCAATAATTCTTTGATGTAACACATTGATCGTGCTGCCTTCCAACCAACCCTTTCAAGAAAAGCTCACTTCATCATTCAATGTTTGCCTTTGATATCTTCACCTTGTATGATGGGCGAGCCACTTAGTCCCCACCAGTTTCCCAGTGCAGTGTTTTTTGTGTATCAGATAATCTGAGTGGTGTAATCGCTTCGTATCATCAAGGGCTTCCACTCCCTGCTCTCTGATCATCAGTAGGACGCATACCGGCCGAGCCGTGAGCGGTGTGGGCCTTGCACCGGCGGACGAGTTGGCAGTCATTTTATTTGACAGACATGCTACCTAGGTGCCCTCTACAGCAATTTATGACAGCCGCTTGTTAAGTAGATCCATATGAGACCGTGCAATTTATTTCACCAGAATGTTACCTTTGCCGTACAAAGATTCTTTGATGTCCACCGGACGTTCATCAGAGTCCTGCCAGATAGTCGCACTGACTATCACCTTGTCCTCCGATTTGTACAAAGCAACAAGGCCGGCGATTGTGGCAGCACCATAGGCAATGTATTCGTAAGAAGCAAGCGCACATATGTCGTGATGTATGGTAGTGTTGGATATTAAGTGGGTGAAGTTCAAATACTTGAAGTCAGCAATGGTATCCAGCGTGGCTCCTTCCATGAACAAATCCAGTTCGGTGAAGTTGGACAGCACAGCCAGGCGGTCCACGAGTTCCTCTGCATGTTTGAGTGTGGGTGTCGTCCACTTCACCTCGCTGTTCCAGACTGGGCTCTTCTGATCACCCCACCTCACATAGAGTGCAGCACGGTGTTCGACTCGAACGTTACCGCATATGCGCTCCACTGCAATCTTTGACAGCAGCTTGTTATGCCCCATCACGACATCACGTTGACCGCAACGCTGAATGACCGTCCCACAGTCTTTGAACACAGAGCTGGCCAAGGCAGCAATTTCACCACAGTCAGCGTTTGTAGCCTTTAAAGCCACCATCTTTACGTCGTCACATCCGCGCATGTCTACACAGATTGGTTGTGCTAGAGGTCCCGAGTCTCCTAAGAGCTCCAAGGGATTGTACCCGGCGTGAACGCGTGATCCCACGGCAACGAGTCCCAGGACGGAAAGGCAAGCTGCCAGCTCAAACAGTGGGCATGCACCAGGTCACCACCAAAGTTCCGTATCACATTGCCGATTTCCTCCGGCCTCAGTCAATTATACAATGAACATAGACCTAGGTTGGGCTACAATGGTAACTGGATTATCCGCTGGTGTCCTCTGACTGGGGAAACAAGTAGGGGGGTGGTTGACTCGTTGCAACGCGGCAAGTTCCGACACACCGCCTCCTGAATACTCAACATGGTTCAAGGACACCCTGAGGAGACCACCAATCCCAACCTTCTCTACGGCAGAAACCCTTGCCTTAATCTTTCATTTCCAGATGAAAACCATGAATCTGATCACAGCTACAAAAATTCTGCTCTTCCATCTGCTGAACATCAGCCTGTGAAGGCGGCTGTACTTTGTTTGACAGTGCCCTCCAATACGGGGCAGAGATCTGCCGAGTGGGCCACAAGGTCCTCCATTGCTGTCATAGCGGCTGTAGCATACCAATGTGCATTGTCAGGTGATTCGTGGTTGTGTGAAAATGGCAGTGTGAGTTGCATATTGTCGATGACCCTATGCCCTCTTTCGAGGAAGGCTGCTGTTGCACACGCATTCATCTGCCTGAGCCTGGGATTTGTTCGCGTGTCTTGGTGACTTCTGACATCCTCGTCATCTCGATGCGGCCAGGCCGGGGAAGTGAATAGGACCAGGGTAGGGATATCGTTAGGAGGGATTGTGGCTATGATTGCGAGGAACAATTGAATGCGGGAGCAGTACATGTGAAGGGGTTCGTGGACCAGCCACTGCGCTGCACAATGTGTGGATCTGATCAGCAGTTGTTAACACAGTGGGACCTAACTTACCCGAGGAAATGAACACCACGTCATAGGGAGCGTAGAGACGGACCAGCTCTGACGTGTTCTTGTTGACCTGCTCCAGTATTGGATCATACAAATAGTCTAGTGTTTTTCCTCCAATCACCATCTGCTTTTCCAGAGCCTTGAAGTACACTGCTTCGCCCACCGGTTGGCCTGTATGTGAGGCATACATCCTGGCAATCAAGCTATCATACAGCCACCTAGTTAACCAAGTGAGTGAGTAAGCGTGCTCCTTTCACCTGCTCATTGACGCCAACCTTATGTGGGAATCACCCGAGAGTAGAATTCGCTGGGGTGAAGCAAAGCACTGTTTGCGTTCGGCTGCAGGAGCAAGGTGGTTGACTGCCGCCAATTGAGGACGACAGTCCACGGGGGTCCATCGGTAAGGCGGAAACTCCCACCAAGTCAATGGGAGTGATTCTCCCCAGCTCAAGTTGAACGTTGGTAGCCAAACACCATTTGGACTGATATGTGCGGGGCAGAGAGGCAGTTGGTCGGCTGGGACCTCACTGAATTGGTAACGAGGGCAGTCGCTGGGACAAGCATCTTCCGGTACAGTGAAAGGAGGGACGACTAGATCTTGGTTTATGATTGGCTGCCACTGATCCTGGTGAGCAGAGTCCAGCCCTCTGTATTCCTACTTGCACAGAAAACTCAGCAAACAAATGGAATAAGCCAAGTAAACAGGCCCACCTCATACAGCATTATTACTCGTAGTGCAAAAGCACCTCCATTGTGCAGATGGTAGGGATAACGATAGGTGCACCCTCCCAGGTACTCCGGCTCCTCTGCTCCAGCCCTGACTGCTCCGTCGAACAAGATGGACAGAGTGTGAGGGCCCAGCAGGGACTTGACATAAGTGTCCTGCTCGGGGATGAGGGACGGGTGTAGATCATGCTCCATTCGGGTACAATCACTTTGATTCAAGTATCTAACACTCACGCTGCCCTGGTTGCACTGTCCTTCCAGGTAGCATATGTCAACAGCCCAGTTTGGTGACTCTGTCGGAACCTCCACGCAACTTTGACTTGCCCCTGTTGCTAGCTTGGCTGATACCCAGGGAGCGGGACACTGGAGACCGCGGGACGGCCATCGCCACAATGTGAAGAGAAACAGTGGTGCTGCAATGGCTAGTAGCTTCAGACTGCGATGGTGCTGGTGCATGATCTGTAGATGTGAGTGAAGACGGTCAGTCAATACTTCACAGTCGTTTGGTTAAATAGTAAATTTTTGACCCGGCCATATAAGTCGGATACAGATCCCAGCTGCTGCTTTCGAATCCCAAATCACACCGAACCAACGGCTTTCAGTCGCTGTTCTTGAACAAAGGCAGCATAGTGCGGCAGATGTCTTACCACAGGCCTTTTGAGCATGGTGACTTGCGATCCTCCATCAGGGCAAAATGTTGCTTGTTAGGTGGAGCGCTTATAGTAATCGCTATTCTGACAACTGGCTTTGCCGGCCGAACCATGCTCAGTCACCGAGAGACCTTAAGTGTCTTTCGACCACACCAAATGCCTGTAGACTCGACTGTGAACGCTGTGATTTATGGATCGCTTCCCGTTCACGCGGGCTTTGGAAGCGCTATGGCGAACCTAGACGGGATCATCTCGATGTCTGCATTGCTGGGAGCCATGTTCTTCATGCCTGGCTACAGTGCTTGGGTTCGTTGCCAGCAGTCCAGCAGTTGTGATAAAGCACAAGCTAACGGGCTCATATATAGGGCCACAACTACAAGCAATCCGACTTCTTCCGTCGACCTGCAGACTCTATCTCTACCAAAATGTGCTGGGCCAGTCAATACGGCCAAGACACTGGGCTCGATTTTTGGGCTGGACTTACAGAATGGTGCGTGTCTGGTAATATGGCGATGGCTGAACCTCTACGCGCATATTTGGCAGACCAAAAGTGCGAAACGCTGGTTTACGACCTGGAACTTCGGCCAAACTGGAGTGACCTACACTGCTCCGCTCCATATCACAAGCAAAACTTGATCCTCTTGGGTGATGGCAAAGTCGCCAGACCGATACCGCGACCACCACTATCAGTTGTCGCGTATGTCAGGTGGGGCGACCTCTTCAGCCAAGACTACGACACATTTGAATCACGAAAAAGTCTTGAGGGCAGCGTGATTGAGACTGTCCTGACTTCACTAGACGCCTGTGATTGTGTTTACAGGACTGTGTTGTTGATGGAGAAGGGTAGCAGGGACAACATCACAGGGTTGGAGCATCCATATGACTTAATTTCGGATGGTACCTTTTCAGATGACTTGTCGACAATGCTTTCAGCCGACATTTTGATCGCCTCGACAAGAACCCTGGGCGCATATGCTCATTTTGTTGGGAATCATGTTCTGACTGTCACCAAGACACCAGATTGGAGCAACAACAGTGGTTCAGCCTATCGAAGCCTATCCACCGACCTCGGGAACCTTTGTGAAATTCCTGAATTGCAAGAGGCATGTAAACACTGAACCTAGCTGTTGACAATGTTTAGATCGGAAGAGCGTCGTGTAGGGACAGAGTGTCCTAGGTGTGT
>ERZ1463038.709-NODE-709-length-11928-cov-12.204582_pt1 | contig 11928 bp, 15 predicted proteins | sample MGYA00564479_ERZ1463038 | MGnify/ENA primary metagenome ERZ1463038 (study PRJEB39244, sample SAMEA3635134) | Helicobacter pylori | study: EMG produced TPA metagenomics assembly of PRJEB11511 data set (Assembly of a 5300-year-old Helicobacter pylori... | reverse complement strand
TGGAGTTCAGACGTGTGCTCTTCCGATCTGCGGAGCTGCTGGCAGGCGGCCTCGGACATCTGCACCTGGGTACAGAGTTGCTGGAATGAATAGTCTGCTCACGGAAAGTGAAGGTAGGAGAACAAGCTCACGTCCTGGAGAGCAGCAGTGCGGGATACCTCGGCCAATTCCCTCGCATCCTCGAGCGTCACGATCTCCTCGACCACGACCTGCATGACGAAAAGCGTCAGGGCGTCGTTGCGACTGGCCCTACAGAAAAGAAAGTACTTTGAGGCGAAGGTCGATGTCCTTGACCTTGCGCTCCTCGATCTGGAGCTTGTCCCTCAGCGCGGCGGCCTCCTTGCTCGCCTCGACGACGCGACTTTCGACGCCCTTGCGCTCGGCCCTGAGGTTGGTGATGGTCGTCCGGAGCGCCGCGTTGTCCTTCGTGAGCTCCTCGAGCGAGCGAACCTTCTCGCCGAGCTCGTTGACGTGCTTCTTTTGGATCTGCAGCTCGTGCTCGAGGCGCGCAACGTCGGCGGTGCGCGCCTCGAGCAGCTGCGTCGAGGCGCGGTACTCGGCGCTCGAATACCACCCGCTTGCGTCGACCGTGGTATTCGGAGCATGGACCCCGGCCTCCTTAAACGAGCTCGCGCGCGCGTGGAACGCCGAAACCGAGTAGTCGCGCTTGGGCTTGGGCGCCGGCGTGGGCGTCGCGGGTCCGGTGGGCTCGAGCCTCGCAACGTGCTTCCTGAGCGGGATCACGGGCGAGGTCGGAGGCGAGGGGATGAAGCCAGGTGGGCTGTGAATCGAATAGTAGCTGCTCGGGTCCGCGGGCTGTGAGAGGGATGCAGTCAGCAACCCTCGACTCCAACGCGCCACCGAGCGCGAGCAGGACGCACCTCGTGGCCCTTGACCGTGCCCGGACTGACGAGAGTGCTGCTCGGACGACTCTTGACCGAACCCGGACTCGATTCGTCTGCTCGGAATCGGGAGCGGGTCAGTGTGGTGCCAGCGGCAGGATCTCGGAGGGCAGGCGCACTGGACGTGGCGGGCGTGAGCACCGGCGTGCCCGCGGGCGAGTCTTCTTGACTTGGGATGTACTGGAACGACTCCGAGGGCGAGCCTGGGCAGGGCGACGACGGCGCGACGGTCGAGTACTCGAACGCGAAGTCGTCAACGTGCGACGACTCGCTGCTGGTCGGCTGGTCCACGTTCATCGAGTGCTGCTGGGTCGAGTGCGGTCAAAAGCTCGAGTACGGACACGGGAAGAAGGAAGGTCGCTTGTCTTTTTCGGCGTTCAGGCGCACCGCCTCCTGTCAAGCAACCCTCGGGATCGAAAGGCGGTTCGAAAGGAATGAACAACGAGTGGGGGATTGCATTAGCTAACAGAGTGGGGTATGAGACTACTCAAGTTCTACGCCTTGACCGCAGACCGGCGGACCTTCATGATCTCGCGCGCGACCTTGCCCGGCCGACGGAGACTCGCGCCCGCGGCGAGCGCGAGCGAAAGGAGCACGAGGCTGCCGGCCTGGTGCGCCGACGCGAGCGGGATCGGGACCAGGTAGACGAGCGTCGAGATGCCGAGCGCGACCTGAAGGACCGACATGTGCAACGTGCCCTTGATCAGGCGGAGCGTCGTGGGCGGGAGGTGCATCGCGACCGACGGCCGGCGAGCGTAGAGGAAGAGCGTAACGATCGAGGTGAAGGTCGTCATGGCCTGTGAAGAGCAATTTGTTCGGTGAGTTGAGACCTGGGGAGGGTATGAGGAGAAACGCACGAGAACGCGGTGGTCCCACTGGGCTGTAACCGGGTTCTCAAGCATGTTGCGCCACCACATGTCCGAGCCGTCGGCCTTGCGCGCGAGCTTGGGGTTCATGAGCTCAGACTTGGGCGGGTGGATGTGCTCGCCCATGTACGGGAACTCGTTGTAGACGAGTCCGGCGTCGAGGCCAGCGACGAAAGCGCCTGCGAAATCAACAACCGTAGTCAGTTGTCAAGGCTCCAGACCAGCCCAACAGCAATAGACACACCAGAAAGAGCGGTGAGGAAGATGAGAGCGGTGAGACTGTTGACGACGACGCGCATGCGGCCGGCGGTGCGAGTGTTGAGCATCTCGAGCGACTTGGCGACCTCCTTGATACCTCCGATGCCGGCACCCTTGCCATTCGCGCCGTTGACGATCTTGTAGTCGCGTCCGATGCCGAGGGCGAGCCTGACGCAGCTCGCGTAAACGAGGAACGCCATGCCAAGGTGGGCCGCGAGGCGGTACTGGCTCACACGCGCGACGCCCCCGAGCTCCTGCACCTTAACCTCGTCGAGGCCAGACTTGACCATGTACCAGCCCATCGCGCCCTGGCAGCCGATCAGGGTCCCGATGCCGAGCAGGGAGGCGGCGGACCGTGGCGAAAGACGACGACGCAGGAGGAAGTACGGGATCGGGGCGATGAACGCGAGGCCGATGAAGCGGCCGAGCATGCGATGCGACCACTCCCAGAGGAAGATAGTCTTGAACTCGCGCATCTCGATGTGCTGGTTTTGTCTATCGGGAACGGCAGGCGGGTGAGCTCGACGTTCGCGGACCGGGAGACGGGCGTGCGCGTGGATAGACTTACAACCTCCACTCGGGCGAGAGACGGTACTTGTCAAACTCGCGCTCCCAGTCGGAAGCCGACAGCGGGGGGATCGTGCCCGTGACCAGGTTCCACTCGGTGATGCTGAGCCCGCTCTCGGTCAAGCGGGTGAGCCCACCAACGACGACGATCGTGAAGACGAGCCCCGCGATTGCAACGAGGTATTTCGACACGTCTGGGGTCGTGAGCAGCGGGTCGGCGGCCGGAGGGGCGTTGAAGGTCGGGGAGGGTGCGACGGTCGAGAGCTTGCGCGAGTCGGTAAAGTAGATGGCACGGTTTGGCGGCACATGGCGGGAGGTGGTGAAGAAGGACGAGGCGGACGGGATCGCTCGTTGCTGGCGGTACGGGCTCCAGTCAGCGCAATGCTCGACGGGTCGATCTCCGAAGCCGCAGCGAGCTCACCTTTTGGTACGCGCGGGTGGAGCTCGAGAAGAACGGGGGCGAGTTGGAGAACGGCGCGAGTGCCGCCCTTGGTATTGTCGGTCGCCCCCACGCGGCGGCCGAGGTCGAGAACGAGCAACTCGATCGCGCGAGTCTGGCGGAGGCGGCGGAGAGAGTCGGACTGGGCAGCTGCGCCGAGAGTCGGCTGAGCGTCAGCCGTGTTGCCATGGCTGGCTCGGATACGTGTGAAGGTGGGTGTGGTGGGTCGGTGACTGGAAGAGGTTTGCAGCAGAGCAGCACAGCGAGCAGCGCGTCTTCGGAGTCCTTCGCGTGCGTTGCGGTTGGTCAGCTTCACTCTGTCCCATCTCATCTCGTCTGCCCAATATGCGCGCCGCGATCAGGACACTCTCAAGGTCGCTCGTGGCACCCCATCCGTACGCTACCAGGGCCCTGTCGACCTCCGCGTCCCCGTTCTTCGCCGCGCCGTCCGCATCGCGACGCTCAGAAGCAGCCGCGCCGCCGCCCGAAGGCCCCCCACTCACCGACGGCGAGAAGGAGCTCAAGGTGAAGCTCGAGGGCGCACTCGAGGGCGCAAATGTCCAGGTCCAGGACGTGTCAGGTGCGCGCCGCTCGTTGCCGACCCGCCGCTGGCGCTGACCCGCCTCGGCGAACGCAGGCGGGTGCGGCACGTTCTACGCCATTTCTATATCACACGGGTCCTTCAAGGGTCTCTCGACCATCAAGCAACACCGGGCCGTGAACGAGCTGCTGAAGGAGGAGATCAAGGGCATGCACGGGCTACAGGTGCGCTTACTGTCCAACGGCTGCTCGATGAGTGGGATCTGTGGATGGTCAGAGCTAACTCCTTGTCTTGCTACAGCTGAAGACGTCGGCGGAATGAAACATAGACGCGTCTCAATGTAAACGCGCCGCTGCCCGTTCGCAACGTCGGCCACGGAGCTTCGGCGGCTTCTCGGCAGCTCCGGCATCAGAATTGGCTCCTCTTGCCAGCATTTACATTCCACTAACTGCTCCGGTGCTTTGCTTGGGCGACTGCAGCTGGATCCTGGAGAACCGAACGCCGATCCCCCTTGGATTTCCTCCAATCGGTCGAGCTGCAGGCCCGAAAGACACGGGGATCTAGCAGATTGCATTCTACAACAAGCGAGTAAGAGTGTCAAACCTACAAGTGACAGGGTCAACTCGCACTCGCCCACGGCTGCCGCCATGATGGGCTGTCGCCACGAAGCTCTTCGCGCTTGGTTGTCCACCTCAGAACAACGGAACTCTCTTTCAATCTCGTACACCGCACACTTTGGACCGATTGTCTCACTTTACCGGCCATTTTATCCCGAAGTCAGCGCTCAGTCGTCTCGCCGCGAATTCGGTCGACGCCACCCAGAGACCGGCTCGCTGATCCCTCTACGAACGCATCCCGTCATGCTTTTTCAACTCGTACGTGTTTGTCAGGTTTCTTGCGTCAGGTGGTGTCAGCCCTGGTGACGAGCAGAGCCCATCGCCTGCTGCCGGCAGCCGCGGACAACGTCGCCTCCCATTCCCAGTTGGACGGAGGCATCCACTCGCATTTGGTTAGTCGCCTCGGTTTAATTGTGCTTTGGTGGTCTTCTGACTGACAACGTCACCAAAGCATGTCCCTCGATCCTCAACTCCACCGTCGTTCGCGCGCTCGCGTCCGCATCGCTACGCAGGCTACCGAGCCAAGCGCGCGAATACGAAAGGCCGTTAACTCAGTATATTGCTCACTTCCGCTTCAGTGTTGCATTAGCGCTGCGCTTCCACGGCTCCAGGATTCCTGCATGCGCCTGGAGCTCGGGGTGCAAGCGCGGGGTGATGGGCAAGAGGCAGGTCTGGACAGCAGTGTAAGCCGGAAACTCAGTCAAAGAGCTTTGTGATTTTACTGACCAGGGGGATGGGTTAGCAGTGGACGTAGGAAATTTGGTGCGCGACACCCAGGAGTCTGTGAAACCGCTTTCAAAGAGGCGGGGGAAGTGGTGAGATACTTCCGTGCTTATCCTCGATATCGTCAGGGACAGGTTGCTTTCCGGTGGTGCATTAGGAGCCCCGGCTTCTTTAAATGCATGCACACTGTGTCCGAAAAAGGAACCCGACGGGATCAAAGCTCACGCTGTTGCACCCGACATGCTTCTGCAGGAATATAGCGAGGCGAGATTTTTCGCCACACCTCCCTTTCTCTTGCGCTAACTCGCCCTTCCTCGCTCAGGCTTATCGCCTCTCTTGGAAAGAACGCCGTCGCACTCCATGATCACCTCGACCCCCTCGTCTCGCGTTTCCATGGCTCGCTTGATGCTCTTGGCCACATTCTTGGGACTCGGACAGGCGCACATGAGTCCTTTCACCCGCTCGTAAGCTCCAAATCAACTTGGACGTCGCCTTGACGGAGACAGCGTCTCCTCCACGCGGAGTTTGCCACCTGTGAAGTACGCTGACCCGTACTCGGCGTCGCAGCATGTACGGCGTGGGCGGGACAAGAACCGGTATGGATTGGACTTACGCCGGTGGAGTATGGCCTGCGCGACTCGTCATCACGGGCACATATCTGACGCGCGAATTTCGCAGGACCCAGTTACTCCCATCGGGCCCGGCATCACTTCGCTTGAAGATTGGTGGTTTCGGTCAGTCCTTTCTTGCTGTTTCGTGGCAGACTTTTGAAGACTCTGCTGCAGAGGACCTTCGTTCCGCGCACTGGCACCGCCCCGCGGCGCCATCACAAAGCTTCCAGCTGGCGGCACAATCATGCTTGAGATCGCCTGCCGTGAGTTGCCTTCTCTGTTGTGCTGGCGCTCTCAACTTAACAGCTCTCTGGACTGAAAGACATTGCGTGGACCTCATATGGGTGGCGCACGACCGTACCGGGCTCTCCTCTCGACGCCTGCCCCGGCGGAACGGCTGGCGTCTATCACAGCGGGGATTCAAACGCCTACAGTGTAGATCCCTCTCTTCTATCTGGATGCGCTCTAGGGATCGCCAACGTCGACGATATCTCAAAGACAACGATGAACAACATCGTCATCTTCAGCGTCCAGCCCAACTGCGTCCAGAACAAACAGACCACCTTCGAAATACCTGCGATGATGCCCTCCTGCAAGGGGAAGAAGTGCATCTGTGCATGGTTCTGGTGAGCCCTCCGTCCGCGGACCTGCCGAGCGTCCCGGCTCATGAACTCGCACCTTCGCAAGGCTCGCCAACACGGGCATAGCAAACTTCTACATGACAGCCTTCGACTGCAAGGTCACCAACGTGAATGCTCTCGCAACCGCGATCGCTAAGCCTAAGGTGAGTCTTGGGTTGGAGCGGGCGAATAGGCGCTGCTCACGACTTGCGCTCGCATTTCCCCTCCTCCAGGATCCGATCTACTGCGCTCCAGGCGACACAAGCTGCACACCTACCGCTGGCGCAAAGCGGCCCTTGTATGCTTACAAGTGAGTGGAAATCGTGGATGCTTGCCAAGGAGGTGCTCAACTCAGTTTGTGGTGTGCGGCAGCTCCCCGACGAACTGCGCCTGGAAAGGGGACCCTGCCGACTTCAACGCCAACCGTCCTGGCTACCACGGTAAGCGATCTTGAGCTCATATTTTCTCAATAGGTCTGACTCGAAATCTTCCCAGCTTCTTGGTCGTTTAAAGGTGGAGCCCAGAACGACATCTTCGTTCCCCGCGTCGCGGCGAGGGCTGGGGACACAACATTGTCAGTCTCTAGTGCAGGCAGCCTGAGGTAGATTTGTTCTGATCTCTTCACTGATCGATGAGCAGGCACCCGCAACAATCTCGGCGGTTCCTCGATATCAGCGCCGCCCCAGAAACCCTCGCTCCCACCAACGTCACCGCCGACCCCGAGACGCATCAAGCCAGCCTAAACTTTCTGGAACAGATGCGAGACGCGGACCTTCTCGACGAGCAGCTCGAGGACCAGGTAGCGAGGGGGCTTTAGACTTTTTAAAATCGGCCGCTGTTGCCAACTGTAGCAGCCATGTAGTCCTAAATGTACCACCACAATCCCTTTGACGGTAAACACACGAACATATTCCTCTTTGGTGCTTTGAGCAGGTGTATGATCTCCTCTTGATACCAAACCGCTGGGCGCCCACGGCATCATGCCGCACCCTCGATCGCCGGACGCGCGCTGACCTCCAAAGTACGGAACTTCGCACAGCAGAGAAGACAAATACTGGTCACTGATCGTTTATTTCTAGCCGCGCCGCATCGAGCAGCCTCCCTCTCGAAGATCGCGGCGCACCTTAAGTACCCTTGCGGTCAAGCCTGGAAGGCAGCTCATGGTGATCCACCCCTAGACACATAACGAACTACAGCACAGGATGATCAGTATTTATGTTTCAGAAACCTATCCTCGCGACTCACGGCTCCGAAACCCATCAAGGCCGTCGCGACGAAGACGTTCCGCATTGCTCGCTCGTACGCGCCAATCACGGCGTCTCTGGCGACAGGTTCCAGCGTTTTGATTACCCTGATGTCCACAAGGATGCTCTTGATTGTCTCGCGTGCATCCGGGCCGGTGAGAACGAGCGGGAGTTGGTGCTTCAGCGCGTTCTGCAAGATGGTCGAGGACAGGGAGATGCCGAGGACGCTGCCCGTTGCGCGGAAGAGGTACGATCCGCCGGTAGCTTGAGCCATCGCTGATGAAACCAGATATCAGTGGTCGAATGATGCCGCTTTTACGACGTTCTCACACTCTGGGGGCACCGCACTGATGAGTGCGACAAGTGTGATCGTAAGAATGCCGCCGTCTCGGGTTCCGGAGAGGCAAAGGTCAGCTCAGAAAGTGTCATCATCCTGGAAGAGACACACATCCGAGTCCGCCCGGAGCCATTGAGAGCCAAAAGACAAAGTCGGGTGTCGACTCCCTCGACCAGAACTGTTAGAGCAGGAAGGGTTCAGGAGAGTTGACTTGCCTGAAACTAGAATATAACGACGTACCACCATGGAAAGAGGGCCCAGCAACGTCAAAGCGCCTGAGATGGCCTGAACACCACGCTCAGCCCAGCTCTGGTTTTGGAGCTTGAGAGGGGGGACGAACGAGCATCACGCGGTACCGCCCAGTTTTGGCCATCAGGTACCCGACAGCGAGAGAAAACACGGAGGTTGAGACCACGTTGGGAATGAGGTGTGCGCCAGCGGCGGAGTTGCTTGCGCCTTTGACGGCCGAAAACCACAGCGGGACCGAGTACAGCATTGAGAATTGCTATGCATGCTGTTAGATTCGGGAGATTTCACTACGTTCAGGAACTCACTGCCATGGAGCTGAACCAGTTGGTCAGACTGACGAAGCCGGGCGTCCGTGTGAACAGAAGGTGCGGCGAGATGAGCTGGGGGTCAGGTTTTTGATCAGTCGACGCAGGTGAAAGCGATTTGGGTTCTCACAGGCTCCTTGGCGCCAAAAGTCTCGAACAGCACGAAGGAGATCACGAGGACGACTCCAGCAGTCAACGTGCCCCACACGATCGGGTCTGCCCAAGGGTGGGTGTTGCCTGCGCGGAAAACAATGGCATCAGTGCAGTACCCTGATAGTCTGATGACATTAAAGCTCGCCTCCGAGTGACAGGCCGGTCAACAAGGCGCCGACCGCCGACACGAGCAAGAGGGAGCCCGCGAAGTCTACGCGCTTGATCTTGGCGCCAATGTCCACCGCCTTGTAGTTCGAGGAGAAGCTGTTTTAAACCTTCCAAAGTACCATGCACGTGTCTGTAACATGGCGAAGTCAGCCTCCGCAGCGGAATTAGCGGCGCAAGCTCAGACCTACGAAGCACGCAGATCCTGGTTGAGGCAACGGGGAGAGCCAGGTTCAGCAGCAGGTCCAGGCCTGAATATAAGAAATATAATAGCTGTTGAATACTTACGGGCTGTGGTCGGTAGGAAAAAGGTGCGTGAATCAGCGGCGGGGAGTCGTATCAGCGAACCTTTACACGCACACTTGGATCAAAAACGCCCAGCGCCTGATACAGTTGCAAAATCAACTGAAGTTTTAGGAAATGTGTTGACTTAGGCTCACCATCCGATCGTGTCTCCGAGAAGACCGCCTGCAGACAGAACGTCACTTGGAGCGCCACCTGCTTTGATCCGGAGTCCGGCTCACCCAGTGGCCCACCGAGACTCGCGCCAACCGCATAGACAATATTGCCGAGCCCTTGGAAAACTCCTCGCCTCCGCAGGGGCACAAGGTCAGACGTCACGATCCTGCAAAAGAGGGCGTGAGCCTCCATCGAATCAGGCCGGGTGGAGAACTCGCGCACGACATCTGTGGGGATACAAAGTCAGCTGTCTGACACATATGGTGTCACTCCGACCGCTCACCATGACCGCCAATCCTGCTCCACCGATGCCCGCAAACGCTCGGGCGGCCAGCAGCTGCGGGTACGTCCGCGAGAGGCCGCACGCGAGACTGCCGACGAGGAACACGCGTGACGAGAAGAGGGTAACAGTCCTGCGTCCGAAGATATCGGCGCATTTGCCGTAGAGGGGTTGGCAGGCGGTTTGTGTCAAAAGCTGCAGCACTCGCGAATCAGCGCAACTTGTCTCCCTTCGTGCTCGTAAGGGAATCACATAGGAGGTTCCGAGCCACCCGATCGAGTTGGAGACGTTAAATTCGGACCCGATGATGCCTAAGCATGTCGCGACAACAGTCCCGCTGCGAACACTGGGTCAGAGGTGCTTCGCGTCGCAAAACCGCAGCTCCCAACTCACTCTAGTGCCGAGAGGAACGACCCCACCCTGCCGATAGAAATAAGTTTCTGGAGATATGTCCAATCCTCGCACAACACGCACCACATCGCGCCGAGAATGACCCATAAATCATCCCGCAGCGGTGGCTCCCCGACGTCCCGCTCCGGCTCCCCGATGGTCTCCTCGTCCCGGCTGATCGTTTCCGCGGGAGTGAAGGCGCCTGGGAATGTGAACGCGCTCTCGTTCGAAACGGAGAATGCCGACGAGAGCGCGAGGTCTGCGTAGGATAGGTTCGGGCGCAGCGTCGTCCGCGAAGCGGCGCGGCTGAGCAGCGGTGTGCGCTCGCCAGTCGGGGTGTTGCTGCCCGTGGTAGGCATGCCGGATCTTGAGCTCGCTGGAAGATAGGGAAAGGACGGGAGTGGGGAGCGAAAGTGATCGGTGGGATCGACCGACGCGATAAAGGCTCGGGTCGGCGACGGAGATGGCGGCTGTCGGCTCCAGTGACTGGCCTGGCCAGACTCGCAGCGAGACGATCATCGATACATGGTGACCGGTCGAGCCCAGTCCGGGGTATTGCTGTAATCTGGAGATTAGAGCACCACTCAAGGATGCCCGAGGAAGCGGATTTGTCGCTCACCGAGATCGCTCGACGCCACTGCTCTCCCGAGAAGGCGCACAGCAGAATCCGAACTGAACTGCAAGCACCTCTAAAGCACACCTCCGACCACATTTAAGCACAACATCGGCCGCCCGGCCGTCCCTCAAGGTCCCTCCGCCTCGCGGTTCAACACGACCAAGCAGCTCTCGAGAATGTCGACGCACTTCTCGATCTCCTTCTCGGTGACGACGAGGCTCGGCACGAAGCGGATCGTCGCCTTGCCGCACGTGAGGAGCAGGAGTCCGCGCTCGCGGGCGAGCTTCATCACGCGCGCGGCGTACTCGTCGCGGTGGAAGGGCAGACCGAGAATCAGGCCGCGGCCGCGCGGCGGGCCTGAGAGCAGGCGCGGGAAGAGCGAAGGAAGCACCTCGAGGCGCGTGAGGAGTGCGGTCGAGAGCGTCGAGACGGTCGGGAGGAAGCCCGGCGCGGTGAGGCGCGAAAGGACGTGGTGCGCGACGCGCGTTTGGAGCGGTCCGCCGCTGAAGGGGTGCAGGTGTTAGGTTAGTGAGAGCGAGATTTCAGATTTAAGAATAGACGTACCCGAAGGTCGTTCCGTGGTCTCCGATCTTGATAATGTCGGCCACTTTGTCCTTCATGAGGATCGCGCCGATGGGGACTCCCTGGGGGACCAAAGCGAGGTCAGCAACAGCGCTTTCGGCGAGGAAAGCGGACGAACGTTGGCAAGCGGCTTGGCCATGGTGAGAATGTCCGGGTGGCAGTCAACGGGGAGATTGCTGTGCGCCCAGAGCCCGCCGGTCCGGCCGAGTCCGCACTGCGATACGCAAAGAACGTCAGCACGTGCGCCCGCAGAGACGCGCCTCGACGTAACGAGCGGACGGTAGGAACGCACCTGGATCTCGTCGAAGATGAGCAGAGCTCCAACCTCGTCGCAGCGCTTGCGGAGCGCGCGAAGGAACGGCTCGGACGCCTCGAGGATGCCGCCCTCGCCCTGGAGAATCGAAGCCATCGATCAGCGCCTGCTTCCCCATCGTCAGTCCAGGAGCAGTACGAAAACACACCTGGATAGGCTCGACGATGACTCCGCAGGTCTTCTCGGTGATGCGGGTCTGGAGGGCCTCGATGTCGTTGAGGTCGGCCTGGACGAAGCCCGGGACGAGCGGTGCGAACGGCGCCTGGTACTTGGTCTGCCAGGTGGCGGAGAGTGCGCCCATGGAGCGACCATGGAAGCCGTCCTTGAACGAAACGAGCTCGACCTTGTCCTTGTTGCCCCCTCCAACGCCCTTGCCCCACTTGCGCGCAAACTTGAGCGCTCCCTCGTTCGCCTCCGTTCCCGAGTTGCTGAAAAAGACTTTGAGACCCGACGGCGCGCCAGCTGCTGCTGCTGTATCGGCAGCGCCGGTCTTGCAGCACGTTGGGGGGACGACGGGGGCGACCTCTTCTCCCTCGACGACGGGCGCAGGCTTCTCGAATCCCATCCCTCCGTGCGCCTTAGTCGACTCGACGAGAAGGACGGCTAGCTCGCCGGCCCACTCGTTGTGCCAGAGGTTCGAGTTGTGCACGAGATCGGAAGAGCACACGTCTGAACTCCAGTCACCCGTTAG
>ERZ1463038.708-NODE-708-length-11942-cov-20.067553_pt1 | contig 11942 bp, 18 predicted proteins | sample MGYA00564479_ERZ1463038 | MGnify/ENA primary metagenome ERZ1463038 (study PRJEB39244, sample SAMEA3635134) | Helicobacter pylori | study: EMG produced TPA metagenomics assembly of PRJEB11511 data set (Assembly of a 5300-year-old Helicobacter pylori... | reverse complement strand
AACCAGGGGCGAGAAGACGATGACTGGGACTTGCGCCAGGGCCGCGATCAAGCCGGCGGAGACTTGGCTCTGCCACGAAGCGCGTCAGACTCGAAGGAACGCATTTTAACTTTGAGCAACTCACGGCTCCCCGAGTCACTGTGAGAATGCTGGGGCTTAAGACAATGTAGCTCTGAACGGTCGCGTCTTGGAAGAGCTGCATGGTTCAATGTGTCAGCGCGGGGCCAACCAAAACGGATCATCAACGAGCCTGGGTCAACGTTATCAGCCAGAAAGCGCCAGGCAAGTCGTTCAGGACCCTCCAAGCGCTAAAGAGCTCGCTGCTGAAGCCACGATGTCCGTCGACAGCCTTGACGAAGGTTCGGCCCGGTGGAAGCCTCCACTGCGACGGCAAGTTGCGCTCAAATACGCAGTAGTACGCGTTTACGACCAGTGTGAAGGCAGAGATGAACACTGGAACCCAAATCGCCCAGGTCCAGCTGTGCGTCCCCTGGCTGACGGGGACGGCGGTGGCCTTTGCTGTCAAATTGATGAGGTGATTGAAGGCGTGATTGAGCTGATTGAGATGAATAAGGTGATCTGAGAGCCAGTCTGAGGCCATATCTGAACTCACTCCGAACACAAAGCCCAGATGGCTGCCGCGGAACAACGTCGTATACATCTTCAGCTGGGCCGTCTCGATGGTGACGGAGCCCAAGCCGACGATGATTTCCCCCACCAGCAAAGCAGCGTATGACTTTGCGCTCGCACCTACGCCTGCGATGATGGCGCCTAGAAGAAGCACCGCTGCGAGGAGGAAGGGGAATGAGCCGTGCCAAGCTGCGTCGCTCGCCCTCCCACTCACACGAAGCTCCAAGTGACAGCGACTCGGGTCCATAGTAGTCAATGGCGACCCCTTGAAATACCAGGCGGTCAGTAAAGATTCAAAGGACTGGGTAAGTGGGCTTACCCGAGATGACCGGAACGACGGTGTTAACGAGGTTCCCAGCTGCAGCAATCTGAGGGACCGTCAGTAGCTATAGAGCATCATAGGTAGAGCCAAGACGCACCACAGCATACTGAGAGTTGTTGAGCGCGAGTTCCTCCTTGAGGATTGTCTTCAGCGGCCCCAAGGATGATGAAAACCAGTAGCTTGCACCTTTGGGACAGTGGGACATCAGCAGGTGTTGAGCTGGGAAGCAGGAATCAACGCACAGTTCAAGAGCAGAATCATCACCAGCGACTGGCCCTTAAGCGACCATGGCAAGTCGGACGGCTGCACGCGCGGTGCGATCGAGTCGTCCTCGCTGACCGGCTCCGCACACGTCTCGGTCGAGCCCACGGCGTCCTTGCTGCTGATGGTCCGTGCCGGTGGAGCGTCCATGATGGCGAGAAGCCAAACTTTCGCGATCGTGGATTATCTGATCCTGCAAGTCCGGCCGGCAGGTCTATTCACGTTCAGAGTCGGTGACGGATGCGTCGCGACGTACGAGATCCGCCGACCTGCCGGGCCAGCCTAGCCGACACCTTGTCGTGTGCTAGAATGATCACGAAGTTTCTCTTTTGAGAAATGGGCATTTCAGGCGGAGCATGGATGTACGCCCGAGGTGGTTGAAACCGGGCCGCGACACAGCGCGAAGCAAATTGATTCCTCACCGCCGATGCCGAGGTTCAGGTGCGATATATGATTCCTCTAGTGATAGTTTTGGACCGGATGACCCTTATCGGACCCGGTTGGCGCTCGCTGGCGGTCGTGCACCTGGCGAGCAGTGCGCGAAGAAGTTAGGGAACGGAGGTGTGACGTCGGCGGCTCGGAGTACTTGTACGGCTCGTCGACTCCCCAGACGAAGCATCTGGAGGCATCTTGCAGGCGTCAAGCCGGACACCGTAAGCTCGACTCGCCGGCGGACGCAATTCGAGGCCCCCCGCTCCCGCGAGTGCTGTGGTAGTGGCTCGGTCAAAGGCAGGCGCTGGGGGTGAAGAGCACGTGGTGTGCTCGACTGCGTGCCGTGATGGCGTGAGCCAGGAGCGAAAGGGCGAGCCGTGCTCGTGAGATGGCGCGGACGCAACGGACGGCGGGCCGCCGCGAGCCGACGAGACGTGGGGCCCCGCAGTGGCGAAGCTGCTTGACTGACTTGACTTACCTTGATTGGCCCACACTAGCGACACAGAATGTTCGTTGCGAGGCCATAGATTGAACTTGAGATGAAATGTGTCAAGTCGTCGAAGTCGTCCACTCGTCGACTCGTTACCAACCTGAGCGGCTTTCAGTGGCGTCACTCGACTTGTTTTGGTGTACAAGTGCCCCCTCTTGTATCAAGTGTCTTAATCTAGTTTAAAAGCGAGTCTCCCCTCTACTGACACCCACACAGCAAGAACGCGCCACCGAGCTGAAACCTCGGGCCCAAATTGCGTTCGCCGAGGGGCTCCGGCGGCTGTTCGCACCGCACACTCACGCCATGCTCGTCCATTCGGCGAAGCGATGATCGACGAATGCAAAAGAGCGCCACCGCAATGTACGACCCGAGGCTGTACGAGCGGGGCTTCGGGCCTATAATTACTTTCGAGCCTGCCGCCTCAATGGTTGTTCATCAGCTTGCCCTTCCTGCACTCGACCCCGCCTCTATTTCACCTCACGTAATACCATCATGCGATTCTCCATCATCCCGCTCGGGTGCCTCGCTCTTTCCGCCATCTCGAGCGTCGCGGCCAACCCCGTCCAGCGCCGCACCGGAGTCAGTCGCACCGGTCACCTCGGTCCACAATGGCAGCTGAACTTGGCTGATCTTGCAGGATTACTACACTCTCTTCAACCTCCCCTACAGCACGGGAGACCTCGCACCGTGGATCTCGGAACTTACCAACACGATCCATCTCCAGGTCGGTCGGCCATGGTCCTTTGCTAAGGTGCTCGGCGCTAATCCATCACGCACAGCTACTTCAAAGTGCTGCCGCGAACCTCCGCGTCCAGAGCAAGGCCATCACGACCGAGCTCGCCAAGCCCGCGCTCGACTTCGTTGCGATCAACGCTGCCGCGACCGCACTACGCACCGTCTCTGGTGCTCTCGAGCTGTGAGTCCAATCATAATGAATCAAGTGCACAAAGCTCAACTGGCTCTCTAGGCACTTCATCTACTTCAACTCTCTCGCGCCGAAGAGCCAGGGTGGTGGCGACTTCTCGCTCGCGTCGGTGAAGTTCAAGGATCAGGTCAAGAAGGATTTTGGCTCGTATGACGGCCTCATCGCCGCCCTCAACGCGGAGACGCTCCAGGTTCCGGGTAAGGTGATCTGTTCTGCACGTCAGGCGAGCTTACTGACTCTGCGTTGCGACATCTCCGAACGCCGCCCAGTTTGAACACGCCTTCCTGGTGCGTCCTCGCCGACTGGTTACAGATACAGAATCAAAGCTAATGTACCACGCAAATATAATAGATCGACACCGGATCCAACAAGACGCACTACCTGGCGAACCTCGAGCAAATCTACAACTGGAAGTGGGCCTCCAGCCAGTTCGCGGACGCCACCGCCGCCTGAGCTCATGTGGGGGATCGTGGAAGCAGACACTTTAGAGTGACCGAATCGAAGCTTTTCCTTCTCTTTTTCTCCAGCGCTCGTTGCGACTCGGTTTCCTCTTCTACTCGTGAAGGTGGAACGACGCTGTCGAAGCCTCGAGGGTTGCTTGACACGTCCATGCACCGAGCATAGCTGAAGACTTCGCTCCGATTCTTGAGCTCCAATATACTCAGGGGATTTAATGATCGTGGGCCTCCATTCGGATCTGGAGATCGAAGGAGATCAGCGCGACGCTCGGCCGCCCATGGTCAGCACTGATGCACGCACAACCCTCCCTTGGCTACAAAGTGCACTACTGATACCTAGGTGACCTATTGTGCGTATCAAAGACTACGGGTAGATCCTCATTTTCGACGGCGGCGGCGCAAAGTAGCCCCCGCGCCCGCTGCCGCCCGCCCAGACGGACCGGCAGAGGCGGTCATCGTCGCCTCGCAGAGTCCCCGAGGGAGTGTTTCCTGGCCGCGCAATCACCCGCAGTGTTGATTCAGATCCATTCTCCCCAGTCATCTTCCCATTCCTTCCACTCCCTCCAGGGGGCCCCCGCTGGTCTCGCGCACGAGGCTCCGCTCCGCTCGCATTCGTCGCGGGACCTGGTCAACGAAGGCTCTACCTGTGTCGAGCTCGTTAGGCGAGCCTCTCAAAGCTCTGGCTTGACAACTGGGATTGATAATAAGCGGGAGTCGTCTCTCCCCCAGTTCGGCCCAGCGAGGAAACGCGCGCGGAATGCCCCCTTCCCCTCCGCCCAGCTCGAAAGCGAACTCGACCTAATCACTCGTTTCCTGGCCTGGCAATTAGCCGCAGCGCACTACTGGGACGCTTGTACGACCAAATCCCGGTGCGAAGCGAACGCAAATCCCTGGCGCCGGGAAGACGCGCCGGGGCGATGCGGCTGCGCGGCGAGAGCCCGTCGCGGAGGTCTGTGGTCGTCGCCGTCGCGGAGGGTCATCGGGCACCATGGTGATGTGCTTGAAAGCATCTGAGAAAGAGCGGGAGACCGACTCGTGCTGAAGAGGGAGCTTGCCATGGATGCTTCGTTTGTCGCGGTGGATTCTTCCGCTCTGCGGAGCCAACAAAGTCGGGTCAGCCTCGCCCCATTGGACTCTGATCTCAGTAGAAGCCGAGCTCACCCAAGCTAAATTTACCATGATGCAATTCTCAAGCACTAACCTCCAGCACTCCTCGCCGGACTCGACCGCGGTGCGCCGATTACGACCCCTCGCCCTCGCCTCGAGACCACCGGGCCGAAGAGGCGCTTTTTCTGCTCGTAGAGGTTCCCACTGGGCTGTAGAAAGTCTAACGGGTTGATGTACACCGACGGCGAAGGGCTGCGGGATCGTCAGCTACGCGTGCGCGGGGAGGACTGGGCGAGGGACGTACGAGGATGAGGAAGGGCCGGCTTCAAGGGTTTTGTAGAAGGTGGTGACGAGCGGGTGTGCTGTATCAGGGTATTAGAGAGGTCCAGAGCGGGTGAGGAAAAGAGGCACCTTTGACGAGCGACTTGTCGAACCCGACCACGAGCAGCCCAGCGAGCGAGGTCGCGCGGGACAAGGCGACGTAGGCCCTGCGCATTTGAGGGTCAGCGGGAGGATGGTTGGAAGGATCGAGTAGTCGTACTGCCCGGCTTCGAACGTGCCGTCAAGATGGACCCGAACACGCTGGATGGTCTGTCCTTGACCTGCGCACTCGGCGTTAGCTGGGCACGAGGAGATTCGGAGGCGAAGGGAGCTCACTCTTGTGGCTTGGCAGAGTGAATGGAAAGTTTCAGTGTTACGGATCGTCAGAGACCCAGCTAATAAGCCCACATTGTCAAAGCCCTGCGCCGAGCTTCGGCGTCAGCGTCCTCGCTTCACCCTTCGAAAATTCGCCCAACGCACCACGCAAGCTGCAGCGGCAACTGCGTCCTCACGAGCTCCTTCTCCCCATCGACCTCGATCGTCCACTGCTCAAAACAAGTCGTCAGCGCCTGCCCACGTCGGTCGCTCGGCACCACTCACCGAATGCGCTCCAATCATCCCTGCACAATCTCATCAGCTCTCCTTCCCCCCACCCCACTCAAAAAATGACTCACTAACAACCCCACAGTCAAATTCAACGACAGGCAACCACCGCCCGCTCTTCTGCCCCTCGAGCCACTCCTCAGCCTTCTGCGCAGCCCACTCCATACTCCCCCATTCACCCCCCTTTACCCGCAAGTCCCTCGCGACTTCCTCCCATCGCAAAACCCGACCGAGCGAGCCGTTCGCGAGTTTCGCCCCAGGGTCAAGGTTCGTGAGCAGCATGACCTGCGCGCCGGGCTTGAGGTCGACCGCTCGTGCAGCGCGGAAGTCGGCGAGCTGTCCTCCACTTGGCGGGATTAGCAAAGGCTTGCGAGAGGGACGAGAGACGGAGCGAACCCGGCCGGAAGGAGCGAGCGCTTCTCTAAGAAACTCGGGCCCGCGCGGCCCCTTGGTCCCGTCCTTCGCGACAAACGTTCTCGATTCGCCCGGCAGCCGCCCAAACACGTTCCGGTTGAGCGCGTCGACGTCCTTGCGTTTCGGGTAGAGCTTCGTCGACTGCGCCTGCTGATCAGTGGCGGTCTCGGATCGCACGACGCGAGGCGAGGCGACGCACGGGTTGGTCGGAGCGAACGAGCGAGCCGCCGCTGGTGATGAGGCTCGCATCTGCGGCGGAACAGGTCCCGTGCCGGAGGGAGGCGAGGGTCGAAATGAGGACCGGGTCGGATTGGCGTAAGACGTGCGTGAGCGCGATGGGCGTGAAGGCGCATTCGGCCCTGCGTCCGCACCTTGGGTGAGATGAGAAGTGTGGAAGAATAGTAGGGAGATCGCACCATGCGTCGGTTTCGAACGCAAAGCTGAGCGGTCGACTTTCGAACTTGCACGAGGTGCATTGGCGGACGCTCGAGTGGTGCGGTGAGCAGGAGAGGCGCGATTCGGACTCTGGGATCGAGATGAAGTCTTGCTTGCCTTGGAGAAGCCGGCCAATAGGTTTAGGAAGGACTGTGCAGAACCCTGAAGGCAAGGGACGCACCACAGCGGATGCAGGACGGGTCCCGGTCGGGCACCGGCGGCAGCTGGAAGAAGTCGCCGCAGACTATCAGCTGCAGGCCTCCTGAGTACAAACAAGATGATACTCAGCATCCCTCGCGGTCAGGATGGAGCAGGTGACGCACCGAACGCGCGCCTGTCCTCCCGCACAAGCTTGCCGACCATCGACAGCTTCGTAAACAGGTCCGGATGGAGCATCGACACCTCGTCCACTACCACCCAATCAGCCGCCTTCCTTTCTGCCCACCTCGGGAAAAAAAAAAACGCTCACCGACCAGCACCTCCCCCTTCGTCCAATTCTCCAGCCGCCCCTTCCGCCCGCGGACCATGCCGACGAGCCGCTCGACGTGCGCGGTGCCGAGCCCGACGCCCGCGAAGGAGTGCAGGGTGATGCCGTCGACAGAGAGCGCTGCGATTCCAGTCGTGGCAGTGACCCATAGCTCGCGGTTGAGGGACGAGAGGAGCGCGCGGATCCTGTTCAGGCTTGGCTTCAGTAGCGTCGTGCGGGCGGGAAGGTACAACGAGCGGACTGGTGCAGGAGGAAGGATTTCCCGGTGCCTATTTTTGTGGGGGGGTTTCGGTCAGGAAATAAGACAGATGTAGATGGGAATGGGGACGTACCCGCAGGCCCGGTGAGGAAGACGTTGTCGCCGCGTCGTACGGCGTCCAGCGCGGCGAGTTGAGCGGGAGAGCAGCGTGGGTCTGCGATCCAGGGTTCTCCAGGTGAAAGTGCGATCGCGCGACCGTTTGAGAAGGGCGTGAAGCTGGCCGGTGCGAGTGGCGTCGGCGGCTGGACGAGCGTTGGTGTTGGACGCTGCGAGCGGGCCGGTGGGGGTGCCAGCGGCTTCTTTCGCTGAAGGATCCCAGGTTCAACTTGATTGATAGTGTGCAGAGCTGGAATGGGACGAACGGGATCTCGCAGGACAGGCACGGGCTTGGGCACCTCACGCGCCGCCGGAGGACCGAAGCGACGGAACGGCTTCGTCGGGCTCGACGGCGGCGAGTCCGGGTCCTCGATCTCGTCCTGGTTCACCTCTGACTCACTCTCGAGATCGAGCTTGTGCAGAACGAGCTTCGCACGCTGCTTGCCAGTGCCCGGCTGGCGACGAACGGGCGTCGGGCTCGGGTCTCGCTGCCTGCCCTTGCCCTTGCCCTTGCCGTCATCGTCGGACGAAAAGTCCTCGATCTCATCCTCGGACTCGGACTCGCTCGGTGGTGGTCTTGCCGGTGCTGCTGGCGTGCGCAGTCGTTTCGTGGGGGACGACGGAAGGCGCGTACAGGGCTTTGGGGCGGGCGGAGAGGAGCCGAGTGGTCGAAAGCTGGGTGGAAGCGGTGGCGTCGACTGCCGAACGCGTTTGGTGGATGAACTCATGCGCGCTGGTGGTTTGGCGGAGCGAGAGCCGCACTGCTCGTTCAACTCGTGCGCTCATCTCGTTCCGCACGGCACCTGTCTGAATCTCGTCTTGGCCGGCCATGTCACAAGTGATTGTCTGCACAGGATGTACTTCTGGTCTGGGCCTGCGCACGCTGCAGCTGCTTCTCGCCTCGCCCACGCCAACTACGCTCGTGATCGGCTCGCGCACTCTTCCGCCCAGCACCCCACTCCCGCCAACCGAGCCTCACACGATCCACTACCTCCCACTCGATCTTTCGTCAATCTCCAGCACGCGCGCTTTCGCCGATGCGACCCGGTCGCTGCTCGAGAAGCGGCCGATCGACCGCTTGTTTCTGAACGCCGGCGAGTGGAAAGCTGAGGTCGAGGCAGGACGAGGCGGTTGGGTCGACGAGGCGGTTGTGAACCACCTTGGTCAGTGGCCAATTTTGGGCGGGCGGAGGCGCGAGCTGACCATGCGGGGGAAAGCGCAGCTCAGCACTTGCTCGTCCTGCTTCTGGCGCCACTGTTCGCCTCGCAAGCCGCTCGAGTGGTCTTCACGACCTCGGCACTGCACAAGTCTGTGCGCTCGATCGGTACGTCCCTTCGGCTCGCCTCCGCCAACGCCCCGCGCTGATCCGCCCGCCCCAGAATCAGTCCGAGACACCCTCCGACTCCCCGCCGACGGCACCAAACCAAAAGAGCGCTACGCGGCGTCCAAGTTCGCACAGTACGCCGCCGCGCACGCGTGGGCGCTCACCGCACCGGTCGACGTCGCGGTCGTGGCCGTCTCGCCCGGTACGCCTTCCCGCCTTGGCCGAGCTCCACCGCTGACAACCGATCCGGACGAAAACCAGGCTTCATCCCGACCACAGGCCTGAACCGCGAGTCGTCGTGGCTCGCGCGGTTCTTCCTGCGCTGGGTGCTGTACTGGGCCCCGTTCTGCTCCACCGAGGCGCAGGGTTCGTTTATATTCCGTCCGGTCTTGTCCGCTCGCTTCTGCCTGCTGACGTACTCCCCGCAGGCGCCCAGGGATTGTATCACGCCCTTACTGCCACCCTCCCCGCTTCGCCCCCATCCGGGATCCTCTACCTCGACAACAAAGGCGTCGTGCTCGAGCCATCAAAGTTGATCGCAGAGGGCAGTCAGAAGCTCGTTCAGGAGTGGGCACTTGGCGAGGAGGAGATCGAGGGGTGGGAGACGTGAGCGCGGTGCGGTCGCGAGTCGGCGGGGGCGATGACACGGCTGGCTGGGCGTGAGGGTGTATCTAGGGCATGCTTACCAGCTTGTTGTATTACCAGGACGGACCAACATAAAACCACGTGCGACCGATCTGGTGGGCCCCACCTGGGGGTGAGCGAAGCTCCTTTCGACGCTCCGCTCCGCCACGCCGCGGTCGCCGGCCGTCTCCGCCCGTTACCCCTTCTCTCAGCCCCAGACTCCCACAGCAACCATGGACCGACCAAGATCCTCTCGGAAGCGGTCGACTCGTCGCCAGGAAGCGCTCTACGACCCGAGCGAGTCGTCCTCGTCCGGCCTCTCCGACGCCCCGCCGTCCCGTCCGAACCCCCTCGCCCGAATCCCGCACGACGACGATTCATTCACGGGCGAGGAATGGGACGAAGAAGCAGGGGTTGGGGAGACGAGCCTGCCGGGGAAGCGGGCTTGGGTCATGCAGACGCTGAGGAAAGGGGCCGATCTGGGACGAGGGGTGAAGTCTCTTCCTTGTTGCAGGTGACGAGATTTACTGACAAGTCTGCAAGGCGTATTATGCGCCGGTTGTGTCTCCGAGGTCGGCAAAGGGGAGCGCGGTTTCCGCCGCGCCATCCGCGACTGGTTGAGCGTCAGCTCGCACACCACTCCTCGTCCTACCCTCGGCCGCACCTTCCAGCTCCCCGCGCCGAAAACCCCGCCTACCAATGTCAGCCAAAAGTGATCCAGGGGAGCAGCAGGCGACCCAGACGAAACGTGCGCACGCGGTGAGTGCGACGACGATCCGGTGCTGCGTCGTCGGTGCAGCGCTGGCCATTCTGCTCGTTCTGGCCGTAAGGCACATCCGCTCTAGAACCGCCTGGCTCTCGAGGACTGACTGCGGGATCGGGCAGGCCACGGTGTACGTCGTCCTCGACAACAAGAAGTCGGCAGAGGCGTCGCAGGCGACGGGGACCGAATCGGCCGCAGGAAGCGCTGAAACCTCCTCTTCAACACTTACTGATGGCTTCCCGTCGACCGAATCCCCGATGTCGATCGAGAGCGACGCCATCGCTGCCCTCACCCTCGCATCGTCCTCATCACCGACCGAAGGCTCACTCTCCTCAGCTTTCATCTTGACACCACCAGAAAGTAGAACCACCGTGTCGTCCACCGCATCATGGCCGCCCGCCACTTCGACGACCTCGTCGTTCGACACTCCGTCGACGTCCGCGCACACCAGCGCCGCCTTTGCGCCAACACTTTCCTCTTCACCCTCCTCCCCACCACTGGAGACAGAAGAAAGCACAAGCCCACCGCGTCAACTCTCAACCACGCTGTCCTCTCCGACCCAATCTTCGCCCACCTCGACCGCGACGCCTGCCTCCACCGTCGGATCACTGACGTACGCCGGCCTCGCGACGTGGTTCCAATCAAGTCAACCGAAGAATCTCAACTCATTTTTGCTCGAGCTAACCAAGGGCTCTCTCGCAGGTCATCACTACACGCTCTGCGGCGTCGCGCCGAACGATACCGACTTCGTTGCCGCCATTTCGTTTTCAATGGCACGTATGATGCTATCCACGTCTCGCTCAATTCACTAAATCCTGGAGCTTGTAGTATTCTGCGAGCCTTGACCAGGCTGATGGCGAACGTTCGCCACTGTGCGGCGCGGAGCTCGTCGTGACGAACGTCGCGAGCGGACTCAGCGTCAATGTCTGGGTAACGGATGCATGCGCAACGTGAGTCTCGAGGTCCATAGGTGTTACTGGAATCTTGTATCTCACCCCGCGTTCCGCAGCTGTATTGGAGCGTGCGTCTACCAACTCGGGAAGCGACGCTCGCGCTGACCCCGGCTCCTTCGTCCTAGATCGTCGTTGGATCTGTCTAGGGTGTGCGATCGATTCAGTCCACTCTGAATTCACTGACTGTTTAGCTTTCACAGGCGGCCTTCGGTGCCATCTCTCCCGCCGGGCTGTCGACCGGCGTCCTGCAGATTACTTGGAGATTCATGACCAACCAGGATGGTGTCTCATCTACAACAGCGTGAGCTCTCAACCACTTACAACACAAGTCACTGAGGCTTCACCTTCACCTATCCAGCTCTTCTGCGTCGATCACCTCCACGGCCAGCGCTGCGCCGGAGACCGGCGGGCTGAACATTACGGAGGTGAACCCGGTTGAGCTGAGCAGCAGTTCAAAGAGGTACTCTGGAGAAGCTACGTACCACTATGTCTGTCTAGTGTGTCGGTCCTGGATCGGAGTGGTGACTGACCTCCCTTGCAGCAAGATGGGAACGAAGGGTCGTGCGGCAAGTACCGCAGTGTGAGCCCGGCTCCTCTCCCTTCCAAAAATGGTGATCTGACAACATTCCATAGGATTGGACAGGCATTACTACGGAGCGCTCTCCGTCTCACTCGTGGGCGCTCTCACTCTTCCCTCGACGAGCGCAGCTGATCGCGCCGCCAGATGAACTCTGGTGACTATTGTGGCAAATGCCTAGCTCTGTAAGATCAGTACAACAATACTTGTCTGGATGCTTGAAAGCTTATTCATCGTCGGATGGGCAGCTACAATCCGGCCGCGAAGCGAACCATCGTCGTCCAGGTCGCCGACACCTGCGAGTGAGCACGGTGTGTACTCGACGCAAACGGCATCGGCACTGATGCTCATCGTAGGAGCTGCTCGTACGGCTCGGTGGATTTAAACGCCATGGCGATGACGCAGCTTGACAAGAATTGGGAAGATCGGAAGAGCGTCGTGTAGGGAAAGAGTGTCCTAGG
>ERZ1463038.707-NODE-707-length-11945-cov-16.326829_pt1 | contig 11945 bp, 10 predicted proteins | sample MGYA00564479_ERZ1463038 | MGnify/ENA primary metagenome ERZ1463038 (study PRJEB39244, sample SAMEA3635134) | Helicobacter pylori | study: EMG produced TPA metagenomics assembly of PRJEB11511 data set (Assembly of a 5300-year-old Helicobacter pylori... | reverse complement strand
CGTGGCTTCAAGGGAAGCCGGTCGAAAGGTCTCCCGCGGTTCGCTTTCGACCTCGACCTTCCAAAGACGGACGACGTTGACCCGTTCGCTTTCTGTCCCCGCAACGACGTACGCCCCGTTCGGGCTAAAAGCGATCTTCTTGACCGAGCCGACGCCTTTTTCGAGCACGCTGACGTGCTGGAGGATCTGGCGTCGAGCAGCACGACGAGACTTTCGGTTCCGAGGGCAAGCAATGTCTCGTCGGGGCTAAGGGCGATACAGGTGACGTTGCTGCCGAGGCCGTCTGGGGCGGCGCTCCTGGCGCTCGCATCGGCCCAGTCGAGCGGGCTCGACGCTCCGTGTGCCCACGAAGCGGGAATGCCAGCCTTGCTGAACGTCGAGGATGTGCTGAGTCGGTAGTGACGGTTGAACATGATGGACGACATCGAATCACGGCCCTCCCAGTCCCATCCGATCGTGTGAAGTACCTGTAGAAGTGAGATCCGTCATATTTCGCAGGACTTTCTCACCACCGGTTTGCAGCCACGAATGTCCTCGCCTTCCGCATGGCGTGCTCCCGCAGGTCACAGAGCGTGGGCGCGAAGTGGTTGAGGCCGCTCGATCTTGGGGAACCCGACATGGACATGCTGGTAGCTAACGCATTGCGTAGGGCACCCGAGAACTCAATGCTTTGCTTGACTCTGAACTACTGCAAGTCACACCTCCCAGCCCCGTTTCAACTGGCAGTCTATCCGCAGATGGCTTACAAACTATCGGCACCGTCAGGCGCAAAGGCTAAGCAATTGACGTCACAGACAAGCAGCAAGCTGAGGCAGCCACAGGGGCACTCAGCCTTTATGTACCGTGACGTATTAGATACACCGATTTGCCGTAATCCTTGGTCCACCACAAGCCCCCTTCCTTCAAACAAAAAAACCCCTCATGTGCATCTGAGCGCATTGTTGGTAGTGCCACGCAAGATACTGGGGGTCTGGAAGGTCCGATTCTAAGTGAAAGCGAAAGCGGTCCTGAAGCATGACTTTGCCGTGATGAAGAAACTCTTCTGCCTCTTCAGGACGGAAAATATGCACGACGTAGGTCCCGTCCTAGTTGACAAGCACATATTCATTAACATAAGTTTCTAACTGACAACATGAGGAACTCACCCAGGACAGTAGAGGGACCACCTGTACTGATCGAAGGCGCGGCAACAACTGACATCATAAACAGCAGTCAAACCCCAAACAGAGGACAGGACCGAGTCGGACGCGCCGTATTGCCGGCTATTTAGGATAATAATCGAGGCAGTGCACTTGTGGTGGTGTGCGCCGGGGATGAGGCAGGAGAAGTCGCGAGCAATGACATCGTTGCGACAGGTGCTCTAAAAAAGTCTTGGTAAGCTTTTGCATCTATGACCGGACATATGACCGAACACCGCCGTCCGGGGCCCTTGTACACAACTGGAATTTGTGAACTTTCATATAGCACACTTTAAGGGCGAGAGAGCCGAAGTGATGTCAAGGTGAGCGCCCACTCATTCCCTTTTGTCAGAGGTGTTGACTTCGCGGTGCCTGGGCTTTCTACTTCCTTGTATGCAACATGGCGGAGTGCTCTGGGCACCTCTACATAGTTTGCTCTAATACGGGGTGATTTTAGGTGGTAAAGTGCGCAGATAAGGCGGTGCCGTCCCTCTACGGCTGGTGCGAGAAGTTGGCAGACGATTGGAGTTCGACCGTACGCCCTAAACTCTCCTCGACCCAGATCGAGTGTCTGAGGCAGCTCGCTCACACCTCTACGAGTCGCTCGTGGCCGGCCCAGTACGCTACTTTGTCCGCTGTGGGCGGAAAGCGATGCCCACCTGATTAAAAAGTTCCAAGCCGCCCCTCTTGATGTTTTCTGGTCAGAATTGAGAAGAGCACATCAACGAGCTGTGCCCGGTAGGTACTTTGGTGTGTCTATCGTCGCCCCTAGAGCCACGGCCTCCTGCTCCTCGTCTATGTGCGCTCCGCGTCAGTATTTCAAGCCTGGCTCAACTTCAGGAGGCCTGGCAGTCCCGGCGTCCCAGAAAACACGAAGCTTACGCTAACGCTATGGATAATAACAGCCCCAATGTGGACAGTCAGCCTGGCGCGAACGGAGGCACCGCCGTGATCACTGGAGGCGCAACTGGTACCCCAGAGGCTGCCGCTGCCAAAACAACGGCAACTGAAAGCACATCAGCCTCGGCAGCATCCGTGTTGAGCTCGGCGGCGAGTGCCTCTGTTGCCCAGGCTGTTGTCGTCTCGGCAATCTTTGTGGTTCTTGCCCTCGGCGCGTCATATGTCATCTAGATACCGTCGATCGAATTCTACGGCTTCAAGTGATGTCAGCCGCTCGCATCGCAAGGCGCTGTCGAATCAGATTTGGCGAACGTGCTCGTCGGGGCAGGCTCTCCGCGCATCATGGTCATACTTAAGATCTGCGTTCTGATCACGCTCCCCAGTGGCAGATAGCAGAGGCTTCAATGTCAGGACTCGTGCATTACTTGCATTTTCCTGCGCCTGGTTGGCGGGCGAGGCGCGGTCTCCCTGGTCGCAGGGTGCGCTGGTGGATCCCTTGTGGAGCCGGGTCGCAGGGAGCATGTCCGTCGACGTGAAGTCGTGCGCTAGCCGCAAGGTAGTGACTTGTTCCAAGTGCCATCAGCGAGGGCACCGAGCTCGCGCCTGCGATCGACCTGGACCTGGAAATGCTCGATGAGCCTTCTGCTGAATAACTGATGTTGCGTCAATTAAACTCGTTCTCACAGCTAAGCGAAATACTGGAAGCTCCTTCCGCTGCTAGGACTTCCGCCAACACCTTACTCCATCAATCCAGGTCTGTCTTTTACAAATGCGAATTCCAGGTATAGGTCTGCGGACGGAAGAGTTAGGCATAGTACTGTGCCAGCAACCACCAGCCTCTGATTTTAATCAACAAAGTGCCTCAGAAGCTACTTCCCACTGTTCCAGGCTCATGCTGCCTCGAGTGCTGGCTACACCCATCCTGGACAGCAGCTGCGAAGCCGCTGGTTTTTTGCGGGTACGGGTGTTGTGATTATAAAGGGGTAAACAGATCAGCAGTACGCTACTTGCCTATATGGAGACTGACAAACTAAGTAGGGATCTGTGAATAATAGCGAAGCTGAAGTCATACGCCGGCAGAAACGGGAAGCAGAAGGAGTCACAGGTTCTCAAGCGCTGGTCGCGTAGCTTTAAAATTAGGCTTTTGGTTCGTCAAGTAAGGGAAAACTATCAGGGTTTCTAAATGTTAATGTCCGTCCTCGCTGGGCTGGACACCCTCACGACTGGACGGGTAAGATGGTTGTAGACTTGCTTGAGAAATCCTACCCCGCTAACACACATCGCTAGCCGACCAGACAAAGCTGCAGAGTACCGAGTGTGTACTTAGAGCCGATGGTAGCCTTCACGGTCTAGTTGACTTTGATCTAGTTTTACTTGAAGAAGTACAACATTATGGTATAAATGGGGAGTTGGTTCGGCAAGTTTCGAAGTGTTCAGCCGCCAGATCCCGAGATCGACAACAATGGCAGATGGCAAGATTAATAATGCTTTGAAGGGCGGATCAGCGTGAAGTGCGGGGCAGCGGGCAAGAAGGAAAAGCAGGCCAAAAGGTAAGTGGTGTTGGTCACAGCGAGATCACCAGACGCACCTCAGATCAGAGTGTCATCAAAGTGGCTTTCGACCCAATCTTGAAAGCAGAACCTACCCGGTGCGGCCATCGAGTGTGAACGGCCGGGGCGCGGTCGTACTCGCGAGCGTTTTGCTTCTGCGCGGACTCCATCGGATGAGCGAGCGTGAAGCCCTAAGCGTGCGTGTCCGCAGAGCTTAAGTCACCTTCGAGTTAGTCTCTCAGTGTCCGGCGTCAGGCGGCGCGAGCATTGCGTACTCACGGTGCGCATACGAGCGAGTCGTCTGTGCATCACCTTGCGAAAACGACAGTCAGGGCAAACTACTCTCGCTTTCTATTTTGATCTTTTTCATCTTTGGATTTTGCTCTAGGCCAGAGATAAAGCCCACTCATGATGGACGCGCGACGCAGGCTCCGAGGTACGTCGGGACGGTGGCGAGATGATGGGTGGAGCGGAGGAGCTCTTGGCGGGCCGTTCGACGCACTGGTGTAGCTTTGTTTCACTGAAGCAATGTGGTAGCCCCTCTAACGACAAACCCAATGGCCCAGGTGACCGGCGACTGCCGCTCCCCGTCATGGAAAAACCAATCCATTTCGGCCCCTCGTCCAATATCGAGTTACGATCAAGATTCTGAAGCTCGTCAGCGGCTAGCACCGATACAAGACCGAGAAACGGTAGTGCGTATCGAGCTGGCTGATCATGGCCGCCAAGTCCCCGTGAGAGAACGTGGCCTGCAGATCATGTAAGTGCGGATGGATGACCCGTGAACCCTGTAGATCATATATTCGCATCAGCTGGAGTCTGCGGCCTAAGCACCTCAGCAGACCTCCAGTCGACGTTCAACTCATAAAAGGTCACCACCCTTTGAGGTGCTTACTCGGTTACTCGGAGGCCAGGTGATATCCTACTGCCTGCTGAATTGAAGCTACACTTCCCGAAATTGAATGACTCGCCCGGTGCCACCGCATCTAGGAATAGTGCAGTGATAGCGCGCGGATGCAGCCCAGCACGATGTTCGAAACTGTGCGCGCCTCGTCTCGTTGAAGCACAAACTGCAAGCTTTATGTTATTTCAGCCACAGTATTAACTGCATTTTTCACGAGGCTTGCGCGTTTTGAGTCGGTGGGCCAGAAGGTGCGTGTCGAGTCGACATCGGACACCGTGGCAATATTAAGGCCAGCTTCAATTAATAATTAATTCTCCCATCAACAAACCACTTAAGTACACTGCAGCTTCACGTACACCCTCGACGGGTACGCCTATGGCCCGTCCAGCATCACCCTCACCTCCGGCGGGCACCGTCAGTCCACCATTGATGTGCGCTGGACGCGCTTGACATTCGTTGGGAGGGGGGTGCCACTCAAGTATAGGGAGAACAACGGATGGCGGCAGCTTGGCGGAGCGCGACGCACTACTAGCGGTGTAGGCTACAGTGATATGTTTCCATGGTGGCCTTAATGCTTGACATCACCACACCCTTCCATCACAAGTTCTCCAGCTTAGCCATCGCATTTCTGCAGTTTCCGGCGATGACGGTGAAGCGAAAGAGGGGCGGACAGGCCTCGCCCTTGCGCAACACGTTTGTCGGCTGCTTAATGCAGCGCCCTTTTGTGAAGCTCATGCTTGAGACATATTTCTCAGGAGCTCTCCACGCTCGTAAGATGGTTGGATGCGTCACTGTGTGGGTGCAGATGTCGCGTCGGAGCTCGTGGTCGACGCACTCGAGGCGTGCACCAAGTCGTCCGATTATTAAGCCACACGAGCACAGACCTGGACAGGATGTCGTTGTCGCGGGAACGCTATTTTCAGTCAGATGAGCACAGACCTGGCAGGTAGTCGAAGCCGCGGCAACACACTTTCCCAGTCACTCGAGCTCAGCCCGGGAGAAGGCTGCAGTGCTCGTAAGACCGTGATTACCAAGCCGCACGAACTCAGACCTGGAGATGTCGCTGTCACAGGACCGTGATTGTCCTCGCACAAGTACAGACCTGGACAGGATGTCGCGGGAATGGGTTACGGGACAGCCGAGCTTGTCTTTTAAGTAGCGGTAGGTAGGAAATACGCGCGAAGGTGCGAACTGGGTTCTTAGCTTAATAGCTTACTACATTATGTGCGCCAATTTCCGTCAGCATCAAAATGACGCCCTTTCCGTTCCAAACTTCATCCTGCCCGGTCGGAACATGCTGCCACTCATCCGGAGAGTTTTAAAGGGCGCGGGAGGCTGCCTTAGCTGCGGTGTCGAGTCCAAGGTCCGCGTCGCGAGCTTGAAGCATCGCAGGATCGAATTGATCACTGATCATAAAAGCGGTGATTATCTGAACGCCAGACTAATCTGGCGAGCAATATCTTGCGACTATGGAAGATCTTCCGGGTGGTCCATGCTATCGCGCCCGCTCTAGAAGTGCGCTACGAAGAGGGTGCGCTCCGCCAGTCTCGCTAGCCCTGGCGCCGCCGTAAGCAAGTCTTACTGACTTCCCGTTATTGACGTATTAAGAACAAAGCTGTCTCTGACTTGGTGTGATATAGTTGCCAGTACAGGACGTGGTGCACCCGTGTGAACGAGAACTCACACAAATACCTGGTGGAAGTGAAGCAGTACGATAGGCATGAGTCTGGGTGAGATTATGCTACTGCAGTCAAGTAAGGACATGTTTTGATTGGACTTCCAGGAGTTGGGGGCTGATAGCATGGCCAGCAAGGGCAATCACATGCGGAAGTGGGCAGGAATGCGCCGAAGGAATGAGTGATGCAATCAGGGCTGAACCCGCCTAAACGAAGCCATTCACTCCTAGTTATTGTTGTGACGGTGATGGGTGATGCTGTCACTTCGTCCTGCAAATAGCGTCCATCGCTTGCCGAGGCCCAAGTAGGCAGACCGGCTAAAGATCCTGTTAGCTTAGTCAAAGGTGGGGAATAACACAGCTCGCCGAACTTACCCTCTGGTTGTATTGTATCATGTAGCACGTTTAAACTGCTCTTTGGCTCATGTTGAATCCCGAGAGCCAATTCAGCTGTGTTGAATCGGTTGGCGGCGTCCTGAACAAACAGGCACCAGGAGAGGTCGTCTGGTGGGGAAGATGAGTCTGCGCAACTGGGTGTCGGGACGAGGTTCCGCTGAGTTGTTGCCCGACCATAGGGCATTTTGACTGTCGGCGAGGTCAGCATTTGTACCATGCTACGTGCTAACCCACTGCGATTGTTCACCTCTGGACACGCGTCCAGGGGTAAGGCCACAGGGACCACCGCCATTCCCGCGATGGAGGCTTTCCATTGCTTCCATTCGATGTAGCTCATAATATGGCTCATCTTCACTGTTTGACGAGCTGAAAGCCAAGGCTTCGGTCAAGGCCGTCAGTCAGCTGTGGTAGGCGTTGACGCAGCACTGCAGGAGTTGAAACTGACGGGTAGGCGAGAGACTGATGGACTCAAGCGCACAGGGTGGTAAAGAGTATGGCCAACGAAGACAAAAGCCACCGTACCAGAGGAGGAATGATGTTCAGGGTATGGCGATCGCAAGCAACATGCCGGATTGGGAGAGGTCGCCAGGCTGAGACATGCGGAAAGTTAATTTCCACGTTTTGAGATCTGTTGTCAATGAGGAAAACGGCTTGATGTCTACTGCTCTGAGACAAATGTGAGACCTGAAAAGGTGAAGATGCCTCGCCAATGAACAAAGGCAAATAAAATCTAGACCTTCACTGCGGCGACATGCCTGGTAACACTTTCATTACGGCGACGTGCCTAGTGATACTCACCCTGCTGACACAAGCGGAGCTCAAGACCCACTCGGCGCACACATGAAGATCTGACAGCCGGCCGAGGCGCTATCCATATCTTGTGGATATTGGTGCCGATGCCGATCCGCGGCTTTGTGGCGTTTGTGCCCTGCCCGCCCTCTACTGGCATACACTCTTGCTCAAAGCATCGAGCACACGGACCGAAGGCGTGAGTTGTGGCTAAAAAGTTGCAAGAGAAAAAACTGTACTTAAAAATTAAATGATAGCTACTGAGTAGCGCATGATTCCCATGTCATTGGCATGGTTGTAGCAGTGCAAGTCAGAATGGGAAAGATGCCATACAAGAACAAGAATTTGTTTTTCCGGCTTCCTGGTATTCCAAGGATGCTAGAACACAGGGTTGTGTTATCCCTGCTACCCGTGGGGCACTTGAACGGGCTTCACCAGAAATATCCCAAAGCTGTTCTCTTTTCACTTTTCTGTCTCCAACATGAGCTCCACATTGAAACAGCTGATCAACACAATGTCTGACAGAAAGTATCCTCACCGCGGTCACGTTCTTGGCCCACTCTGTACCATTGGCGCCGGGGACAGCGCTCGCTGCGATGTCATCCTTCAGGCGCTCGGCGGCACCCTCCGCTGGGAATGCAGCGGTGTTGGCTTTGTCCTTTCAAAGACGGAAGATGTTGACCTGTTTGCTTTATGTCCCCGCAACGACAACAATGTACACCCTGTTCGGGCTAAAAGCAATCTTTTTGACCAAGCTAACACCCCTTTCGAGTACACGGATTTGCTGGAGGTTCTTGGTGTCAAGCAGCACAATAAGAGTATCGGTCCCCAAGGGCAGGGAGTCTTGTCAAGGCTGAGGTTGATGAAGGTGACGTTGCTGCCGAGACCGTCTGGAGCAGCGCCGTGGCGCTCGCGTCGGCAGAGAAACTATACCGCAAGGAGCGCGCTAAGCTCGACGCCGAGCAGCTCTCGGCCCAACCGAACGGCACCAGCCTCCCTCGACCCGCCCAGCTCAACCCCGTCCTCAAGCAAGGATGTCTCCGCCGTCCCGACCCACCAGCAGAAGCCTCTTCCGAACATCAGGCATCCAAGCCCATCTCTGACGAAGCAACTCCCGCGAGTAAGTCCGACCCCACGACTCCAGCGCCCCCTCGCGGCGACACAACAAGTGACGGCGGGAGCGAAAACGGCGGCGGCGGCGACTTCTTTGGAACCCTACTCGACGAGGTGCCCCAATCCGAGCTCAACGATACGGGCACCGCAGTCCCCGTGCTCGCGATGGCCCGCCTACTACACTACTCCGGCAAAACCCGGAAAGTCGCGCTCGAGGAGGACGTACAGAGGCAGAACAAGTACATGACAGTTGTCTTTAAGGCGCTCTTGCGCTCCCGGGGCTTTACACGTCGGGTCTAAGTCCGCCGGACCAACAGCAGGCGTACAACTTTGTCGCGACGGTCGTGCTGTCCAATATCACCCAGATGGCCATCAACAAGCAGCTGCCGGTCTTCTTTCGCGACTCGTGGGACGAGCTTGCTCTGCAGAACAAAGAGGAGGACGGAAGGCAGTACCGCAAGCTCTTGAAGCGCTACGGGGCCGTCGCAGAGCTGCGGCTGCAGGAGGCAAGGATTTAGGTTTGTCCTCTTTTCTCTCACCATAGCTAGTAGCTTGGTAATTCAGCCTTTGGGTGGACTTCAAGACGGTCAAGGCCCCCAGCGCGGTGGCCACAAACGGCATACACGAGCAGGTCGCCCCCGTTGCACCCGAGGTTTCGGACCGCCTCATGCTGGGGCTTGCGCGGCAGCAGCAGTGGCCTTCGTACTAGGATATGCTGGTGTGTCCGATGTTTTCAAGCTTTCTTCACGCATCTGTGCTGACTCATCGCAGCGCCAACGCGCAACGCTCACCATCGTCGCGTACCGGGCGTTTTTCACAAGCATGATTAACAATTCCTAATGTGTCGCTCTTTGCGGAGAGACCCGATGGTGAGCATTTAAGGTTGGTCTTAGTAAGGTCACCTCAGGCTGAACTCATCCTTCCTTGTCCAGCAGAAAATCAACCCAAGTTCCAAACCATGAGCTACCCAGAACGTGAAGAGCCACAGACAGTCAAGGTCGACAAAGAGTGGCGAGAAGAACATCCTGCGTCCCAGTCTGGGTCCGCGCGGTTGATATACCTGACGGCCCCTGGCTCCAATGCACACTTCAGCCCAGTTCCGACCCTCAAATGGAATGTCTGGTAGCGACGAACGTTTTTTAAATCTAAAAAACGAGATCAGAGCTCCCACTACAGCGTTCCATTCCAGTGGTTGCAAGATCATTGTGAATCACAAAAAGAAAAATCATTTTGTCCACCTTTAGGACCTCTCCGTCACACGCGCTGTCTTCTGAATTGTTTTCTTGAGCCTCTAGAGCTCTGCGCTTGCTTGTGGGCGCGGTTGATCGTAGCAACCTGGCCGTCACTTCTCCCTCTCATGAGCAATTTTGTCCTTACCTGAAATGCTTAAGTATAACGGGACAAAACTATGTATTCACTGAAAGAATATGCTCACTTAATGCCTATCTAGACTTTGCGGAGGCTGGGTGGGCATGCGGCACATCTCCGCGCCTCCGCATCTCGTACTAGATTCATCACGGAAAACCCAGCGTCAAGGCCCAGAGTGCATCCGAGCTGTATTTCAATCTGCACAAATTCTTAACTTGGTCCTATGAACGCTCTGCCCGTCTGTTGCGAGAACGCAAACAGGGGATAGGAAGTAGCCGGCAAAACTAAAAGTTGACTCAAGATAGATAATGTCAAAGCATTCTTGCCCCTTGTCGCTATGAACCAAGCCTGGACGTGTTTGATAGGCCCACGACTTGCCGCAGGAAGCGGAGCATGGGCGATTGTGTGCCTCTCACGGGAACATGCTTATCCTCAAATATGTCGCGCCGGACCTACCAAGCACCATACAGCGACATTGCACCCTGGATTGCCCCTTAAACCAAGTGTCGATGGCTTTTGTGATTTGCCACGATCTTGAAAGGCGCTGTGTTTCTTTATGCAAAGCCCTTGGTGCTCTTAGGGCCAAACTGGGCCAAGTTTTGAATATGGGATCAATACTGGCTGGGCTCGAGCCGTTGTGATCGGCTTGTGACCAGCTTTGTTCAAGTTGGGGATCGCGGCACCAAAAGTCCGCGACTGCCACCCAAGTTGGAGGCGCTTGGGACCAACCGTTGGAGAACGAGATGATCACGCTCACTTCAAAAAAGGTCCTGAAAGTATCAAGCGGGGGAGTAAGGTGGGTGGGAGGTCTGGGATTTCCTGGGATCGGTGCAGTGGATTGGGCCGCCAGTGCGTTCACAGGTGAGCGCGCAAGTGAGACGGGGAGAGCGTACGTGGTACTGATCCCGGTGCGGCCCCCGAACTGATGAGGATATCTGCTTCTTGGGTTACGAGGTTTCATTCTGACAATGTCATCAGACGCACACGTATCTGTTCTCATAATGCTTGAATGTGATGTTTTGATCCCACCGGATCACGTCCCGGGTTCGCCCACACTTGAGCCTCTTTGACTTGGTGCGGATATTTTGAATGCTTATAGTGTTGTCTTTATTGATTATTGTTGTGAGGTAAACGGCAGTAACACCTTTTGGTGACTAAGTGAGCGTGAGCGTTACAGGCTGACTTACTGCAACCTCCACCACTAGCCGTCGTTCCACGTGCAGCCGTGCCCAAAAGTACTTCAGACCAGGCTCTCCCAAGCAGGTGATACTTTGCAAATTTCTCTGCAGGCCTATCAGGATCGCTCGAGCAAGGAGGAGAACTAGCTTGGAAACACTTGCTGCCTTCCGGGTGGTTTAAGTCTCAACTCACCCCTTAACAGGCCAACCCAACGTAAGGGTTTTCTGTTCCCTAAAAAGGTGTCAACTATTCTCCGTCAGCATGAGGTCAATATGCGCGCCGAGCGGCTCACCACCCCATCCTCTATTCTACACTTAACGGCACTCGCGCTTGTTAACATCCTCATCTGGTTTGGCGTATGTCAACAGGCCTTGGCCTTATAATAGCAGAAAGACTGATACACGAGATGCTTGTCATGCATGTTGATAAAGCTGTGATCTGGACGCCGTCCTAGCAGCTCCAAGTACTCGACGGTGACGGTATGCCGTCATCAACAGGAAATCTTTGCTGTCCGCCCTACTTCAATCATTTTGATGGCGGAGACCACCAAAAGGCGAGTAAATCAGGTCGAGCACGGGCACCGGGCGGTGGTTGCGGTCATGCAAGGCTGGGCTTTAGCGCAGAGCGTACCGGGCCATACGTTGACTGGCTGAGTGCGTTGTAGAGGGAGGGGGAAGACTTCAACTAGCTGCGGGAGGTCGGGGGCAAACCTGGCTACCCGCCAGTCTCGGTGATTTGTTCAAGGTTTCCGACGGCAGACCCGACGTCATGCAGAGTTACTGCCTGGAAAGTGGGTTTGCAAGGGGGAGAGGCGGGCACAACTGGGAGTGGAAGTGGATGATTTGACGACGCGCGAACGACTACGCTGTGTAGGATAGGAGTGGCGGAAGGCG
>ERZ1463038.706-NODE-706-length-11946-cov-16.620469_pt1 | contig 11946 bp, 22 predicted proteins | sample MGYA00564479_ERZ1463038 | MGnify/ENA primary metagenome ERZ1463038 (study PRJEB39244, sample SAMEA3635134) | Helicobacter pylori | study: EMG produced TPA metagenomics assembly of PRJEB11511 data set (Assembly of a 5300-year-old Helicobacter pylori... | reverse complement strand
GAGGACGTCTTTTCGATCCAGGGCCGCGGCACGGTCGTCACCGGGCGCGTCGAGCGCGGCACGATCCTCAAGGGCGCCGAGATTGAGATTGTCGGCCTCGGCAGCCAGCTCAAGACGACCCTGACCGGTTCGTCCGACCCGACCCGACCCCCGAGAACCCGTCACGCTGACCTTGGATTCTCGGACAGGCATCGAGATGTTCCACAAGGAGCTCGACCGGGGCGAGGCCGGCGACAACATGGGCGCGCTCCTGCGCGGCGTCAAGCGCGAGCAGATCAAGCGCGGCATGGTGCTCGCCTTCCCGGGCTCGGTCCGGCCCACGCGCAAGTTTGCCGCGTCGTGCTACATCCTCACCAAGGAGGAGGGCGGCAGGTACACGCCCTTTATGAACAACTACCGCCCGCAGCTCTTCATCCGCACGTCGGACGTCACCGTCGGCCTCACCTTCCCCGACGGCACCGAGAACCCGGACGAGAAGATGGTCATGCCCGGAGACAACGTCACCGTCGTCGGAGAGCTCGTGCATGACATTGCGCTCGAGGTCGGCAGCAGGTTCACCCTCCGCGAGGGCGGCAAGACGGGTCCGTTTCCTCCCCTTTGGTTTTCTCACCTCCGCCTCGCTCCTTCTCACGCCGTTCGGATCACGCAGTCGGAACTGGAATCGTCACGGAGCTCATGGAGAGCGCAAAGGACGTCAAGCCCAAGGACACCAAGGCCAAGAAGTAGTTCGCGTTCCTTCTCCCCCCCCCCCTCCTCGCCGTCGCAACAAAAATACAGGCCGCCGTGCCCCGCATTGATACCTCTCCCCGCACCCCCTTGTTCCTATGTACCGCACAACACCCTACACCACTCTCGGAACCCCTCCACTTTTTCCAACGCCTTGGAAACGCGGATGAACGATCCGTTCGCTTGCGAGGAATGCCGCTGTGGCTGCTGCGAAGGACCTGGGAGCGAAGGCGACTTTGGGGAAGCCGAGGGAGGAGACTCGATGGGGAGAGACGCTGTTCTCACCTACGAAAAGAGGAGAGTGGAAGCGCTCCAGGGGCTGGCGCAACCACCTCGAGCAAGCTGTCAATGGGACTTGCCAGGGCGGAGCGGGTTTCGCCGTCCCTTCCTGATCCAGTGTGGGAATATTCAGAACAGTGTTGGTTTCGGGCAAGGCAGGCAGGCCAACAGGGTGGAACAGGGCGAGCGCGACGGCGCGGGTCCCGTGTCCGCGGAGTGGCGTCGTCGACGGGCGTTCCACGTATGTAGCAAGGAGGCGCAAGCCCCAGCGAGGCAAGCTACATGTCATCTCAGCCAAGCTGCCTACAGCCAAACACTGCGACCAAACTCGACTTGACGTCCGTTGCGGGAGAGTCGTCAACTGTCATGAGCGTCGTCGCGACTCGCAACAGCCTCGAGTCGTGAGCGCAGAGTCGAGCTACGGGGCCCAGACTGGCGCCGGCCACCCCGTCCGTTATTGCCTCGGATTTATCGAGCACGGCACACTAACCAGACAATCCCGTCACCGTAGCGATCATGCGCCTCGCAGCCTCGAGTCGTGCGCGCGGCCGTTTGGCGACGCAGAGTCAGCAGCGTGGCCCCACTGCACCAGCCTAGTCCGTATCGCTGATAGTCATCGAGCAGGTTCTATTATAGCCTGGCATTACCTCAGAAGCGCACCTGTTGCCGCCGCACGCTCGTTCGTCGCCCGCTCGGCCGTCGAGCGCCCGCCGACATCTCATGATCGGCGCCTGCGTCGTTGATGCAGGCAGGTCTGCGCCTGCGAGGTCCTCATACAGTAGCACACTGAATGTTTTACATCTTTTTTAGCTGGGTGCGACTCGGTCCCTGCGACCTCCACAGTCACGCGGTCTTGATCGTGAACGATGCGTGCATTCTCGTCTCGAAAGTGGCACCCTCAAGCGCCTTGCAGACCCCTCTGGTACACCGCCAGAGCCCGACAGAACCCACCGCACCTCCATACGAGTCTATAGCTTCCAAGTGCACTTGCGCCGAGTATTTGCGGCTCGCCTTGTTCAGTGCTCCCGATTTCCACGCACGCCCCGGATACATGTGCGCCGGCGAGCTCCAAACCGGACCAGTCGGTCTTGATCGTCTGATCGCCAATCGTGTTGACTCCCCAGACGTGTTGGGCCTCGAGATCGCCTCTGGCTCCCGAAACAGCTCGACCACCGGAGTCAGGGGTGAAGCCGGTGAAGATAGCCGGGAAACCTGTTTGATGCTGGATGGAGCTTCGCTCACGCGGTTCGGTGTTGAGGAAGATTTTGCGCGGATGAGGATGCAAGAGGCAGACCTCGGGTACTCGGGTGCAGCGAAGCAGTGCAGGGAGGGCCGCGAGGGAGATCTTGGTGCGTTCGCAAGCAGGCTGGGAACGCGGAGACTCGCGAGTTCACACGCACGAGGTCGCATGAACTATGACGACCTTGTTTGTTGTTTAGGCTCTCAGGAATCAAGAGCCTGTGTTCAGCTTTTGGACCCTATCGACTACCACCGCATGATGAAGGTACCGACCCCTGAGCCTTCTGGCAGGCTCGTCCGCCGGCATCGTCGAGTTGGGACAAGAACCACCTATTAGATACACACAGTTATAATTCAAAGGTCCTTTAAGGCTCATGGTCCTAGCCCAGGACCCACTCGTCAGCGATCGGAGTGACTTCTCATCGAGTGGAAAGGGGGAAGGACAGATGCGGGCTCACGGGGACGTTGACGGGTCCACCTCTAATACCAGCACCTTACTATGATCTCAAATGAAATTGTATTATCCTCTGACCGCCTGTTTGTGACCTGGGTGAAACGGAAGGCAGAGCAGTCCAGCAGTTTCGGTTTCCGTGCGAGGGTGAAAGCAATCTAGCACTCCCTCTCTCTTTGTGCGGCCGGCGAGAAAGCTTCAGGTTTTTTGGATACTTTTAAATGGTACTTGGAAACGTTCTGATTGGCAAAGGTTGGGCTACAGCGGAGAAAACTACACGGCGCCCAGGACGCGGCCCGGCGGGCCCATGTCCCTCCTCGCCTTCCTGCCGGTGAAGTCCGAGTCGTCGAAACAGTCGCCTTGTGCACGGTTTTAAGAGACTTCGTCAGCCCTCTGCGAAAACTATCGCAGCTGATCGAAGCGCGACTGACCACACCCGTCGCCGTTGCTGATGCAGACGCCGTGCCCGTCGTCAAACTTCTCGCTATACACGTCAGAGAATCAGAGCGAACTCATGAAGCTTTAAGATGCATTGGCAGGCATCGCTCACAGCACGTTGATCTTGTTGGCCTCGACGCTGCCGCAGCCAAAGAGCCCCTGCGCCTGGAGGCGGGTGTCCTCGCGCTGGATGCCGTTCGTCCCGGCGACGTAGACACTGCAGGTTTCAGGAGTTTTAGCAGCTCAATATATGAACAGCCTTGAATCTGCTGACCAGCAATCCCCGAAGCAGGCGACGTTGTGGGCCAGGTCCGAGCAGAAGAGGCCGAAGCAGCAGGTGTTGTCCGTGTTGAACGCTGTTGAACAGCTGTCAGATCCGTCTGATCATCAGATCATAATTTGAGTACGTACCAGCGTTCCAGGTGTCGACGTTGTCGATCAGGCTGTGGCAGTCCGAGAGGGTGGCGTCGCTGGTCGTGCCGCAGTGAACGGTGTCGGCGACGGCGAGTGAGACGAGGCAGGAGACGAGGCCGATGAGGAGGAGTGGGATGTGCATGCTGAAGTATGAATGCGATGAGTGTAGACTTTGGACGAGGTCAGAAGTGATTGGGAAGAAAGAAGGGACGTGCAACGACTTCGCACTGCTTTTGGGGCTGAAGCCCGAGCCTACTTATTCCCGGGCGAGGCTGCGAAGAGTGCCAAGCCTCGTTGCTATGGCTGCTTAATCAAGCAACAAGGCCAAAGCGATGCCCATTCGTGCGGCAGATCGGTGCACCGCCGCCGTGCCGTGCCTCGTCGTGAAGGTGGCGTGAGTCGGGGCGGTCCCGCCTGGCGTCAATCTCCCGGGGCCCTCCTCACCGAGCTGTGTACGGCTGATTCAATTCAGCATCATGTCTCGGTAACGACCTGGCAACGAGCCTAGATCTTACACCGCTGGGCGATACCGTTTAGTACTTGCACCAGAGCAGTCAACCAACCTCTCGTGGCCCAAACTCCGAGGAAGGGGAGGCGTGTTTCAAGCGAGTTAGGATGTACGACAAGCAGGTAAAAGGACAGTGATTTGTTCAGATTCCTGTGACGGCTGCTTCGCCAAGCTCGTTCAGCCTGCGCGGCGATTGAGCTTGAGCGGCTGCTTCGCGCTGCCCTCAGCGTTCTTCTCGTTGCGGAGCCTCTTGAGTTCCCTCATCATCTCCTCCTCTTCCAACCGCTCTTCCTGGATCTCGCGCTCGAGTTGCTCTGTCGATCGGAGGAATGCAGCAGTCGTTAGCGAGGCGCCGTCAGCCCAAGTCTTGCTCCACGCACCCGTTCGTTTCCGGTCTTCGGCCTCACAAGCAACCTCCCATTTCGCACAGTCGCGCGGGGTGCGGGTGTCGAGAATCGCGCGCCCGAGCCACGTTGGCTCAATCAAGCCCGCGCGCTGCTCGTCGAGTTTAAATCGCAGCGTGCCGAGCCAGCTGCTACACGCCGGCGTCTCCTCGGCGTGGGCGATGGCCTTTAAGAGCTCCTCGCGCGTACAAGGTGTCCTGTTAATCGAGGGGTTGGTGGCGCTGCAGGCGGAAGTCAGAGTGAGGACAAACGACCACGAGGGCCTGGTAGGAGCTTGCGCACCTCTCTCCTGACTTGGTGTGTGATCCGACGGCAGTTTGCCTGCTCGCTCCCATGTTCTCGTGGGCGGGCGGGAAGGAGACACCTGGAATTGCCGAGCTCGGACCAAGTGGAGGGGCATGCTGCACATAAGCCCGCCGGCTGAACGTTGAGTTTGGGCCAGCTAGACCAACTAGACAGAATACTTGACATATCTTATGAAGACGTACTCCCTCACCGCCCGCCCGCCAACCCCGCGGCCTTCATCCGCATCCTCGCGAGCTCGTGCTCCTCCTGCGCTGGCGCGGGCTGCTTGTAGAAGATTGTGTACTGGAGGGCGAGTACGAATATGAGGGCGAACAAGAACCAGTAACCGCGGGCGTCGGATGTTTTCCAGTCGCTCTCGGTTGGACCCTGCAGACCAGCTTGCACGGCGAGGCAGACCGCGCTGCCGATCTGGGCCTGATATGATCAGAGTGAGCCGCAGAGTAAGGTATCTTTTAAAAGGCAGGTGGAACGGACAAGAACTTGAGTCCAAGCGCCGGCGACACCTGCCATCTCAGGCGGACAATTCTGGATGAGGTTGATCCTTACGTACAAGCGGATCAGCACCCTGTCTCTTCCTGGTGAGGCAGAATAGGTTCTCACGAAGAAGCGAAGTATGAGATGACCGATCCACCGCTTCCGAGTACGAAGGCTGCAGGTAGTCGGTCAGCGTGGGACGGCGAGGCGAGTCGGCATCGGAAGGCACACCTGAGAAGCAGAACTTCCAGTAGTTCATCCCACCCCCTCCTTTCGAGTAAACTTGCAGCACTTCCGCGATCTTCATCACTGTGGTCATAAGAGTGTCAACGTTGCGTCCTTCACGGATGAGAGATGCGTTCGCACAAGCAGCACCGACTGGGATCGTAATTCGGGGCTTGTTGATGATGCTGGGGAACTTCAATAGACTTGAATTAGTATCACGAGCCTTGATATTGAAAGTGACTGCTTACAGCCTGCGCCAATCCTCCGCCAATGAACCCGACGACGCCTTGTGGCAGCAGACCGGCCGCGACATGGACTGCGAGGTTGGCGGTCAGTCCATTCACACTTTTTTCGAGGGGAACGACGTACTGGGCTTCCAACCAAGCACTTCTTGCCAGTACGTCGAGTACTGCAGCTGGGACGTTGTCCAGAACGAGAACGCGTAGATCACGGCGAGGCTTGACACGACTGTGTGAGAGGCCGGGTCAGCCCTGGGGTTTTCAGGCGGAGCGTCCTCTGCTCACGCATGTTTGTGATCTGCCACACCGAGACGGGCAGAACGGCCGACGAGGCCGAGATGCGAGCCTCTGCGCCTACGCCGTCAGCTTCGCACCGTTCAACGTTTCCAAGTCGCGTCGCCACTCACCCCAAACGAAGAACAGGGGGCCGAGGATGAAGGCAATGATGAATGGCGCAATGAAGCTTGCGGATCCCCACCCGTCGATTGGGCCCTGGGTGAGGCTGAGGATGAAGCACACGAGAGCGCCGGTCATGAGCAGGACGCCGACGACGTCCATGCGTTTCCAGCGCGGGACGGGGTTGCTTTCCGAGGAGTAAGAGGAGGGAGTGGAAGGAAGAAGGATGTAAGAGCAAATAGAGAGCAGGATGCAGATAATTGCGAGGACGCGCAGGAACCTGTTGCGTCGCGGGGTCAAACAGCGTCCATGCATGGGTGCGAAGGGGATGCGAGAGACCCACCAGCGATAGTCGGCAAGCATGCACAAGCCAGCGATAACACTGTGATAGAGCATCAGCCTTTTGCGTAGAGCTCAGTGGGGATCTGACGCACACTCCGAGGACACTGCCGATCGCACTCGACAGACCGAGGAGTGCGAGCTTCCCCTGCTGCTCCTCATGCTTTGGGTACATGTGCACAACGAGGTGACTGCGGAATGGTTAGCTTTGATGAATGTTGCAGAATTGCAGAAAACGTACTACGCAGACGGGACAGCTGTCGAGCTGGGTCAGCCTGCGAAGTCCCGTCGAGCAAATCCAAGACTCACTCATCGCGCCACAGACCCCTCCGATGCCCCTCAAGATGAGAAAGCCATACTTGCTGTGAGTCACAAACGACGTGACGAGCGTGAAGATCCCCAGCAAGAAAAAGCCAGCCTCGAAGACGATCTCGGCGGGGAACAGGTCGCTCAGGCGGCCTGCGAATAGTAAGAACACCGCGAACGTGAACGAGTAGGCCGTGATCGTCTGTCTCCGCTCCATTAGTATCTCTGTTTACAAGGTCAAGGTAAAGAGGGCGGACTAACCCAGACGAGTTGCGAGGGCCCGAGGGCGATGTCGTTGCCGATTTGCACGACCGCGACGGCGAAGCCTCCGACGTTGCAGACTGCTCGTGTAGGGGTCAGTGCCGGATAATTCATCAAGAGTGATTGAGGGAGCACGTACCATCGACGAAGCTGCTGATGCTGAAGATGAGCAGGAGGAATGATTTGCGTGCAGGGCTGAGCTGCGCGAGCGGGTGTGCCGCTTCCTTCGGTTCGAGTTCAGTTTCGGCGGTCGAGAAGCTCATGGGTACTAGTGCGCGAGGTGTTGTCGGCAGGAAGGAGAGGCTGGAGGAAAAGGGATTTTATAAGCGCGGACGCGGAGGGGGGCAGCCGGGCTGACGAGGTTTGACGGCTTGTGATGGGATTGCTGCGGCCATCTCGTTAATCGGACAGATGGAAAGAAAGGACGGGAAGGGTCTTGTGTGATTTGGCTTACGACAAACCGGCTCGGCTGATCCGCCTGCGCACGCCGCTCTCGAAGCGCGCGGACCACGGACTTTGGTGGCGGGTGGACGTCGCTGCTTCGCCCCGCAGTCAGTACCCGAAACTTAACTCGAGCGTTGGATGTACAGCGTCTGCCGCTGGTCGGAAGAGGACGAAGAGCGCCAGTCCGCCTGCGGTTGCAGCTCGTAGGCCCCGAGCCTAGATCTTACACTGCTGGGCGACACCGCTTAGTACTGACACCAGAGCAGAGTCAACGTCTCGTGGCTAAAACTTCGAGGAAGGGAAGGCGTGTTTCAAGCGAGTTAGGATGTACGACAAGCAGGTAAAAGGACAGAGATTTGTTCAGATTCCTGTGACCGGAGTCAGCGATGCCAGCGTGCGAAGTCGGGATGCGGGGATGCTCACAAGCCAGCGCCGCCTCGTCCATCTGCCCCTCGGTCTTGACAGGCTCCTCGATCCCCGAGGCCCTCTCTTCAGACTCCCCGGCGGAACTCTCGATCTCAACGGCGCCGGCCTCGGTCGCATCAGCGCCGGGCGTTCCTTCGCTTGCCATGCCATCGTCGTGCGTCTCGTTCGTTCCGGTAGATTCGGCCTGAGGGTTTGGGGCATCGCGCTTCACTTCTGGCTCCTCGAGCGGCAGGATGACGATGCTGGGCGGCGTATAGATGGGAAGGGCCGAGTAGCGGTCGAGGTGTCCGTCGACTGAATGTTTGACCTTTAGAAACGGGAGCAGGTCAGATTTGTAACACAGGTTTGCCTTAAAACACCCACGATCTCGCCCCAGGTCATCCGCTTCGGCGCGACGACGACACCGCCAGCCTCGACTGCCGCGACGGCCTTGCCCGGGCACGGGTCGCAGGCGAAGCGCTTGCCCATGGCGTCGAGCTCCTCGGTCGAGGTCGTGTCCTCGCTGAGCTCCATCTTCTTGAGGACGACGCGGATTGCCCTGATCTGGTTCGCCGTCGTCGAGAGTTCCTGAGTCGACCAGAAGACGTGCGAGTAGAGGTGCTCGAGGATGGCGGGGTACGGCTTGAGAGCACCACAGCGGTAGTAGCTGCACCTGATCGAGGATGTGACACGGGAAGCGAGCGTCGCCATGTCGGCGCCGGAGTGGAGTGCGGCGTCGGCGTACGTCGTCGACGACCCGGCGGCAGGAGCGTCCTTCGCCTCGGCGTACGACTTGGCGAGTGACGCATAAATCTGGTTCTCGAGTTTATTGGCTTGCACACGAATCTCAGTGAAGATCGCAGTCGAGTGAAGCGGGAAAAGGACGGCGGGGTCGAAGGGGTTGGTGCCGTCGGCGGCCGGCTCGGGCTTCCAGAGGGCAGTCGCGGCGGGGAGCTTGACGAATTCGGAGAACGGGGGGAAAACGGGGACAAGATCTGGCGGCGAGGCGAGGCGGAGAGACTCGTAGAAGGGCTTGAGCAGGGGCTGACGCTGCAGGGCCTGGTGTTCGGCGAGCCTCTGAGCGGCAGCGACGCGCTCGGCGTCGAGGAGAGCGATGCAGTGCGACTTGATGGTGTTCCAGACTGTTGAGGAGTAGCTTAAGACCTTGCTTTGTGAGCTGAGAGTAGCTGGAGAGCGAGTACTTACTGCGATCGGTCAGGTCCTTCGGCTGGTCGACGTACTTCGAGCTGGACCAGCTGTAGCAGCGGAAGCTGTTTTTTCAAAGTTCTGATGAGTACGTTTGATCTCAATCGACTGGCTCGCGTACTCGTCGGGGCCATAGCCGAGCTCGGTCATCTTGGCCTCGATCCTGCGATGGTGCGAAGCCGTCAGTCACTTCCCCCACATGCACAGTGTCAAGATAGACGCACTTCTTTCTCCGACTGCGCCTCTCGTTCTCGTTCGACTTTTCTTTCCTCTGCGACTCTCCCAGTTCCCAGCGCTTCAGAGCTGCTCCGTCCGTCATCGCGGCCTTGGCGTTCTTCTTCGCCCTTTTGATGTACTCGTCATAGACGTCCGAAGAGTCTTTCTTCTGCTTCACTCCGAGGTTCGAGAGGATCTTGGAGACGTGGTAGACGGTCGGCGCCCAGTAAAAGGCTGATTTAGACCGAGGCTCTGATCAGCCGGGTTGCTCGTGACGGGGACGCGGATCTGGCGTACTGTACTCCATCCAGAGGGAGTGGGGAACACAGTTCAGAGCTTCCGGGTGGTGCCAGCCGAGCTTGGTGGCCTGGACCGAGGACGCTCGCATGCAGTGGGCGCAGGCTCGGCCGCGGAGGGTGTAGTCGACTGTGATGGGGCGCGACTTCTGACAGATGTGGCAGGTGCGCTCGTAGATGAGGCTGCTCATTGACTTCTCAGCTTGATATGACTTCAACATTTGGACCAAAAATCACCTCGCCGCGGCCCAGGGAGTCAGGTCGGTCGCCGTGAGCATTGGGAGCTCGACGGATCGGAACGCGGCCGCCCAGATGGCCGACGAGCTGGGTCCGGTCAGAACCTCGCGAAGCACGTGCGAAGTCTTGTTCATCGCGAGGAGCGTCGCCGGGTCGAGCTGACAGCAGATCTGCCGCGAGAGGGGTCAGAGTGGGGCGGCGGCGGCGCGGGAAGAAAAGCGCGCACGTCACAGAGAATGTCGAGCGGCATGCTCGTGAACAGCTGCAGCTTACTCTTGCGGCCCTTGCCCTTGCCCTTCGCAGCTGCCGTCGCGTCCTTCTTCGCCTTGGGCTTGGGCTTCGGGGGCTCGAAGTCGTCCTCCTCCGCGTGCGCGTCGTCGCTGCCCTGCTCGACGTACTCGTCCGTAACCGCCTTCTTCGCGCCTCGGGTCAGTCGAGCCATTGTGGCGTGGAGATTTCGAGGTGAGCGTCACGAGCCAACCTGTAAAAGCGCGGGGCCGCCTCAAGCGCAGTCGGGCCAGGGGCTCTTTCTTTTCGCTCGAGCTCGCACACCCGGCGATTTGCTGCACCTCTTTCATCTGTTCCGTTAATAAGACTTTTTTATCACCTCTTGCACACTGTAGACTCACTGAGCGACAGCATGCGCTGTGCGCCGAGCAGGTTCGTCCGCGGGCCTGCGAAGGCAACCCCGAAAAGTCGCGTCTGCCTCTCTTGAATCCGATCTACTACCACGTCACTCGATGGAAAAGCTCTGCGCCGTCTGCCCTGCTCCGGGCACCCTTCGCTGCTCCCGCTGCAAGGCCGTCTCGTTCTGCGACCGCACGCACCAAGCCCTGGTCCGTCGTCGCTTTGAAGCTGATCTGGACTCATGATAACCAAGGTCACTGCTATTCTACAGCTTTGGCCGACCCATAAGTACATCTGCCACCCGGGCGAGTCCCTCGTCTTTTCGCAGCGACCTCTCGACCTCGCCGAGCTTCGCCACTTCGTCCGTGCACCAGAATCGCAGACGACCGACTGGCCAATCACCGGAGTCGTCCAGCGCCTCAACTCTCTATCTCACTCTACCACGACGGACTCTCGAGCCGGGATGCCAAGAATTTTTTACGCCGACGCGTCGATGGACGGTGGGATGCTCAACGTCAGAGCTCAAGACTTCACAGTGACGGACGCGGTGAGCTCTGAAATAAACTCACCAGAATTATGGCCAATCTGTCTCCCTTTGCAGGCGATCTGGGGGAGCTACGAGCGGATCCTTGCGACGACGCCGCCACTCGGCCAGACCGAGATCATCACCAAAATCCGCTCGTGGCTCTATCAAGCGCCGGAATCCCCACTCAAGGACGCATTCACCTGCGTGAGCTCACTCCTCGCCGCGAGCACTCCCTCGCCGACTTCGCTCCTGGCCTCCGTCGACGCGGCGTCTCGCAACGCGTTCGAGCTCCAGGCGCTCGTCCTGTGCACCCTTCTGGAAGGTAAAGCATCGGTAGAATTGCTCGAAGACGCGTTGGAAAGGATGGGCGATCTGGTGGATGGAAACCGCGACATGCTGAGCGTCTGGCGGCGCGCCGGGGTGATGGTCGGCGACGCAGTCGAGCGCGGGAGGTCGTAGCCGCTTCTAGTGGTCGTCGAGATCTCTTGAAGGCAATCTTTGCAGATGAAAGCAAAATCCTTGAGGCAGGTGAACCTCGATTCTGGCCTGGACCACTGGCACGTCGCTGCGAAGGTTTGGGCAAGGCCCGCGGATGTGCAGAAACCCTCCGTTTCGGAGGCTCGCTTCTCTTCCTCTCTCCAATACCTCGAGCCGCACCTCATGTCGTACGAGCAACTCTGCGCCGTCTGCCCCGATCCTGGGACCCTTCGCTGCTCCAGTTGCAAGAGCATCGTCTTCTGTGGCGAAGCGCACAAAGCTCTCGTGCATCGCCACCTCTCAGAGCCCACGATTCTGACTGACAGGTCTTCCCGAAGCTCTGGCCATCGCACAAGTATCTCTGCGAGCTCGACACCCCGCTAACCTTCGCCCAGCCGCCGCTCGACCTCGCCGGGCTGCGTCGCCACGTCCTCGGAACCGACACGGGCCACAGTGGTGTACCGAACTGAGATCGGAAAGCGTCGTGTAGGGAAAGAGGGTCCTAGG
>ERZ1463038.705-NODE-705-length-11958-cov-11.524322_pt1 | contig 11958 bp, 15 predicted proteins | sample MGYA00564479_ERZ1463038 | MGnify/ENA primary metagenome ERZ1463038 (study PRJEB39244, sample SAMEA3635134) | Helicobacter pylori | study: EMG produced TPA metagenomics assembly of PRJEB11511 data set (Assembly of a 5300-year-old Helicobacter pylori... | reverse complement strand
CCCTCCTCTCAAATTGCTTTGTTATTCTGATCAGACTTGTTTTTTAGGACCTCCACCCCTTCATGACCCGCGACGCGCTCGTCGCGTACTGCCAGTCCAAGGGCATCGTGCTCGAGGCCTGGGCACCTCTCGTTCGCGGGGAGCGGTTCAAGCACCCCGAGATTGTTGCTCTGGCCGAGAAGTACAAGAAGAGCCCCGCTCAGATCTTGATTCGCTACGGCCTCGACAGGGTGCGCCGCTTGTCACCCGCTCGCTGCTTGTCCGCGGTGCTGACGTTCGTGGATCGACAGGGCTTTGTTGTCATCCCCAAGTCGACCAAGAAGGAGCGAATTGCAGACAACGCGAACGTGTTCGACTTCACCCTGGAGAAGTCCGACATCGAGGTGCGCCAAAGCGAGCTTCGTGACCCCTCCATCCGCATCCTGACTCGACTCGATCGCAGAAACTCACATCTCTTGACGAGTTCCTTATCACCGACTGGGAGGTTACCACCGTGGACTAGAGAAGTTGCTCAATTATCATACACGAGCGCATAACATAATCTTTCGACGTCGTCAACGATACGCTGTCTTCACGCCCGTTGCTTGGCGGCATCAAGCTGGCTCGAGATTCGAGGCTTGCACACCTATGTCGACACCGTCAAATTTAATTACTCACCTCCTTGAGTTGCAGAGGTGTATCTTCCAGTTGAGTTACCTGTGGGTCGGGCCTGTGGGTTCGGAGGTGCACAGTCTTCCACCTCCAAGAGTCTCTCCAAGCCGTGCGGCGCTCAGCTTGGCTCAGTGCGACCAGCTGCAGCCAACATGCCGATCACTGGTACTCACCCCCTCAGCGAGCGTTCGTGGCAATGGCGTGTGATGAGTGTTGTCGCGGAGCCTGTGCGGCTGCCGACTTCGCTCGCACCCTTCGTAGATCGATTACGGGGTCCTACCGTGCTTCGAATCAACACCGGTCTTCTGCTTGAGCTTTTCATGCGTTCCGCTCCCCCGATCGACTTCGCACAGAGCCTGAGCGCCGCATCAGTCGCGCGTCGAAATCTAACCGCCGTGACTCGCGTTTCGACCGTGACTCGTACGCCAAGCGGTTGTTTTGCAAGCGAGATGGAAACTAAACAAAGGAGGGGCAGCATGTATCGCGAGTGGAATATCCTCCTGTATGCGAGGGGCCCCTGAGCCAGACTGCGGCGGACTCACGCGGCGAAGGAAGTCAAGCGGTCGGACGACGAGCACCGGGCCCGGGGTGGCGCGATAGGGCGGCGGGGATGACACTGAAAGTGAGATTACTGTACCATTATAATCATTAGGAGCGCGGAAAAGGCTCGCTGGTAGGGTTACGTGAGTCTTCGGCAGGTCGGTCCGCGAGCATCATCAGCGGATCCGCTTCGCTTCCGAGGAGGCGTCGCGAGAACGGGTCTCGTCTGCGCCGCACTTTCGCTCACGCTCCTCTTCTTCTGCCACAAGAACCATGGCGCACCTACCCTCGCACGGCACCGACCCAGACCTGGCAGCGCTCTCTCAGCGCGGCAGCGCGCCGGCGGCCGCCGAGGACTCGGACGCGCAGGAACACATCGACCTCAGCTTGGCCTCCCGCGATCGGCTCCGGCGCGAGTCGATCCCAGAATCGTTCACGAGCGAGCAGACGACCGGAACGAGCCTGTACGCCGACGCGGAGAGCGCGGCATCAGCTGGAGGAAGCCAAACAACGATCCAGCGCTCCGAGACGGATCACAGCTGGACCGACGCGCACGAGACGCTCTCAAGGGCCGGCGACTCTGGCTCGGACCTGGCTCACCAAGGAATCGCTCCCGCCGAGTCCGCGATGACCCTCAACACTATCCCCGCCGCCTCCCCGCTGAGCGACGTCACGCCCACGGGCACTCTCCGTGGACCCCCAGCGAACCTCGACGCGACCCCAAGGGCACGGCAGTCAAACTTCAGCAGTCTCGTCCCGCCGATGGCCCCGACCGTCTCGCTTGGATCGTCGAAGGACGCTTCGATAAACGATCTCTCCGAGAAGCCATCAATGCTCGCGAGTAAGGAGGGCGGGACCCCGTCAGGCAACAGCACTCCGGACTCGCAGGCCATCAACTTCGAGAATCCCGAGCTCGCGCACCTCACGGACGAGCAGCGCCGCATCGTCGCGGAGCAAGTGTGCGTCTTGGCCGTGGAACTGCGGGGTGCTCGCGAGGTCCGGGAGCTGATGTGACTTGCCTATGCAGCTACACACCGACTCCCCCGACTGCTGGATTCACGACCCTGTTCCGCTTCACGACCAAATTCGAGCTCTTCCTCAATGCGATGGGCATCCTCGGCGCGATCGTCGCGGGAGCGGCCCAGTATGTCCTGACCCCGCGGAGACGTCGACACTGTGAATCTCATACATTTATCACAGACCTCTGATGACTGTCGTCTTTGGAAGGTGGGATTTCTTCCTGCGCTCGCGAGTGGGCCGCTAGCTGACGCTCCGAGACATCGTAGCCTGACCACAGCCTTTACGAGATACGGAACCGCTTTGATGCCACCAGATGGCGCGGCTGTAGACCCTGCAGCTGTTGCAGCCGCTCGTGACGACCTTTTCAGCACGGTCAACGCCGACGTTCTGCTCCTCGGTTGGTCCCATCCGATCGCAACGGCGCTGGAGTCTCGCTGATCGTCCTGCCTACAGTATATATCGGAATTGGAATGTGGGCTGCGACATTCGTCTACATGGGCACCTTTGTCTACACGTGCGCCAAGGCCTGTCCGCGTCGAGTTGCGCGTGCTGAGCGCTGATCCATCGGTACAGTGGAGAGGCCGCCACCCGTCGCATCCGCGAGAAGTACCTCCGTGCCGTCTTGCGCCAGAACGTCGCCTACTTCGATGCCCTCGGCGCTGGAGAAGTCACCACGCGCATCCAGACGGACACGCACTTGATCCAGGAAGGCATCTCGGACAAGATCGCGATGACTGTGATGCTCCTGTCCACCTTCGTCACCGGCTTCGTTGTCGCGATCGTACGCAACTGGCGTCTAGCCCTCGTCGTCGCCACCATCAGTACGCTGCGCGTTCGTCACCTTGAGGCTCGCTCAAGCTAACGTTCCCGCCACCCAGTCCCGTGCATCGGCTTGGCTGGAGCCTTCATGAACAAGTGCACCAGTTCCTTCGCTCGCTACCAGAATTTTGCTTATCCTGTTACACCCTGCAGGTACATCTCAGCGTACAAGGTGCAGATGCTCGAAAAGACGGCCGAAGGCGGAACGCTCGCGGAGGAGGTGTTCTCGAGCGTTCGCAACACGCACGCGTTCGGCACCCAGAAGAAGCTCACCGCCATGTACGACGTCAAGAACAGCGAGACGTGAGTTTTCGGCTCCATCGCAAGCGCACCTCGGCTGACAATGGAGGTTGGGGCAGGCTGGTCATCGGCCTCAAGAGCGCCATCGCGAACGCTGTCGGCATGGTGTTCTTCTTCTTTATCATCTGTAGGTATTTTTCGAAGTTTGTATCGGCGTCTGCAATCACTAACCCTCCCGTCATACAGACAACGCCTGTTCGTGCTATTACTCAAGTGGCATCGACGCACCTACTGATAGTTTGCTCGATCAGACGCGCTGGCGTTCTACTACGGAACCACCCTCCTTCTTCAAAACCGTGCTACCTCTGGAGAGATCGTCAATGGTGCGTCGCGTGCTGTCGTGAAAGAGGAATTTACTGACCTATAGCTTGTCCCAGTATTCTTCTCCATCCTCAGTACGGAGCCACGTCTCACTGCTTTTGTCAAACTACTGATGTGCTACTCCTCGCACAGTCGGAGCATTCTCTCTCGCCCAGATCGCGCCGAACCTCCAGTCCGTCGCGTTCGCTCGCGGCGCCGCCACATCGCTCTTTGCGACCATCGACCGCGTTCCTGTCATCGACTCGGCTTCAAAGGACGGCCTCAAGCCCGAAGGAGTTCAGGGAGATATCGAGGTCCAGCACGTCGACTTCATCTACCCGGCTCGTCCCTCCGTCCAGGTCCTGTACGACTTCTCGGCCGTCTTCCCCCGGGGCAAGATGACTGCTGTCAGTTGCGCTTCTTCATGCCAGGGGAAAAGTTCACTTAAAACGCCACCTGCAGCTCGTTGGCGCATCTGGCAGCGGAAAGTCGACGATCGTCGGCCTCATCGAGCGCTTCTAGTACGTCGCTCTGATCGCATCAGTTGGATCACCTTTTCACCAGATTCCCTGGTAGCGATCCTGTCGGTGGCAACATCATGCTCGACGGAAACGAGCTTCGCACGCTCAACGTGCGCTGGCTCCGTACCCAGATCGGCCTCGTCTCACAGGTGCGTTAGGTTTTCGCACCAACTGTCCGGACCAGCTGATCATCCCCCTTCTACTACTACCAGGAACCCACTCTTTTCGCCACCACCGTCCTCGGAAACATCGCGCACGGCCTGATCGGAACAAGGTTCGAGTCCGAGTCCGAGGAGCAGAAGCGCGCGCGATGCGTCGCGGCCGCTGGCCAGGCGAACGCAGACGGCTTTATCAGTGCACTTCCCGAAGGATACGACACGATGATCGGAGAGCGTGGCATGCTCTTGTCGGGCGGCCAGAAGCAGCGTGTGAGTGAAGCCCACTGGCGTGGCGCGCGGATACTGACCCGCTCGCTCCCTCAGATCGCCATCGCCCGTGCCATCGTCGGTGACCCAGCCATTCTTCTTCTCGACGAAGGTTATTGTTTTGAGCTCGCAACTCTTGGATTTGCAGCTGACTTCTGCTGCTTCCCAGCCACCTCCGCCCTCGACACCGCCTCCGAGTCCATCGTCCAGGACGCACTCGACAAGGCGTCCGCCGGCCGCACCACCATTACTATCGCCCACAGGCTCAGTACCATCAAGGATGCGGATCAGGTGAGCTCCATATCGAAGAAAGCGTGAGACCTTGACTCACTTTTGTGCCAACTCGCGCAGATCATCGTCATGTCCGCCGGCAAGATCCTCGAGAGCGCAATGACCACAGCCGCCGGAAGCGCCCACGTAACCCTCCTCCAGCGACCTGAGGGAGCGTACACCCGCCTCGTCACCGCCCAGAAGTTCCGCGAGCAGGCGACCGAGGACGACAGCGACAGCGAGACCGACGTCGCACCCGCCGGCCTCACGCGCGAGCAGGTCGACGAGATGGCAAGGAACGAGAAGCCGCAGTTTGAGAACATTAAGCGGGTCGGCACCGGACGCTCGGCTGCCAGCCTTGAGCTCGAGGCGAGGAACCTGCGCGACCTCTCCGGCAGTCGGCCGAAGAATCACTCGTTCTGGTACCTTTTCAGCCGGTTGCTCGCCATCAATAGCGAGTCGAAGTGGGACTACGTTCTGGGACTCGCGTCGGGCATCCTTTGCGGCTGCGTCTACCCGATCTGTAAGCTGCTTGTGCGTTCGCAACGACAAATCTTCTGACGTTCTTGCTTCATCAAGTTGGAATCGTGTTCGGTGGAGTTATTGGCGTCTTCTCACTCAAGGGAGCGGAGCTGCGAAGCGGTGGCGACCGCTACGCACTCTACTGCTTTGTGCGTCACCCCTGTCCGCTGGAATTCGGACCTCTGCTGATTCGTGCGCCGTACAGATCATCGCCATTATCGCCAGTATCGCCATTGGTCTCCAAAGTCAGTAATTTCTGCGTTTTACTGACTGCCCGCGCTGACTTCGCATTCGCAGACTATGCGTTCGGCGTGTCGTCGGAGCGACTCTCTCGCATCATTCGCGTCCGCGTCTTCGCCGCGATTTTGCGGCAGGACGTGAGTTTGCAAGATTTTCTAGATCTGTATTCCTGCTCACTGTCCTCCTACGCCACCGCAGATCGCGTTCTTCGACAAGGAGGAGAACTCGACCGGCCACTTGACCTCGTCCGTTGCTGACTGGGCACAGCGTATCAACGGCCTCATGGGAATCACCCTCGGTGTCATTCTCCAGAGCACTTGTTCGTCATTTGACTCCGTTTTATACTTTCAAACTCACACCTTGCGAGCAGTCACTCTCCTGGTTGGATCCATCGTTGGTACGTTTTTCCCGTCTCTCCATCCCATCAAGCACTCACACGCCACTCCGCAGGTCTCTCCTACGGATGGAGGGTCAGCCTGGTCGGCATCGCTTGCTTCCGTACGTCCTTCTTGATCTGGTCGATAAAAAGCTCTCAGCTGAATCATGCTCCCTCAGCTCTCACCATCGCCGTACGCTACACTGTGCTCTTCCGCCTTGAGTGAAGCTGACACTGGAGATCGCAGGCCGGAGTCATTCGTCTCCGCGTGGTCGTGCTTAAGGACGTCAAGAACAAGAAGTGTGCGCACACGCCGCCCCTTTGACCGCGATGGCCTTCGCTGACAACCCCATCCAGCACACGAGCAGAGCGCCCAGATGGCGTGCGAGGCCGCCGGTGCGATCAGGACCGTCGCCAGTCTCACTCGCGAAGAAGACTGCAGCGACATCTACTCTAAGTACCTCGACCAGCCTCAGCGCGAGTCCAACCGTGTCGCCATCATCAGCAACGGTTACTACAGCCTCAGTCAGGCGTAAGCCCACCTCTTTTGCATTGGGCTGAAGCATTCCTGACTTTTGAACCCCCCAGACTCACGTTCTGGGTGATCGGCCTCATTTTCTGGTACGGAGCCCATCAACTCGTTGACGGCGCACTCTCGACCCGCACGTTCTTCATCGCCATGTACGTCTCTCTTCAGTAGTCCGTTTCAAACACGAGCTTACAGTTCAACTCATCACAGGATCTCGTGCGCACCCGTCCGCCACTGTCGATCGCTTGGCGTCCTTGCTAACCCTGAACCTCGCACAGCATTGTCTTCGGATCGATCCAAGCTGGGAACGTATTCAGGTAAGAACAATCACTTTGGCTGTCTTTATCGCACCCTGACGTTGTGTTGCCGCAGCTTCGTGCCCGACATGAGCAAGGCGCGCGGTGCCGCCGCGGACGTGGTCGCCCTCCTCGACTCTCGCCCAGAAATTGACGCCGAGGAGCCCGTCGGGACGAGGTTCAAGAACGGAAACGGACACATCGTCTTCAAGGGTCAGTCTCCCTATTGCGCTCGAGCAAGTGGATGTTCTGTCTGACAGCCGTCTGACAGACGTGCACTTCCGGTACCCTACTCGGCCGCATGTCCGCGTCCTTCGTGGCCTTGAGTGCGTTCCCGCCACCCTTGCCTTTAGTACCTTTGATCACTGACTCTGTTGCTGTCAGTCTTGAGGTCAAGCCAGGGCAATTCGTCGCCATCGTCGGACCGAGCGGGTGCGGCAAGTCCACCCTGATCCAACTTGTTGAGCGCTTCTAGTGCGTCGAAGATATCTCATGATCTATTGTCGTAGTATTGACGATCTGCCTGTAGCGACCCGCTGTCTGGTACGGTCAGCGTCGACGGGCAGGACGTGAGCGAGCTGGACGTCCAGTCGTACCGCGAGCACATCTCCCTCGTCTCCCAAGAGCCTGTGAGCAAGATCCTGCCACAAAAACTGCCGGGATGTTTACCGATTTCGTTGCATCGGCAGACTTTGTACTCTGGCTCCGTCCGCTTCAACATTACGCTCGGAGCAAACAGTGCGTGCTTCTCCTGAGGCCTGAGCTCCCGCTTAAGGTTGGATTCTGACTTCCCTGTCTAACAGAGCCCGCAGAGGAGGTTCATCAAGAGGAAGTTGAGCAGGCATGCAGAGATGCGAAGTGCGTCCATCACACTTTCCCGCACTGGCTCAGACAGCTCACCACTCTCTGCTCAGCATTCACGACTTCATCATGTCGCTTCCCGACGGCTACAACACCGACGTCGGTGGAAAGGGCGCTCAGGTACGTTTCATTCTGAGATCTTCGTGGTGACGATAGTGCTGATTCAAAAAATTCCAGCTGAGCGGGGGACAGAAGCAGCGCATCGCCATCGCACGCGCGCTCATCCGGAACCCCAAGAGTGAGAGCACTTCTCATCTTTAGCTACCCGCCAGTCGCTGACAATTTCTGTCTGACAGTCCTCCTCCTCGACGAGGCCACCTCGGCGCTCGACTCGGAGTCGGAGAAGGTTGTCCAGAAGGCGCTGGACCAGGCCGCGAAGGGACGGTCGACCATTGCTGTCGCGTATGTTTCCTTCCCGTCACCAGCAGTGCATTTCGTTGAGCTCGCTGCACCACAGTCACCGTCTCAGTACGATCCAAGGCGCGGACTGCATCTATGTGCTCAAGGACGGCAAGGTCCAGGAGCGCGGAACACACTGGGAGCTGCTCGCGCTCAACGGCATCTACAGCGAGCTCGTGAACCAGCAGGATTTGGAGAAGCGGAAGTAGTGTCGTCACCTCTTACTACAGTAGAACCTGGATCGGGAGTGTACATAGCGGGGCCTGCAGTTTAATTGGTCTTACCTCAGAGTCTGGAGCGTCAGAGACTTAAATTTGATCAGCATTTCGCCATGGGTGCAATTGTGTGTTATTTGTTCCACCTGAAAGGCAGCACATTCTTTGTTCAGACTCGGGCGACTCGACGAGTGCGGGGCTATCGCCGGCCCGCTCCCATCGCTAATGCGTCTCGAACGCAATTCTCATATTCACTTCTAGTCAGATCTACTTGGTGACAGCGTGGAGGGACTCGGCAAGGTGCTTGACGTTTCCGGGGGTGATACCTGGAGAAGTCGGGAAGATTGTCAGCTTCTCGGCTCCGAGTGGGACAGGGCAGGGGACTGGGACGCACCGGCGACCGAGATCCGGCCGTCCTTAGTGAGGTAGACGTGGTGCTCCTTGGCGAGCGTGGCGACCTGCTCGGGGGAGATGCCGAGGAAGGCGAACATGCCTGCGCGCCAACGCGATGTCAGCGGTGCGCGGTCGTCAGGGAGAGGAGCACGGTCGTACCGATCTGCGACTTGATGTGGGTCCAGTCACGGGTGCTCCCGACATCCTTGAGAAGGTCGAAGAGGGTGGTCCTCATGCCGATGATGCGGTCCGCCATCTGCTTGACCTCAACGAGCCTGCGATCAGGGGAGTTCTTCAGCTCGCGCGCTTCATACCGTACAGCTGGGAGGAAACGCACCACTGCGCGTTGAGCTTGGGGTCGGAAAGGATGGTCGAGACGATGCGGGCGCCGTGGACCGGGGGGTTGGAGTACATGGGGCGAACGAGGCTGTGCGGAGGCGCAGAGTGTCATCAGCACCGGCCTGGCGTGACGCTGGACGACCAAGCAACTCACATCTTGACCTGAGAGTCGACCTTGGCCTTCTCCTCGGGCGAGGCGCACACGATGGAGAACGCTCCGACACGCTCTGAAAGTTAACCCGCGACCGGTTAGCTTCGTCGCGCACGTCCGATCCGGCTCGACACGCGGGGGCAGCGCACCTCCGTAGAGTCCCATCGACTTGGCGAACGACTGGCAGAGCATGATCTGGTGGCCCTGCTCGACAAAGTAGCGCGGGGCGAACGCGTCGGCGTCGACGTTGCCCGAGGCAAAGCCCTGGTAGGCCATGTCGAACCACGGGAGGTGCTCCTTCTCCTTGAAGATGTCCGAGAGCTCCTTCCACTGCTCCTTGGTCGGGTCGACTCCGGTCGGGTTGTGCGCGCACGCGTGCACGAGGAAGACGGACTTGGCCGGCGCGGCCTGTGAAAGAACGACTCAGCACCCTGGCGGCGGCGGGGCGGCAGTGAGCGGCACGCACGCGGAGGTCAGCCTTGAAGCCCTCAAAGTCGAGCCCGACGGTCTTCTTGTCGTAGTACGAGTACGTCTTGACCTCGAGGCCCGAGTCCTTAGCGATGGGGATGTGGTTGCCCCAGGTCGGCGCGGGCATGTAGACGGCCTTGGAGTGGGGGTAGAAGCGCGAGACGAACGCGGCTCCGATGCGGAGCGCACCCGTGCCCGAGATGGACTGGGTCACCGCGATCTGCACGACGGGTGTGAGCGTCGCAGGTGGCAGACCGGCTCGACGGGTCGCAGCTCCGGCAAGGTGCGACACTTACGCGGTTCTCCTTGAGGGGCACGCTGTCGGCGCCATACGCAAGGATGATCGACTGCTTGGTGAAGTCGGGGAAGCCGGTGATCGGGAGGTACTCCTACAGGGCACCGAGGCGTGTGAGCTGCGTGCGGCTTGACTCGACTCGTGCAACGGCGCGTCGTGCGCCTCTGCGGAGACGTACCTTGTCGTACTTCTGGGCGAGGATGAGCTCGTCCGCCTGTAAAGAAAGCAGCAGACCTCAGCGCCGTGCCACGATCGAGAGCGAGCGAGGTCTGCACGCACGGTGCGGACCGAGGGGAGCACGTAGGGCTTGCCCTCAGCGTCGCGGTAGGCTCCGACTCCAAGGTTGATCTTCTTCGGGTCCTTGTCCGCCTTGAACGCCTCGGTGACACCAAGAATCGCGTCGGGAGGGCCGGCGGGGACGTTCGCCCATGCGGACACGCAGCGAATCGCGCTCGGCTGGCGGGCGGCCACACGGCGGGCAGCGATGGCGGTACGGGACAGCATTTTTTTAGGTGGGTGAGGTGTCGGTGGGAGGAGGGAAGCGACGGGAAGAAGAGGCCCGGCTCAAACGCGGGGCGCCCGGCCGACTTTCTCCGCACCACCGTCTTGTCGATCACGCTTTTCGACGGCGTCTGCACTTGAGAGCAGCTAGCTTGACTGAAGTAATGCAGGCAGAGCGAAATGACATTCTAGCCAGCTTCCCAGCCTCGAGCGCTGCAGCCACAGCGTGTACGAGCGAAAGCATCGCGAGCCGCGCCGAGCCGCCGCCTTCAAGTTCGCGCATCGCGGTTGCGGCTGGGAGGAGGCGCGCGCACAACAGCAGCTCAAGCGACGAAGAGACCCCGGTTATTTTCACTGCATGATCGCATCCGACGGCATGTCTGGCTCGAACGCCAGGTCCGGGCCGGGCGACGTCTCCCACGTCGTGCGCCTGAGCACCTCGCGCGACTCGAGCTCGCGAGCACGGATGAGGGCGCGCGTCTTGGCCGCCCGCTCGTCCTCTTTGACTTTCCACCCCGAACTCGTCGACATGCCGCGGTCGAGCGCCCGACCCTGGCCCGTCTTCTTCAACAGGTTCTGCGCGGCGGGGCTGAGGTCGACGCCGCCTCGCGGGCTCCGCGGCGTCGCTTCGTCCCTGCGACCCCGAGTCGAGTCGAGCACGGCTCGGCGGAGGCCTTTGGAGGACGACGAGGCGTGACCGCGGTCGCGGTCCGCAAGACTGCGCTTGGCCTTGTTGGCCATCTTGTGCGCGAGCGTCTCGCGGCGCGAGGTGTCGGAGATGCGGAACGGACCGCCGCCCTCGCCGAGAGCGCTGCGAGCGCTCGAAGCGGCCGAGCGGAGTGCGACGGGTGTCGCGGCGATTGAGCCCCAAGTCATGAGCTCCTGGAGGTCCTTGGGGTCGATCGTTGACGCGCGAGGGGTCGGCAGCGCGTCGACGAAGGAGAACCCGCCGACCTTGGGGGTTGATGAAGGGCGAGGGTGGTCTGTGTTGTTGAGTAGTGCTTAGTGTGCCGGAAACAGAGTTTAAAAAGCGAGACAAACATGGAGTACCGGTGATGGCGGCGTTGATGCGGCTGCGACTCGGACTCGGCGCGCCCGGGACGGCCTTCTCGATGAGGTCGAGTCGGGTGGCGTGGTAGCGGATCCCTTTCGGTTCGCCGGGAGGCAGACCATCCTGTTCTGGTGCGATGATGAGTGACTGTGGGACGGGTCCGTCCGCGTCGGGCGGGAACATGAGCGAGTTGCGGTTCTACACGAGCTGGCGTCAGCTGAAAATATCAGGAGCAGACGAAAAAGCGAAAAAGACGGACGGTGAACCTGTAGCCCTCCATCGGCACCTGGGTCTCGTCGTCGGGCACCTCCTTGGCCGCTTCCTCCTCCTCGACGGTCGGCTTGTCCCAGTCGATGAACTGGACCGCAGACTCGCCAGTCGCCTCGCCCCCAGTCGCGAGCGCCGGCGCCCCACTGCCGTCCGTGATCATCAAGCGGCCCTCGCCGTCGCGCTTGCCCTCGACCATGAGCCGGCCA
>ERZ1463038.704-NODE-704-length-11963-cov-18.237068_pt1 | contig 11963 bp, 13 predicted proteins | sample MGYA00564479_ERZ1463038 | MGnify/ENA primary metagenome ERZ1463038 (study PRJEB39244, sample SAMEA3635134) | Helicobacter pylori | study: EMG produced TPA metagenomics assembly of PRJEB11511 data set (Assembly of a 5300-year-old Helicobacter pylori... | reverse complement strand
GAGGTGCTGACGGTTGTGTCGCGCGGGCGCACGGGGAGTATCGAGATCTGGCCGATTGAGTTGGACCTCCGCTTCTTGGCGGCGGGACCAGCGACGTCGGTCATGGTCGTCGCACCGGGCGAGCGCTTCGTCACGCGGTCGAGGATCTCGTCCATGCGCGGTCGCGGGACGGGCTCCGGCGAGATGGACGTCCCGCGCGACGACGCCGGCGGCGACCGAGTCGAGTCGCTCCCCCGCTCAAACGAGGTCGACGTCGAGGCGATGGGCTTGGTGTACGGGAGCGAGGCGGTCCTGCGTTCGAAACGAGCGAGCGAGTGAGGCGTTAATTGTTTGCCCCGAACGGCCGCGACCGGCGCCGCGCCGGCCTCCTTTAGCTCGAAGAAAGGGACGGAACGCACCTGGCTCGTGGGTAGGTGGCCAACTCGGCAGCCGGGATTGGTTCCAAGAGGTTTGCGAGCACTCCCTGGAGGACGCCGGCCGACGAGGACTCGAGCGCCTCGAACGCGAGGCTGCGAGCGTGGGAGATCAACAAACAGCCCCCGTCAGCGCCCTGCCCCGAGTGCTCGCACACGCCCAACGACGGCGTCCAGGACGTGTTTGACCACAAGGGATGGGTGCTAGTCGAGTAGAGAGCTCACCTGCGTCGCACGGCAGCGACCTTGAGCGCGTGGAGCCACGAGATGACCTCTGCCGTTTCGGACTCGCTCTCGACCACTTCGAGCCGCTTGAAGCCGGTGAGGATCAGGGAGAGGCCAGCCCAGCCCGAGTTGATCTTGTGCTGCATAGACGAGCAAGAGTGCGTCAGCTGAGGGGCTCGGGAGCGTGTTGTTGTCGAGAACGAGCGCACCGGATCGAGTGAGGCCGGTCCTGAGCCAAAGTAGGTGTGCAGGGCGTGGCGCAGCGGCTGCCACGGGAAGGTGACGTGCGACGAGTGCGTCAGGAGCGGGCCAAAGAACATGAGGCATGGTCCCCCTGGCGACGCTTCTGGTGGTGTGCGCGCGGCGGTCAGCGGTCGCGCGGATGGGGGGGTCGCCTCGGGCTGAGCGGGACGCACCTGGCACTCGCGTGCCGTCGAACTCTGCAAGGCGAGACAGATCTGCCAGAGTGTGCGCCATGGTTTGCTTTTGAGGGGTGAATCGCGGATGGACGGTGGAGAGTAAGGGAGAAGGCAGGGCCGCCTTGTTTGCCTGGCCGGGGGTGCGTCCTTCGAAGACCCCCCGTGGCCACTTATCAAACAACATCGCTGTAGACGCACGCCCAGCCTCATCTACAACGCCGCAAGTCTGCCTGCAGTCACCATTATTTACTCCAGACGTCTGCAGCCAGCAACCAGTGCGAACGACTGGCGTCCGCCGTCGCGCGCGCTCGCGAACGTTCTAGGTGTATGCGACAACAAAGTTGCTCCCACGCCCGCGTTCGCCTGCTCAGATCCATCCTGTGTGTACGAAGAGGCCTCTGGCGGGACCGGAAAAATTCCTGGTGTCGTGGCCAGCGAGAGCTCGTGCGATCGCGACCCCGCGTGGAGTTGGCCGCGAACAACAAAAGCAGGCGGCTCCCAACAGGCTGCACCGTGAATGTTCGTAGTGAACGGAGACTGATCTTCGAACCAGGTCATGAATCACCGCAATCAGGGCAGTATCGACGGAGTGGAAGGCCGGCCGATCCCTCTGCGTGGCCACAACGGCGATGGCGGCGTTCGGCGTTGCAAGGCCAGGAGTGTCGCAGAAGCTACGAGCCAGCGAGCAGTAAGCTATTTTGATCACTCGAGATCTCCTAATGGGCTTTGCAGAGGAAGAAGAGCACGTCGGTCTCTACCTTCGCGATCGAAGCCAGCTTCGCGGACGCGGCGGAATTATTTGGCGAGCCTCGGGGTGACCTACGTACTCTCCGCTATCTCAATACACCTATCAGTCAATCCTTAGGACAGCGGAGCGAGCAGAGGGCCGCAGAGGTGTTAACGAGGGCGATCCCTCGACTCCGCCCTCCGCAATGAACGCGTTGCGACGCGCATGTGTCGCACGCGGGAGTGTCAAACTCATTGAGTGACGACTCCAGTTCGTTTCTGCATCAAGCTCGAGCTCCCGACATGCCAGCAGGTAGCTCAACCGGGTGTGTGTCGACCATCCGAAAGCCCCAAGCTCTGAATTTCGGCCGACCACGCCAAGCATCCTCTCGAAGCCGGTGGCTCCTATCCTAAATGAGAGCTTACCTCCTCAATTCAAGCCCGGGTCGATCCTGCAGCAGGCTCGAGACTCGAGAGTCGAGAAGTGAGCGTCCCTTTCGCCCCCGCCTCCGCCGGCCTCGCACCCTGCCATCAACGATCCCGCCGCCTCTTGGATTGACTCTTGTCAATTGAGTACACGCGGAAGATCGCCGCATTGCGATGAGCAACAAAGCCCGACTGTCAGTCAGTCGATGGCGGCGACTTGCCTTGCCTCGCGATGTGGCTTCAACGCACCACGACGCCGAGCGTGCAAAGAAATGTGTCGGATGAGTCCACAGAGCCAACCAAGGACTTAGGTATCTCAGGTCTTCCTAGTGTAGACGATTTTGCTTAGAGCCGTAGTACTATGTAGTAGCCATTGACGCCGCCCTCCGCGGCGCGACGCACTGGCAGAGCATCGCGACCTTCTCGCCCAATTGCTGACACGTCAGATGTCCATCAGCCCCGTTAAGAAGCTGTCCACGCTTTTGGGTCGTGCGTTGACCACGTTGCTGAGTGCAGCACGCGGGGCGACGCCAAGCAGCCTCCGCCCGATCGCGATCAGTGAGTGCCCGGCGTGGTCCCAGCGAGCATGTACCATCTCCCCTAGTGCCCTAGCTACAGTAAACTTGCCCATTCGAGTCGATCTACGTATGTGTCGCCAGAAGTCGAGTCGAGAGAGGTGCCCGGATGGAAGCGAATCAGAGAATTTGCGTGGTGAACCAGAGCCCGGCGCGTCCTCGGCGAAATTCAGGCAGGCGGGCGAGCTCGACCCTGGCGACGGCGAGCGCACGGTTGGCCCTTGTGACTCGTTAACTCCAAACATCATCAACGTAAGCCCGTTCGTGTCCAGTGCACCAGTCAGCAGTGCCCGTAGGCGCCCCCTCCCCGTCGACCCGCCCTCTCCAGACCGACCACGACCCGACCCGGCGCGCGCGGAGACGATGACTTCGTTTCGCTACCCAGCTCACAGTGATGGGACAGGCGAGTGGGGCAACCCACTCGGCTGAACCCCAGCTGCACTCAACACTATTTCGAGTAATGGCCCGCCTCGAGCGGGTCCTGATCTGCTGCCGCCGGGGCGACAATTTTGAAGGGCGAGGCCCGCGAGGGACGACCGACGGGATGCGGACGGGCGCACCGCGACGGGGGAGACGACCTACGAAGCACGGGGGAAGGAATGCTCGTCGCGTCGACGAGCGGGGACCAGCAAGGCTTGGCCTGGGCGCGAGGCGGAGGCGCGATGGACTAGGGCTGGACGCTGACGCTCTGCCCATCGCTTGCGCTTCACAGAATGAAGGTCGAGATCTGCCACTTCTCCGGGTTCAAGGTACGTCGCGTTCCGAGGGGAATTGCTGTCCGTTTGCGCTGACGTCGGCCGTCGCGTCCAGATCTACCCCGGTAAGGGAAAGCTCTACGTCAAGTCCGACTCGAAGGTCTACCGGTCCGCCCTACCCCTCTCGCCGTACTCGCCTCCCCCGCACGTCTGACGCTGGCCCCACGCAGCTTCATCGGATCCAAGCAGGAGTCCCTCTTCCTCCAGCGCAAGAACCCGCGCAAGATCGCGTGGACCGTTGTCTACCGTCGCGTCAACAAGAAGGGTGTCACCGAGGAGGTTGCCAAGAAGCGCTCGCGCAAGACGGTCAAGCACCAGCGTGGTATCGTCGGTGCCGACCTCTCGAGCATCTTGGCCCGGAAGAACCAGAAGCCCGAGGTCCGCGAGGCCCAGAGGTGCGTGCGGTGTTTGGGGCGGGGCAGCGGGAGTGGCACGGACGGGGGCTGACGTTGAACTGCTGCGTGTTCGCAGGGCTGCCGCTCTCGCCGCCGGCAAGGAGAAGAAGAAGGCCGCCGAGACCAAGAAGACCGTCAAGGTGCGCACGCCCTGCTCGTTCCTGCTTGCGGGTCCCGTCTCACTCGCTCCCGTCTCTGCAGGCCCCTACCGGCCCCAAGGTCTCCGCACCGAAGGTCCAGCGCGCCAAGGGTGGAGCCAGGACTGGATCCCGTTTCTGATCTGAGAACGGTGTCTGTCCTGTCTGTGCTGTAACGGGTCTAGCGATGCAAATCCCATGCGGCGCCTGTCCCACAATAACCCATGTCGACACGGCTCCGGCGAGGAGCGCGGCGCAGGAAGGGACCCGCTGGATGCGAGGTGGTGGATGCGACTCGTACGCAGGTAGCTCGATCCACCTCCTGCGGAAGTGCTGACCGCGCTCGCAACTAAGCGAGGTGTTCAATATCGATTCCTTCGGAAGGCGATGTTGCAAACTTGGGCTTGCTGCGCCATGCACCCTCCTACGACCTCGAGACCTCCAGCCAAGCTCGAGCTTCAACGGTCGCACCTGTCACGTGAAACCGTTATTTAGGACCATCGAAGACTGGAGTGGGTGCTCGGAGCCTCCGAGTCGGACCGTCGCGCAGGCGAACAGCCGCACTGCTGACTCCGCGACCACCAGCAGCGATGCTCTCCCTCTACCTCCTAAATCCTACTCTAATCCTCAGCGTGGTGGTGCTCGGCATTGGCGGCGGCATTTTCTGCCTCATAGGCGGCGAGGACCAGCACCACAACACCTATCTCTACGGAGGTTCGACGCTTTTACATAGGCCTTGGCGGGGGCCTCCTCGTCATAAATCTTGTTATGTGGACGATATACGGTGTGCAGACGAAGCGAGAGCGGAAAGTGTTGGCGAGGGGCAACAAGATAGTAGACGCGGAGGTGTGATGAAGGAGCGCGACGCGGGATCTTCGCAGCGTGAACACAAGCAATGCTCTCCCTGTACCTACCCATCTCACTCCTGCTACTGATTTTTCAGACGATCGATATCGGCACCGGCGTGGGTGTTTTTCTTCTCGCGATTCAGGACAAGCACTATGATGGAGTACATCCATAGGGCGTGGGAGTGCTCTTCTTCGTCAGCTAGATAATGAATGTGTATCGAATACAGAGGAGAAAGAATAGAATGGCGAGAGGTAGGAAGGTTGCGGTCGCGGGAGCGTGAGGGAGGTCCAAGTCGCATCGCGGAGGGAGACTCGACGTCGGTACGCACATCGCGGGACGAGGGCGCTGCAACGGAGTGCCTACCTGTGAATTCGTGTTTTGTCTCTCTTCATCGCTCCCTTGGAGAACAGGTGGGGCCGGAAGATTCAGAGGCCACTAACTGCAAGCTCGGTCGTCGTGAAAGTGTGAGCGTGCCCCCGTGGCGTCGAGCTCCACGGACCCCATCTGTGGACCCCACCGATACTGTAGCCTACGGAACACTCGCCGCTTCTCCTCCCACAAGCAGGTTCATGACATAATACGAACTTGGGGAGTGCGCTTGGCGTTTCCCCACGTCACCCGGGCAGTGCACTGGCGGCTGTCGGCTCCCCCGGTTGCGCCTTCGTTTCCTTCTTTCCACCCCCCGACACTCGAGCTCGCTGCCAGAGCCTTACATTACACTTCACATCTTTCAGCTTTCACAGAAGCCGCCTCAAGGGTACGTCCGCTGGCAGCGACAGCCGGTCCGACGAACGCCACCATCATACTCATTGGCCCTTCCTCGCTAGTCCCCCCATGCTCTCCCTCTACCTCCTCATCCCCACTTTAATCCTCAGCCTTGCCATGCTCGGCACTGGTGCCGGCCTCTTTTGCCTCATCGGACTCGAGGACTACCGCTATTACACGTTCCTCTACGGAGGGTCGTCGCTTTTGGGCCTTGGCGGGGGCCTCCTCGTCATCAACCTCGTACTATGGACGATATACGGCGTTCAGAAGAAGCGGGAGCGAAAAACGCTGGAGAGGGGAACCAAGATGGAGGAAGCTGGGGTGTGATGAAAGAGCGGGAAGCAGGGCGGTCGCACCTCAAACAGACGTCGGTGGCGGGTCAGCTCGGGGAATATCGAGTACTAAATTAGCATAATAACTGTTTGCCATTCGAGGGAGAGACAGGCTCCCAAACAGCTTTCGTTGGCCGTACGCCTGGTGGCGCTGTGGTGTCGGCCGTGCGGCTGTCGCCGCCGCGAACTTTGAGCGCAGTGAAACTTACCGGCAAATCGTCAAATGCATTCGAGCAGATGACCACTGGGGGGGACGAGAAGGGAGTGCCGCGCCCGATTTCCCAAGCTCGGCTCAACGAGCCAGCCTCCGAAATCGCGGCAAGGCTCTCTCAGCTGAGAGATGGAGGCAAAGGAAGTCACATCTCACCTCGACTCGTGACACAAGACGTAGCAAAAATGTGAAATGGGAAGTGCGCTTGGCATCCCCGCCTCCCCTGGGCAGCACGCTGCATTCGTCGCACCTCCCGGCGGCGTCTTCCATCGATTCTCCACATCCTGGTTCAATATCAGCAAGTACTGAAGCTCAATCTGAGCACTCAAAGCTAGTACTGGCGTACGTTCAACGGTCACAGAGGTGTGTGTTTAAACGCCACGACGTCCAGCGCAGTGGACGCCGCCACTGACTCGTCCTGCCCAGCCCCACCATGCTCTCCCTCTATTTACTCATACCGGCTCTTCGGATTAGTCTGGTGATGCTCGGAATCGGAATCGGTCTTCTGTACCTCGCGGACTTCCGGGAGGACCACAACTACTACGTCTATCGCGACGGCGGGTCGGCGCTCGTTGCTATCGGCTCCGCCCTCTTCCTCGCAAACATGGGCATGTGGACCGTATACGGACTGCAGAAGCGGCGGCAACGGAAAACGATCGCGCGCGGAAGGCAGATCGGGCAGGTCGCGGCGTGCGCGTGAAGGTGGACCTTGAGCTTTGAAGGGCAAGCGACGACGCCGACAGCGGTGTGCATAAATAGTACCGGGAGTAATCGACCTTGAAAAGGATGTGTCACGAACGCGCACTTGCAAAGTGCCCCCCCCCCCGGGTTTCCTCGAGCTCAAAGCGTGCGCCTCCTCAGACTTCGAGCTTGAAGCTCGTCCCCCAGCTTCACCCCCACCGCAAACAATGCCCACAACGCCTCCTCCTCGGCCATCCGTGCCAAATTTCGAGCTCATCGCGAGCAATGCGAAATTGTGGGTTGGATTGTCGAAGAGAGAGCAAGTAGGAATGAGCGTGTGAGTGGGCGGACTGTGAAGTAGTGGGTGACGGCCGGATTCGTTCCCGGTGCATGCTCCGTCCGAAAAGCACCAGCGTCAAAGAGCGAGAGGAGGCGAACGATCCGATCACTCGCGAACCCAGCGCGTCCACGGCATCTCGGGCGAGGGCTGTTTGGTCTCAAAGAGTTCTACCCAGCAGGGAAGAGGAATCAGCTGTGTTCTCCAGAAGCAAGGGGCAGGCCAGACGGACCTGGATACATGGCGGCGGTGATCCGTCGCATGTACAAGTCCGCGGACAGGAGCGCGTCCTCAATCTCTCGCGTGCGGAACCCGTCGGCGGCGACGGTGGCGAACGACTGGTAGTAGGCAGTTGCACGAGCGTTGTTGAGCTCGGATGGTGGGTTCGACGTCTCGAGGGGCAGCTCGCTCCACAGCGTCTGCGAGAGTGGCAGATCCGCGGCCACGTCCGGGTCCGGAGGTCTCGCGATGCCAGGTTTGCTCCAGAACTGCAGCGTCTTTTGGAACGAAGGCTGTACGGGTTCTGACAGTTCGAGATCAGCTTCCGGGGTCGTCCAACAGAGCCTCGGGCACGGACGAAGAAGCGAGCTGCCCTCCGTGGCGACCAAATAGGCGTACTCGTTCGCTGCAGCTGTTGCGGCAACGAGCGCTGCGGTTGGTCCTTCTGTTGCTTCGTCGAAAAGCAAGGAGAGCGAGTAGAGGAGCGCGTCGACGCGTTCGCGTCTGGACGGCGGATCCTCGGTCCGCGGTGCGAGCGCGGACCAGCGACTTTGGGTACTCGGCCGGTCCGAGAGGCCTGGGTTACGAGGCCGAGCGATCCCGGGCATGGGGTCGAATAGAGAAGCCGGAGGAGCCACGCGAGAGGAACGGATACGTCGGTCCGACGCCGAACCACTCCCGTGAGACGAAAGTAGCACATCGGGGTGCTACTTTTGAGCCGAGGCTGGCGCCAACAGCGGGTCGAGTGCCCCACCGCTTAACTCTCATCCATCCGCAACTATGGCATCCTCAGGAATCGACATGGAGCGCCTCGCCAAGCTGCAGGCGGCGACCCGAATCGGTGCGTGTCACTCCCGTCCCGCCTCGTGCCGTTTTGTGCGGGCAGCAGCTGACCCGTGCTCGTTTCGCAGGCGGCAAGGGCACCCCGCGACGCAAGGTCGTAGTCAAGCCCCGAGCGGGAGCGCAGGGCGACGACAAGAAGCTCCAGGGCGTGAGTCCTCGTCCGAACGGCTCGCCCGGCTCGCGGTCCCCGCCTCGTGCTGACGGCCCGCCCTCGTGTGCTTCCGCTTCGTAGGCCTTGAAGAAGCTCAACGTCCAGCCGATGGCCGGCGTCGAGGAGGTCAACATGTTCCAGGACGACGGGAACGTCGTGCACTTCACCGCACCAAAAGGTGAGCCCGCGTCGTCGACGAGCGCGAAAAGCACGACAGCGCTCAGCCCAGGATGGACGTTGGCTCGCTGGGCGACCTGCTGCTGTGCTTGAGCGTGTATATATAGAGGACCCGAAGCTGACCCTTCTGCCTTGGTTGTTGCAGTCCACGCCGCTCTTGCCGCCAACACCTTCGCCATCTACGGCAAGGGAGAGACCAAGGAGATCACCGAGCTCGTTCCCGGAATCCTGAACCAGCTTGGCCCCGAGGCGATCGCCAACCTGCGCAAGGTACGTTCGCACGCTTGCGTCCATGGCTGGGGAAGCGGAGGGAGTCGTGTACGCGCGGGCGAGGCGCGGCGCAGCGCAACGAGAGGGCGCAAGGACCGGCAGCATCGGAGTCGAACGCGTCAGGACTCAGCTGACCCCGTTACCCAACTTTGCAGATGGCAGAGCAGTTCCAGTCCCAGCAGCAGGGCGGAGCACCGGGAGGTGAGCCGGAGGCGGACGACGACGACGACGACGAGCCCCCAGAGCTCGTTGAGGCCACCATCGAGCCCGTGAGTCACCTTAAGCGTTACCCGTCTGACACGATCTCCGCTAACAACTCCTGCAGTCCAAGGACGGCGGACTCGAGGACATTGTGCGTTCCAGACCCTCGCGTGTGCTTGGTTGTGCCCCGGGCTGACTTGCGCTCTACCCTCCAGAACTGATCTTCTTCGCAAATGAAACTCGCAACCCCATCGACACTCCCCAAAAGGCCGACCTTTACTCTCTCACCTGTCCTGCAACCCCGCCACCTTCTTCTCCTCTCGTGCCCTCGTCGTGATGGGCGGTGTAGACTTTTCGGAGAAGTTTGACAAAGGAAAGCTAAAACGCCGCGTCGCACAACCTCGAGGCAGCCGGCCAGCCGCATTGACTGCAAGGCTACCAGGCTTGACTCCTAAGAGCCGTACCAGCACGTTCAAAACCGGTGAGGGGACTCTGAGTTCGCCAGTGGCATCTTCATTGGCCAGTTGAGGGTCATCAGCTGGGGCTGAGGGTGCATGGCAACCGGACTACCTAGTCTGCCTCGGCCATGCGACCTCGGGCGTTGCTCCTCGGACGTGCGCATCCCCAACTTTCCGCGTGTTCCCTTCCCCCGCCACCGACAGATGCCGCACTCGATCTTCCAGCCCAAACGACCCGACCTCCGCGAGCTCCCGGACCGTCCACCACCGGTGTACTACTCGTTCGTTTTTCCGCCGCCGGACAGCGATGCCGTCCCACCTGGGCCCTCCCTCCGGTTCCCACACCAGGCCGAGAAGTTCACGGGCAAGTACGACCCTGCGAAACACACGGAGACGGTCAAGCTGCTTGTGCGTCGTCCAGCTCGTCGCTGTTGGCGGCGCGATGCACGCCCCCCGGACTCCGAAGCCTGCAGCTAACGCCACCGCTGCGGCCAGCCCACAGAGTGGAACAAAGACACCAAGAGCTGGGGACACGACGAGGTGCCCGTCGTGCCGCTCTTGTTCATGCTCACGTTCACCGGCCCGATCTGCCTGACCGACGAGCCCATCTTCTGCGCGAAGCACAAGCTCTTTATCCTGTCCGTGCCTTGCCGCGTCCGGGGAAGCACACGAACAAGCTGAAAGTTGATCACAGGAAAAACGCTGCCGACATACTTGTGACTGCGGAGCCGGAGGGACCCGCGTTGAAGTACATAATGCACGGAGGGCCGCTGCTCAGGCGGCAGCAGGAGCTCGTCGAGTGGGTTCGCAGGGGCGGGGCTCCGCTGGGACGCTAGGGCTGCAGGTATATATCTAGAGGAAAGTGCCGGCTGTGTTGGGCTGTGTTCAAATAGGCTTGGACTCCCGCCTGCTCTCGCGCGGCCAGGTCCAGCTGACAGTCAACGAAGCCGCGACGCCAAAGAGCCTTTCGAAACGACCGGGAGTAACTCTCAAAAGTGTTTGTGGCAGCATGTGTCCGTGGGATTACTTATGAGCGAAGGGGGAATGTGGGGGAGGAGGCGGTATCGGGTGGGGGGGAAGTTGCACAACGGATTTTGTGGCGGACGACGCAGCAAGGGAAGCTCTATTTAAATCTGCTCGCACACGCTGCACGAGCCCAGGTTGATCTCGTGGCGGAAGATGATCGGCAGCACCTGTGAGCGAAAGTGGTCAGTAAACGGCGGGGTCGGCGGGGCAGAAGGGGACGCACGATGAGGGCCGCGAAAAAGGCGAACACGGCGAAGAAGAGGATGCTGTAGCTGGCGACGATCTTTCTCCGGAGGGCGCGCTGCTTGAACGAGAAGATGGGCGAGCGGATCTGCTTCGACGGGCGGAGCCAGACTGCAGGTGGGTGCGGTCAGCACGACGGTCGGAACGAGCGCGCGGGGTGAAACTTACAGAGCATGGTCGAGTGCATAATGTCCACACCGGGGACGAGGCACGGGATGGCGAGGAAGAAGAGGAGGAAGTGGCCGCAAAGGAAGTCGGCGCTGAAGAGCGTCATCTCGACAATCTTGACGATGAACTCGCGCGCGGGCTGCGAGAACGCGGCCGATCCGAGTCCACGGCCGTACCCTGTGTGGTGTGCGTCAGTACTGTACACCCTCTCGTAAGAGCAGGGGAGCTGCTCACATCGTCCAGTCCACCAGGCGCGGTTCGTCTCGTCGTGCTTGAACTCGCGCGAGAGGCAGACGGCGATGAGCGTCTTGAGGATGAATCGTTGAATGCTGTGGTTGGTGCAAGGGGGTTAGTCCTGAGCCCACTTCGGTCCTAACAGATAAACGTACGCCATGCTCGCGATCATGCCGAGGACGGCGTGGCTGACGTCCCAGCGCTCGATGAGCCAGAGGAACTCGAAGAAGACGACCATGCCGACGACGCTACCGAGGTGGGCGATGCCGGCCATGACGGAGCCAAAGTTGCCACAGCAACCGGCGAGCATCGGGCCCGCAAAGAGCGAGATGATGAACAACACGATGAGCACGACCGCGTTGAAGACGATCGGGCCGAGCGCGATGACGGCGATGCGCAGGAGCGCGTTGATGTCGGCGAAGGACTGTCGTGACTGGAGTCAATTGAGAGCTCTTGTAAGGCCCGTACAAAAAGCTCACCTTGACGAAGAGGTAGGCGACCGTGAGGATGATGGCGAGGCAGAGCGGCGACAGGATCTCTGAGAAGATGATGACGCGTAGACTCGCGGGCGGGTTGTCCGACGAAAGCTTCTCGGACGGGTGACCCATCTTCTTCTTCTTGAAGCCGGTGATGCGCGTGCGCGAGAGGCGGCAGTAGCCGATCCACGAATTGGCGTGCGCGCGCGAGTTGCCGCGCGACATCCAGCGGAGGTACTCGCGGTAGTCGA
>ERZ1463038.703-NODE-703-length-11968-cov-15.819189_pt1 | contig 11968 bp, 11 predicted proteins | sample MGYA00564479_ERZ1463038 | MGnify/ENA primary metagenome ERZ1463038 (study PRJEB39244, sample SAMEA3635134) | Helicobacter pylori | study: EMG produced TPA metagenomics assembly of PRJEB11511 data set (Assembly of a 5300-year-old Helicobacter pylori... | reverse complement strand
CCTAGGACACTCTTTCCCTACACGACGCTCTTCCGATCTCAGCCTCCCGCTCGAAGCATCGGTAGCTCCTCACGGCGACCCTGAAGCAGTGCTCCGTAAGGTCCGAACGTCTTGTCGACCTTGTAGAGCCAGCACTCGGTGCCGCTCCTGCCGTTCACCAGCTCCCCGACTAAGGACCAGCAAGCTGACCAGGTCCGCTCACTCGCACAGGACACTCCAGTCGCCTCAGGATCCGGATCCAACTCGCGTCCGCGCCGCAACGCCTCGCGCGGCACGCCGTCGTCCTCGGCGCTCGCGGTCGACGACTCGCCCAAAGCCGCGCCGCCGACGCCCGCGGACCCTTCGGACCCCAAGGCGCTCCTCTTGCCTCACCGCGACATGTTCCTCGCCGGCCGCAAGTGCCCCTGCGGAGGTGCCGTCGTCGACGGCGCTTACTCGAGGGTGCGTTTCCTGTCGCTCGGCTGAATGCGCGGGTGAGGCTGACGTTGTGGTTTGCGTAGCCCTCGCTCGGAGACGAGGATGCCGAGAAGGCGTTCTTTTCGCTCGGAAACGCCAAGTGTGGGAGGTGCCGCAAGAGCATCTGCCGCGGGTGCTGGGAGCAGGACGCGGGCGCCGAGGACGTCGGCAAGCACTGCGCGGAGCAGCGCGCGGTCATTCTCTACGAGGTGCGTTCCCATCACTCCCCGTTATTGCTTCGCTTAATCACCAACCGACTTCGCAGGTCCTCGCCGCGCTCGACACGACGTACCTCGTCGATCGCCTCAAGAAGCCGATCGTGCAGGTCAAGGCCGCGGGCAAGGGTCGCAAGAAGGCCGTCAAGCCGATCAAGGGCGTCGGAGCGGGCGTCGGGTACGGCACGGACAACCATGGCGCTCACATGGGCATGGGCGGGATGCCCTGGGGCGGCGGCGGCGGGTACGACGAGTTCGACAGCGAGGACGAGGCGGACTACTATGAAGACTTTATGGTACGCTTCTCTCGATGCTCTCACGAGTCGGCAAGCGCTCACCCAGCTCGACCGCAGGACGAGTACGGGTACCCGCCGCCGCCGAACCCGAACAAGGCCAAAGCGAAGGCGCCCGTCGCGCCTGTCGCCGTCGTCGCGCCGTCGCACGCCAAGGACCTCGCCGAGGACAAGCTCTTCCAGGCCGCACTGTCGCTCATCACGCAGCTGCTCCCCCACCCGGACGCGGCTGACGCGGGCGTGTACGACTACCTCCCGCACGCGAGCCTCGCGCCGCTACTCGCGCTCTCGACCGTGCAGGACCTCCTTGCGACGCTGCTCCGGAACGACTCGGTCGGCGAATGGACCCGTCGCAGCGAGCTCTACTTCTCTGTCCTTGCGCTGCTGACCGCGCTGAGCGAGTCCGAGTCGATCCTCGGCGTGCTGTTCGGCGAGCGCTGGGAGAAGCGGTGGAGCGGTGGACTCGCGCTGTGGATGGAAGGCCGCGGCGAGCTCGAGTGGGAGCACAAGGACGCGCCCGTCGTCGTCACCAAGGCGAAAGGCAAGAAGCGCAAGAGCGACGTCGACGACGCGCCCCCACCGCTCGGCGAGGCCGTCATGGCACCGAGCCTGTTCTCACTTCTGCGCCGACTCGTAACCCAGGCCGACGCGTTCCGCAAAGCCGCCACGACGGGCGACTTCAATGCCGACGACGTCGCGCTGCTCGGCCTTTGCGGCGACATGAGCGCGGCGGGCGACCGCTGCGTGCGCACGCTCAAGATCTGGGACCAGCAGCGCGAGCGCGACGGCGACTTTCTGCCTGCGCCCAAGCCCAACGCGCCGGCGGCGAACGGCAAGGGCAAAGGCCGCGCGTTGGACGACTCGCAGACCTACACGGACGTGCAGTACGCCTCCGCGTGCCGCACGCTCGCGTACGACTCGCTCTCCCTTGCTGCGCCCACGACGTCCGACACGGCAGGCCTCACGTTCCCGACCCACTACTACAACAAGGACATCGTCGCGAGTGCTGCGAGTCAGCGCCCGCACGGAGGCTTCGTCCACCTCGCCAAGGAGCTCGCCGTCCTGAGTACGAACCTTCCGCCGGGCATCTTCCTGCGCGTCGACGAAGCAAGGATCGATGTCATCAAGTGCATCATCGCGGGGCCTGAGGACACGCCGTACGCCGGAGGCCTGTTCGAGGTGCGTTCCGGTTGTCGGACGGTCGAGCGGCGGGACGCTGACGTCTCCCATTCCCCGACGCACAGTTCGACATCTTCGTCCCGCTCCAGTACCCGCAAGTCCCGCCGAAAGTCTGGCTCAAGACGACCGGAGGTGAGCTTTGGGGCGTTCTCGTCGCACAGCGAAGGATCACTCATCTCTGCAACTTCGCCAGGTGGCGCCGTTCGCTTCAACCCGAACCTCTACGCTGGTCCGTTCGCTCGACGATCCTGAAGGGATGGATGCTCACGCCATGCTGTATCGTCACAGAGGGCAAAGTCTGCCTGAGCATCCTCGGCACCTGGCCCGGCCGCCCGGACGAGATGTGGCAGCCGGGCACGTCGACGATCCTCCAGGTTCTGATCAGCATTCAGGCGCGTCCTTGCCTCTTTTCCAGCTTTATCGCACCGTGGCTGACCATTTTCGAGAACGCAGGCGATGATCCTCGGCACCGTGAGTCCCCGGCGAGCTCCTCCCCTCGCGCCGCCGCTGACCCGGCTCTGCAGACGATGCCGTACTTTAACGAGCCAGGCTACGGCGCCGCGAAGGACTCGAAGCCGAGCAAGGACTACAACAGCAACGTCTCGCTCGCGACCGTCAAGCACGCGATCCTCTACTGGTGCCAGGACCAATTCAAGGACGGCATCTGGGGCGTACGTTCCTGTCTTCTCTGGATCTCTGTATTTCGAAAGGAGAGCACACCTTTGACGCCCCACACAGGACGTCATCGCCACGCACCTGACCTTCAACGCGCCGTCGATCACCGCCCAGCTCAAGTCGTGGGCGTCCAAGGACAAGCGCATGCGCAGCTGGACGCCGTCGCTCAACCAGCTCGCGGGAAGCCACATGCTCCAGGCGTACGGCCACGACCAGCAGTTCTACGCGCTCGCGTACCAGCAAGCACTCATCGCCGGCCAGTCGCACCAGGCCGCCGCCGCCGCTGCCCGCGCTGCGAAACCTCCCGCGGTGACTACCGTTGGGGTCGATCTCCTGGCGGAGGTCGAGCAGGCGATGGACAAGGTCGCCGGGTGGAGGACGCATGCGTTCTACAGGACCGCGATGGCGTGAGTCGGTTGTCGCAGTCAGTCGTTTGCTTGTTTTCTTTGCGTGCGAGTACATCCATCCCTCCTCCTTGTTGAACCCGAAAACACTCTTCAATTCTCATTCTGGGCGTCAAGTCTGGCCCGTGGCGCGGGCCATGCCCTCCTCGAGCGTCGAGATCAGCTCGCGCAGCTCGCCGTTGACGACGCCGCCGCTGTCGCCCCCAAAGCTCTTCTCGACCTCCTTCGCCGACGTCCTTAGTTCTTCGAGACAATCCTTGACCGCTTCGAGGTCCTTCCAGAACGCCTCCTCGTCGGCGGGGTGAAGGAGCGCGACGCGCAGCTTGGCCGTCGAGGCGAGCGCGATCGCTTTGGTGGGGTGGGGGAAGAGCAGGAGTGAGGCGAGGCCTGAATTGATTCGGGTGGAGATCGTCATGGAAGATGGGATGAAATTTGGGGGCAGTGAGAGGAGGAGCGGGAAAAGCGCTTGGTTCAGCGACAGAAGCGGGTAAGTCGAGGGCGCAAGGGCGAGGGCGGTGAGCGATGACACGGCCGAGAGGATAAGGGTAGTCGCTCGTTTTGGATCTGCACACAACAAGGTCGTGTTAGGTAGGCTGAAGAGCCGCTGGGGAAGGAAAGACGAACTGGTGTACTGGATCGACTCGACGGCCTTGAGCGACTCGGTAGCGAGCGTCAGGGTCTCACGGAAGGCATCGCTGTCCACCGACTTGCGTCGCCCACATTCGGGACAGTTCAGCGTAAAGTCTCCAGATACAATGTCTAGGGGTTGTGAGCATCAGTCATCTTCAACAGCTCGCTCGGAACGACGACGGACCCTTCGTCGACAACAATGCTTGACATCCCTCACACACGACCGCCTCCCTCGGATCGACGCCTGTGCGGGAAATGCATTCCTCGCACTTACACTCAAAGCCATAGCGCTCCTTAAGTTCGCTCTGCCGCTCCGCCACAGGCAGCGCGAGGTCGATGTACGAGGTCAAGACCTCCTCGCCGGCTGCGATATCGCGCAGGACAATGACCTTCATTGTTTTGCGAGATGCGGAAGAAGGAGACGAAGGAGATGTCCGAGTGGGGAAGACGACGACGGCGTTTGGGAAGCACGAGTGGTTGAGGAGCGCGACGAGCGGGGAGATTGTAACGCCGATGTTGCTCAGATGCGGAGTGGTGAGCGCGAACGAGTTGGAGGCGAACTGAGGCAATAAAGAGAGTGTCAGAGCTTGATTCAAAAACTTCAGCTTGTTAGTAGATGGCCTACGCGAGAGCACAAGTCGAGCATGCTGCTCGCTGACGAACAATCGGCAGCGCTGAGCGACTCGGGCCCTACGTAGGCCGCGAGCGAGACCGAAAGCTGAAAGAACTGCTCTTGCTGCGCTGGATCCAACGTTTCTCGATCTGAGATGGAGGAGGTGCACGAGTAAGGACTGCCCAAGCAGGGATTGTCGCGGCGAAGCGGAAATGCGACGTACGTGACTGAAGCGAGTCAATCTCCTTCGACTGGGGGGTAGTTTCAGCAAAAAGCTCGACATAAATTTTGACGTGACCACTCACTACCGCTCCACCAATCTCCTTTGCTTTCAGCCACACGAGTCTCCCCAGAGCGCGCACAGGCGTGTCCGGCACCGCACCCCCATTCTTCTTCGCGGCCTCAATCAGTGCCTTGCATTCTGTCTTGTGATGTGCTTTCCAGTCCGCCGTTTGACACGCCCAATCACGCATACGAAGGATCAGCCTCTGTGCTCTGTGGCTGCGCAGCTGGGAAAAGAACGGACCGGAGAGCAGTACTTGACGGCCTTGCAAATCGAGCACTGCGAGAGATCCTGGATCGAAGTTCCTGAGCGGAAGCAGTAGCTGCACCGTCGGCTGAGGTTGTAGTTGTCGAGCACCGAGACGAGCGGTGTGGTCGCGATCAGAGCGGAGCCTGCCAGTCGAAGGACGGAGGTGAGTACAAGCTGGTGTCGAGGTGTTAGAATAGAGGGAGCAGGTGTAGCTCACCGGCTTTAAGAGGCTTCGAAGCAAACACGCCCCGCCCACGGCCTGCGACGTGCTCGACTCGGAGACTCGGAGGCAGGTCGCTGTATGCCGCCGCGCTGAGTCCTGTCGAGGCTGAAAGGGTCATTCAGGCCTCTTTAGGAGACGCAAGTGAGCTCACCAGCATCCTCGGCTTGCTTTGGGGCTTCTGGTGCGGCCGCGAGTGGCTCAGCAGCTGCGACCGGGGCGGTGGAAGGCAGCACTCCGGGCAGCGGTGGAGGCCGCCGGTGAGCTCGTCGAGCTTTCAGCACGGACCAGTCTGCCATGAGCGGTGCTTGGGGTTCGGGTGCAGCGTGTGGGGCTTCTCCTCTTTCTAAGGAAAGTCAGGACGATCGACGTGGTGTACCTCTGCCCAATTTGCGGGGGACAACCCCCTTGAAGGTCTCTTCTCTCGCCCGACAGCGAAATTGTATGACTGGAAGGTGATGAATCTCGAGATTGAGGATAGAAGCCCCTACTGGACTCAACCGCGCAGGGCCATCTCCGCTCCGAGCACCTGCGCGACGGTCTCGACGACGGTGCGTGCGAAGGGGATGTAGCTGTCCAGCTCGAGGTCCACAACTACCTCATATGCGTTCGTAGACCATGTTTTAACCTGTTTTGATAGGATCAAAAGCTTGCTAAGAGCGTGGAGCGGACGTCAACGTACCCGCTGTGTCTCGCGCGACGGAGTCAGCGAGGGGAAGTGAGCTCGAACGACGTCCGCGATCTGGCGAGGACGAGGTCGGCATCAGGTGGGAGATCTTATAGAAAGTGATCTTTGCAGAAGGTAGCACACCTTTTCGTACGAATAGTTGCCCTCCGAGACGAGGTACCGCTTCCCATCTACTTCGCGCTCGAGCGCCGCGATGTGCGCTCGCGCGACGTCACTGACGTGCACCCAGCCTGGGAAGTCCATGCTGGGAAGCTCCGAAGAATCCGTTGCAGCTTTCCAGATGAGCGCCTGGCTGAATGAGAGGGACTTGGCGCCGCTCGTGAGTGGGAGGACCGAGGGGCCGCCGATGTACGTCGGGAGGATCGTGCTGAGGGAGTAGTTTGGGGGTTTGATTTGGCGATATTCCTAGTAAATTTTGTCCGACGATGCGGTTCGTCAGCTTCTGGATCGGAGAAGAGCGGCTGGGCTGCAACGCACCCAGGCTGCCTTCTCCGCGAGAACTTTGGACGCGCAGTACGTGACGTACGGCCTCCAGGTCTCCGGGTAGACGGATAGATCCAGATCCGGGTCGGAAATAGCTTCGAACCTCGATGGGTTCCAATCAACCTGCAACGAGCCGTGTTCAGTAGCGGTGCTCCAGACTCCAGGCGTTCGCGACGCGACGACTCACAGACGAGTACGTGTATCCAGGCCGCCACCCGGCGGATGGGTCAAAGACGGAGCCAAACGAGCTCGTGATTACAACCGCCTTGACCGTGGGTGATTGGCTGGCGGCCTTGAGGATACCCAAGGTCCCATTGATCGCTGGGTTCAGAAGCTCGCTCGCGACGTTGGTGACACCGCCGATGACGAGAGGCGAAGCGACGTGGGCGATATGAGTGCATCCTAACCAGCTTGTATGATATCAACGAAGATTACGTAAGACGATACACATCCGAAAGAAGCGCACCTTTGACCGCCTCGTCGAACGCGCCATCGGCGAGCATGTCCGGGACGCAGATGATCTCGAGCCTGCCCTCGCTGACCCGGCCCTTGTAATGAGAAGATAGAAGCTCGACGGTTGTCTGAGACCGAACCGTTCCCCGGACGACGGGCCCGTCCGTGAGCGCGAGGAGCTGGTCGACGATATGAGAGGCGACATGGCCGTTGGCTCCGGTGACGAGGACGATGCTGGTCGAGTTGAACATCTCGGAGTCTAGGATGTGTAGTCGGAGCGGATTGCAGAGGGTAGGATGATAGATGGGAAGAAGCGAGGATGGTGCTCGTTCCCAGATTGCTCGCAATGTGGAGGTGGAAGCGGCCGGGAGCCGCACGCGGGGACTCCGCTCCCGGAGCGATGAGGCACTTGCGACTCCACTCACGAGTCACAGCCGAGTGCTTCGGCGGAGTTAATATTGTTGGCACTGTCATCAAGTCCTGGCCGATAGTGGCCCCTTAAAGCCGCGCCTCCGCTGGCCACTCCTGCGCGAGGAACTCGTGAATGTCCCTGGCGAGCGCCTCGGGCTGCTCCATGGCTGCAAAGTGACCTCCCTGAGGATCAAAAGGTCAGGGGCGATATATTTTTTTGCGAAGAACGCTCCGAACCTTCGCGTGATACCTGTACCAGGTCAAGTTGACCGACGTCGCGGCCCATGCTCGGGGACTCGGAACCAGCTCCTTGGCGAAGCTGGAGAAAGCTGTGGGTTTTTTGATGCGCTATGTGAGGTTCGAGTTAGTCACGCGAGCGGGACCAAGCACAGGAGGTGCGAAGTTTACCCATTTCGGGTCGGTGGCGTTGGCGTTCGTCTTCAGAGGTTGTTCGCCGGGGTTCAGTTGAGCACAGCAGAGGACAGCCGATCCAAGATCGAATAGAAAAACCTGACTCACGTCTCGGTAGATGTAAATAGATGTGGGAAAGGTGTCGGTGAGCCACCATAGCGTCAGATTGGTCAGGACCTCGTCGATCAGCGGGTCCTCGTCCGTCCACTCGAGGAACTTCTCCCCGACCTAGCTGCAGCATTAATTCACCATGCTGTCTGCTTGAGAAAAGTACTTGCCCAGCTCAATAGCGCGACCGGCGACGAGGAAACGAGGAACGAGATGGTGGCGGGTCGAGTCCGGTGCTCGGTCGAGTAGCCCGTTCCATTGGCGACGAACTCCTTACCGCGAGCCACACCAGCCTCATCTTCGGCGCTCAGCGTGAATTTGCCCCCGAGTTGGGCGGGAGGCGACGTCATGGGGATGAAGTTGAGGTGTGCGCACTTCACCGAGTCGAACTTGACGGCGAGAATCCGCGCGATGGCCGCTCCCCAATCACCAGCCTGCGAGAGAAACGGTCAGCTAGGCAGGTGATGACTATGTAATCAGACCGTACTTGAACAGCGTAAGTCTTGTAGCCCAATCCCTCCATGAGCGCCTGCATGTACTCTGCGACGTCCGCCTTGCCGAACTCTTTGTCGGCCGGGGGTGGATCCGAGAAGGCGTACCCAGGGTGAGACGGCGCAACAATGTTGTAATCGCCCGTGGCCTTCAAGATCCGGATGACCTCTAGAAACTCGAGGTAGCTGCCAGGCCAGCCGTGGAGGAGGAGGATCGTCCGCGCGTTGGGCTTCGACGCCCGTTCATGGACAAAGTGCAGCTTGAGGACCGATCCATCAGGAATCGTGACCGGAGCGGCGAATTGCGCGAACTCGTTGATCCTGTGAGAGGGGAGCGTCGTCAACCACGCGGCGCGCTGCGGGCGACGGGCGTCAGTCTCACCTTGCCTCCTGCGCGCGCCTTTGGTCCCACTCTCTCTGTCAGCATCGCTTCTCCGGTACCACTCAGGATGCTCAGCTCACCAGTCGTACCCATTTTCCCACCTCGCCTTTGCCTTGACGAGCCAGTCGCGCTTGACGCCGAACCGCGCCCCACTTGCTTCGGACGCCTCGAACGTCGGCTTGGCGATGGGCGACGCCTTGAGCTGTGCCGTGAGACCTTCGAGGGCACTCTCGGGGAAGGCCACCTTGAACGGCGTCGGGTTGAGCGTCATGTTGGTGAATCGGGAAGGAAGAGACGTCGTCCGAAGCCGAGCTGACTGAGCTCGGATGTGGGGCTCGCTAACGCCGGTTTCCCCCCAAACGCTCGCAGATCAAGACAGTCGATCAAATTGCGCGTCCCTGCGAAGTACGGACGTGAAGGATCCAGCCTTCAGAATGCTCACGAGGTCGCCCCAACGAGCCCGGCCGGCTGGTCAGCCGGCGTATCCCCTCCCCACCCCCACGACTCCGCCTGCGCCTCAGCTCCATACCACTCGAACTCGTTGAAGAATGACGGTGCGCTGCATTCAATCTGGTCGAGTGCACCGAGGACCATGCTCGGCGCACCAGGCTTCGCGTGGATCGAGGCTGGGGTGGTGGGGACCGACGCCGGCTCGGAGCGGGCGCTCCCTTCGCTGTCGCTATCCCCCGGACGCTCAGCTGATACTGGGGAAGGCCAGACGAGGATCTCGTCGCCGGCGTCCGAGACCGCCTTTGTCGTCGCGGTCGCGTTGCGCGGGGCCGGTTGGACGGGCGCCGGCGCGCCTTCTTCGATGAGCAGGTCGATTGATCGGGAGTCCATGCTGAGACGACCGCCCAGCTGACGAATAAGACCTCGAAGGTGCTCGATGGTGTGCACGTCGTGCGGGTTGGACGCCGGTGCGGAGGGGTCGCGAGGAACGCTGTGGCGAACGAGTCTGGTGAGCTTCCTTTGACCTGTGGGACGGCGGGGGGAAAAACAAACTTTGGTGCCGAGTTTTCTGCCCAGGTGCAGACCATCCCGCGCAGGTGGCATGGCCCGCAGTTGAGATTGCGGTCACATCTGCGAACGAACCCGAGTCAGCCGTTGCAAAGGATGTGCACCGCTCGCCGAGGTGGTCTCACCGAATCTTCTTTCGACGGCACTGGACTCGGAACGCTTGTAAGCAATGGGGCTTGCCTCAGAATCCGGACAAACTCCAGCTCACAGGCTCGCAACTGAGCGTCTTGCGATGCCTCTTGACGCGAGTCACCCCACGCTTCCCGCCCTTCTTCTTCCGCTTGACCGTCGCGTCGTCGTCCGAGTACTCCTCTGCATCCTCATCCCTGTCGCCGTCGTCGTCAATGACGGTGATCTCCCCCTCGGCGCCCTTGTCCGACGGCGTCGCGCGGGTCTTGGTCAGGCTCGGCAGGTTGCGGAAGCGCGCGTAGTAGCTCTTCGGGTGTCGCAAGTCGGCCGCGACGGCGTTTGCAGCTTTCGAGTGCGGTCGAACAGGAGGGAGCGCGCGTTGGTAGGTGACCGGCGGGAGCGGTGCCGTCCCACGGCCAGGATACGAGTCGGCCGCGTACGAAGGCGCGTTCAAGAGGTGCGGAGGGGCCGGCCCGCTCGCGGGGTACGAGAGTGGGTACTGAGACGGCGATGGATACGGCACCCAGTATTGCGGCGCGCTCTGGGTCAAGTGTTGCTCGGCGCCGAAGCCGGCGTGCGACGTCGCGTCTGGGCCTGCGAAGTGCATTGTCGCGTGGAAAGGCGCGGGTGTGAGGGCGGTGTTGGAAGAGAAGGGAGGTAAAGGCGAACGGGGAGTCAGATACGCGACGAGTCCGCAGACGCGGGGTGGACGCGGCAGAGGGAACGCAAAGCATGTTCATCTAGCCGGAACCAGCGCCCTCTTCGCGCAGCACTACCTTCTGGGGTGGGGCCGTGCTCGTCGTCGCCGTTACCCGGATTTTCGAGCGCAGAGCCTTCCCCAAACTTAACACCTAACCGGCTCCGCACCTTCCCATAGCCAGGATGTAGATCTTCCCATAGCCAGGATGTAGATTGCGGTGCCGTCGTGTCCTCGACGAGCAGATTGAAACGAAGCGCTCGCCGTCCTCCCAATCCAGCTCGCTCCTTCATAATATGAAAAAAGCGCCCGGAAGCTCACCCGCGCTGCAGATGCGAAAGTGCGACCACCGGTGCACGCTCGGGACGCTCTGCGAGATGGGAGCCAAGCGCGCACGGATCGTGGTCCTGTCTCAACCTATTGCCGAACAAGCCATGAAACGTTCTTGAGAAGATGACCCTTCAGGGGGTACATCGCTGAGCACGAGTTTGACCAGACGGCAACATGCGCCGCACCACGCCGCGAGACTCGTCCCACGCTCCCGTCGCGAGGTAACCAAGACGAGCTGCAGCGCTACAGGAACGATCGGTTTTTCTTCGGATATAGCACGCCATGGAACTTCGGTGCAGCGAGAGCAGCTCGAGCTCTGTCGGCCGACCCGCTTCGTGAGGCGTCGGGCGGTGCATTGCTCACGGGCCCGAGTCCGAATGGGCAGGTCCCCCCCCGCAGACAACACCTTCCTCCCTCTTCCAAAAATAAGGTATAGAGGAGTTACGACGCTCTATAGCCGTACACCGCCGAGCCGGCACTCTGTCGCGGCCGCGGCAGCAACGGCGAAGGAGTCAGGGGAGGCCTTCTAATACGGCATCGCTCCAAGCCAGAGAGTCCCATCGCTCTTAAGAATCCCTGTTGAGTGAATCACGAACGGCCGATTTATTTCCTGGGTGCGGTGACACCCTCCTCGCGGCCATCCCACCGCTAGCCGCTCGGACTGGGAGATCGGCGGCGAGCGACGATTCAACGAGGGGTTGGAGGGATCGAAACCAATCGGTTGGCTTGGCATACCCTCGAAGGGTGACGATGCGCAAAGAACGGCTCCCCTCGCACGTCCGAGTCGTGCGACCTCTGGATCGGAGGATGCGAGGCGGGCGCTTCCGGACTCATGGCGAGCTTGGCTGGCGTGGAAACGTCACTGGGCTGGCGGTGAGAATGGTGAGGCACGCTTCGCAAGGTGAACGATGTACGCCGGATCCACGCCTGGAATTCTGAGCACCTTTCGAGCCCGGGTGGCGGATCGTGAGCGTCGTCGACTCGGACGTGGGACCTCGGATTCCTACCAACAAAAAATCGATTCGGGAGCTCCCACTATGACGCGAGGACCAAAAGTTCCAACAGCAACGAACGCGCGAGTGAGGTTCAAGAACAGGGGGGGGGGAGAGTACAACAAGATCGGAAGAGGGTCGTGTAGGGAAAGAGGGTCC
>ERZ1463038.701-NODE-701-length-11973-cov-14.477429_pt1 | contig 11973 bp, 20 predicted proteins | sample MGYA00564479_ERZ1463038 | MGnify/ENA primary metagenome ERZ1463038 (study PRJEB39244, sample SAMEA3635134) | Helicobacter pylori | study: EMG produced TPA metagenomics assembly of PRJEB11511 data set (Assembly of a 5300-year-old Helicobacter pylori... | reverse complement strand
GGGTGACTGGAGTTCAGACGTGTGCTCTTCCGATCTGCGACGCGGTTCGGCAGGTGACGGACGTGCGCAAGGTCGACGTCGCACTGTGCCGCGTCTCGAGGTCTGCCTTCCCCTCCGTCGCCACCTTCTGTACTCGAGCATCACTAATATTTAGCAGGACGAGCGATTGCTTCATCAGATTAAATCATCAGATTAAGCAGCTTCGGAGGTCGCCGAACCTGGCGGCGCTGGTCCGCTCAATCTCACTCTCGAGACGGCTGGCGACCCGAGAGACGGCGCTCTTCTGACCCAGATCAAGCTGTGAGTAGCCTCAGTAGATTTAAAGGACTCCGATCTGAAACTGTGGCCCTAGTCTCTGTCCCAATCTTCGTGCCGTGAACCTCATCGGCCGCAAGAATGCGTTTCAAGAATGCGTTTCACCAAGGACGCTCGCTCGACATCGCACACCTCTCCACGATCCATTGATTCATAATTACATAAAAGATTTATCATCTTTCCATCACCTCGATCCCCCTCACCCCCAACACGTGCGTGCAGCTCGTCAGCATCCTTCGACTGTCGACGGAGCTGCGCTCGCTGTCGCTCAAGTTCCTCCTCCGCGACCGCCAGAGGGTCCCCAAGGACTTTCCCGAAATCTACCTTGCCAGACTGCGCCGCCTGACTATCACACTCTGCCCACACGGACTCGCCAACTCTCTCATCCGGGGCGCCCCAAACCTCCTCGAGCTCGCCGCCTCGACTCGGCACGAGTACGACCTGTTCGACATTGGCGCGGCCGAGATCTACATCAGCCCTCGCGTGAAGTCTCTCCGACTTCAAATTCTTGAACCCTTGCACGTTGACCGGCCCGCCGGGCTCCTCCCCGCTGGCGGCGGGCCCCCGTTGTCGCCCATCGAAGCACTTTCGTCGTTCCTCGCATTCTTCCCCTCTCTCACCAACCTTGAGCTCTGGTGGCAGTTCCCAGTCAACCTCACTCAGGAGCAGCGCCATGACAGCCTTCAGAGCCTTGACCACCTTACTTTACTCCAGTCGATCCCCTCCACCGTCGAGCAGCTGGCACTTCGCGGCGACCTATGCGAGGCCGCCGCCTTTCTCGTCCACTTCCTCGACCCCTCGAAGACCTCGATAAAAAAGCTCCCCCGTATGAGGATCCTCGGTGTCATCGACGCCGCTGAGACTCGCGTGACGCAAGGGAGGAACAAGCTGCTGGCCGAGGCGTGCGAAGTGCGCGGCATCCGGGTCGAGTATGGGAACAAGGCGCTCTGGAACACATACTAGAAGGACGACCTCAATCAATTAAATTTATTACCGTCATTCCATCTTCCTGTTGAGAGTAAAGTTGGGGGTCGGTCAGCGTGGGCGTTGGGGCCATTATAGCTCGAGCTCACCTCGTCGTGGTTCAAGCTTTCTTTTGCCCGCCGGCTCCCTTCTTCTTACGTACAATTGTCCTCTGGGGTAGAAGAGTGGTGATTCGGCACAGAGCTATGCTCCAAACGCAGACCAGCGTCGTGGCGGCGTCGCCTTGGCTGCCGAGCGGCCATCGCGCGCCCCAGATGCGCTCGGCGCCTTCCTCGTTCAGGAGCTGCACTTCGGTATCGGAGACATTCCCAGATCTGTTGATGACTTCGACCAAAGTGGTGTAGTCGTCTGGCGTGAGGGTGATGTTGTAGCGCTCCAAAGCCCGCTCGCGGACGTGCTCCGAGGAGTATGCGTCGTCCTTGAGACTTTTGGGCATAGTGGTTCGAAAAGATCTTGTAGTTACTGTAGTGTCGGACTCGGAGAGAGAAAGAAGGCCTCTTCGCTTCAACGGTCCCGAGAAAGGAGTCAGCGTGAGGCCGTGACTCGAGAAACTCAGCACGAGCCCAGAGCGATAATAGATGACCCAGAGGCGTGAAGAACAAAGTAGACCCAGGTGAACATGCAACAACAACCGTTCGCATACACTGAGCCTGGCCTGTCCGGCCCCCACCCGGCGCACCCAATCGGCGCTCGAGGCGCGTCCCTCCTCTCTCGTTTTCCCCCGCCGCGATGCTGTTCCGCTCGACTCTCGCCTGTCTCTGCTGGGTCAGCACTGCTACGGCCTTTGCGATCCAGCTGCCCTTCTCGCGCCCGCCGTCGACGGCGCAGCAGCCCGGGTCGTCCTCGCCCGTCGACTGGCCGTATCGCGCACTGGAATGGGGCGAGGTCAACATCATCTCGACGACCGACACGTGAGCTCACTTATCTGTAGAGCTGAGGACACAGCTGACGGGTCGTGGGGGTTAGGCACGGCTGGTTGCTCGGCCATCAGCGACAGGAGCAATCCTACAGTGGCGACTGGGGAGGTGCGTCCGGTTCGGTTGCCGCGCGAGAGGGTGCAGCTGATCCAGGTGGAGCACAGACCTGTACTCGTTTGTCACGAAAATGAAGGCGGAGGCGACCAGGCGAGGCGTGGACCTCCTCGTCGTCGACTCCGGCGACCGTGTTGACGGGAACGGACTCGTAGACGGCGAGCCCGACGGTCACGTCAAAGGGTGCGTTCCCCCGATGTTCCAGAAGAATGGCAGCTAATTAGGGACTGGGTCAGGTGGACCGCGATGCAGTACTTCTCCGAGATGCCGTACGATGTCATCACGACGGGCAACCACGAGCTGTACAAGTACCATATCGCGCTCTCGACGTACGAGAACCTCGCCAAACACTACGGCACGCGCTACATTACCTCGAACGTCAACATCACCCTCCAGAGTGCCGACGGCGAGGGGGAGACCGTCCCCGCCGGCGCGCGGTTCGCCAAGTTTACCACGGAGCAGGGCAGGAACGTCACCGCGCTGGGTCCGCTGTTCTTCTTCAAAGGTGAGCCTTTTCCATATTTCAGAGGAGAGAAGGGTGAGCTGACGAGTGGCTTCAGCCCATGCTACGGGCATCGATGTTCAGCCGCCGAAGGAGATGATCAAGGAGGCCTGGTTTCAGGACGCGATCGCGGAGAAGCCTTCGTTCTTCCTCCTTGGTGCGTGCTCGTCCTTTTTCCGAGTGATAATGGTGACTGACCCGCAGCTCTGCGATGAAGTCGGGCACATGTCGGTCCAGAAGGAGCCCGACAGCGAGTGGCGAGCCATCTTCAACGCCATCCGCTCGGTCCACCCGACGGTCCCGATCCTCATCTTCGGAGGCCACCACCATGTTCGTGCAGAAAACCCGTCCCCAGATTACACAGCAGATCCTGAACTTGCTCGTAGATCCGCGACTGCCTGCAGGAGGACGCGAGGAGCATGTCGCTCGCCTCGGGTCGGTACATGGAGACCGTTGGGTTCATGAGTACGCGAACCAATGTAAACCACGCACCAAATCTAACGTTTCTGCTTTGCAGGCGTCAGCGGTCTTGAGGACCCTCAAGACGAGCCGCTAAAGTTTTCGCGCCGCTACCTCGACCAGAACCGCAACACGGTGCGCTTTCTCCCTGCTGCCTCGGATTCCACATATCCTAACGGGTCGGACGCAGTACATGTACCACGCTGGCCCCGAGTTTGACACCTCCAAGGGCATCGAGATCAGCAAGTCGATGGGCCGCGTCGCGGAGGGCTTCAATCTCACGGTCGAGTTCGGCGTCGCTCCTCAATGTGATAGCTCCTCTTCTACGTTAGTTTCCTGAATACTGACTAGAAGGACAGCCTACTACCTGAGCCGCCACTCACACAAGTCGGAGCAGTCAATCCTGCACTTGATGACCTCGAAGGTGCTCCCGCTACTCATCGACCGCCCGGACCGCCCGAACCCGGCCTACACGATCCTCAACTCGGGCTCGATTCGCTTTGACATCTTCAAGGGACCCTTCACGCGCAATGACCAGGTGGGTCTCACCTTCTTCAGAACCTATGGTCGCACGCTGATCCTCGGCGCTCGCAGTGGATCATTCTGCCCTTCAGTAGGTCTGATCTCACATCTATTATCATATGACTGATCTCAAGAAACTCTCGCAGCCAACAGCTTCCAATACATCCGCTCGGTGCCGCTCTCGACCGCGCGGAAGATGCTGCCGTACCTCAACCTCGTCGGCGAGCACGGCGTGTTGCCATCGTCGCTCGAGTCGTCCGCGGGCCTCACGACCTCGATCGAGCACATCTACCGCCGTTCTCTTGTCAACTCGTACCACGCCGCCTCTCCCTCAGTCCTCTCCTCCTCCCACACGTTCGGCTATGTGACGCAAGATCTCTGCCCCGGCCTGGGCGACGACGTCCTGCACCGCCCACTGCCCGCCGTCTGGCAGCCCACCTTCGTCTCGACGGAACTCCCCGACGGAGGCGACGACCAGCGCGTCGACATCGTCTTCTTCGACTTCATCCAGCCAGACATCCTCTCGGCGCTGAACACTCTCCAGCGCGACAGGACGTTCTCGCCCAAGGACGTCGGCCTGTACATCACCGAGTTTACAGCCAACACCTTGATGCAGACATACGCTGCGAGCGAGTGGAATTGATCTGGCTGCTGCTTGTTGTCACTGTAGCCTTTCCTGCGAACGCCTGGCGCCGCGTTGACTCGTCGCGCGCGACGCGAAACACAGTCCCAGATCGAGCCTCACTTGTACCGAAAGAGTCCAAAGATACACCCCAGAGCCCCGCACTCAAACCTCTGCGACCTCTTCACTCAAATCCCGCTCGTCCCATCAGACGCAGACCCCGCCCTCCAACTACCGAAAGACTTCCTGCTCCCGATTCTAGGGGTCAGCAACAAAGTTTCTCATTTTATTGAAGTGATGCCCTCACGCGCAAGTTATTTCCAAACGCTGGAGCGCCGCCTCAAGTTGCCGGCGTCCACGACGACAATTGGACAACCTCGCTCGTTTGGCAGGGCGGCTCAAGCAATCGGACAGGGACCAGGCGGGCGCAGCTTTGCGCTTTTCTATTTATTTAGTGAGAGGTGAGTAGCCTGGTCCTCACACAAGTTCAGAAAGTGTGGAGTGGCGCACGAGGAGTCATGTAGGGCGACTGCGAGGACCGAGAGTCCACCGGGGATGAGACTGCGGACGTTAAAACATGAGGTTCGACGTGCATTGGTGAGTTAATGAACAGAGATACTCACCAAAATGGGAAGATATCGGGGAGGACGACAGGCCAGCCCAGTCGTCGATGTTGAGCGCCGCGACGACAATCTCGGACGACGAAGTGGCGGATGAGGGAGCTGCAGGCGACCACATTGAGCATTGGGCAAGTGAGTTTGTGAGGATCTGGCGGACAGATTGGAGTGTCGTGAGCTAGCTTCTCGTGATAGCGGAGCATGACCTTGCGCGCGCCGGACTCGTAGAACCAGGTGCAAAGCGGCTCGGCGCTCTGGCCTGGGACGATGAACCTAGTTGTAAAAGAGAACTTAAGAGTCAGAGAGCCGTTTAAGGTTTTTTTTGATGTGCTCTATAGTTTGATCATGTTCATACCTCATCGCGAGAAGGCCGTCGCAGTCGACTGGCAGAAGACGGGCGAGGCGCTGCGAAGTAGACATGTAAGCGCGACGACAAGAACCTGCACAGATCATCACTCTTACAAGTAGGGTGTTTTTCGTGATCCCGTCGACCCGTAGCGACCGAAGCTCCTGGTACGCACCCTCGCGGAGCCGGGCATCGCGGCTGACCCCATATCCGCCCGCTTCGCCCGACTTGGGAGTCCACCGCAGCGACTTTCCCTCAATGGGAAGCCAGTACGAGAAGATTTCTGCGGTTGAGGGGTGCAGGAGCGCCTCGCCGAGCGGGCCGATGTCCAGGTGCGAGAAGAGGCCGCCATACATGCCGCGCGAGTGACACTGGACGAGGTATCGGTCTGCGATGAGATTTGCGATGACGAACTTGAGGTCCTTCTTCCGCGAGCTCCAAGATGAAGGGTCCTGAACGGCGAAGCACTCCAGTCAGGGGTAGGGATACGATGAAGCTTGTACGTGCTCACGGCGGTGGTGACGGAGGGGCGGAGGGAATCCACAGCCTCGCAGATCGTCTTTGGCTTCTTTCGATCAGCCGCCGCTCCGACGAGTGAAACGACCGCGAGCACGATCTCGGTGACATCGACGTCGCGCGGGGTGTGGCGGCTGCAGTTGCTGCACGTTGCGAAGCAGTCCTCGGCGTCGAAGTCTTCGCCGCAGCTCCAGCGCAGGATCAGGGAGCGGAGGCACGCCTTCCTCTCGAGCAGGATCTTGACCATGCGCCTGAGGTCGTCCGTCGCGCGCGTCGAGTGCGGGCTGTGCACGATCGAGTCGACGAGACTGGCGTCCGCGTAGCTGAAGTAGATGACGCAGTAGCTTGGGCTGCCGTCTCGGCCGCAACGGCTGCTTCCCTGCAATTTGAAACGAGTTGTCAGGCCTGCCACCTCGAGCCGAGGCGTGAAGGGGGCGGTACCTGGTACAAGTCGACAGCGCTTTGAGGCAACGCGAAGAAGACGGTGTACCGAACGTCGCTCCGATCGACGCCGTGGTTGAAGCTGAAAGAAGAGGAGGACTGTGAGCGAGCGGTGCTTCTGGCGGGCTGCGAACCACTTGCGAGGCGGTGGTGGCAACCATGAGCGGGACCTCCTTCTTCGCCCAACGCGCCGTGTTCTGATCGCGGTCGTATTGTGTGAGTTTCTCCTCGTTCTGCGGACGTAGGGCTAATCAATAACGGGGCCGCTGCGTCGGTGTGGCGAACGCACGCCGTGGCAGACGACCACTTTCAATCTCAGCGACCGCAACTGCTCGGCGACCCATTCGCACTGGCTCGTGGTGACGGTGTAGATGATACCACACTCTCCCGGGCGCTCTTTGAGAAACTCAAGGAGCATCTCGAGCCCGTGCTGGTCGCTGCGCTTCATCTTGATCGAATAGGAGATGTTGGGGCGGTTGAAGGAGTCGGATTGAAGTAATAAAGGCGTCTGGAGCTTGAAGGAGCTAATGATGGCGGCGAGATCGACGTCGGAGAGCGAGGCGGACATGGCGATGATGGGGATGCGTGGGAAGATCTGCCGGAGGGTTTCCAGCTTTGGATAAGACGATCCTGGAGCGAAAAGATGAGAGTGAAGTTTACCCTGCCCGAGTTTGTAATGCCTTACGGAAGCCAGCGTGCGTGCGAAAGCCCCAGTGGCACTCGTCGATGGCGAAGCGCGCGATCCCGCCAGACAGGTAGAGCTTTTGCAGTGATCCGAAAGTCGTTGAGAATAGCTATTGATGCAACCGTGAGCACTGGGGCACGTATCCGGGTCTGATCTCACATTCTCGGGGGTCGCGAGGACGATTGCGGTCGTCTTGCGGAGGTCGAGCGGGGTTCCCTCCATCAGGACCTGTATCGAGATGCCGAGCGAGACTAGCCTTTCAGACATGTCCTTGATGAGCGCCTTCAACGGGAGGATGGCGATGGTGAGCCCTTTGCCCTCGGCCGCGAGGAGCACTGCCGGGAGCTGGAAGCAGAGGCTCTTGCCCGCCGCCGTCTTCGCTCGCAGCACGACATCGTCACCTTCGAGTACAGCTTCTATCGCTTCGCGCTGGAGCGGACGAAACGAGTTGAGCTTGAACGTGCGTTTGAGGCACTGGCTGACTTTGTCGTCGGGCGAAGGGCAGGCGTCGTCGTCGTCGAAGCTGGTGATTGAAGCTTCGTTGAGCGAAGTGGAGGAGGATACGGAGAAGGGGAATGGCGTTTGCGCAGGACCTCGTGGGAAACGCGTGAACGGGCTGGAGGAGTTGTCGACGACGCTCTCGCTGGACGAAGTCGGGGTGCATCCATCGGCGTTGGAAGGCAGTCGCGGTGTGGATGTAGGCGATGGTACTGAGAAGTAGCCAAAGTGTCAGTACCTCAAGAGGCTCGCGGCGCGATGCAGGACGAGCCGCGACTTGAAGCCTCTCGGACTTGCTCCCAAAGCGGCTCCACGCCGAAAAGTAGCGCTTCCGATCTCCAGCGGCCACAACGGCCACCTTTGGTGATGCACACCGTTCGTTCATGACTCCGAGACGGTGCGACGTCGCTCACCTGGCAGAGAGGTGCTCGCGATTGCTCTCGAAGGGGTCGTCTCGGCCGTCGTGTCCATCGTGGGCGTGCGTCCTCTTGACGGCGAAGCCGAGTTGATGGGTGTTCAAGAGAAAGAGAGAGCTGCAGCTGCTCGGCGCGGTGCCCGCGGAGTTGCTCGTGCAACCCTTGCGGGCGACCTCATCGAGTGAGCACAGGTGGAGTAGTCAAGGGATGCGTTTCGAGGGCTGGATGTAGAAAGTCGTCAGTTTGAATGCTCGCAAAGAATGGTCGCACGGCGCACCTAAGAATGGTCGCACGGCGCACATTGACCGCTCAGCATCTCGTTCGAGGACAATCGAGTTCCGGCCGTGAGGTTCGAATCATGTCACGTTGCGTGTATGTATGTACACCTCCATCCCACGGAAAGTCACTCCTCGAGCCTACTGCTTCCGGTCGATCAACAGCGCTGCAAGGACGAGTGCGATCGTACACGGCGCTCTGCGGCAGTCGAAACCAGTCAGCTTCAAGCCAGCGAACAGAAGAGGAGGTATGCCGCACGTCATGATCGCGTACGAGACAAACAAGGTCTGCGAGATAAGCTTCTCGAACGTGTCGCCTGCGGCGCTCGAGGTGATCTGCGCGAGCGTGATCGCCGTCGGACTCCTGCTCGCCGTTTTCTATCAGCTCCGATCCATCTCATCCAGCAAACCCAGAAAAGGACGCACCCGATGAGCAAGCAAGCGACAACGACAAACACGGGGTCGTCGGCGACGTTCTGCGTCAAGGCCGCGTACCACCCAAACAGCGGCACCATGATGAGCGGCACGACGACCATCCTCGTCGCGACGGCCACGAGCACCGTGCGGCCCTCGCCTGGCCTCCCGCTCGACGACCGGCGAGGCTTCTTGACGAACGGGTTCAGCCGCTCGAGGAGGGGCGCGCGTTCAACGGGGGCCGTCGGTGGCGAGGGGCGGTAGAAGTAGGCGCCGAGGGTGATGAGCGTGATCGGGACGGAGCAGTTGCCGGCATTCTTGATTGCACTAAGGAGGCGGCGGGTGGGGTTGGGTGAGAATGCTTAAAATTGGCATGAAGGCGAGCGTACGATTTGAGCGGCTCGGCTTCGTTGAGCACGTGTTGGAGAGGTGGCACGCAGGCGACAAAGATGGAGAGGAGTGCGGCCCAGAGTGGTACCGTCATCTGCAGCGCTGTCAGTCAGCGTGTTGGAACTCGAGACGGGACCGAAGGCGGGGGTGGACTCACGAACGCCCCGATGCGCTTCGCGACCTTCTTGACTGGCCTGGTGACCTTCGCAGCGACTCTCCTAAGCCTGATCCACCTGAGCGCCCAAACGCCCTCAAAGATCTCGACGTCCTCATCCCGCCTGCCGACGCCCCTGCGCTCGCCCCACTCAGCATCCTCGTCCTCGTCCTCTTCCGAATCGCCCTCGCCCGCCGAGCTCCCGCCGTTCACGCTCGTGCGCGCAGACGGGATGGGCGTATTCGGGAAACTTTGGAAGATGCTCCGACTCTTGCGCACCCTCCGCGTCGTCGGCGCGCCTTCAGAGTCGGGCGTGATGAGCCCCCCGTGCCCCAGCTTTGGCGCACGGGAACGCGGCTCGTCGAGGAGCGGAGTGCGGTCGCCGGCAGCGTAGAGAGCCGCTTCTTGGTCCTCGACGTCCGAGACGGGCAGCGGGTCCCCGGCGTCGTTCTCGGCCGAGGTGAGCAGTCGCACGCCGATTGACCAACGCACGATGATGCCAAGCGTGGAGAAGAGCACGAGGTCTGCGGACGGGCGGGAGGGCGGTGAGCGCTGCGTCTGAGCGCTGCGAGTGGCGGGAATCGGGACCACGTACAGGAGAGCGCTCGGCCGAGCATCTGGTCCTTCGAGTCGTGGGGTCCCCATTCGATTGGCATCTTCTCGCCGATCAAAGACTGGAAACGACAAAGAATGTCAGTACAGGACTCCAAGGCGCGATGTCCGCCTCGCCAAGCGAAAGACCCCGCGAGTGGCGCACCTGCATCAACGCGATGGGCAGGCTGTTCGAGTTCTGAAACATTGCGCACGCGACTGTGACCCAATCCACGAGAGAGTCAGCTGATGTCGCCCAGAGACCGAGCCCGAGGACCGGGGGGGGGGACTGACCGGCAAAGTTGCGCTGGCCCTTCTTGAGGCAGAAGATGGTGCCGAGCACAAAGGCGACCGCGGCGGAGAAGGCGGTGAGGATGACGAACCCGACGGGGATGATTGCGAGTTCTTGCAGCTTGTCCGGTGTGAGCGAGAACGCGACTTTGGAGAACAGGAGCGCGGGCGTGAACAGCGACACGTTGAGCTTGTTCAGCGTCTGTGCGTGGGCTGGGGTCAGCTGCCCGATTCCTCCTGCGCCCTCCCGAGCAACTCTGGCGCGACGCCGAGCCAGCGCGGCGCCCGGCCATCAGGACGCACCTTCTTTGCCTTATCGTCGACGATCCCGCGCCGCGCAAGGATCCATCCAACCGTGCAGAGAAAGAAGACCTCGAGGATGCTGCATCCAGGGGCGGCAGGGTTCGCATCAGCAGCAGGTAGAGAGCTCCCGCGAGCCCGCGCGTCATGTCTGGGCATTCGCGAGAGGGGGGTCGGCGCAAGAGCTCACGCATTGACAACGACGAGGATGAGCGCGCCGAGTGGGTTCGGCCCACTGTAGACCTCTGCGAGCGACGACGATTTGCTGAGGAACATGGGCTGGGGGCGAGAGCAGTGGGGGCGATCGCCTGCTGGCGTCCTTGAGTCCGGCGGCGGCACGTGCGCGGCGCGCGAGAGTGGGATCGGAGGGCTGCTCGGTAGGAAGGCGGCCCAGAGAGCGTTCGTGAGACGAGGTCGTGCCGCTGAAGAAGCCAACGTGCGCGCGCGAGTTCGCCGAGCTCATTTACGAGAGGCGCCCCTATCTTCGCCTGTTCGTCTTCTGCCCGCGCCGCTTCCTGAAGCTGGAGCAGGAGATGGCTTTCACCTGGCTGGGTGATTGCTCTTTGATTGAGCTGACGATGGTCAAGTTGTTTAGAGGACAGGCTCCCAGCGGGCAGCTCGAGCCTTCGCAGTCGGAGCCTTCGCAGTCCCAGCTCAGCGGAACAATGGCTGCGAAGAGCATCCAACTGCCTCGAATCCGACCTCAACTTCTCAAAGGTGTTTTCTAATGAGGTGGAGATCCTTGCTCGTGACGCGCGAGGAGTTTACAAAGCGAGTTGAGGGCAGGCAGCGCTGTCGGGAACAAAGCCAGGCCCGAGCCACTCTCGCTGAACTCTTGCCGAACCCAAACACAGCCCAATGGCGCACCAAGTTTGATGGAGAAGAAAAAGGCGATCGAGTTTAAAGCAAGAGTGAAAGCATGTACGTCCTGGTGCACCTCACAGGACGAAGGGGCCCGGCCTTGAGGGCTCCGCAGGGCGCGGCGGCGTTCGCGGCGTTGTACTGTAAAGGACAGAGCGAGTCAGACGCGAGTCATCAAGCTATCTGGAGAAGGGGACGCACGAGGACGGTGAGCGAGGTGGGCGTGTACGACTCGACCGAGTTGGCGTCGAGGTACGTCGTCGTGAGGCCGCCGGCGAAGTGCTTGTGGAAGGTGACGAACTCGCCGCTGCTGACGTTCGCGTCCTGCTTGATCCCCGGGAGGCGGAAGATGTGGCGCACGACGCTGATGAGGAGCGACTCGGTCGGGGCGGAGCGCGTCACGAAGTCGGGTCCGAGGTAGCCGAACTCGGCAATGGGGCGCGTGGCGTTGAAGGCGTCGGGCGGGGCGAACGAGGTGGTGTCCTGAAAACAACGGTGCGAGTTAGCGTCCAGCAGCGGTTGGGAAGCGGCCGGGGAGCGTACCCTTCCCGCGCGGCCGATTCCAACGACGAGGATGCCGTTCGCGGCGACCGCGACGTTGCGACCGCGGTCGTTGATCGTCTTGGCAACGGGCGTGGTGTAGACTAAGGCGAAAGGCGTTCGTTAGCGATTGTAGTGGGACGGAGGCCGAAAAGGACCCACTCAGGCTGTCGGCGGCGGGCGCGAGCCGGTTCGCCTCGCGG
>ERZ1463038.700-NODE-700-length-11974-cov-12.669268_pt1 | contig 11974 bp, 18 predicted proteins | sample MGYA00564479_ERZ1463038 | MGnify/ENA primary metagenome ERZ1463038 (study PRJEB39244, sample SAMEA3635134) | Helicobacter pylori | study: EMG produced TPA metagenomics assembly of PRJEB11511 data set (Assembly of a 5300-year-old Helicobacter pylori... | reverse complement strand
CCTCTTCTCGGGCGTGCTCGAAGCGACGCGGGAGCAACCCCCGGGCCCGAACCGTACTCGGACGCTCATCCGCGAGATCGGGTTCCTGCGCGAGATGGAAATCTCGGCGAAGAAGCGGGGCCCGTTGATGTCGAACGCCAACGTGCGGCACCTGAACGCGTTCGCGGCGGACTGGGTCGACGTCTGGCGCGCGCAGGACGAGATGGCCGTCGTGCCGATCTACCGGCTCGCCGAGGCTGGAGACGTAAAACCTCAAGGAGACGGAATCCACCTTCAGGTGAGCGAGGGTGTGGTAGGGGGAGGGAGCATGCACAGCTCACACTTCGCACGCCACCAGGGCCACTTTCAGCAGTTGGTGCTGCACCTCGACTTCTACCTCGGGCTGGGGAATCGGAACAAAGTAGTATAAAGCGGTTGTGATCATTGTTGTTTGTGCAATACGTCCTGCTGAATTGGACTTACGTACCGACCTCGCGCGATGTTGTGGCGGGCGGCTTTGGACTTGCGCGCGAGGTCCATCGTTTCACTCCACCAACTACATCAGCTCTCGGGGCCTACTCACAGGTCTCTTGAACTGCTCGTATCACTACTTATATCCTCACCTTGTCCTTCGCGCTTCATCGATCTCGGGGCCCCTGGATCACGTCTTGCGGGTCGGCTCTCCTTCTTTTCGACACCAGCGCGCGATTCGTCGTCTTGCAACTGGAGTGTGCTCAATGGATGCCAGATGAGTCGCTGTGCCAAGCTCGTCGTCGGATGTCGCCCGCGAAGAGTCAAGACGGGCGCGCACGGCATCGGCCGTGTCCGGCGATTGCGAGCGAGCGCCTCCCGCAGCACAACTTTTTCCCGAGTCGTGATTGCGAGCTGTTGACTCTTGCCCCTCGCTCCGTCACCAACACACCTCACCCAAAAGTACGCCTTGCTGTCTTGTCGGAACACTGGACGTAGATCCTGCGCGACGAGAGCTCTTGAGTTCGCTGGGCGGGTCGATGTCCGTCAAGCACGGGAGCACCTGCGAGGTCGGAGGAGGCGGCACGGGGACCCCCGACCACGCGTCTGGGTGGGCAAGGCGGCTCTGAGCTCGTCAGCACCGACGCTGAACGACGCTGGACCAGCTTTCGTTGGGCGCCGACGGCGGGAGATTGAAACGTGCCACCAGCGAGCGACGACGCGCAGGACCGAACGCTGACCCCCCGGACCTTCGCACGCTCGCAGTGACTGTCCCGACACGACGTGCCAGCGTGACCGTCTCGCCGATCAGCATCAACATGCCCTCCCCCGCCTCGCCCCCGTTCAACGCGGCCAGCTCCCCGCCCGTGTTCGGCTCCGCAGGTCGCTCGTTCGACCTCGCCGGCGAGTCGTCGCTGTCGGCCGGTGGTCGCACCCGTGCCGCCTCGGGCGCGTTCCCGCAGGTCGGCAAGGCGCTCAGCCCCTTCCCGCTCGACGAGAAGAGCACAATCAAGGTCCTCCTGCTCGAGAACGTCAGCCAGATCGCCGTCGAGATGCTCAAGAGCGAGGGCTACCACGTCGACGAGAAGAAGGGCTCCTTGGCCGAGGACGAGCTTATTGCTACCCTCAAGGCTGGTGGCTACCAGGCGCTCGGCATTCGGAGCAAGACCAAGGTCACCGCGCGCGTCGTCGCCGAGGTCCCCACCGTAAGCTGGACGCACTTGGCAGGGCGCTTCGAAGCTCATCATGATCTCCTTACAGCTGCTCAGCGTCTGCTGCTTCTGCATCGGTTAGGGCTGGTTCCGAAGCGACGGAGGGACTCGCGCTGACATGTGCTACCCGTCGCAGGCACGAACCAAGGTCCGGAGGCCGCCCTGCTCACATCAGTTCCGTGCTGACCCTCTGCTCATCCAGTCGATCTCCTCGCCGCCGCACGTGCCGGCATCGCCGTTTTCAACTCGCCGTTCGCCAACTCGCGCTCCGTCGCCGAGCTCGTGATTGGCGAGGTCATCTGCCTTTCGCGCCAGGTCGCCGACCGCTCGCGCGAGATGCACGAGGGTATCTGGAACAAGGTCTCCAACGGCTGCTGGGAAATTAGGGGCAAGACGCTCGGCGTGAGTAGAAGCCTTTTGCGCGCATGCGGCAGTTGCTGAGACCGGCGTTTCGCAGATCGTGGGCTACGGCCACATTGGAGCTCAGCTCTCCGTTCTTGCCGAGGCGATGGGCATGACCGTCCTTTATTACGTTAGTCACACCCAACGTAAAGAAGCGCAAGCTGACACCATCGGATTCAGGACGTCGTCCCCATCATGTCGCTCGGATCCGCAAAACAGCTCGACACGCTCGACGAGCTCCTCGCGGCGTCCGACTTCCTCTCGCTGCATGTGCCCGAGCTGCCGGAGACGACCAACATGATCGGCGCCGCTGAGATCGCCAAGATGAAGGACGGGTCGTACCTGCTCAACAACGCGCGCGGCAAGGTGATCGACATCCCCTCGCTCGTCGCCGCGCTCCAGTCGGGCCATCTCGCCGGCGCGGCCGTCGACGTCTTCCCCTCTGAGCCGGCCAAGAACGGGCCCCACTTCACCGACGAGCTCAACGGCTGGTCCTCCGCCCTCCGCGCGTGCCCGAACCTCATCCTCACGCCCCACATCGGTGGCTCGACCGAGGAGGCCCAGCGCATGATCGGTGCCGAGGTCGCCAGTGCGCTCCTGCGCTACATCAACTACGGCAGCACCGTCGGCGCCGTCAACTTCCCCGAGGTCAACCTCCGCCCGATCCTCCACGAGGGCACCGTCAGGCTCTGCCACGTCCACTTGAACCAGCCCGGTGTGCTCAAGATCGTCAACTCGATCCTCGGCGAGCACAACGTCGAGAAGCAGTTCTCAGTGCGTCTCCTAGCGCTGCTGGTGCTTCAACTTACTGACGCCTCGCGCCCCCAGGACTCCAAGGGCGACATCGCCTACCTCCTCGCCGACATCACTGACGTCGACGAGCGCGAGATCAAGGAGATCTACGACGCGATCTCGAAGACGAGGTCCAACGTGGCCACCAGGTGCGCTCGTTTTCATTCGCCTCCGTTTTGAAGGCCCGTCGCTGACCCGCTCATATTTCCACAGGGTCCTGTTCTAGACTGCATCGGGCGCTTGTAGAAGAAAAGCAATACACGAGATTGCACCTCAGTTTATCTAACCCACACCTCTACACCTCTATCATGCCCTTCCCCTCCTGGTACAACATGGACGGCTGCCGTTTCACTGCTCTATCTACGCACTTGCGTTTCCCTGATGCCGGCTGGAAGGGAATGGACGTCAGTGCAGCTACGCGGGGACAGATGGCTGAACGCACTCTACAGCACTCTTCAGTTGTTCCAGGAAGACGAACGTCAAGACCGTGCTGGGCATCAACCTCGTCCAGCTCGGGAGGAACCCGCGCCCGAGGACCGAGATCCCTTCCTCCTTCAACGCAGTTTGCAAGACTTCTCGGAACGTCTGCGGACACGTTTAATCTTGAGGATCAGAGCTGCTCGACTTGCGGAAAACACTGGGACGCACCACCGTGCCGCCCACTGTGTTCTGGATGCGCGATTTGAGGACATCGATAGGGGCGCACAGCGCAAGACTTAATGTACCGGCGAGGAAAGAGGATATAATGTGGGTTCCGGCGCTGTCGCCGAGGGAAGTTTTGGTGATGAGGGCTCGCTTGATCACGTCGTATCTACGCGCCGCGACGAATGCAAGTCAGCCAGCCACTTCTCCCTCCGAGACAGTACAGGCCCAGCTTGAACGTACGACGCAAGTTGTGAGCCATTCAAGGTCATGCTCCGCATCATCACCGTGCCAGCCCCGCGGTACAGCTGCCGAGGCCCCTCCGTCCGCGAGATCGTGAGAAGCCCATCGAACGCGTTTTTGTAGTGCAGCTGCTGATTTGGGGGCTTGATCGCATCCGAGCACATTCGTACCAGCACAACCTCTGCGTACCAATACGATCAGCCCCTCGAAAGCGACGATTCGGAGACTCAGAGGGCTTGCCGCTCGGAACGCCGATGAGCCCGGCAATCGCGCCTGCGAACACCCCGCACCCGACGAGCTGTGATAATGGCAGGGGGCCCGTATGCCCTCTCCGTTCATCCTCTCGGGCTTGCAAGAACGCCTTCGCCTCGCCGTACACTCCAAACCGTGCAGTCGCATACGTCGCTCCGCGAAGGAGTGTCGCCGAAGTGCCGTCCCACAAACTAGCCAATCCTGCAGTGCTGTCAGCTCGAGGTTTTCCCATAAGCTCGTGAGTCCACACGTACCGAACCTCCGATAGCTCGACGCGAGCGTCCGAAACATGCCTTGCCGGATCGTCTGCGTCTGAGCACGGATCTGCGGGCGCCGGGAGGTCAGTCCACGCCTCTTGCCAACCTTCGAGGATGCCTGATCAGCACCTTGGTCTGATCCGCGGGGTGAACGAGAATCCCGGCCATCATGGACGCGGCACCTGGATCAACAAGGTCACGCGAGGGCGCAAGTGGGGGGCCCGTCAGCTGCTGGCTCCGCACGCCGGGAGCGGAAGGCGGCGTACCTCCCAGGTAGAACGGGTACAGGGCGCCTTCGGGTGGATGGGTCATCGTGCCGGCAAGAGGACGTGGGAGGCCGTGCGAAGCGGGCGTGAACGGGGCGAGTCAACGCTCGGAAGGCTTGAACGCCGGGTCGGACTCGGGGCCGGGCCAGGCCGGAGGAGGAGGGGGCTCCGCAGGTGTCCCGCTGTAAGCGGCTGGCAGCTAGCGGGAAGGAAATAGTCTACCACAGAGTACTGTTAGGAGTGCTGGGAGTACACCAGGGTGCAAGGATTGGAGAGAGAAGTGGGTGCGGGATCGGCAAGGCGACGCAAAGTAGTGCTTCCTTTGCTGAATAGGTCCGCACCAACCCAGAGAACGACGCTTTCCCAACAAAGATAGCTATGTCTAGCTACGTGTCTTCTTCAGTACGCCATTTCCCGGTGATGCGCCTTCTCCTGCCTGCACAGCCTCGCCGCTTTGCAGACTGGCGGCGGCAGGAAATTTACGGTGTCCCGGCCCCTGCTTCTGGACTTGATTGACTACAGCTTGAACCCTCATTCCAGCAGTGACCTCTCTGTTGGCGAAAGGCGATGATGAAGCAGCGCGCCACCCTCAGCCCGGCGTCGCAACCGCTGTGAGCGCGCGAACACCTCAACCACGCGGAGAGTTTCCAACAAACAGTCTTGTAGGTAGGAGGCTCTGAAGGAAGGGAAGGGTGATGCGAAAAAAGTTGATCACCTCCACTCGTTCGTGTGAAGTGAAAAGACTGCCAGTGGCGTCGCCGCTTCCCCGTACCCCACCCAGTCCGGGGTCAAAAAGATATGAACTCGAGCCGAGCTGCAGATGAGTGACCTACCCAGGACTCGAACCTGGAATCTCCTGATTCGTAGTCAGACGCCTTGACCATTGGGCCAGCAGGCCATAGAGGAAGCCCTGGTGCATGGCCGTTAAACTCAAATCTCAGATGCTCACTTGGTTCCCAATGCCAGCCAAACGTTTGGTGGAGCACATCAAAAGTTGTGACATGACAATCAATGCCGGGGGGAGGTCCCCCAGAGCAGACCTGCGACCCGCGCGGCGCCGGGCCTCCCACTCACTGTCCGCCTCGTGCGAGGATCCAAAATACGTTGACGAGCGCCCCATTCGCAATGAGGAACGAGAAGGTCCTGATCGGGTCGATGTTCGAGATGTAACCGAGCGGGTACAAAGTGGTCTGCAAGTGATCTGTGAGTGGGTGCGTCTGAGAGTGTGCGAAGCCACGACACGCCGCGACCCACCTTCAGAAGCACGTAGAGCGCGAGCAAGTTCGTGAGTCTCTGTGATTTGGGTGCTACAAGCTGAACGAGCACAGCGGCGAGGGCGAGCCCGGGGAAGGTCTCGATGAGGCTTTGGTGCGTCGAGACCAGGCGGCGGCCGAGACCTGTCAGGTCTCGGAGCGATGACCGCGGTTCTGTTCCCCACCCAGTTTAAATTCGGTTAAGGTCTGATGGAATGGATAGCTGAGCGCACCTTTGTTGCAGTACTTCCCTCCCGGGCCGAGCGTTTGCCCGACCATCGAGAACCCGCCCGCGAGTGGGTGCGCGACGACGTACGAGATCCCGCCGAGGGCGACAATGACCCTTTCGGGCGGCACTCCAAGTGCCTTAAAAAAGAGCTGGAAGGTTTCAAGCAGAGTATCAGCAAGCATGGGGGCCAACGAAGCGGGACGGACGTACGGGGACGGCGCGAGTGAACGCGGAGCTGTTCGCAAGGTAGGCTGCGACTCCGACCGTGGAGAAGTCTGCCCAAGCGTTTAGAAATCAGGAGACGCGGAGTGAAGCTGGAAGAGACGGACACCAGATCGGCAGGGCATAGCAGGCGAGCGAGCCCCGAGGGAGGTCGAGAAGCGAGCTCCCCGGTGCTGACGCGGCTGGTGGCGATGCTGTTGTCGGAGTGTCCTTCATCTCAAAGGGTGGTGTGCGAAACCAACCCAGGTTGGCTCGGAAGGAGTTTAAGATTAGGTGGGGCTCGAGAACTGGTCTGGAGCGCGCCCCCACGCGCCCATCGCGATTTCATCAGCCGCTGTGTATCTCCGTGTGACAGTGTGGTGTTGGCTTCGAGTCGGAGAGAGCCTCATATGTATTAAACCACACCTCGTGTACTACAAGCTAATAGGGGAAAATTTTCAGACCTGAGCGCCTCGTAGTGCCGTCCAATGTAAATCAGCGAGTAAATCACACCTGGACAAGCGGCACCGGCGTATATTGCTCTCAGATCATGCGAGATAGGCCAGTTGTCTACGAAGTTCTCGCTACTCTCCAGAAGATGGCGGCAAGCGAGCCGATCGACATCATGTGCGACACGGACCGGACCAAATCGAGGTCCGCGACGTACGCCACGGGGAAGATGACCGTCTGCGTTCGTAATCAGCAATGTTTCCGGACAACTCGATCCCTCAAAGGATGACGGACCTTGAGCATGACGTGCAGGGCAAGCAAGTTGGTGAGGTACTCGTCCTGCGGCGCCAGGACCTGCACCATGGCGGCGGCAAACGCCCACGCGGGGAACGTCTCCATAAGGTTGTGGTGCGTAGATACGAGCCTCCTTCCCAAGCCGGTGAGGAGTCTTTGGCTCGAGCGTGGCTCTGCGCCCCGGCATTAGCTCTCCTCATCGTTGCAAAAGACGGTGAGCAACGGACCCTTGTTGGTGTACTTGGCGGCGGGGCCGAGAGTCTGCCCGTAGATCGAACCGCCGCCCGAGAGCGGGTACGCGACGAGGAAGTAGAGCCCGCCGAGCGCGACGATGGACTTCGAGGACGACGCGACGCCGAACGTGCGAAGAGCGGCCTGCGGGTCCAAGTCGGCATCCGTGCGGTGACGTGGGGGCGACGGCACTTACAGGGACGGCACTGGAGAAGAGGCCCGTGTTGGCGATGAAGGCCGCGACGGGTGCGGTAGAGAGATCTGGCGACCAAGTCAGCCAGGGAGTGCGGGGCAGCAAGTGGGGGAGCGACGCACAGATCGCGGGCACCGCGTACGCGATCAGGTCTCCCTGCGGAATGTCGAGCAGCGAGGGGGTGGACCGGTCGGGAGTCGTCATCTTTGGGTGTTGAGGTGGTGGGGAGAGGAGGGAGAGCAGCGCGCACGCGTCCGACCTCGCCGGTTCCCGCGTCGGCTTCTTTAGGCCGGTATCATGCTCCGCCTGCGCCGTCCAACTTATGGAAAGATGCAAAATAGCGCCGTTGTTAGTCATCGCGATTACTATTTGTAGATGAACAGGTCAGGTTTGAGAACGTATGCACCTCGACCATCGAGCAAGTCCCGCCGGCGTCTCGAGCGATGCTGAAACCTACACTATCTGATATCTAGCGCTCCCTCGCTACAACGACTGGAAAAAAACAAAGCTGGAGTTCCCTCCAAGGAAGGAGATCACTGCTCCAGCTACGCCTCGAGAATCAAAAAAAAGACATCTGTCCCCACCGTGAATCGAACACGGACCGTCACCGCCACAAGGTGAAATTGTACCACTCAACCATAGAGACTTCTGTTGGGAGGCCTCTGGGCCTAGCAAATATATTCAGTTGTCCTGGTTGCGACCTCGATGACGCGATCGCCGTAATCTTGGACGGCTGGGACCGCGAGGACAAGGCGGTCACTTCGGCGGGCAGGAAGAAATCCTTAAGAAAATCATCAAGGCCAAATTCGAACCCAAGCCTTACTGAACCTGAAGCGCACGGTCGTTGGCGGCGCGTCCACTGCACACGACGTCCAGAGCCGCCGCCGGGGGTCAACGCCGTGCCGCCCATCGCCCTTCTGACACCTCGCTGCCGTTACTACATAGGTATTTTGAAACTGCAAGCTCTTTCTCATTGCCCAGACCAACGCCTACCTCGATCGTTGCGGACTTAGGTGGCCAACCGGGAGACAGCATTCATCTAGAGCCTCCATGGTCTAGCTGGTTATGATTTCGGTCTCATACATTTGTATGATCAAGCTTGCTCTTGGGCAATCCGACGGTCCCCAGTTCGAGCCTGGGTGGGGGCACCCCTGACTCTCGGGTCGCTTTTTTACCACTTCGGGGCTGGGTGGGAGTCACTGTTGAGCTGGGGTAACAACGTCTGAGATTGGGTGGAAGCTGGCGTGGCAGGGGGAGAGCTGCCTGCGACGCTGCTGGGTGGCGATGGCGTCGGCTCACGGCGCACGGACGAGGTGCCTCAGTCTATAGGCAGGCCTGCAGAGACTCCAAGCTCGCCACAAGAGCCTCGGTCGACGCACTCTCTGATCCGGGGCATCTCAGTGTACTGCTCCAGAGCTCGAGCCGTTCACTGCGATCCAATAAAACCGTGCGCTCGATCGCAACCGCCAACCCTCAGCTCTCGAGCGCGGTCTCCGGCGGCCTGACGCCCAGCGCCGCGTCGAGCCACTCGCCAAACGCGTTGACTTCGTCGTCGTTCCCTGCGGTCCTGAGCGCGGCGACGGCCGGGTCCGCTCTGGCGACGAGCGACTCTTGCTCGGCGTCGGACCAGTAGCGGTTGATCTGTCGCGCAGCTAGTCAGCGCGCCAGTCGACGATGAGACCGAGTGGAACCGCACCTTGTCCCGACTGTCCCCGTCGTGGAGGAGGGCCATGCGCTGGAGCGAGACTGCTCGGAGCCGGTTCACGAGGGCTTCAGTTTGTGCGGTGAGCGCTGCGAGAGTGGGTGCGAGGTAGGTTGTGGAAGTTGATAGGCGGGGGTCGGGCGTTGGTGCGCAAGGGGCGAAGAAGGAGAGGGTGAGCAGGAGCGCGAAGAAGGCGAACCGCGCGGCGTGCAGTTGCGAGTGCAGCTGTCCTGATTGGTCAGCAGAGTAGCGGACGGGCAAGAATTGGGACGGACGGACCATGGTGACCGCAGTCGCTCGGATGCCGACGTAGGACAGTCGGACGTACACCTCGGCCATCGCGGCCGCCGCGAGGGACCAGACGGCCCAGCTCCGCCAGCGCAACCTCTGACCGGCAGTCAGGACGCCGACGGCGACGAGGACGGCGATGTACATGAGCGCGATGCCGGGCAGGACGAAGATGAGGTGGTCCTTTGGGCCGCCGGTCGCGGAGGGGCTCTTGCACCACTCGCAGGCGACCAAGGAGCTCGCGCCGGCGAGGGCGTACACGACGCGGGCGTCGAGCGTCTTCATCGCCATCAGGACCTTGTCCTCGCGTTCGGTCATCGTGCGCCCGTTCTGGAGCAGCCACAGCCGCTGGAGCGTCTCGGTCGGGAGGCGCAGGTCGAGCGGCGTGCGCAGGAGCGGCAACAGGGACGACGGCAGCGACGACGACGGCGCGAGGTCGAGGAAGAGGTTCGTCGGAGGCGAGACGACGACGAGCGAGAGCGAGAGCGACACGCCCAGAGTGAGCACCAGCAGCCGGAGGTGCGACTCGCGCACCGAGCACGACCGCACGACCGCGAGCGGCGCCGGCAGGGGCAGCGTCGGCTGAGTCGTCGACGCGAGCGGCGTACGCGTGCCCCCCGGCGAGGGGAACAGCACCGGCTTCACAACCGAGTACACGCGTGGGATCAGCCACGGCGAGACGATCACCTGCCAGTGCCAGTGCCAGTGCCAGTCAGCGCGTCCCGTCCACAGTGACCAAGTGACCGCAGACAGAGACGCACCAGCACCGTCTGCACGATCGCAGAAACCATCCTGCCCTCCAGCCCAGTCGAGGCCGAGTCCGCGTTCACGAGCCGAGGTGGTTCGTTCGAGCTCAAGAGGCGCGCGCGCGCATTCCAGACCTCTTCACCTCCCGCCACTGCCATGTCGGCCTCAAAACAAGCTGCAAAGCGCCTACAGGTACGCTCACCCTCCCCTTCCCAGCCACTCAAGCTCATCTGTGCTCGTCCGCCTTGCCTTGACAGAAGGAGCACCAGGCGCTGGAGAAGGCCCCGCCGCCGTTCGTCTACGCACGACCAAACGAGTCCAAGTACGCCCTTCCGCCTTGATCGCAGCCCATTCATCGACTGAGTTCAATCCTGGGTCCAGCATCCTCGAATGGCACTTTATCCTGCGCGGACCCGCCGACACGCCCTTCACCGGCGGCGAGTACTACGGCGTCGTCCTCTTCCCTCCCGTCCGTACCGTGTCCTCTCCCCTGCCCCAGTCCCAGTCCCGGCTGAACTATCAGGACAGGACTACCCCTTCGCGCCCCCCGGTCTCAAGATGAACACCCCGAGCGGGCGGTTCGCGCCCGGCGCCGCAATCTGCACCAGCATGAGCAACTTCCACCCGGGGAGCTGGAACCCCGCCTGGAGCGTCCAGACCATCTTGACCGGCCTCTTGAGCTTCATGTGCTCGGATGAGATGACCACCGGTGCGTCCCTCCCCCGGGTCGCGCGCGCGCGCGCGCCGCTGGTGCGCGAAGTGGGATCCAAGAAGCTGACCGGTGCGCAACTGTGCACTCGAGACAGGTAGCGTCCGAGCGACCGACGCCGAGCGGAAAGCGTTCGCGGCAGCCTCGCACGCTTGGAACATGTGCGTCCTCGGTCCGCCCGCCCTCGCACTGCCATCTGGCCGACTAAAGCCCTTCCGTGCGCCGATCCCGCAGTGCCCACCCGCGCTTTCGGTCCATCTTCCCCGAATACGCCACGCCCCAGATCCGCGACGTACCCGACATGGGCGCGCCCCCGCCCGCCGCCGCGTCCTCGAGCGAATCGGTACCTCCCGCTCCAGCGACGGTCGCGACTGAAGGCGTTGACGGCGCTCTTCCGGCAGGCGCGGTAGCGCGCGAGAAGCGGGGCTGGACGCGGGAGCTCGCCTGGGCCGTCGCCGTGCTCGCCGTCAGCTGGGCCACCGTGCGCGCGTTTGGCGAGGGGTAGGACGCGCGCCACCGGCACGGTGAAACTGTGATAATATGTGAATGTTGCGGGGGCTCGGATCACTCTGGGACGGCCGAGGAGGAGGTGCGACGGGTAGGGAGCGAGCAGGACGGCGACGTCGACGTCGTCGCGCGGCTGGCTCGGGTGGACGGCGGGCGCAGCTCGCTTCCTTTCGCCCTGGGTAAATCGCAGTGGGATCCAGCGTCCAACCTTAGAGACCACAGACTTCAGGCCAGCGCCCCCACCGCTCAGCCCGGCCGATGGCTGAGGTCCGCGGGACTCGCTCATGCGAGGCGATGGCGTTGGGACGTTAAATTGCGCGTGGCTACCCTGCAGCTGGAGTGATACGTACCATGAGGACTCTGAACCAAGAGATCGGAGGGAGATGGGCAAAACGAAGAGGCCTCTATGCACCGGAACGCTGAGGCGAGGTGCGAACGCTCCCACGCGTCGGCCCCGATGCCAAAAATAAATCTGTGTCCCCACCGTGAATCGAACACGGGCCGTCACCGCCACAAGGTGAAATTGTACCACTCAACCATAGAGACTGTAGATAAACATTCCTCTAGAGATGAGCTACCTTATGGCAGCGCAGACTCGCACGGGTCGTTGCACTGCCGAGCCTGGCGAGCAGTTCTCCGGCCCGTGCGAGCAAGC
>ERZ1463038.699-NODE-699-length-11997-cov-14.986099_pt1 | contig 11997 bp, 20 predicted proteins | sample MGYA00564479_ERZ1463038 | MGnify/ENA primary metagenome ERZ1463038 (study PRJEB39244, sample SAMEA3635134) | Helicobacter pylori | study: EMG produced TPA metagenomics assembly of PRJEB11511 data set (Assembly of a 5300-year-old Helicobacter pylori... | reverse complement strand
CTACACACCTAGGACACTCTTTCCCTACACGACGCTCTTCCGATCTGCGCTGGTGGGGCGGGCGTTGCCGACTCGCCGAGGAAGGCGTCCAGCGACGCGAACGCGCCGATTCGAGCGAGGTGGAGCGCGATCGTCTCGTTCAGGGCCGAGAGAGCGGTTGCGGAGCCGAAGCTCGAGGTCGCCGGCGCGAGTGGCGTGCTGCCGCTTGAGGTGATGGCGAGCTTGGACGACCTGACGCCGGGCGGGGGCATCGGCACGACCGGCGTCGGTGGGAAGAGTGGTACCAGCGGCGTTGCGAACTTCTGCGAGCGAGGAACGAGAGCGGAACATCAGCTGCGCGCCTCGGGTAGCGAGGGATGGGTGGGCGAGACGGACCTTGTCGACCGACTTGCCGAACTTGCTCACGCTCGAGCTCCAGTCCTTGTGCGCCGTCGCAATCTTGGCGTTCGACGTCTTGAGGTACGACGACAGCGCGAGCAGCTGGTCCGGGTGCTCCCCGCTGACGAGCTGCTGCCGGGCACGCTCCAGGCGCTCAATCGTCTGCTGCACCGTGTCGCCCGCGAGGTTGTTCGCGGCCGCTGCCTGGATCGACACGGCCACCAGGTCCTGAGGGATTGGGTTCAGTAGCTCGCGGCTCATCGTAGTGACGAGGGCGCGAGCGATTGGTTCGAGGGCAAGAGGAGCTCGGGACGCCGGCGCTCCCCCCTTCCCTCGAAGCAACGGTTCAATCTCACGTCTCCCCGCTGGACAAGAATAATCACTGGATATACTCATTCCTTTCACCCTCGACCTTTGACTTCTCTAAATGACCCCTGAATCTTCTTTATTCCGTTGTGGACGCGGACGTTTCGGATGTTGGTGGGAAGCGGTCTCGAGCTCACGTGAAAGGTCTGCCTAGTGCTTGTACCACAGGCCGCAGGTCTTTCCCAGCGCGAAGGAGCGCGCCGAAAGATGTGTCCGAAATGATGACGTTCGCCCCGCCTTGGCTGCGGCCGCACTGCTGCTCGCGTCTTCGGCCCGCCCGCTCGCTTTTCGGCCTCGTTCTCACCCCGACACCTCTTTCACACCTCCTCTCACCCTCTCACACTTGCTCGGCCCCCCACCTGCCTTCGCACGACCCACCAACGCACCGCTCGACTCTCCGCACCTCGGTCCCACTCTGAGCGATGTCCTCGGCACCACCGCCGCCTCCCCGACGCGCCGTTCCTGCTGCTTCGCCAACCCCCTCGTCAAGTGAACCCGCACCCAAGTCAGGATGGAAGGGCAAGGCGAGCGCTTGGGGCAAGGTGGCGGTGGCGAAGGGTACAATCTTGTCCGACCGGGTGGGCGTCAAGGTCAACGGCTACTCTGAAGCGGTACGTGGTCTCCTCCTTTCATATCTCTGTGAACTACAGGAAGATCAGGGTGGACTGGACGCGTGGCTGCTGCTGCGTAGGCCGAGGGACGTTGACCGAGGGCTCTGCGAAGGCGGAGATGCACACGATCGTGCTCGGGGATCCGAGGTGCATCCACAGACGGAGGTTTCTGGAGCTGATTTCACTGTCTTGATTGGTGTAGATGGGCAGCGAGCGCTTCTGGCCAACGACAGCCGATTTCGCAGACGAGATGAACAAGGCAGCGAGGATCCTCAAAGCCTTCACGGGTGAGTTTGAAGCTATCTACATACGGTTAAGATTCTGATACAGCATACCCATTCAGTAGAAGCAAAGGAGGAGACCGTTGAGGAGAAGACCGCATCCGGTGCGTCCTCGGCTGACGACGGGGGGGGGGAAGCGATCGGTCCTAATGCCTCGTTACGCCAGGCAAGAAGCAGCAGAAGAAGGTTCTCAAGCGTATCCCGCCGAAAATTATCCGGGACGCCAAAGGGCTCGCAATCTTTACCAGCATGCGCACGGGCATCGCTCCGTTTGGTGGCGCTGGAGGCGCTGGACTCATCGTCGCGCGTCTGCCCGACGGATGTAGGCACCTTCGGCAGAAGCACTACGAATGAAAGGACCAATAGCTAACCTGACTACGCACAGCTTGGTCGGCCCCATCTTCTACCAGCCCGAACAACCTTTCAGCGGGCTTCATGTTGGGCATAGACATGTTAGCCCAAGTCCTCGCTGTACTTCCGGCACTCACTTTACCGACTCCTGTCTGTCTGTTCAGCTACGATGCAGTCCTCAGTCTGTCCCATCACTGCTCTGCATCGGATTGCCTTGCTGACTTCCGTCTCGCCAGTCATCCGAACGCAAGCCGCGCTCGACTCGTTCAGTGGACACAAGGTCACTCTCGGGTCAGAAATTGGCGTCGCCGCGGGCCCGTACGGATCCGGTGCCGCGCTCGAAGTCGGAGTCGAGAAGAGCCCGGTGCTCTCGTACATTCGCACGCGCGGCGCGTACGCCGGCGTCGAGGCGGTGGCGCAGGTGTTTGTCGAGCGGAAGGAAGAGAATGAGCTTCAGTACTCGTGCGTGTTTCACACCAACTCTGGAGTGACGATCGTGCTCACCCTTTGTTGCGCGCAGGTGGCCAGGAATCCGCGCCGCGGATATCGTTCGTCGCCGTGCTCCCTCCCTCAAAGAGCCTGTCGCTGATCCCGCATGCTTTAGCTTCAAGGAAGGGTGAAGGTACCAAGAGAGGCCGCACTCCTCATGACCGCCCTGCTCGAGGCAGAAGGACGCCTTCCGTCTGGCCAGGTCGTCGACCCCTTGGCGCCGCCGCCGACGCCGCGGCGCCCTACGCCTTCCCCGCCAATCGCGCCGGTTTTCGAATCCGCAATCACCCAGGCTCTCGACACCTCTGCGTCTGAGCCACCGCCAATGCCACGCCGCCCTAGCCAATCGCCGCCGATCATCCAGCCGGATCTCACACCGACTGCTTCGCCACTGCTCGAGACTTCGGCATACTCCCCGCCTCCTCCCGCATACCCGGACGAGAAGTCCTCCAACTCCCTGCACGTGGAAGAGAATGAACATCAGGCGCAGGAACGCGCCGCCGTCCAGGAGCAGGAGCACAGTCACGAGCCGGACCACTCCGCAGACGAGAAGGCGGCAGTCATGCCGGGTGCCTTTTAATCATCTCACTTCTGCAAGCACTCCTTTGGTTTGGATGTACGACCCGTCGAGGGCTGCTGGTGCTTTGGAGAGATGGGAACGCACGCTTGGTTGAGGCTCAGCTACCGCCCGCCGCGGCTGCAAGACCTTGCCGGAGCCAGTCTACTATGTAGTTCCTCGACGGCGTTTCCAGACACGTGTGCAAGGAGTGCGTGCGAGCACCTGAAGAAGACCGCGAGGCGACTGCGACAACGACTGGTGGCGTTTACGCTCTATGCAGTTGCAGTGTTCTTGCCCTTCTCCGCTTCCTCCTGTGCGTCTATGAGCTCCTTGACGGTTTTCGTGATGCCCATCAAGATCGCAAACGAGGGAATGGCCGAATACCGCTCGATGAGACTCTTGCGCCCTTCAGCCATGGCGACCTCCTCGCCACCGACGGCCACGACCGAGTCGTCGAGCAAGCCGACCAGCTCGCGGTCGATCGGTATCCTTCCGAGGAACCTGCACCCGCCGCCCTCGCCCTCGACCGTGCTGTCCTTGCGTGCCTCTTCGCGCCGGCAGAAGTCCTCGCCGCCGCCCTGGCCGAAGACGCCGACGATGTCGGAGCAGTGCGGGCAGACGTAGCCCGACATGTTCTCGATGAGCCCGAGGAGAGGTAGTTGGGTGCGCCGCACAAAGGAGAGCTCTTTCGAGACGTCGAGCAGTGCGACGGCTTGCGGCGTCGAGACGAGGAGCGACGAGAGCGTTGGAAGTCGGGGTGAGGCGGGTGATTGCGGGATCAGGAGCGGGCGAAGTGTTTCGAGCAACGAGATGTGTTCGTCCGAGGTGCCTGTGTGGTCCGGAGTGGTCAGCGATGGTGCATGTAATCAGCACGAGGTGGCGCACCTGGCGGGGTGTCGATGATGAGGTAGTCGAGCTCGCCCCAGCGCACCTCGCCGAGGAACTGCTTGATCATCGCGTTCTTCTTCGGCCCACGCCACACGACGCTCTCACGGCTGTCCTTGAGCAGGAACCCGATGCTCATACAGGCGAGCACGCCGGCTGCCTTCGCGCCGCCCTCCGCCGCGGCGCTGCTCGGCCCCCGTGCGTCGAGGTAGACTGGCACCCAGCCGTCGTCGCTCATGTGCACGTCCTTGCCCTGCGAATCGACAATGTTGGTCAGCGCGCCATCGGGCTGACTGAGCGCGAGCCGGGAGCCGACGCACCTCGAGGCCGAGCATGCGCGGGAGCGACGGCCCAGTAAGGTCGACGTCGAGCAAGCCCACCCGGGCGGTCGGGTCGTTTGCGAGCAACGAGAGCGCGAGCTGCACCGACACGGACGACTTGCCGACGCCGCCCTTGCCCGACAGCACGAGCAGGATGTGCCGGATCTGTCGCAGCCGCGTGAGTACCTTCTCGTCGCCGGCGGCTTGCATTTCTGCGTGCAGGTGGGGTTGCAAGGGTGGGAAAGAGAGAGTGCCGCATGTTTCGTGAGCGGGGTGAAGGGATCCGCAGCAATTTTTGGACGGAGACCGATCAGCACGACCAGGCAAGGTCATCCACACCCACCACCACCTCCGCCAATGTCGTTCTTCCGTCTCCTGGCCCGGCCGTCGTTGCCCTGCCTGCCGTCGACGTCGTGCCTCAAGTCGAACCTGCTCGATTCGTTCCTCCCAGGCAAGCTGCCCCGGCTTACGTTGTCCCCGCTCCCCTGCTGATCCCAACCCCCAACCAGGCCTGATGCAGGTGCGAACAGCCACAAAACGAGGCGGAGGTTCGTCCAAGAACGGGCGCAACTCGATCGGAAAGCGGCTCGGCGTCAAGAAGTACGGAGGTGCGCCGTCTCCCGTCCTCTCGCCGCTCCCCAGCAGCGACTGACCCCAGCCACCCAACCACGCAGGCCAGGCCGTTGTCGCCGGCAACATCCTCGTCCGACAGCGCGGGTCGACGTTCCACGCCGGGCAGCACGTCGCCGCAGGCCGGGACCACACGCTGTTCGCGCTCGTGCCCGGGTTCGTGCAGTACTACAAGGGCACGGTCGCGGGCAAGGAGCGCAAGCTCGTCGGCATCACCACCCACGCGCGCGAGGAGCAGCTGCCGCGCCAGGAGAGCGCGCTCGGCCGGAGCAGGTATTTCGGCGGCGTCGACCTCGCGCGCGAGAAGGGCGTCTGGGAACTCGGCGAGCAGGACGGTGGCAGGCTCGACACGATGAGCGAGGACGAGATCGAGGCCCTCATCCGCGACGCCGTCGGACGGGACCTCGACGGCAAGGTCGTCGAGCCAGGGGTTCACGGTGCCGGCAGCGTGTAATCGTCAGTGAGCAACGTACCTACCTCGTTCAGACTGGGTTCGGTGGACTGTAGCGGACCACGCCCATTGAGATCGCTCACATAAGGTCGACGCTCCCCTCGACCTCGTCCGCGAAGTGCTCGCAATCGACGCCCAGTCTCTCAGCACGTCGACTCGAAAACAGCAACACGCATATACTTGCAGTCACTCGGCAGCAGAGCAGTGTCTATAAAAAACGGCAGTGTCCATCCGCACCTTCAAACAGCAGCAGCCATCGGCGTCTCGCGCAAGCCCGCCGCGGCGCGCTCGCCCTTCTTCACGCGCAGCTGCAGGAGCGCCTGCACCTCCCTGCTCACCGGGCTCCAGCCATCCTTCCCGCCCCCGCTCATTGTCGTCTCGCTCCGGTTCGGCGCCCCGCGTGGCAGCTTGCAGATCGGCGAGTAGTTCTGCGGCACGAACCGGACCGTGCTCGTCGGCGGCGTGCGCGGCGAGGGCTCGTCCGAGTCGGGCGAGAACGATGAGACGAGGAGTGGTGTCGGCGGAGAAGCTGGGATCTCGAGGCGGAGCTTCGGAGGCGAGTTGGTCGCCGGTGGTGGGGGGCGAGTCGACCGAAGCGAGCCGGACGACGACGCGATCGAACGCGTTGGCGAGGTGGATCGCGGACGCAGCGAGGACGACGAAGGGGGCCGAAGAAGGAGCGGGCGGAGGCCGTCCGAGGGCCCCTTTGTCGGCGTCTGCGCCTCGGAAACTCGCAGGACAACGTCGCGTCCCTCGCCCGCGACGCCCGTGTCGATCGAGAGCCGCATCGCGAGGCTCTGCGGTCCCGCACCCGGTGCGGGTCTCAGCAGCAACGGCTTTGCGGTCGATCCGTCGAGCGAGGGTGCGAGCGGCGCGGGCGAGGTGAACGAGCGCCGGTGGTTCGCGTCCGTCCCGGTCGCGAGCAGCGGTTCGGCGCTCTTCCGCCGCTGGTGGCCCATGGCTCCGCTCTTGGCCTCGGACGCGGCGGCAAAGTGCTCCGCGGCGGATCGCACGATGCGCACGGCGGGAACCTCGGCCGAAGGAAGGTCGAGGTCGAAGTCGCTGAGGAAGGGGTGCTTCGGGAGGTACAGTGTGATGGACGGGAGCGCGTTCGTCCTGACGTTCGAGCTGTCGGGCGAGGGTGCGGTAAAGTACTCGGCCATGGCGCCCATGAACGCGCGCAGGGCGTCCTCGTCGAACCGCGAGTGCACGAACGCGCACGATGCGAGGCCGTTCGCGAGCGCCGCGCCCAGCGAGCCGGACGACAATGCGCGGGACAGCGACGCAAGCGCGGTCGAAGATGATACGGTGAGAGAGAGCCGCTTCGAGGAGACGGGGAGGAGGTGGTGGTGCACCGTCGCGCCCGCCGCACGGAACAGTGCGAGGATCATCGCTGGGCGCATCGAGTCAGCTTTTCCCGGACTTGCCGTCAACCAAGAGAGAAACGTACAGCGCGAGTTCTCGCTTCCATCGTCCGCAGCTGATGCCGCACCCTCTGAGAGAATCAACACGTGCAGCTCGACCGACGGAGCGCGGGCTCCAGTTGCGTGTGGCGTCGCGGCCGCCTTACCGCGCGCGACGGCGCTGCTCCCTCGCCTCGCCGCCTTGCCCGCTCGTTGAATGATCTCGAGTCCAGCACGGCGGAGGTCTGCATCGTACGTGTGGCCCACGAGCAGCGCGCACGGCGGGGCATCCGGCGCGGCCGCGAGGTGCGAGGACGACGCGACGGCGCTTGCGGGGCGGAGGTGTGGGCGGCGGGCGAGCGGTACTTGAGTGGATAAGGACATGGGATCTAGGGGAGCGACGTCAGCGAGAGGTTCGAAGCTGCGAAAAGTTCAGTGGGTGCTGGCAGACGAACTGTTGTTCGGTGGGTTCGTGCCCGGGGGTGCGTTCGAGCGGCGCGAGAGGTTCAAAGTGGGAGAGCCCGTCGATTCTGAGCGGTTGGGGCGAGCTGAGTCGAAACAACGGGGAAGGAGAGAGTACGACAGAGAGAGGGGAGCGTGGACGGACGGGAAGACGATGGCTGAGGAGGCCAAGGTCAGGCAGGCAGCCGGGGCTGTGCACGATGACCACATGCTGCGGGTGGCGGCGGGAACGCCGACCGCCAGTTCTGCCCCTCCACGCTCTCTTCTTTCACAATCACCACTTGAAGCGCTCTATAGCATGCACGCTTGGACGCGGGAGGACAGTCGTGGGCCATCGAGCGTAACAGCAGCCAGCTTCCGCGGGCTTGCGACGGAAACCGGGAACGCCACCGCCGCTTGTACGAGCGCTTCGCCTTTTGAACGCACCAGATGATCGCCAAACCAACTCTGAGCTATGTTCTGATCAATCACGCTTGATTCAGGCTGAAGGACGCGCATCGGCCCGTCGCAGAGCGTCTGCCACACTCCAGCGGAATTGCGGGTAGGCGCCAACTTTAAAACTAACGGTCGGAAGTGAATGTGAGCACCAGAAAAGTCTTGCTCCATCTTGCTATCTACCCTCTGACACACTTCCAGGCCGTTTCGCGGTCGGTCGAGCAGATGGTCGTCGAGCAAACGGAATCCGGACCATTCAACACGACCTTTATGGGAGCCTCACCTCTATGGGCTTGAAGGATGTGTGATAGTTGGAGCGACCATTTTTGCAAAGCTGAGTTGTGGGCACCGTGCACCCGCGCCCAGGATTCCACCGCGGGCTTCGGGAGAGGTCATACGGAACGACGCGCACGCCACCGCCTGTGTAAACACCTCGCCTCCATTACCGGTTTACACTAAGCTGACTCTTTCAAGGCGTTCCCCAAGCGAGCCTGGACGGCAAGGAGCGCATCCAATTTCACTGACGGATAAGCAGCCGCGAACGCACGTCCGGCTGCGAGTCTGCGACGACTTCGGGAGTGCCGCATTCTTGGCGACTCGTCCCGGTTGATGAATCCCCTTGGTCGCTGATCTCTCGCACTCTATCTCTTAATCGTCTGGGGCCTGGATGTCTCGCGCCGAGCTGCGAGTCGCCTTGAGACACCGGAACAGCAATTGGAGCCAGACGCACCGACAGCAACGCGCGGAGTGCCAGGGTCTTTTGCCCACCCTGCCTTCGGCTTTCCTCCTTCTGCACCCTACAACGACGAGCAGAATGCTCTCCGGAATCGCACCCGTCCTCGCAGCGCTCTTCGGACTCGCTCACGCGGCGTCGTCGCCACCGGTCGGCAGCGTCGTCCGGTCGCCACCGACCTCTGTCCGTGTGCCGACTGTCTTGGCACCAGGGAAATCGTTCATGTCGGGAAGCATCAACGCCAACATCATCTGGCAGGCATCCGGCGTACTCTCGGCCGGCGGCTGCCTGCAGCCTGACGGAAATCTCATCCGGGTGCGTGGCCGGCTGGACAGCCTTGGCGTCGGAATAAAGACGTCGTCTCGCTGACTCTTTCTTTGTGGCAGTCGTGCTACTCGATGTCCTTGTCCGCGAAGGGCCAGCTTGAGGCGCCGGTCGCAGCGGCGAGGAGAAACGTGCTCGACCTCACGCTCGAGGAGACGGCACGAAGGAATCCCAACGACTTGGATGCGTACTTCGCAGCATTTCCGGAGGAAAGGTTGGGCCAGGTCGTCGCCGACATCGAGAAGCGGGCGACCAAACCCGCCTCCCTCGAGTCGACCAAGCCCGCTGCGCTCAGTTCCTCAGTTTCGACCACATCAATGTCGTCAGCTAGCTCTTCAATATCTACAACACCAACATCATTTTCTGTATCAGTTGTATCCTCGTCTTCAGTGGCTCCTTCAGCAACGCCTACCCCGGGAAGGCAGCGCATCGAGTGCGTCCTCCGCGCTCCAGCACCGCCACCAACTCACGCGTGATTCGCCCCCACAGAATATACTCGTGGCCAGGCGCTCTAGCAAATGAAATGTGGACATACACCTGGAAATCCTATGCACGGCCGAGCGCGTTTTCCTCGGTGCACTTCAGCCACGCTTGGCGTGAGTCCGGTGTTGCTTTGCTCCGAGCTCGTGCTGACTTACCCGGCCCAAATTACGCCTAACAGAGATGCTTAGACGAGACAAGACGGGTGGACCGGTAGTCACGCTCGACTACAAGGTGGACAAGGTCATTATCGGCGACATCGTCGCTGGCTGCACGGGGTGCGCTGTGGCACCTCTGAGGTGCGTTGTGGTCCGACCGAATGTTGGAAACACAACTCACTTTCAATATCGTCAGCTCATGGCTCGGGATCGTAGTGGTCCACCAACTCAACGTCACCTGGGGAGTGAATGGCACAATGACCTACAGCGCTGCCAACGTCAAGCTCCCGACAATGCCCCTCATCGCCTACTCGGCAACACACGACATGGGGAGCTCTGCGAGTATCAAGGTAATGACTTTGGTGTACTAGTTGCCCATAAACAATTGACGACTGGTTCAGTTCGGCATGTACAGGCTCGTCGTGCCCGAGGCGACCGCTTACAAGTGCGTGCTAGCATCGTCTTGAGGGTCGAGCTGGATATAGCATGCTGACCAAGAACGGACTGTGCTCAGAGGCGTTGTCGGCGACTGTGAGCTCGGTTGAATCTCGCCCTCAGCGAGCGACGACCGCTGACTCCCGCCGCGCGTGCAGATGTCGCAACACGCCTCGCGTAAAGTGCCCATCAACCGCATCACCCCAAACACATTCCTTCACCTGTGTTCACCATATCATATACGATGTAAACCTCCTCATTCTCTGTTGGGAAAAGCTCGATGCCTCCATGACCGCACAGGTCTCTGGGACAGCGCCGGAGCGGAGCTCTGCGTGTGAACGCTGATGGCAAGAGTGATCGCACAAGGTATAGCTGCACGTAATTTTGAGCTTTTCAATCCGGGTAAACGAGTGTGGGGGGTGACGGGTGGTCAAGTGGGGGTGAGAATCATTCTCGGAGACGAAAGCGAAATAGGTAATAGGGTTGGGGTACTACGGGAAGGGGTATATAAAAGTGAGGGCAAAGGGCACCTCTAATGGGCGCGCGAGGAGAAGTCGCCCGTCTGGCGGTCTGTTCTAAGCCCTAGGTAGTCCACAACGCCGGACTCGAACGTCTGGGTGCTGTCCCGGATCGTGTCCTCGGTCGTCGTGGTCGAAGACGAGGACGTCGAGTCGCGGATCAAGTCGATCTCGCGTCGGATTTGTTGACGTGAGGCGGGAGCCGTTTTGAGGTTGGCCTCCGGCTGGCGAGAGACGGGTGCGGGCGCTGCCTTCAGGGTCGCGGTCGACGGCATCGCGGCGAGGGACTCGCGGGGCGTGAGCTGGTCCGAGAACGGGTCTTCGTCGCCGCTGTCGTCCGAGTAGACCGAGTCGACCGAGTACCGCCGGTTGTCCTCGACGAGCGACTGCGCGGGCGTGCCGCTCTGCGCGGTGGCGAACGAGTCGAGCGAGACCTGGCTCGGCTGGGGCGAGAGCCCGGCCGCGTACGACGGTGTCGACTGAGACCACCCTACGGTGGTGAACTCGGGGACTATGGGCGACGAGTCGTATGCCTGCGACTGGCGGAGCACGATCGGCTTCGGCGGCGCGAGGTGCGGGAACACGGTCCCGGCGGCGGCGCGCGCAGTTGAGGCCCAACTGGTCTGGACCGGCGCCTGCGGCTCTGGGATCGCCGTGTGCGGCTGCAAGGGCGACGCCTGCGAGAAGACGGTCGCGGTCGGGGATGACCAGCCGCTGTTGTCGGACTCCTCCGAGTCGGTCGAGTTGAGCGAGTGCCGGCGTTCTTCGCCGAGGAGCTGGTCCGAGAAGTGTGGCGAGGCCCGGCGGAACGGGTCTTCATCGCGCGGAGAGGGCGGCAGTGCACGCGGGGTGTAGCCCGTGTGCGCGCCGGTGAAGTTGCGCACGGTCGAGGGCGAGCCGCTGTCCATGAGCGACGTGGGCGAGCTGGACGAGCTGCGCGGGAGGAGGTTCCCGTCTGCACCGACGACGTGCAGCACGCTCGACGACGCCGAGAAGACGGATGCGTCTGAGGGCGACGCGGCGTGCGTCGGCGGCACGACCTGGCGGATTGTAGGCGAGTCCGCCGTCGTGGGGAACATGATCGATCCGACCGTAGGGTACGCCTCTGATGCGGGCTGGGCCTTCTGCAGGCTCGTCGAGCGCGCGAGGCCACCGGAGCCTTGCGCGTTTCCGAGGCCACCGGTCGCGGTGGCTTGCGAACCCTGCGACGCGCCGAGCGCGCGCACAATGGGCGTGTACGCCGAGCCAGGGGAGGCGGACCCCGGAGAGCGGCTCGGGGCGGGGCTGGAGCGACTGGGGCTGCTGCGCGCGTCGCGGCTGTCCTTGTTGACGGGCGGCGGCGGCGAGAGGTTTGCGCGCTCGGGGAAGAGGGAGAAGCCAGCAGCGGGAGGACCGGCAACTGGACGAGCGGGATCAAAGGATACCGGGAAGCCCTGTTCGATGCATTGTCAGCTGAATTTCAAGCTCAGAAGCAGCGCATCGAACGCACGGCGAAGGTTGGCGAGGCAGGGTACTCCTCATACGCTCCCGGCGAGAAGAACGATTCGTGGCGGTTCTTGTCGTCCTCTGCAGATCAAGTCAGTTGCTTGAAAAGTGCGAGCAAGGAATCGGACGCACTGTTGTTCCGTCGCTTGAAGAACCAGAACCCAAGTCCGAGGAGCAGAAGCGCCGCGAGGACACCTCCGACGGCACCAGATCGGAAGAGCACACGTCTGAACTCCAGTCACC
>ERZ1463038.698-NODE-698-length-12009-cov-12.822152_pt1 | contig 12009 bp, 19 predicted proteins | sample MGYA00564479_ERZ1463038 | MGnify/ENA primary metagenome ERZ1463038 (study PRJEB39244, sample SAMEA3635134) | Helicobacter pylori | study: EMG produced TPA metagenomics assembly of PRJEB11511 data set (Assembly of a 5300-year-old Helicobacter pylori... | reverse complement strand
ACGTACGACTTGCCGAGCGAGGTGCCCATGAGCGCGAGCGAGGCGGAGCTGTTGGTTCGGGGTGGTCGACGCGCGGTCGAGACGGAGCGCGACATGGACGGCGTCGGGCGCGCCGTGTTGTTCTCCAGGTGCGGCAGCGAGGCCTGTTGAACGGATCAGTCTCATCGAACTGACTCGCGCAACAGAAACAGCACGCACGTCCGAATCCCCCTCGGCTGCAGCCAGCCCGCCCGGATCGCTCTCTGACCGCTTCTCCAGCATCCTCGGACTTGCGGGCGGCGGCGTCGAGAAGATCGCGCTCTCGTCCCGGTTCGGGTCAGACCTGCTGTCGGTGCGGTAGGCGGTCGGTCTCGGGGCATCCGTGTCGTGCCTCGAGAGGTGCGGCGCTCGCCTGTGTCGGGCGTCCTGCTGCGAATGCGAGTACGCGAGGCTGGACGGGTGGTGGTGGATGGGAGGAGACGACGACGCGGATTTTGAAATGGGCGTCATGAACCGCAGCGCAGACAACGCCGACGGGGGTCGCACTGCGCACACAAAGTCAGCGTTCCGCACATCGGGTCGGACAGCGCGACTGACCACTGTAGCCTCGTTCACTGCGTTCGTCGGCCTCTCCCATGCTCGCCAGACTGTCAGAGCTGCCCCTGGTCCTCGACCACGCGCGCCTTTCCTCGCCAAGCTGCGGCAGGCCGTCGTCCGAGCTCGGCACGCGCTGCATCAAGCTCGGGCGGTAGCTGTAGCCCCCCTCGGTCGCACCTCGACTGTTGCTGTTCCGCCTCGTGCTAAAGTCGAGCGCGGGCGCAGAGCCGACGACCGACTGCTGTGCGAGCGAGGTGGACGACTGCGAGCGCGAGGCGAGCGACGAGGTCGAGCCCCACTGCGCGCTCGGCAGGTGTTGCGGCGGCGAGGCGATCGGGAGCGAGGTTCCGGATAGCCGGCGACGTGACATGGACGCCATCAGGTCCTCGGCCTCGCCCCCATGCGACGATGGCAGGTGGTGAGCGGGCGGCGGCGCGGGCGAGTGCGACGAGACGCGCGGGGCAGATGGCCCGAGGTCGGCGAACGCGAGGCGAGAGCGCATCTCGTCGATCCGGCGGCATTCTTCTGAGCAGTACAGCGATGTGGGCGGGTTCAGCGCCGGGTGCGCGTCCGCCGCATCGAGTGGCGGCGTCGGCGTTGGCGGTGGGGAGGTGTTCGTCGTGAGCGGGGCGAGGTTCGAGTGCGAAGTCGTTCCGCGGCCGTGGTGGGTGCGACTCGAGGCGTGGTGGAGCTTGGTCGAGCTCTTGTTGCGCCGCTGCGGCAGCCCGCCGGCCGCCTGCGCTGGCGGGTGTTCCTTCTTCCTGCGCTCCTTGCCCTTGCCGTTCGCTCCGGTGGACGAGGTCGCCTGCCCGTGCGAGCTGCCGCTGAGCGCCCGCTGGAGATCGGGCGCGACTTGCGCGTGACCGCCGGCAACGGCACTCGTTCCTGCAGAGCCGGACGCGGACGACGGGATCGCGCGGTCGCACACGGGGCACCACGCGCCAAAGTCAAAGTCGGCCTCCTCGTCGAGCATCCGTCTGTGGGAATGGAAGGACCCAAAAGTGGCCGAGGTCAGCTGGTCCGCGATTCGGCTCGGATCATCCTCGAATGCGTCCGTCGGCGTTCCTCGGACCCGCGCACGTTTGGCCACGGGGTCGGGCCGGTTCCCGCCACGCACGAGCGCCTCCTGCGAGCATGCGTCCAGCTCCGAGGAGCGGGAATCAAGTTGCTCTGCAAGCCCGGCGGGGGCCGTACGCTGTTTGCCGGCCCCGCCGACGCGAACGCAAACGCAAACGAGCCTCGCATCGCTCCGGCCTCCGCACCCGCCGCAGGCGCCCCCAACGTGACTTTCATAGCCTTCAGCTGCTCATCCAACGCCCCCAAGCGCCCGAGAACTGTCGTCTTGACGCCCGGGCGAGTCCGACGCCCCCGCTCGTTGCATTGACGCGCCGGCCTCGCGCGCCACCGGAAGCGCTCGCTGCCCCACAAAACGGTCTTGGGCGCCAGCTCCCGCCGCGTAGCACCAGCGTCCACGTTGGAAGAGGCCTTCCCAGATCCTGAGCCCTCTCGCGAGCTCCCTGCCGACTCGGACCCGCGCGCCCGGTCCCCGAACCCGACCGCCGGCTGGCCCCACCGTGCGTCGGAACGAGCGTGCCGTCAACGCATGCGGTGCAAGGGACGCTCACCTGGCCTGATGACGGGGAGGACGAGTCGCCTAGACGGGGCGGCGGGTCGCTGCAACGCCGGAGAACCGTTTTTGTACGCGCTCGGGGTCTTCGACGGCGGACGATGCGCGGGGCCTGGCGCGCGAGCGGTGGTGCCGGGCTCGAACGGCGGCGAGAGGCGTGTGGGCGTGGGGATGAGCTGGTTCGAGAATGTCGAGGATGGAGGAAGGAGGCGCAGGGCAGTTGACCGACGGCGAAAGAGCCGGCTGGCGTTTGTCGATCTCTCGCCTGAGTTTTTGATCCGCGCCTGCAATCAGGCAGGTGCTGCGCACGTCGTCGGCAAAGGCCATCAAGCTCGAGGCGCTTGAGTCGCGATCCTGCGCTCAAGATCGCTTTCAGAGTGCCAGTGAGGCCTCGTACGTCCCTCCAGAGTCAGCTGACTCGCCTCGGATCGCAGGGCGGTCCCGCGCCCCCGCCAAAAGACTGGCAATCGGCGCCCGATCAACGCCACAACGCGGAGACGGCAGATGCTATCCCGTGAGCCGGCCAGCCCCGACTCGTACCGCCCGCCTCCTGCTCGACCTTTCTACTCGCTTTCACTTTCGACATGCAGGCGTGCAGGCCATCTGTGCACCGCAATTCACCCCCAGAGAATCTGAGAATCTGGAGGCGGCTTTCCGCCGCATGCAGATAACGGTTGCGTCGCGCTCCCACCGGTCTTCTCTTGAAGCTTGCAGCTTGCAGGCTGATCCCCAGCGTGTGAAGATTCTTCGATTCTGTGGGTCATTTATGATGCAGCTCGCGTAAGTCGCTCCCTCCACGTCTCCCCGCGCCACCCCCGTGCAGTGCGACGCTCCGCTTGCGCGACACTCCCTCGTCGGTACCCAATCGCTGGCCTTACAAGCTTACCCCCACAAAGGGTCAGGATCACCACTTCGAAATCTAGCTAGGGCGGCCCTATCGGTGGTCTTCTATGTAAGCCCAACCGCCGCAAGTCGCCGCTGCAGACATTGGAAGCCTCCCCGCTCAGCTCTTATCGGGCCGTCCAGCTATCCCTCGCCGCAAAATCCGGCTGTTTTGACTGAAAAATGGGACAACGTAGCCTGTTTCGGGACAGATCTATGGCCGTCCTTTGCTTCCGCTCACCGTCGAGGTATCGAGCCGAACCACGAGCCACGTCCTGGCGCGACTCACTTGCATTCGCAAGCGCCAGGTGGCGTCGTTTGCTCTGATTGCCACTGGACTTTTTCCAACTTGATCGGCTGAGATGAGGAAGCGGCACCTGCTTTGACATTGCGAGCGATCTGCGAGATCAGGGCGTGTGGCACGACGCGCGGCTCGGCTCCTGCAACTTGGAGGTGAACTCGCAGGGAGACTGTTGCCAAAACATTTCATCTTTGAATGATATAAGAGGGCTCGGGTTGTACTCTGGTAGTAGTGTCCAGGCTCAGAAGAAGGTGGACGGGATGACGCTCGCGGTGCCGCTGTGCTCGACGCCCTGCTCGTCCGCGTGTGAATATCAGCGCTCTGGACGCTCGAGTGAGGGTTATTCAGAAAAACTTACGTTGACTTGCCACCTCAGCTCGGCGCGCAGGCTCGTTCCTCCGACTGCAAGCGCGATATGAGAGTCAGCGAGCGCCGCGGGACGGCGAGGAACGCCGCGATGCTCACAAAGCAGGCAGATGTCGAACTCCCTGCGGGCATTTGAATCAGTAAAACCACAACATGAATAGTACAAACGGAACGCACAAGTCCTTGTACCGCTCTGACGTCGACCTGTTGTCCTTCCACGGCAAGCTCGCAGCGAGCTGAGTCAGGTCGGCCTTGACGGAGCAGCACTTGACAAAGCCCTTGTGGAACTGGCCCTGCCCATCCTTACTCCATCCTCCGAACGCAGCAGAGCCGTCCGGTCCGTCGTAGGTCATCAGGTCCATCGAGTACATCAGCGAGTCGGTTGACTTGAAGTCGACCGCAAAGTTGCTACGGTGGACCTCGGTCGCTTCGATGATGACTCCCTGTTAGGTTTTTTGAGCTTAGAAAGGGGCGAGAATGAGCGGTGGTGGTGAGCGTACGTTGCCGACGATCTTGGTCCAGCCGCCGATGATGTCTGTGCGGAGCTCGCGTCCGTCAATGAGAACGATCTCTAAGTCTAAGTCACCTTGAAAGAAGCTCACAGGTTGTGCCCCTCGGGGTGACCACGACGGTCCTGTTCAGCCGCTCGTGGCGCCACCTGTCGTAGGGCCTTCACGCACCTCTCGTCAGCCACGCGCGAGTGGGTGCGAAAAGAACGAAACGCACCTCATCGTAGGGACGCCAAACTCGAACCGAGTGCCCCTCGCGACAACGTTGTCGTGAGAGTAGAAGAGAGCGCCGCCTTCGGCGACGGCCTTCTTGCTCGGCTCGTCGGCGGTCACGACGCGCTGGGCCGGGAACGCCTCGCGCAAGCGGCGCTGGAGGTAGGGCGACTCGCCGAAGCCCTGTTAATTGTGAGCGTGTAAGCCGGTTACTTGGATCGAGCGGATCGCGCGTACGCCGACGAGGAGGATCGACTGGACGTTCATGCCCGAGATCTGGTCGCCCAAGCTCTTGATGATCTTGTTGACGCACGGGTCGAACGCGCGCTTGACTTCCGCTCTGGCAGCCGAGATACTTCAGTCGAAGCTTTTTCCAGGAGATGCGCGAAAAACGCACCCAGTGAGCGTGAGCCGCCCTCGGCTGATGCCGACCACCTTGTCAGTGTCGCGATCAAAGCCAAACTTGTATGGTGGCTCTCGGTGGGGTTGTCGAACAGGATCTTCGTCTTCGTGTCGAACCCTTCGACCATAGCGGCGACGTACTCTGGCGCGCTGAACTTGGAGCCGCCAAGCTTGTGCTTGATGATCTCCTCCGCGGCACGCGAGACAAAGATGGCGCCAGATTGGGTCTGGATTCCTACAAAGTATTTAGTCAGATTCTGGATTCTGGATTTTGGAGAAGTGAGGGAGGGGCGCACGCAGTCGGAGGTCTTAGCTTCGCGCAGGAGCAGCTTGGGGCGTGTCGCGGTGACTTCGTCTGCAAGATGAGCAGTCAGCTAATTTTAACCCGGACTTTAATCGAATGAATTACAGATGCAGATGTCGACCGTTGATCCTGGAGGAAGGCGGGTCAGGTCAGCGGTGAGACCCGGGGCGAGGTTAAGTAGGCGCGCACCTCCGCCGTCGACAACGGCGAACGTCGAGCGAGGCTGTAGACAGGGAGATTCAGAGATATGTTCGATGAGTAATCCGGGGAAGTCCGGATGGGCAGCGCGACGGACCTTGAGCCACTCGGACTGCTGGTTCGTCGAGTACAGGACGCCAAAGTGCACGCTCGCCTCGGACTCGGTCACATACACGACATAGTCCCTACATGCGCACATTTATTTAGCCATCACGAGCAGAAGAAAGGCAGCAGGACGCACTCAACGGCGGCACCGCGCAGGATGCCAGAGCGTGTGATGGACCGGTTCAGCGCGGCCTGCTCGTTCAGGCTCCACGAGTTGGGGTGCGCAAAAACGATCTTGATCTTCTCAGCGAGCTTGCTCCAGATTGCATTGCCGTCAGGAGCGTTCTGCTCGAACCAGGCCTGCGTTCGTCCATCCATCAGCGTCCGCGCGGATCCAAGATCAAGCGTGACGCACCTTGGAGTTGTCGAAAAGATACTTGATAAAGTCCGAGTAGGCCTGCTCAACGGTCACGTTTTCGGGCAGGGGCGGGACCTCGAACGTGGTCGGGACCGACTCGGGCCCGGCGCGGTGAAGCCAGCTGCCGCGGTTCGGTGCGGCGGGTTCCTCGAGTTGGTAGGGAGGGGGTTGCATCGCAGTTGGGTGAAGATGAAGCTTGAACCACTGTTCGTCAGAGAAAATGCGGGTGAGCGTGATTCGAGTCGGAGTTGCTGGGTAGGCGCGCCTTGCACTCGGTGAGGCCGGCGTCGATGAACGCGTCGTCCTTGGTCTCGGCGCCGAACGCCTTGGCGGTACCGTGCGCGTCGTAGAGCATCACGGTGGGGATCTTGGACGAGTTTGGACTCGAAGGCCACCTGAAGGTTGCAGCACGGGCCTGGTCAGCCAGAGTTGAGTTGTAGCTCGGTATTGCAAGACAGACCTGCTGACGACACGGACGCGGATCGGCTGGTTCGTCGCGAGGTGCACGATGCTCGCTGCGGCTGAAGCTGGGTGTCAGCGATGCGAGCGAGCGGTGCGACCGCGAGAGGCACGCACACTGGGTCGTCCCGATGTCAAAGGCCAAGGCGAGCGTCTCGGCTCCACGCCAGATGTCGCTCATGTTGACTGGGGCAGCTGGATCAGTTGTGGGAGCGCGAGTGGGGAGTTGAGAAGGCTCGCCTCGATGCGCGGGGTGGCAGTCGCTGGGCTGGTATGGGCTGGCAAGCGCGAACGGGTGAGCCCCGGTCAGTCGAGCAGACGAGATGAGCAATTTCGACGTGGTTGAGCAGAAGAAAGCAAGTACGACTCGAGTCCCCGGGCGGGTACTGTACAAAAGTCAAGCCTGGCTCCGAGAATCCGATGTCCCTCCGAGGACTTGCGTCGCCCGCTTTCCTTCAACTTGATCACGACTTGCTCACGCCGCTATTAGCTCTAAGCTGTGGAGCTCACAGAGGTGCAGCACGATGAAGAACTCCCAATTCTGCGGCTCCAGCTCCGCCAGCACCGACTCGTGCCTTCGATCTCAGGTTCCCAGCAGGAATGTGGCCACTGCACTTCTGATTCCAAGTCCGTCGGCTTCTCACTCATATAATAACCCTGGACTACTCAATCAGCTCCATCGGCCCCGAGCTCACCCGCACTCGAACCGTTCACCGGCGCACGCGCCGCAGAGCGCTACGGGCTCATCACTGCTGCTCGACGAGACAGCCGATAGAACCTCGTTTTTCAGTGCCTGCTTCAACCTGCCAAGCCTTGAAGTACGGGGCGTGGCCGGAGCGTCCAGGCGGAGGCGCGGGACGGGGGTCCGGGGGCGGGAAGACGAGTGGGGCGGCCAGCGGCGCCGAGGTGGTCGAGGTAGATCTTCCATGGCTGAGCAGCTGCCAGGAGAGGTCGAGACTGTCGTTGTCGAGCAGGCCGGCCGCCGAAAGTTTGCTGGAGAAGTCAAAACAGCGAGATTTTCAATCAGCGCGCCTCTTGTCAGGGCGGAGAGAGCGATTGTGACAAGTCTATGGGTGGAGTAGTCTTCCAAAATGCGAGAATCGGCCGTGAAAGAAGAGACAGAGACCTCCCCTGAGACACGTGAACGTCGAGAGGTTCACGAAATCCGCAGTGGTGACGTCGATCGCAATGACAGCAGTGGTTCCTTCTCGCAACCACCTCGGCACCTCTCTCACCAGCATGGCTGACCTCGACAAGTCTCCCGCGCCGCCAGCCGCCGAGCCGACCCCCAGCGCGTCGACGTCGGGCCCGAGCGTCATCGACAGCAAAGATGCGCCTGACAGCGCTGTACGTTCCTCTCCCTTTGTCTCCGCAACTGCTCGACTTCTTGGGTGTAGATTGCACCCAAATGGACCCGTAGACTTAAATACAGCCCCAGAGACGCATGCGTTCGAAGCTGACCGGAGGCGTCCTCCGCAGTCCGACGCCACTCCGACGACCGCGAGCGCCCCCGCGCCCGCGTGGACGAAGCACTACGACTCGATCAAGACGAAGCTGCCACCGTCCATCTCGTCGCACATTCCCTCGAGCTCGACCGCCGCGGCGACCGTCGACCAGGTCCAGACCCGCCTGACGGCGCTCAGCGCCACCTCGGCTTCTCAGCTCGGCGAGCTCCAGCGAAGCGGGAGCCAGCGGCTTGGCAAGCTGAAGGAGAACACTGCGCTCGTTGGCGTGCAGAAGCGGCTCAGCCCGGACCAGTTCTTGAGCAAGGCGTACGCCATCCGCAACGACACCCAGATCGCCCTCAACGTTTCGCTCAATCAGGTGCGCGTTTCTGAATAGTAGGATGGTTTCAGGAGCTAAATTCGCACCTGAGCTCAGGTTGGGCCGCTCATGTACCAAGTCCTGCTTCCGAACGACACCTTCGAGCGCCGAGTCCGTACGTCATGCCCCCCGCGCCTGCACCCCTCGCGCCAGCTGACTTTGATTCACCTCAGCGAACGTCTGGTACAACATTGAGATCCGGCCTTACACCGGAGCCGACACCGCCTACACTCCCTGGAGCGTCTCGTGGCCCATCATCGCCATCACGGGCCCAATCGTCGCCGCCACCTCGCTCCTCCTGATCCCCATCGTCGCGCTTGCTGCTGGAGGAACGGCCTTGGCAACCCTTACCGGATTCGGCGCCACCGTCGCCGAAGGCGCGGCCGCTGCGACCGCTGGAGCCGGGTCCGCCGTAGCGACGGCCGGCGGCGTCGCTGCGAAACTCGCGCATCTGCCTGGCGGGAGCAAGATCAAGGGGAAGCTCGTCGATGCGGCGAAGGAAAGCCTTGGAAAAGGCCAGAAGGTTGCCACCGAGCAGGTTGTGAGGTACCTGGGGAAGGGAACCGCGGCGGCCGCGGTTGGCGGCGCGATTGCGGGCGACGAGGTGAAAGATGAGGATGACCGTGGGCGCAAGGCGAGTCGGCAGCGGGAGAAGAAGAAGCTCGACGAGGTCGAGGTGACGGGTCTCAAGATCGAGGACGTGCTCAAGTGCGCGACCGGCAAGAAGCGCACCGACCGTGTGAGACTTTTGTGGTCGCTGGACTAACGTAATCCGGACTCACACCACTCTTTCTTACTTCAGTCACTCTCGGACGCGTTCAAGCGCCTCAACATGAAGGTCAAGGAGTACAAGACTAAGAACAACCCGGTCCTTCGCATCGTCGGCGGGTGCGTCCACGTTTTTTTGGGCCTCATTGGAAGCTAATAGCTGAAGACGACTTTGAGTTCAGACCCGAGCTCGAGGAGCGCGGGAAGCACACGTTCCTCGTTTTCTACCCGTTCCGCGTCGAGCCATTCATCGACGTCGAAGCCGAGGTGCGCCCCGTCCTTCCTTATTTCAACCATTCCCTCATGTGCAGCTCCAATTCAGCCCATACCGACGACCGAAGTCCCGCCAACAGAGGCCGAGTCGACCCTCATTCGCGACGCGCTCGTTGTCGACTCCGTGTCGGACGCCGAGGAGGTCTCGAAGCGCGCGCCCGTCTACGCGGACGGCAGCGATGAGAAGAAGCGGCTCGAGGCGGAAGAGGTCGTCAAGGAGTTCGAGGCGAAGAAGGGCGAGGGCGCGAAGCCGAGCGGTGGGAGCTGGTTCGGGTGGGGCAAGTAGGATTGTGTCGCCGCTGATGGACCTTTGAGCCTGTTGTGTGTCTCTCTCGTTACTCTCGCAAAAATCGCTTGTTTCATCTTTGGAGACGCGTCATTGATTTGCAGGAAATGTGGCCGTCACGTTGGCCGCCGCCGACGTCGACTCATCGGTGCCCGAGAAGAACTGGAAGCGCCTTCAGTTAGCTGGCAGATCCTCTTCACTTACTTGGTACGCACCTGGAAGTCTTTGAAATACGCCCATCCACCCTTGCTCGCCCAGAACGTTGAGTCGCTTCCGCCGAAGAACGTCGAGAACATGAAGCGATCGAGGCCGACGGCGGGATCGACGCGGAACACGATGTCGGACCGAGTGAAGGCCAGGTTCCCGTTGTAGTATACCGCAATCTCGCCGTTCGCTGGTCCCACGTCTCCCGGATCAGAGTTCAGGAGCGCGACTTCCGTCACGGTGTTCCAGCTTCGCACGCGGGAGTCAGCAGTGCAAAACATGCAACCGACGTGACTGAACTCACGCTCCGATTGTGAAGTTCCACGAGCCAAGATCGAGGTCGATACCGTATGCTCGTTTCGTGGGTGTGGTCTGGTTGAAAGCTGGATAAGTCGGAATGTAGGCATATACTGCGAAGGTGTCAGCTTCACGCCACTCGTCTCAAGATGAAGGCTCACCTTCACCCATGCCCAGATTCCGCCACATCAACCGAATCGAAAAGCAAGCGGGACTTCGAGTTCCACCACTGCAAGTGCCCGTGCCTCCGTACAGGCCGGGGAGTTTGCCACCGTTTACGAAGTCAAAATGCTCGCTGAACGCCACCTGTGTGCCCACTTTTAGCTTTGAAAAGATAGACCCTATTCTTGAGTACCTGGTAGCTCATAATCGCTCTCTCCTGTACGGTCTCGCCAAACACCTTCAGCATCATCGCCCCGACGCCGCCAGCCGTCCCAGGCCCTCCACCTCCTTCACTTCCCCTGCGAAATTTCACTGCCAGCGCCGTCCCATTGTCCTCGAATGGATCATCGACGAAGGAGAGGTAGTCGGTCGCACCGCCCGCGTACGCCCAATTGCTTTGAATGTGTGATTGAGCCGAGTCGTTGGTCATCGCGGCGGTCGGCATGGGATGAAGGGGGACGGCGGCGGACGTCATGGAGTACATTGAAGCGACCCTTTGGGGGTAGTAATTTCCTGGCGGGAGTGTGGGGGCGGGGTTTTGGGTCGTCGTGGCTCGGCTCGACGAGGTGGGCTTGTGTCGCGAAGAGCTCGTGGATTCGGAGCCGGAGGCGTGTCGTCGATTCGAAGTCAGGCCTGCCGCTAGACCAATCACGATGGTTAGGATGGATATAACCGAAAATAGGACGACTATGATGGGTAGTCGCTGCGGCCTGCGTCAGTTCCTCCTCCGAGTCATCTCCGGCAGCCCAAGGCTTACTCGTCGTGGCTTGAGCGGCAGTTCCGCCTCCTCGTTCTCTATTACTTTCTCTTCCTCAACATCATCCATCTTCGCGTATGAGGCGCTCATTTCTTGGATCGACTCGTGGCGCAGATGTGCAGGCTCGAACGCGTCGACGGCTGCGAGCGCGGTGCGGTATAGAGAGGCGAGGGACGGTGTTGCCGAGTCGGCTCGCTCTATGCAGATTCGGGGTTAGATTGTCAATTCCCAAGTACACGTGAAACTTACGGCGAATGCGTGCATGTATGGGCTGGGTGAGCGAGTGTGTGCGCGGTCGCGCCTCTGCGAGAGACGTAAGCTTATGCTCCAGGGAGCGGGCAGGTTGAGCACACCTCCGATCAAAGCAGGAACTTGTTCGAGCATTTCTTGATTGATCTGGAATGGTCAGAAGCAAAGGACAAGTCAGCTTGGCGGAGAGGGGGCGTGGGCTACATAGGGGACTCGGCTCGCGAGGGAACCCTGTCCGTGCGCGAGCCCTAAATCCCGGTAGTCTCCTCAGGCTCGCTCGAGGCTGAAGTGTCTCTGAAGCCTTTGTAATTTCCTTTTGTTCAATCGTGCCGACCGGTGCGTGCGAGGCTTTGCGAACCTGACTCGAAGATTGACGGACCTGACTCGAAGATTGACCGGCTCCATCCAGCGACCAAAACCTGCCTGGCCATACATACTTTAAAGATCTGAAAGCCAAAGCAAAAAAAAAACCTCCTCATGATAATCACCGCCCAATGCACTCCTGGGAAACGGGCCTCGCGAGCTCTTGGGCCCGCGCCCGAGGTACCCCTCACCACGAAGCGTCCGCGTCCCTCAGCAGCTCCTCGGCACGGTCCCGGACAAATTCCGCGTAAGATTATGTCAGACCTCAATACGTGTATGTGCTGGGGATCTAATATCTAACCCTGCAGAGCAGAACGGGCGCTTCGCTGCGACTCGCGAGCGAGCTCCTCATAGTCTCGCAGGCCTTGCGGTCCTCCTTGACGAGAACCTTTTTTCTCCTCAATTGCTAATTCGTTTAACAAGGGCTTATTTCCGATGAACGGATCCTGCTTTTCCACAGCGCAAGCGAATCTTCCGTCAGATCGGAAGAGCGTCGTGTAGGGAAAGAGTGTCCTAGGTGTGTAGA
>ERZ1463038.697-NODE-697-length-12009-cov-15.620880_pt1 | contig 12009 bp, 18 predicted proteins | sample MGYA00564479_ERZ1463038 | MGnify/ENA primary metagenome ERZ1463038 (study PRJEB39244, sample SAMEA3635134) | Helicobacter pylori | study: EMG produced TPA metagenomics assembly of PRJEB11511 data set (Assembly of a 5300-year-old Helicobacter pylori... | reverse complement strand
CAGAGATGGCGGACCCGTCGAAGCTGACCAAGGCGGGCCTCCGACCAACACTCAAGCTCGCGACTTGGCTCGGCTTCGCGGGAGGATTCCTCCTCGCGTACCAGACCAGCTCCCGTGCGTCTTTTTACCAAGCACGTGATCCCTGGGCGCAGAGCTGAACGTCTGCTACCTGCCCTCTCTGCCCCCGGTCTTTCCCCTGCGTCCATCCCCGCCCTCACCCGCCGCCACTCGCCTTACCGGCATCACCACCACGCCGTACACCTCGCTCCGGACAGTCCGACTCTGGGGCTGGACAGAAAACGCGCTCGAGCAGAAGCGCGACCTCGCGGACCTGTCCGCGCTCGCGGCCCAGGGCAAGCCGCTCTACGGCGAGACCGACCTGCCCGAGTACGTGCAGGGCGTCGCGCACCGCAACAGCATGTGGAGTCAGCTCAAGTTTGGCGTCCTTCCATGGTGAGTCCTTGAATCGTGGGCGTTGGTTTGGCGGCGGGGTTGGTGTGGCGCGGAGGGTGCAGCTGAATGGCTTGGCGGCATGGCCGTTGCTGCTTCAATGTGGGGAACGATGTGTCGGCCTCGAGGGGCGAAAGATTCTGCCTACACAACGGAGAATTCACCCACGCGGCGAAATGCTGCGCCACAGCACGTTCGCTGACCACCGCCCCGTCTCCCCAGGTTCAACTTTGTCAAGTAAGCATCTCCTCAACATTCTCGCCCCGTTCTTCTACGAGTTGCGCGCGCAGAGCTCTCGGATCGGAGCTGACCCGACTCGCCCGTACAGCCACCAACACCACGGCGTCGACACGACCAAGTACGGCACCAAGAGCGAGTAGGTGCACGCTCGAAGAGATGGATGTAGACTGGGACTGGTGTGGGTAGCTGCAAGAGCGGTGCTCCCTCGGAGCTTTCATCGTGAGCGGAACCGGTCGCCGGGGGCTCATCTTGGCTGGCTCGACTTCGCCAGGCAGGCCACGACGCAGCTTGCTCAAGGCACGCGAAGGATGCGAAGCGTTGCTCACCCACTACCAGCTGAGGGCCCTTCCTGCAACCTGCGATCCTCAAAACCAGTCACCAGAGCTGCGAGGAGCTGGATACCTCTCCTTACTGCGCTCAGACCGGCGTGCACTCACGTTCTTCGAAAAAAGCCTCAATTACGGCGAGTGGCTTTCGGGAACGTTGAAGGAGGGACCCGGCCACCGTCGCTCGGGTCCGGGTACCCGAACCGGAAGCACGCCTCGAGCAGGCCGGTGTCTACCTCCAGCACTTCGTACCCGTCACACCTCGCAACTTCGTACGCGTCCTCTTGGTCTTCGCGTTCCGGCTTCACGGCGATCAGCAGCAGGTCGCCAGCTCGCTGGCATCGCCCGGCCGACGCGATGATTCGGCGATGAGGCGCGGGGTGTTGTCCCAATGTATGGGAAGGGGTAGAGGATTGTCGCGGTTGGCGCGTCTCGGTTCCACTGATAGAATTCTTCGAGGTGACGTGCATCGGCTGTGCGGCTGAGGTTGCGCAGGATCGCAGGATACGGCGAACGTTCGCATCTCGGCGGGCGACAATTTGGCGTCGAAGGTTCCCAAAAACGCGGATGACTGTGAATTAAGGTGGGTCCATTGTCGGCACGGGTCCTTGGTCCTTGGCTCAGTACTCACAATGATCTCTCCATCTTTGAGCTGGTTGGTTTCGCATCCGCCCTCCGCCACACGGTTGCGACCGCCGACATGATGGATTTCTCGTCCGCGATACGGGGTGCAAATATTAACGACTCATTTCGTCGTGGGACGAAACGATGCCCTCGAATCCACCGCGAAGCGCGGCGAGTGCGATGGAGAAGTGTCGTCCGCCACTTTCGCCAACAACCAGGATCGGTGGGAGAGCACGAATGAGAAATTCAGACAGGTTGATCGTGAAGCACGCTTTGGGCAGGGGACGAGAATATGGGTCTGCAAAGTCACAAATGGTGGCAGCAAGTGCTCCGCCTGGACCGGCATGGTGGACTCGCAAAGAGGAGAAGGGCTCAGCCGGATGAGGTGGAAGTGCTGTCGGAGGTATCATCAACATTGAAGTGAAGGTGTGCAAATGGAGGCTGATTACATTGTGTACCAAGCTGTGGGCCCCTCGCGGTGTGCCAAAGACCTCGTGCTTGAAGTCCGCACTGGCAAGGCGGACCGACGTTAACACCTCACGGTTTCTGGTCGCATTCTTGAATGAAAACACCTACGCAGCTACGCGTCAGCTTCTTTATCTGGCGGAGCACTAGACGCCCAATTCTGTTCACCTCAGTCGACGAGGCTGCCTTGGGGAGATGGATGAAGTCGAGCAAACCGAACAATACTAGTGGCGGACTCGGATGCGGGCTTTGAGAGCGATACGGTTGGATCTGGGGAGGAATCTTGACGAGAACTGGCACAGATGGGAGTGAAGAGTGAGCGCCGACATCCCTGCTGAGGAGGTGGGTTTGCTGCTGCCGTTCGGGACGGCGGGAGAGACCTTTCAGAGTACAGACGGTATGTGAAAAAGAAATCGAGAGACCTTAAAGCGTTTATGGTTAGACGATGACCGAAACACGCGATCTTTCGGTCTGATCGGGTCATCCACAGCGGATCTGTGCGCGCGGCGCGCGATCGAGTGGCGTTCGGTTCGTCGACGAATGGGGTGCCGCCCGAGCTCAAGGGGTGGCATACGAGCTTGTTTAAGCGTTTAAATGGTTCCCGTGTTCAGGCAGTCCACCGGGAAATAATCTCCCGGCCGGGAGATTGGCGCGTGGGACAGAACTCACAGTTTGGCGACGCTGCCTGCTTTACGAGTGTGGGCCCAAGTGTGAATGAGGTGATTCCTGACCTTAACTTCCAGAACCTGACATCCAGGTACCATATCAAGCTGGCCCGTTGGATCACCCCGATCCCACCCTGAACTGATCCCGACCTCAGAGCGCCGCGCATCACAATCGCCAAAGCCTAGGTTACGAAAAGCAGACGAAAAGTATGATATATGAAATTTCTCGCGTACCCACTATCAATTGGTGACTTCGTCGTGGGGGCTGACCTTCAGCAAGGCGGTTCGAAAGGACGCAGAACTGTGCGATGAGAAGAGGTCAGCCGCGGCCGATCAGCAAGCACCGGAGGTACTCACGTTCTTCTAAAAACCCAGGTACAACTGTTCTCCCTCATCGCCGTGTCCACCCTGGAGCGCGGGGACGAAGGCTCATGACTGAAACTCGTCCGCGAGTACCCAGATCGGAAGCAGGCCTCCACCATCTCCCTGTCGTCCGGAAGCACCTCGTACCCGTGCGTCATCGCAAATTCATGCGCTGAAGCCTTCTCGTACTGGTCGTGGAGTGTACTGACGGCGATGAGCAGCAGGTCGCCCGCGCGCTGGCAACGTCCAGCCGAGTCGATAAATTCGGTGATTAGGCGGGCAGTGTTGTCCCAGTGGAAGGGGAAGGGGTAGTAGATCACGGATGAGGGTGCGTCGGTCTCCCAGCGGAAAAAGTTCTGGAGGTGGCGCGCATCGGCCGTCCGGCTCAAGTTTCGCAGGATCTTGCCGAGACCCGCTCCCCGTTGCGCGGTGACTTGGCGACGCAGCGCTCGAAATGATTTCGTAACTGGATCGTAGGGAACCGTAAGTACTGTTCGGCGACTGGACGTAGCGTTCTCACAGTCAATACGCTCCGAGCTCGAGACGGCGACGTTTGCTTCCGCCCGCCGCCACACCTCGTCAATCGCGCCGAGCAATGTCGCTTCGTCCGAGAACCTCGGCTCATATATAAACGACTCCCTGATATCATGAGATGATGTGATTCCGTCAAACTTGCCTCGAAGGGCCGCCAGCGCGATGGTGAAGTCGCGCCCGCCGCCCTCGCCGACGACCATGACCGGCACTCGCTGCCGTACGAGCAAGTCCTTGAGGTCGACCGAGTTTGGCGGTTTAGGAATAGGATGCGCTCTGAGAACTTTTGAAGCTAGAATCAGGACAGGCGAAACAACGAAGTGATCGGCATCACGTACTGATGGGGCGCCGGAGCGACGCAGGTGGTGGCTGGCAAACACATGGCTGTGTCGGGGGAGGAGCAGCTGCCGGCGAAGACCGATCAATGAGGTGTTTAATCGAATCCTTTAACGGTGAAACGTACGTCGTCTTCGAGGCCGAGCCGGAGCACCGGAGCGCAACACGGGCAGGACGTCAAACCTCGCAGCCGTAGGTGAGTCGGTGATCGACACGGTGACGAGAGGTGTCAAGGCGGCTTTCGGGAATGGGAGCTTCAGAAAACCACCGTCAGGATCCGGGCCGAAATCTGATGCCAGCCGGAAGACAGCGCACCTTGATGAGCGGCGCGGCGTCGAGGAACGCTTCGCAGAAGCCAAGAAGCGGCGAGGACGGCGGCGTGTAGAACCTGTCCGGGACAACCGAGATGGAGGAGCAGCGAGTCAATGGCATTGTGTCGAGGGTGGGGAGAGAGGGAGAAAGTGAACGTGAGTCTACATACGACGTCGTGCGGTCGGAGACGCGGGCACCGGGTCGATCTCGAGGGTGACACGAGTGCCATGCGGGAGACCCCGCAGAATGTTCGGTATCGGGATGGTCTGTGCCAAGGTCTTCGGCAGTTCGGACGCACTTTCGCCCCCATCTGAGCCTTCGGGAGGATCGTCGCGAGGGATCCGAGGGTGGGCGATCTCGTTGCGTCGACGGATGTGGAAGTGCTTCATTACCACGCGTGGTTGGGCACACGGCAGGCTGGTATACGGCCGTCGGCGACAGGCCTTTCCTTCCTGACACGGCTGGTCCTGCTTGCCGAAGCGCTTCACAGCGTCACCTCGGGATGCACACCCGCTCGCCGAATCCCGGCCTGCGATGTCTCGTTCCAGGGGTTCCTGGCCTCACGGCACACGTTCAGCCCTTTCTTTGAAGCCTGAAGAAAATTTGCACCTCGAGTAGTGGGAGCCCGGACATCCCCTGTCGTCGGCTTACTTGAACTCACGCCACGGTGGACAGCAGCCTTAAGACGCACAGTACCACCTAGTTCTTGATCTCAGTCGAATGGGACTCAATGTAGAAATGTTGCCCTTAGAGCCTCGCCGTCCCCCACTCCCTCCGCCACTCGAACAGCTCGACTTCGCGGCTCGCGATCTCGACCAAGCGAACAAACCGCAGGCCCATCTTGCCATGCGCGATCTTGCTCTGCCCATTCCTCGGATCCACGAACGACACAATTCTTCGAATGTTGAGAACTGGGATGTAGAAGGCTTCAAGGAGGTAGTTGTTTGTCGCGGACATGAGACCGTTGCCAAAGTACGTGGGCAGGAGGGCCGCTGCTCGCGCGGTCAGTGCTAGTCACTATACCGACCTTTGTATCTCACTCACTCATTCCCGTCCAGACTTCATCCACCGTCCCAGCGCGACCAACATTGACCTGCCGTGCGAACGCCGCGGCCTTCTCGCTCGTGAGGTTTCCCCAGCCGTAATCAAACCCACGAAAGAGGTGAAGCTCCCCCACGAACGCTTCCGTCCCATCCGTTCCAATCTCGCGGATCTGGGTGAACGGACACGCGTCGACCGTACCGTCGCTTACGAGATTCGCCAGAGCGCGCTGTGCGGTGGCCACCAGCGTCGCGACTCGCGACGCGCGCCGCCACCGCGGATGGGGTGACGATCTCGGGAGGGCTTGTCATCGCCTTGGTCACTCGCTTGTTCTGGTATAGATCAAGGTGGTTGGAAAGGTCGCAGAGGCGGATTGGGGTCATGATGAAGCGCGTTGCCGGGATGCGGACGAACGGCTCGCCCGAAGCCGGGTCGAAGTGTAGGGAGGGAATCAGGGCCGAGAGGATGGTTTGTTATGATTTAATTATGGAGATGATCATGTTGAAAATGGGCTGAGGTGAGGTGGAATGGCGGGACAGAGTCGGCTGCGAGACTGGGACAAACTTTATCGTTGCCTCAGTATGTCCGGTACGCGCACTGAATCTCCGCAAGAAGGATTCGGGTACAGCTCACGTCATTTTAGTCACCGCAATAGGTACTTGTGTAGCGACATCAAGGCCCGAGCCACGGAGTCAGCGAGGCGATGATCCGCTCAGGAAGCCCGCACGCTGACCGGAAATGCGGAGCCGACATTGATTTCCCTTCCCTGGCGAAGGGGTCCCATTTGTGTCAGCCCGTATGTTCCCAGCTTCGTCCACTACAATGGAGAAGGCTTCGACTTTGCCGAGAGCTCGTCCTTACTCGGACTTGATCACTGACCCCCAGCAACGTCGACAGCAGCCCCAAACGACTCCTCATCGTGGAAATATCACCTCAAAAAAAGCTTTGACACAAAATTACCGCCCTCTCTCCCATAAAAGAGCTTGGTCCAGCTCCACCACCACCAGCTCAGTGATGAGGACTCAGATTCAGACAAAGGGGGTGGGTGGGCTGCAGCAAGTCTTCTTTTCCTACAATCTGAGCAGAAAGCTAGCGCAAGCGAAGCACAACTGGGTGAGCGCGCGAGGTCCGCGGCGGGCACAGCAGCAGCACATCCAGCGAGCTCGCTCCCGCCCCACACTCGTCCTCTCGCTCACCATCAGTGCAATTACAGTAGTTGTATTCGGTGAAAATGGGGCGAGGCAGTCGAATGCGGAAGCAGGCCGCACATGGTGTTCCCCGCGAGCACTTCATCTTCAGCAAGAGTGGCAAGGCACGACGTAAGAGACGCGTGCCCCGCGGACGAGGGTCGAGTAAGCTTCTGTATCTTGAAGACGACGAGCGGGTTCGCCAGGCCAGTAGGCGACCGAGCGGGCTTCTTGTCGCCTCCGCGGTACGCCTTAAGGCTTGGTGGCGTTGCCCGTGTCCTCCTTCTTGGTCGACTCGGTGAACAGGACCGTGGCTGAAGGGCCAGAGGACACTTTAAGTAATAAGCCCTGGATGTAGGTGAAAATAAGGAGGGTAAACACATTGCTTTGCGCTCGTGTGAGGTGCTTACGAAAGAGGTCGGGGTCAGCGTCGCGGCTCGCCGGCTCATCTTTGAGAGTCATTCATGAGAATCACTCGAAGACCTAGCCGGCAGCTAGGGATTGGTCCAGCGACCCCGAAATGAATGGATTCTGCGGAACCAAGTGGGCGGGTAAATCCTGCAAGTGACCCACGCGGGGGACTCACTCGGTCCGGCAGTCCGCGTTCGAGCGCAACAACGGCCTTGGAGGGGGAGCCGTTCTCGGGCGAGCAATCGAGCTCAACGTCTTTCTCTCCACGGCCTCCATCAGACCTGCTCCACCCCCCCGAAAATCCAAAGAGCCGGGCCTACTCGCCCCTCCGCTTCCTCAACGCGCCGGCCCAACAGACGCGCTCAAACCTGCTCAAGCCCGCCTTCTCGAGCTCGCTCCCGGCGACCTCATTCTCGTCCCACCTGCCCCGGACCATCATCTCGAACGTGCGCTCGTCCGCGATCCCGACCCTCTCAAACGCGGCCGCGTACTCGCCCAGCTCGGACGCGGGGCTGAGCGCCGTGAGGAGCGTTGCGAGGCGCGAGGGCCAGTCCGCGGAGGGAGGACCGCGCGAGGGGAGCGACGCCGGGGCGAGGAAGGCGGCGATGTCGGCGTCGAGCGCGCGGTCGTGCGTCTCTGCGGAGGCGAGCGTGGGAGAGGCCGAGGAGGACGGAGGGCGCGTCGTGTGCTGCGGAGAGCCGTCTCGAGTCGGGGTCGGAGCGACGAGTGGGCGCGGCGCGCGAGGGACGGCGTTGGGCCCGCAGACTGGACCAAGCGGAGTCGGGGGGGTCAGTAGGAGCGCGCGCGAGAGGGCGCCAAGAGAAGCGCACGCTGGAGCAGGATCGGGTTGAGCACGTCCGCCTGGGCTCGAGTCAGCCTCTGGTCCCGCGCGAGCCCGACTGCGAGTGCGCGCAGCTGATCGCGCCGGTCCGTCCGCTCGCTCGGGAACAGCAACTCGCGAATGTGCGCGGCGGGGTCGGCTGGCGGATCGCGCGCGGGGAACAAGGCGTTGAGCGCGACCGCTTGCTCGAGCAGCGACTTTTGCGTGGACGAGAGGAGCGGAGAGGACAGGACGAGCGCGATGGACGCGGTCGAGATTGGGTCCGAGTGGGCGAGAGCGGGGAAGAGGGTCGATTGGAGGTGAAGGACCGTCGCGAGCGCGTTCGAGGCGAGCGAGCGAGGGAAGAGCCGCGAGACGAGCGAGTCGGACCGCTCCGCATGCGCGCACTCGAGCGCATGCACCCACTTGCTCCCCGCGCGGATCCGGATCCTCGCGTCGTCCGCGTCCGCGTCGACGCGCTCGAGCTTGATCGAGAACGGGCACAGGCGGTGGCCCGCCTTTGGGACGCGCGCGATCCCCGTGCAGCCGATCACGACGAGCAGGCCGCTGTGGTTGCGCGGCATGAGCGTCTGTCGAGTTTCTGTAGACGCGTGGGGGGTTAGTGCGGAGAGAGAGGGCAAGGCGAGCACGGACGGGTGAGAGAGTCGAACGTGGTTAGGAAGGCGGATTCGGACGGGAAGGTGCGCCCGGGGGGAAAGACGGTCGCAAAGTCGATCGTGGTCGATCTGTGAGCACTGACGTCGGTCAGTGGAGCTGCTCCCCGGCTGGGCTCGCGACCGGACGCACCGTGGTCGGGGCTCGCTAGCCGGGATCGCGTTCCAGGTCGGCACGTTGGACTGCTGCGTCGCTGGAGCCGAGGTGGACGCTTGAGCTTGAGCTGGCGCCGGGTCGAACGAGTAGTGGCCGAACGCGGCCTCGATCCCGTTCGACGCGCGTCGTGGTGGCGGCGGTGCCGTCGAGAAGGGCTTGAGTGCCGGGCGCGGGGACGCGGTACAGGCTGCCTGGCGCAAAGGAGCGGGGTCGGGCACATCAGGTGCGCCAGTCAGCGCTACCTCGTCGTCGAGCTCGTCCTCCTCCTTGACGGTGCGTCGCTTGCCCTTGTCGACTCGACAGCGCGCGTGACTCGCGTCGTCGGGCTCGACGCTCTCGACCGTCGTCTGCGCCCCGGCCCTGCCCACGCCGACACAGGTCCACCCACACTCGTGCGCACACGAGATCGTGATCGCCAACCTGCCCGCTCCCCTCTGCTCCTCGACGACGATGCGCGCCCCAAAGCCCAGACGTTGTGTCCACGCGAGCGTCGAGACGACGAACGACTCGCGAGTCGGGTACGACGTGCCGGCCACGGGGCGGGGCACAGGCTTCCGCTGCTGGAGCGAGAGCGCGGTCAGCCTCGGGCGCGCGGACACCCCCAGGAGGCGGAAGCGGCGCACGGAGAGTAGGGCCTGAGCGTGCTCCTGTAGCTCCTGCGCCGTCAGCGCAAACTCGGTGCACGAGTGGTCGCCCATCCCGCGTCCGCTCGAGGCCGCGCGAGCGGGAGCGACGGGCAACGGCGCAGGTGGAGGCGGGCGACGGCGCGAGCCGGATGGCGGTCGGCGGGACGACGAGGGCTCATGGTCCGAGTCCGAGTCGGACGATATCTCCATCACGGCCAGCTTGCGCTTCGAGCTCGCGCACGAGGGAGCGTTCATCCCCGGCGACTGGTTGACTGGAGCGTGCACGAGGGACGGCTGGGGCTGGGCCTGGGTCTGGGCGAGAGACTGGGTGAGTGAGAGCCGAGGTCGTGAGGTCGAGACTGGCTCGCGCGAACGAGCACGACGGACGACGGACGCGGGGGGTGAGCTCGGCCCACATTCACTCATCGCTACACAACCCCCGCCGCTACACACTCTTCGCGAGCAACTGCAGTGCCCACAGCTCGAGCTCCATCCATCCCGTGCCCACCCTGACGAGCACCTTCGTCTGCCCCTTCTCCGCCCTCGGCCCGACCCGATCCACCAGCTTGCACACGACGCCCCCGCTCCCACTCCTCCGCGGCTGATCCGCAGCCGTGATGGCGTACTTGGCACTCATGCCACTGCCGACGACGGCCGCGTCGAGCGCGAGCGGCGCGTCGAGGCGCTCGACGCGCAGCAGGAGCGGCAGGGACGAGATGACGAGCGCGAGCGCGACGTCGAGGGGGTCCAAAGGGTTCGGGTGGTACGAGCCCGGTTCAATCGTCGGCGGGGGACTGAGCGTCGCGCGCGAGGGCGGACGGCGCGCGCGGTGCGAGAAGGGCAGGGACGGCACTGGGGGAGGGCGCGCGTAGGGCAGCCGGACGTGCGAGACGCGCGCGGACGCGGCGACGAGGTGGGGTTCGGGCGTTTGGGACGAGGAAGCGCGGGGGTAGGATGCTGACCCGCCGGCAAAGGACGACGCTTGGGAGAAGCAAGGCGAGGGCGCGCGGAGCGAGGTTGGCGTCGGGATCTGACTCCGAGTGGTGGACGACGTCGACGCGTGCAGTCCCGCGCGCTGGCTCGCGGTCTGCGGCAGCCTCGTCGCAGCGGGCGTGGGCGTAAACGAGCGCTGGAGGATCGAGCTCGGGTCCGGGTCCTCGAGGCTCGAGAACGGCGTCGAGCTCCTCGCGTACCGCCCGCCGCCCGCGCTGGCCGGCATCGGGATCCGACTGGGCGTACTCGGCCTCTCCCTCGCGTACCCACTCGCGTCCGACCAGTTGCTGAACGCGGGACTCGCCCGTCCGGGATCGTTGACGCTCCTCGCGAGGCTCATCCGACTCGCGCTGCGGACCCCCATCGCGCTCGCGCGCCCGCCGCCGCCGGCGGTCGCGCTGTCCCGCAGGACTTCCTTCTCGTCCCGCTTGGTCGAGATGTTCCAGCGCGGCTTCGGCTGCCCGGCTGTACTGCCGTCGTGGGACGGCGCGGGACTCGGCGCGCGCCGCGAGGAGCGAGGCGGAGGGGTGAGCGTCGCGCCCGCGGTGCCGGTGCCGGTGACGGAGCGCGTCGAGCGGTGCCCGAACGACGGCGGCGGCGCGCGCGAGGGCGTCGAGTGCGACGGCGGCGGGACGGCGTGCATCGCGAGCGACGACGCGGAGCGCTTCTCGGACCGGGGCGGCCGCGGAGGCGAGAGGGGCGTCGTCGTGCGCGACGAGGGCGGCAGCGCCGGGCGCGGCATCGTCGAGCGCGTGGGCGTCGACGCGGGCGAGGACGTCGCCGAGGCCGAGAGCGACGGCTGGGACGAGCGGCTCGACGTCATCTTGTTCGCGAGGCGCCGGAACGGGCTCGCCTTGCCGTTGCTCTTGCCCGGCGTCCCGTTCTCGACCGCGGCGGTCGACGACGACGCGGCCTCGCGGAGCATGTCCTCGACGCCGCGCATCTCGCTCTCGATCCGGCCGATGCGGTCGAGGAGGTTCCTCCAGCGCTGCTTCATCTCGCCGAACCGGCGCAGGACCTCGCCGTTCTTGGTGCTGCGGTCCGCGATGCCCTTGCCGAGGATCTTGAGCACGCGGTCGCACGCCGGACTGTAGTACTTGATCTTGGCGTGCAGCCTGGTCGGTCCCGACTTGCTCGGGTCAGCGTCTCGAACTCGCGGGGACTCGGGCATGCGGGCATGGGGATCCCGGAAGAGAGGACGCACGAGCGGTGCAGAGCGACGAACGACGACAGGAGCGGCTGTATCGACGCGGGGTCGCCAAAGTAGCTCGACGCGGCCGAGTGCTCGCTACTGGCGAGGCTCGCGAGCGAGCGCTCACTCGGTGACGGCGCGAGCGCGCCCGAGCTCGCCTGGCGGCGGTTGAGGTCCCAGATGAACTCGTGGCTCTGCTTGAGGACCTTTTCAAGGCTGGTCATCATGTCCTCCGCTTGCTGGCTGACGGTCTGCCCACACCCCCGCAAGGTCTCAGTCTTGCGCCCACGGCGAGCAAGAGGGAAACCGGGCACGCACCCGAAAGACCGTGAGCCACTTGTCCTCCTTGAGCTCGTCGTTGAGCATCTCGGCGTCCCGCTGGATCGCCTCCCACCCGGCGCACGTCTCGAGCCACTTGCGCCGCAGGAACGCCGTCCCCGACTCGGCGCCCGCGTCGTCGCCGTCGTCGAAGAGCGGACTGATCTGCGCCTCGACCGTCGTGAATTCCTGTGTGCGTTGGCAGTCAGCGGTTTCGGGGGGGGGGGGGGGGTGCGATCATGGCGGAATCGCGGCAGTTGCTGAAAATAGAGCAGCTG
>ERZ1463038.696-NODE-696-length-12011-cov-12.576949_pt1 | contig 12011 bp, 21 predicted proteins | sample MGYA00564479_ERZ1463038 | MGnify/ENA primary metagenome ERZ1463038 (study PRJEB39244, sample SAMEA3635134) | Helicobacter pylori | study: EMG produced TPA metagenomics assembly of PRJEB11511 data set (Assembly of a 5300-year-old Helicobacter pylori... | reverse complement strand
CTGGGGCCCGCCGGATGCCGACATACCTACGATGGTTGTACCAGAAGCTCGCGGGAGCACGCACGAGGAAACTGTCATTTTCCTCCACGTACGTCGCAGCGACGGCTGGCGAATGGAGACGCGCTGATGTTCAAGCTGGTGAACAGGGACTCGCGCAGCACACCTGGGACCAGCCGCTTTCAGATCAGCTGGCAGAGCGGTTTCCTACTATCCGATGGGTGATGCCACAAGCGTGAGCTCCATTCGGCGGAATCGGGGACTCTCGCTGACAGCCCTTGGCAGGCCCGAGAGGGTTATCTCTGTGCGACACGACGAAACAACCTCGGCCTGGTTCGACATGCACGCGTTTCCGTACGTGAATGCGAACGATGAGGACCCAGTGCATCTCTACGAGTCGGCGCGCCTCATCAACGCCGTCATCGCCGCCGAGCGCTCGGAGCTTATCCGGACTCTGCGCCAGCGAGGCGGGATGCGCTCGCTTACAGAGCACGAGAGGGTTGCCTCAACCCAGTGGGCCGACGCAAACGACGTCGATGATGGCGAGCTCGGTACAAAGGCTGAGAGGGTGTGGGCGAGCAGTCGGATCGTCCTTGCCGGCTTCTCGCAAGGCGCGGTCATGACCCTCCTCGCGGGTCTGACCGCTCAAGACCGCCTGGCCGGATTGGTGGTCCTGTCAGGATTTATGCCGCTGCGATCAAAGCTCGCCACTGTACGTCTCGCCTTTAAAGTCTTGTGCGAGGGCCACTCTTGACCTTCAGCTCATCATCGACAGTTGACCGCGGACCTCGACCGAGCGACTCTCCCAATCTTCTGGGGACACGGCGAGGACGATCCATACCTCCTGTTGGTTCCTTTTGATGTAGAAGTGTTCAAGGCAAGCACTGATGCTCGCTCCCGTTCCAGCCATGCGGATGCACTCGAGTCTGTCGCCCTCCTCCAGGCGAAGACGCCCACATCTGGACAGCTCGGGGGCTTGGGACTCTCCAAAGTCGAGTTCCACTCGTACCCCGATCTCGAGCATACTTGGTTCCCTGGGGAGATGGTGCACCTGGGCAACTTCCTCGAAAGCATCTTCCGGAACCATCGCCGGCCAAAAGTCGGCAGACCAATCCAGTGAAATCCCCCTTCTCTTCGTGCCTTTCGTCGTAGGTTTAACTCTGTTGAAAACATCAAGTCTCGACGTTGCCTTCACGTCGCGTCTTTACGAGCGGCGAGGTGTATTGCGTAGGTGCGCGAGTGCGCAACGCTTCTACTTTTCTGGGTCCACCGGTTCTACTTGGATGATTCGGACGGGAAGAAGTGGTGATCCGGGATCGCAAGGGCCTCCTCGGCCTGGGCGACGAGCTCGTCGACGTCCTCCTCGTACTCGTCGCCATCTGGGAAGCGAGGAACTGTCAGCGACAGGTCGGCCAGCACTCCCATGTGGCTATACTCACCTGAACCATAGATCTCCGGGTACTTGCGAAAGCATTCCTGCATCCCACGGAACTTCTCGACACAGTCGACGCCCTTCGGCTCGTCCTCGGAGTATACGAAGCACGAGAACGCGGCCTTGAACTCCTCCCCACACGGCCCGTCAGCCATGCCACCGAGGCAGGGGCAGGCCCAATTGATCTCCCCAGTTTCGGGGTTGTACGCCGCCGACTGGGATGGGTCTCCGGACTCGGCTGCCTCGCCAGGCGCAGCGTCCGAGGCGTCGTCCGCTGGTGGTGTTGCGGCGGCAGAAGGGGAAGGCGTAGGAGCGGGGTGGTCTGTGGAACGAGTGTCGTGTCAGCGAACGCTGTCTTTCGCGCCGTCGTGTTGCCGATGCGCCGAACGTGCCGCGCGTCGGCGGCGGCGGACGCCACTGCCCCGTCCGACCAGCTCCCACCGTGGTAGCCCCAGCGCCGCTCAAACGCGCACGTCGTTCCGGGACACGCCCGTCTCGATCCGCGGCCGCGCGTCGCCAGCTCGCAAACTTCTCGTCTCGCCTCCCGGCTCGGGCACTTTCGGCGATCGCGAAAGCACTCACGGGCGGCCTTCTCCTTCTTCTGGCCCATCGAGAAGATGATTGCGGTCCAGCCGATGAGACCGACGACTCCGACGGAGCCGTAGAGGAGGCCCGAGGTCGTCTGGGTCTTGTGCACCGAGTGGCTCGAGGCGAAGCGGACCGACGACGGTGCGAGTCGCTGGGTCGGCCGATGAAGTGCCCTCAGAGTGCGTGCGGCTGCCCGTGGAATCATGTCGAAGGTGGAGAGAGCGAAGGTGGTCGGGCGAGGTTTGGTCGGCGGCAAGAGACGCAGCGAAGCGCATCGGCTCGCCGCGCTCGGTCAGCGACGCCGCGACTCGGAGGCGAGCGCGTTGATCGCGTTGCCGCATCTCGACGATGAAGCTGGCTCCGTTTTATTGATCCTTGAAACTCTAAAACCCCCACTCATGCTCGATGGGACGGTCTCCAGTCCCAGCCCCGCGAGCTCCGAGGGCTGCCAGTGAAGGCTGATGCGCTGTGCTGTAGTATGCTGAAGCTTCTTTGCGGCACAAATTCTCGCAATGCAGGTATGTATTGATCCACTTTTGTCTGCTCAAACGGCTCACGATTCTCACTCTACTCGCTGCACCGCTGCGATGAGTGGATGAGACCCGTGTTCCCGTGTCCCTCCTCCACCCAGCGTCGGAACACGCCTTTCGCTCTTGCATATCAATTCTAAGACACTAATACTAGCTGCTTGTATCTACCACGGATACTCCAGCATGCGTCCTCGACGCGCTCAGCTCAGCGTATCGCGAACTTGAAGTTCGTCGTGGAGCACAAGTTCCGCCTGCACAGCGTTGACGGAGCCAAGTCGGCTTCTCAGAGAACGCTGGCATATCCTGAACTTCAAACCGCTGGTCGAAGTTGGTGATGATGCGCCCGGTGTGGTCGTCGCAGAAGTCTGCCGGCACTTCGCCACTGCATGACCCGAGTCAGACAAATGCACCTACAAGAGTATATGTAGGTGTTAAATCTTGGTATCAGCCTGAGTGAATTATCTCCTGAACGCTCAATGTAGCGCACGCTTGAGGTCGCGGAGGGGCAGCGTCAGGCAATATTGCAACATCGGCCCCGAGCGTTGACCACCGGGTACGTTCACGACACCTGCTCAGTGAATGTTATCCATCCTAATACCACCGGTAAAGTTCATTTTGCGAGGGGTCCTTGCAAAGCGTCGACAGTACGCTCGGACTCGGGTACAGAACCGTCGTTCACTCATCGACTGCCGATCGCAAAGGAAGAAGTATCTTGGACCTGCTTCCGGTGTTCAAATTACCGTTTTCAGCGGCTTGCGGTTCACGCTTCACGCTGGGAACGTTGGTCCGTGAAGTTAATACCACGAGGGCGGGAGTTGCCAGTGGCTGGAGTGCTGCGAGACTAGAGCAAGACAGGAGCTGCGTCCCACTTTCGTGGAACTGAGCGTTAGTCCACGCATCTCCCGGTAGATTAATACGAGAGTACGAGAATAGCTCCTAATCGTACACCTTGGAGTCAGTCAGACGAGGGTCACATCTCTGACCCAGGGTCAGCCGGTGACCGAGCCCCACACCTCTTCTTCTCTCCACACTCCCTTCTCTTCAGACTTTCTGACTTATGCCCGGAATGCTGCGCTCGACCCTCTGGGCCCTCTCTCATATCTGTGCGCCGTTCGTGAGGCTCACCTGGCGAGCAACCGAGTCACTGATTCTGCACCCCGACAGCTCTGTCCGGCGGCATGACTTTCATCGACCCGCAAGCGCGCTGGATCGACAACCTGTCTTTGATCTCGCAGAACATCTCGCGTGCGTACCTTGCAAAGGCGCACCGCCCGTCCACTAGTACTGGCTCACCCCCGCCCCGGTCCGACAGTCCAGCTCGTCAACGGCGACCCTCCAGTCGTGCTGGCGCTGGATTCTCCCTGTGCTCAGATTTGTCTCTACGCGGACTTCAGCCCTGCAATCGTCTACGGAAAGGTTCGTCCGCGACGTCGCAGGCCGTTTGTATGAGGGATCGCAGGCTGACGTCGGTCCCGCGTGCAGCTCTGCAACGTCGAGGGCGAGATCGGAAACAGCAACTGGGAGTCCGAATGCATCTGCTCCCCGTTCATCCTGCCCGTGCTGTCCCCATGCGCCGTCTGTGAGTTTCTCGGTTCCCGTCCGAGCCCCTGGGACCGTGGCCTTTGCGTCGGGCATGTGTCCCTGCGTCGACGTTCGAGGCTATCGTGGTACGAAGCTAATTTATCTGGCATTTCCAGGTGTGAGCGGCTTCATTGGCACGACCTACGCATCGGACATGTACACCGGTGAGTCCGGCGCCGGCTTTACATCTTACGGCGGAGCACCAAGCTCTCAAACCACGGTATCGGTCTGACCAAGCCCCTTATCAATCGATTTCAGACGTCCTGAGCCTCTGCAACGAAGGCGGTCTCATCAAGGCGTCGGGCTTCTCACTCATCGGCACCGAGTCGTTTGGAGCGACGCCGACGGGGACCTACTACAGCAGCTCGAACCCCCTCTCCGGCGAGCGCCTCGACACTTTTCTCGGCGCAGTCCCTATCACTTCGGGCGCGAGCATCATCATCCCTACGGCGACCCCCACAAACTCGGGCGCGACGTCGACGTCCTCCGGTGGCAGTCGCTCGTCCGCGACGGGCAGCGCCGCACCGACGGGCGCGTCCACCACGGCTGGGTCCGGATCTAGCGGTGCTCTGAGCGAAGGCCTCAAGCAAGGGTGGCCTCTTCTGATCGCGGTTGTTTGTGTAGCATGGGCGATGCTCTGAGGGTTGAGCCTGCGACAGCCATTCCCACCCAACATAGTTGTGCAAATTTCCAATTGCTTCGTGTTATACATCGGAATACAAAATGGAGATCCCACCAACCATGTAAGTACCTGCAAGCGTGGGCGCGTCGTGAAAGGCGCCGCCACAGCGCGTGTGGGGCAACCAATCACGTCGCGCGTCCGCGGTCTCGCTCCTCCCACTCCTCCGTTGCCACGACGACAACACAGCACCACCCGGACGATCAATTAGACTCGTACGGTACTAGCTCAGGCGATGACCGTCCGTATGAGCAATGTGGACCGGCTCGTGCCGCAGCACCCCGCCATCTCTCCCAGCGCGACGTCGCCCGCCCGTCGAAGACGCCTGTAGGACAGCGGTGTCTGCACTATCCACTTTCTCTTCCACCCACCACCTGCCTGTACACGTCGTTTCTCGCTCCCAGCGACTGGCGTCTTCAAAAGTCCGCAGGCCGGCATTCGTTTCGTTTGTGAGCCTGCGAGCCTGCGCGCTGCCAGGTCGGTCCGTGGGTGGATGCTGACTGCTGGGGCGTCCCTTGCAGCACTTCTGGCTGTGCCAGCTTCTCTTTATTTCGGCACTTGTTGATCAAGTTGCCCTCACGCTCGTTCGCCGGTCGACCTCCCCCCCGCTCCCTCCACTTCCCTCGACCACGCGCGACTCTTTCGGCCGCACGTCTTCTTTCGACCGACACGATGCATCCGCCGCGAACTCTTCTTCTCGCACTCGCGCTGTCAATAGCGTGGACGCTCGCGTGCGCCGGCCCCGTTCGTCGCGAGGCGAACGACGGTCACGTCGGTAGCCTGCAGAGGCGCGTGGAGAATTCGAAGAACGCCGCAGCGAATGATCCCGTGGCTGCAGCGGCAGATACAACCACCTCTCCTGCGACCAGCCCGCCGGCGAGCTCACCGACCAGCTCGGATGCGACCAGCTCCCCCGCGTCCTCCGACCCGGCGAACGCCGCCACATCAACTGCCAGCACCTCTATACCTTCCCTTACGCCCGCCATACTCTCATCATCGACCTCGCCCGCCGATTCGACATCGCCGAGCTCGTCCTCGACGGACACGAGCGCGCCGTCCAGCTCGTCGGGCGTCGCCACACCAGTCCAGGCTGCCTCGTCGTCTTCGAGCACAACCATGAGCTGGTTCAACCCGTCCTTCAAGCTGTTCCCTGTTGTTATTGTTGTCATCGGAGTCATCGGTACATTTCCCTTCCCAGCCTCGCGGCTCGCCATTTCACTGACGCTCGACATTGACATGTTCGCCTCAGGGATGATTCTGCTTCTCCTTCTCATCGGTCTCGCAAAGCGCATCGCCCACATGCCTCGGTACGCCGACATCAAGGACTACCCCGACGGCCACCCAGGTCGCGGCTCCATGATCTCCACGTATTCGACCTCATCAACCGCGACGCTGATCGGGAAAGAGGGCGACGAGAAGAACTGGAAGCGCGACGAAGACTTTCTCGCCAGCAACGTGCCCCGAGGCGCGAGGGCCCTGCCCAAGCGCAACAGCGGGCTTGGCTCTATCCGCGCCGTCGTCGAGGAGGTCGACAGGCCGCAGCTCCCGCGCCTCCCGGGCCAGGCGTTCGTCCCGCTCTCCGCGATGCACAACGGGCAGCGAACCAAGTCGCTCCGAGGATACATGAACAAGGACGAGTTCGGCACGCGCGACGGCGCCGCCCCGATTTCGCAGGCGCGACCGCAACGCCAGTCGACTCACGCTCAAGATCGCCCATCGTACGGCACACGGGAGCCTTCGTTTCCCTCCTCTCGCGTGCCGTACGCTCCGCCCATCTCATCCGCCTCGCGCCCCCAACCTCGCCCCATCGCCCGCGGGACCAACCCGAGGAATCTGAAGCCGCTCCCCCCGCTTCGCCCGGCGCTGAAGCAGGGGACGGGTGGGATGAAGCCACTCAGGCTATCGAGTGGCGAGGACGCCCCCAGGTTTCCGAGCGGACTCGGAGCGAGGGCGTACGCGGGCGCGAAGCCGGTCTCGGGATATGGCGACACGATAGGTCGCGCTCAGTATTGAATCGCTGTCGGGTCGGTGCCGGCGTTGTAGTGGGTGTTTGGGGTCAGTGTGCAAGTCCTCTGTTGTTTCCACGCACTTCTGGAGGTCGTGGTGCTGAGGTCCTCTCGAGTCTCTGTCAACGATGCGGACAACGACGAACCTCCTACGCTGACGTCGCAACGCAGAGATGTTGAACATTTGGACGTTGCTTCAATGAATTCTCGTTTCACGGCGCTTTGGAGCTCTTGAGAGCCCGATGCCTGTGGGGGGTTCCTTCACATAACCTCCTTCTGAGCCGCTTCAGGGATGGCTGGGATGCCAGTCCAGCGGTCCTTGGTGAAGAGCTCGGCGGCAAACTTGATCTTGGCAAAGTCAGGGATATTTCCCGTCTGGATAGCCACTGGTGGCAGAGAGAGACAGATGAGTTCACGAACGCGACAATTGACGACCCGGCGCTGACGTACTGGCGTCTCCGAAGGCCTGGCTCTGTTGGAGAAGGAAACAGTCAGGAGCAGTAGCGAGGTATTCTTGCATCAGACAAACCTTGTGCGCAAAGGCACTTCCACAGTTTCCACAGAAGACGCGAGTTACTGGGGCGTCTGCGGCATCAGCGAGGAAGACCAGGCGCCAAGGGGGTCCAGACTGACCCGTGTTTCCCGAGGCAGCCTTGGAGTTGTACTCCTTGACAGCTCCCGTGATCTGCACGACTAGAAGTTCAGGCTGTGTCGACCTTCGAGGACGTCGCGGCACCCACGGAGACATCAGTCTGCTTAGCCAGGATGTTGGTCGAGAACGCTGCTCCAGACGTGTGCTGGCAGTCGGTGCTGGGTCAGAAAGTATCAGCACAATCGTCTCCTGGTGCTCTTGTGTGGTCCGAATGGCTCACCAGTGACAGGCGCTGAGGGCGTTCGACGTCGTCAGTGAACGTGAAACGCACGGTGATAGGGGAGCCACGCACATCTGCTCCTCGTGGGAGGACTTGACCTCAATCTTGGTCTCTCCACAGAGGCAGGATCCGGAGTGGGGCCTGTACGTCGTACGTCAGCGGGATCCAAGCTCGAAAGCCTCGCGACGCACATGATGTTTCTGGTTGGGGTTGAAGAGATGAGGGATAGGATCGGGCAGGTTATGGTAAGAGTGGAAGGGACGATCTCCGATGTCCAGTGCGGTGCGACCCAGGTGGGGCCGATCCTCGATTTGACATCAAGCGAGGCCAGGCTCCTCGGCCGCCCGGTCGACCTGGCGATCGCCCCGCACGCACGTCTACAACCGAAGCGGGGCTGCAGTGGAGGCCCACCAGAGTGGGGAATCGCGCAGATCACAAGATACAGAACAAGTACAAAGCGAGGGGCAGGAGGAGGCGGAGGCAGATATCTACAGCTGGTTGCGCTTCCGCGCCGTGCGCTGATATGGTCGCAGCGCCCACTCGACATCGGCCTCCGTCTGCTCGATCGTCCCTTGCCGAATCTCGTACGCTGAGAATTGTATATGGTCAATTTGTGGGCGATACTTGACGCCCGAGAAGAAAACATACGCCGCATCTCGAACCTGGGCCCAACCTCGGCTAGCTGCACCTCCTTGTGCGACGTCTTCACAAAGACGTGATGCCTACGACATGGAGCAATATCAGTACTCGATTACCTCGTAGCAAGAAGATAATCTGTGCGAACCTGAATGAGATAAAGTCGCCCTCGTTCACGAAGGTCATTGTTCGCTTGCTGTCCTCTCTACAAAAAAGATCCAGTCAATCTCATATACGAACGTGACAAGGCATCATGGTGTCACTTACTTCGGTACCGGGTAGATGAACTTGAGCGCGTCCCTTACCCGCCGCCCCAAGCTGCTTCCGAAGCCCTCGAAGATGAGATGCGGGAACTGCTCCGAGACCGTCGCGCCTTGGACACCGGCGAGACTGTGGCGCAGTACGACTCCACTCAGGGTGAAAAGGACGGTCGGGCCGTGGGGGAAGTGGGAGAGCATGAGCGCGTCAGGGACTCCGCGGTGCTCGTGTAGGACGATGAGGTCGGTGATGCCGTTCGTCCGGCACGCGTCGGCGAGCTCCTTCATGACGTAGTTTCCTCGGTTAATGCGGGTAGAGTTGGGGATACAGAGGCGCATTTCCTGGGCGTGTGGCACAGAGCGTGAGCAACAGTGGCGGCGGGTCGCGAAGCTCAAGCTCGACGCACCTTGGAGAACTGAGCCAGCTTTGATGAGGGGTCTCGGGAAGTGGTAATAAGTACGCGGGGGTCCTCGATGCCAGCCTGGCTATACTCGTCGTCGATGTGGGTGAGGGGTGCTGCGACGGGACGGCAGCGCCGTCAGCTCCTGTCCTCTCCCAACGCTCGAACCGGCGAGTCCGAGTCGCCCAGGAGCGCTCATTAGCTCCTGGAAAAGCTCTCGACGAGCCAGTCCACGCGTACCGCAGCCGGGGCGCGGCGTGCGAGGAAGTCGGACATCGCAGAAGTGCTCACCTGCTCCTCCGTCGTCCATGCGCCCCTCGCGGTCCCCAACGCCGTGGCCATTCGGCACGGACTTTCCCTTTGCCAACAGGTCCTTCACGCGCTGCTTGCGCTCCCAGATCTGGCGCTCCTTCTGCTCGAGGCCCTTGGTGTACAAGAATTCGCGTCGGAGTCGGGTCTGGCGGCGGAGCTGGGCGCGAGACGCGGGTCAGGTCCGTCCTCAGCTGTTCAGCTACCCTGTCGATGCGGACATACCATGGCTGGTCCGGCGGTACGAGTCGGGCTTGGTTGTTGCCAGCGGCGGCGAAAAGTCGAAGGCGCAGGCGTGAGCGCCCGAAATTAATTCGACGCCGAAACTCGCGCAGCGGGTCGCCTTTCGGTACTGGCCCCGTTGACTCTTGTTCGGTGACCACGAGTAAGTACCTTCGCTCGGCCCCTGCACCTGCTCGCAAGGCGCATGCAGGTGGAGCTGACTCCCCGGGCAGTCCGCTGACCAACCCCGCCGTCAGTGAGCAATCTCGAGTCGGAACCCATCCGCGAGGGCGTTCGCGTCGTCCTCGGCAGCCAGTGGGGCGATGAGGGTCCGTTCACCAGCACAGCGATTCCGAGCACCTGCTCACCCATGTGCACACTACAGGCAAAGGCAAGCTCGTAGACATCCTCGCCGCGACGGCCGACGTCTGCGCGCGCTGCGCCGGCGGGAACAACGCCGGTCACACCATCGTCGCTACCGTCGACGGTGTCCGCACCAAGTTCGACTTCCACCTGCTTCCCAGTGGTAAGCAGCCCGTGCCCAGTCCTGCGAGTCCCGCGTGCTTCCCTCGTCGGCCGCGGCGCTTTTTTCGGGGTCACCCACTCGGGGCACGCCATTCGAGGCACGGCGGGAGCGGGCGCCGATGCCTCGACGGGATACGGTGCAGCTGGCGCGGATAGGAATTTTCGCACATCTGCCTGGCACAGGCCAAGTGCTGCCCGTTTTTGAGAGCGGTAGCTCCGCCGTCGTGGCTTTACCCACAGCTCTTGGCGTTGAGAAGAGCGGTCGCTGACGCCGAGCTGCGCATTCCGCTCCACAGGACTCGTCAACCCCAAGTGTGTCGCGTTCATCGGATCCGGAGTCGTCGTTCACGTCCCCGCGTTCTTCGAGGAGCTCGACAACCTCACCAAGAAGGGTTCGTGCTGGCCGGACCACTCGGAAGTGCTTGGTCTGACCCGTTTCACGCCACAGGGCTGAACTGCGAGGGTCGCCTCCTGCTCTCAGACCGCGCACACCTCGTGTTCGACTTCCACCAGATCGTCGATGGCCTCAAGGAGGTTGAGCTCGGCGGCTCATCCATCGGCACCACGAAGAAGGGCATCGGACCAGCTTACTCGTCCAAGGCGAGCCGCAGCGGTCTTCGCGTCCACCACCTCTTCGACGAGGAACTGTTCGCGACCAAGTTCCGCACGCTCGTCGAGGGCAGGTTCAAGCGCTACGGCCACTTCGAGTGCGCCAACGCCCCTTCGAGCCCTGGCACGCTCAGCGCTGACTGCATTCATAGGTACGACACCGAGGGCGAGATTCTTCGCTACAAGGAGCTCGCGGCGCGCCTGAAGCCGTACGTCGTCGACGGCCCGACCTTCCTCCACCGCGCCGTCGCCGAGAAGAAGCGCATCCTGATCGAGGGCGCCAACGCGCTCATGCTCGACATGGACTTTGGAACGTACCCGTTCGTCACCAGCTCGCCGACCGGCATCGGTGGCGTTTGCACCGGCCTCGGACTCCCCCCGCGCGCCATCGGAGACGTGATCGGAGTCGTCAAGGCCTACACGACCCGTGTCGGATCCGGACCGTTCCCCACCGAGCAGCTCAACGTATGTTGATCGCTGCTTGTATCCGTTCCGCCCCGAGCCTGACTAGCCTTGACCCTGCAGGACATTGGAGTCCACCTCCAGGAGGTCGGAGCCGAGTTCGGCGTCACGACCGGCCGCCGGCGCCGGTGCGGCTGGCTCGACCTCGTCGTGCTCAAGTACTCGAACTTGATCAACGGCTACACGGCGCTCAATCTGACCAAGCTCGACATCCTCGACAACCTGCCGACGCTCAAGATCGCGACCGCGTACCACATCGACGGCAAGCCGCTCGACTCGTACTTCCCCGCGGACCTCGAGATTCTTGCCAAGGTCGAGGTCCAGTACGTTGAGATGCCCGGATGGAAGACGAGCATCGCCGAGATCACCAAGTACGAGGACCTCCCCGAGAACTGCCGCAAGTACGTCGAGTTCATCGAGGACTTCGTCGGCGTCAAGGTCGGCTGGATCGGAGTTGGGCCGGGACGTGGTGCGTCCTTTTCGACTCTTTCCACCGCTGCGAGCCCCATTGCTGATTGCAACCGCTCCCCTGCTGCAGAGGCCATGATCGTAAAGAGTCTGGCTTGAGCATCGTGGGGTACCAGGTGGGGCTGCGTCGAGGGGAAGCGGGGGTTGTTTAGACGCCTGTAAACCAAACCGATAAACAACACATTGTGCCAGCCTGCTTATGCTGCCGCGTTGTCGAATATCTCCTGGATTCGCGGCGCGTCGGCGGTGGACCAGCGGAAGCCGACAAACGCTCCTCTGTCTTCTCCCCTCCCCAGACGCGACGCTCCTTTCTTCCCGGCTGCCCCGCTTTCGCCCAGGATGCCGGATGCGCTGTGCGACTGTCCGAGCCCGACTTTCTCGTTCACGCAGGGCGTCTTGTTGGGCCAGGCCTCCTTGTAAGCGGTCGCGCTTGCTCT
>ERZ1463038.695-NODE-695-length-12015-cov-14.692893_pt1 | contig 12015 bp, 14 predicted proteins | sample MGYA00564479_ERZ1463038 | MGnify/ENA primary metagenome ERZ1463038 (study PRJEB39244, sample SAMEA3635134) | Helicobacter pylori | study: EMG produced TPA metagenomics assembly of PRJEB11511 data set (Assembly of a 5300-year-old Helicobacter pylori... | reverse complement strand
TCAGACGTGTGCTCTCCGATCTACCCAGTGTATCTTCCTCGGAATCTGACGACCAGCTCGCCCAGTCGACGAACGGGCTCACGCTCGACGACGACCCGGCGACCGACTCGGACGACGAAAGCGCCGCGATCGCACCGACTCCGCGGTCTCAGCCGCGAGCGTACGACTTTGAGCTCGTGCTCAAGAAGTGGTTTGAGATGCCGCGGGCGCAGGAGTGGCGGTGCTTTGTGCGGGACAGAACGCTGATCGGTGAGTCCTTGCTTGCAAAGGTTCGCGGACGGAATGATGACCCCAGACCGCTTTGAGCAGCGTTGTGCCAGCGTGACACAAACTACTACGACTTCCTGCAAGGCCCGGAGGCCCATGCCGAGATCCGGGCCAAGGTATTTGCGTTCTTCGAGGACGAAGTCCGCAACGTCTTCCCCATCACCTCATGTGCGCCTTCTTCCTCCCTTTGCGTCGAATGCAAGCTCATGCACCGAAACAGATACCTTTGACGTCTACTTCACGCGCTCCAACGAGCGCATCTTCATCATCGACTTCAACCCGTTCGCGCCGCAGACGGACGCGCTCCTGTTCTCCTGGCCGGCGCTGAACGCGATCGGGACCACGGACGACCCGGAAAACCTTCGGGCGCTCCCGCTGCTGGAGCTGGTCGAGGCGTCAACGATGGCGTCGCAGAGCCTCCCGTCGTACTCGCACAACCGGTACCCGAAGGATGTGGTCGACCTCTCGTCGGGTGCGAGCATCGCAGAGTTGTGAGTCCCTTAAACACTGCCTACCCGCAATGTCTCAATAACGTTTAATTGCCCTACTACCGCAGTGCACAGAAGTGGCGTGGGGCTTTGGCCGACGGGCTCGGTGGAAGTGACGATGAAGGGAGCGTGGGGAGTGCGAGGAGCGCGAGGAGCACTGGGAGTCGAGAACGGATCGGACGTTAAACGCAGAACTGCATTCATCGAGTTTCCAGCGGGCCACCTTGGCAGCGCTCGTCTCTGGGCGACTAGCTGTGATCCGCGGAGGCGACCAGTTCTACGCCATCGCTCAAACGCTCGATTACTCACGCCTGGCTCTTGCAGACACACAGACGGGCATTCGTATTGCAGATTAGCTGTGTGAGGTGTTCAAGATATAAGAAAAGGAAAAAGTAGAAGCGAGTGCAACAGCGCGCACAAACGAGTTCACTAGTTCACTGGTCGACCTCCTACCACTTTCGCCGCCACTACGATGATGTTCCGCCCGCTCGCCCGCTCGCTCGCCACGTCGACCCGCTCGCTGTCGACCAAGAGCCTGAGGCCAGCCGCGAGCTACCTCGCCGCTGCTCGCGTCGCCCCGAGCCCCGTCCGCGCGTTCGCTTCCTCCGCGTTCGCTCGGGCCAACTCGAGTACGCTCACTCGCCCCAGCTCGAGCGACCGCATGCTCATGCTGACCTGATCGTCTCGAACAGCCCCGCTGTCGCTCAAGCTCGCCGAAGAGATCAAGTTCGAGCAGGAGAACGCCGAGCCGTCCGAGCCCGCGTTTTTGGCCGACTTTAAGAAGGACGGCGTCTGGGCCGTGCGTCGCCCGAGCTGCTATCGGACTCGACCCGGGAGCTAACGACGAGTGCGCACAGATCGAGGACTCGGCTGGAGCGGACGAGGTGATCCTCACGCGCACCTGGGAGAACGAGACGTTCGTGCCGCTTCTACCGCATCGCGCGTGGGCGCCGAGCTGACCACTCTGGACGCCTGCAGCATCCGCATCCTCTTCAGCATCTCGGACCTCGACGCATCGGAGGCCGACGCCGAGGCGTACGAGGACGACGCCGCCGTCGAGGGCTCCGTCGCAGAGGAGCCTGCCGCCGAGGACGACGCCGAGAGCGGCTTCCCAATCGAGACGACCATCACCGTCACCAAGCCCGGCCAGGGTGCGCTCACGATCGACGCCGTCGCCGAGGGTGCGTTCTCTTTCTGCGCCGGAAAGCACGAAAGCACGTGCGACGCGGAGCGGCGCACGCTGGAGCTGGGCACCCAAAGCTGATTAGCCACGTCCGGTTCGCGCAGACGGACTCTTCACCATCAGCAACATCTCGTTCTACAAGGACGCGATTCTCGCGGTCGGGCTCACCGCCGAGGACGACTGGAAGCGCCAGGGCCTCTACATCGGTCCCGACGTGCGTCTGCCGCGCTTAGTACTGCCAATGCTCAAGCTCACATGTACCCTTTACATAGTTCCAGAACCTGGACGAGTCGGTCCAGAGCGAGTTTGAGAACTACCTCGAGGAGCGCGGCATCAACTCGGACCTTGCACTGTTCATCCCCGACTTTGCCGAGTACAAGTGCGCTCGTCCTCCCTTCGGGCTGCTACATAATCTTACTCACCTACCCTGTCTCTTTAGGGAGCAGAAGTGCGTAGCGTTTAACCCCCCTTGGATTTCCCACGATCCGATGCTGACCCTACCTGCGAACTCTCTAGGGAGTACCTCTCGTGGCTCTCGTCCGTCAAGGACTTCGTCGAGGCATAACCCCGAAGACGTCAAAACCCTCATCATGTATTCCTCCGTTCTGTTAATACCCATCTTGCACCTCTCAATCATCCTCATCGAGCGACCTAGGTCACGGAAAGGCGTTGCTTGCCGCGAGACTTCATTTGCCAAGCTTTTTCTGCCACTTCTGCTGGTTAAGAATCAGAGGACTCCTTCACTTTCAGCTTGTCAAAGTTCCAGCACATCTGTTCTGGTTCTTTAAGAGAAAAGTGAGGCGTCAAGCACCCCACCAAGCGCAACCAGCCGCTCCAAGCGGACCTCCGCCGCCTCGTCCTCGTCCTGCGTAAGGTCTACCGTCGTGATGTCCCCTTGACTGTGGAATTTTGAGATAATGCGGGCGTGGGGGGAATCCTCAGGCTCAATGAACCGTTCCATGCCTTGAGGGTCGAGGTTTTTGAACTGGTAGGGAATCGCGTTGAGGAGGTTTGACGCTGTGGGATGGGCTTCAATCAGTGACCCTCTGACCCACGCTAATGAAGAAACCTAGCGCACCAAGCGTCCAGCGCTCGTCTTTCTTAGTCTCCTCTGACCATTTGCTCAAGTATAGACCACAGCATGCGGCCCAGTCCATCTCCCTCCCCGTCCTGAAGTAGGCTCCCAGCCGGCCACCGAGGTGGAGCTCCTCAAAGCGGGTCCCCCGTTCTCCCTTGGGTCCAACAGCGCTAGGTACGTATCCACGTGCCTTCACGTCGTCTGGGGTTTCGCCTCCGGTAATGAGAGCACCGAATAGGTGAGTGAGCTCGTGTGAGAAGACCGTCTGAAGGCTGATCTGGAGAGCACCCCGGAGGGCAGCAGGTTTGAGGACGGGTGGAAGAGCTACAGATAGAGATGATGAGCAGTCCCTTTGTGAGGTCGGGAAGTGCGCACCGAGAGCGCCTTGCTGGGCGCGGGTAGCGTCTTCCTTGGCCGTGGCGTGCCTCGTGGCCGGCCTCGTCAAGACTGCGGGGTCACGGTTAGGAGAGACCACACCAGCACGGACTCCAGACCTACTGTTGTAACCGGAGACAAAGTTCGGATGCAAGGTCATCGAGTGGCTGAGCTCTGTCATCTTGTACTTGACGTCGCTAACACCCCACGCGCCGGCGGCCGCGATGTCGTCGAACGTCACATAGAAGATATGCTCAGGCTTTCCCAGTATTCCTCGGATGATTTGAGATGCCTCGCCGACCGCATCGTTGAGCTCGTCGCCAGTTTTGCCGTCGGTGTTGGCGCAGGACTGGGCCAAGTGGGTAAGGAACTGGCAAGGCTCCTTGAGGCTGTAAAGGGTTTCCGAGACGGCAGCAGCGACTCCGTGAGTAATCGGCATGGCTTGAGTGTTCTGGTTGACTGCCCAGAGGACGACCAGTTGAGCAACGGCGTTGACGCCGCCTTGTGGACTATGCGGTGGGCCCGGCGTCAGAGTACTGCGGTTAGGCGTTAGAGGACTAGTCCTACAGGGAAGACATCGGTAGGTTTGAAGCTGGGTGTGGTGCGAAGATAACCTGCAACGTTGCAAAGGACCCGTGACCTCGTGCAGACGAGCAACCCGACGTTTCACCAGCGCCCCAGACTTTCTAACGGGGGCGATCAATTATCTAGATGGTATTATGCAAGGGACGGCGGAAGGTGTTATAAGCACATCAGTAAAGGGGGGAGGGTACACACGGCGAGGCTAGCTCTCTGGACGCGGGAGAGAGAAAGAGCGAACGAATCGAACGGGGATGTGCCCAACTAAGAACCCCCACGGAACAACTGACGCACAGAACACGGCTCCCCCGACTCGACCTCGACCAGCGCTCACTCGTCGCGGGCCTTGACGTCTGGCTCGAGCTCGCGCAAGAGGCGGTCGACCTCGTCCTCGACGTTGTCGTTGTCGCCGTCCCACTCGTCCGCGACGGGGGTCAGGTCATCTTGGGCCTCGGCGGGTACGGGCTGAGGTGTTGGTCGACGTGCTGGTGCGGGGGCTGCTGACTGAGCGAGGGCGAGTCCATCTCCGGGATGGACTGGCGGGACAGGAGAGTGGGCGGACCCGCGACGGGGCCCGCCAGGCGACGGCGGAGCGAATCCGCTCTCGGGCGCGACAGGGGCGGGGCCAGCGTACGCTGGGGGGAGAGGACTCCGGGCGCGGTGTCGAGGCCCGCTGGGCCCGCCGGCTGCGCTGCCACTGCCGCTGGCCGAGCGCTCGTGAGCGTGAGCTCGATCGCCGGGGGCGACGTGGCCGGACTGGGCGACCGTGCGGGGCGTGTATTGCGCGAGGCCGGGGTCTGCTCCTGCAGGGACGCGAGGCGTCGGCTGGGCGAGGGGTAGGACGGGCCCGCTGGCGTTGGAGTGGTGAGTAGAGATGCCGCTAAGAATGCTGGGGCCCGCCAGAGAGGGCCGAAAAAACGAGCCCCAGCCTTTGAGAGTGGTGTAGGCTGGCGGGCTCGCGGTCGGCGACGACGGCGCGGACGCGGTCGACGGGCGTGGGGAGAGCGGCTGGCGAAGCGAGTCGAGCGGCTGTCCGTCGAAGGCGCCGTCGTGGACTGCGCCGGCGGCGTTGTAGATCGAGTTGCCCGAGGGCGAGGGCGGTCGCGAGTAGCCCGGGATGGGGTGGTACCCGCGCTCGGTCGCGTCCTCGGCGAAGCCTGGGATGTACTGCGTCCAGCCGCCCTGTCCGTTTCCGTTCGACGGGCTCGCGGGTGTCCCCGGCGGCAGGAACCAGACGGGGAGGTAGTACAGCACCCCGCCGCGCTGCTGCTGCGATGGTGGCCCGCCGTCCGACTCGCGCCGCTGGTGCCCGTGCGCTGGCGAGCCGGGGCGACTGCCTGGCGTGCCCGGGCGGCCGTACGGGTCCGGGACGTGGAACGGAAGCGCGATCGGCCCGCTCGTGCGCGGCGCGTTCTTGAGCAGGAACCGCTTCGACCAGAGGAGCCGGCCCGCGCCGAAGAAGACGACGCCGAAGCCCATGTACATGAGCGCGACGCCAAACTTGCCGAGGAAGGTGATGAATCCGGCGTCGTCGCTGTGCAGGCGAGTCAGCTCTCCTGTCCCTGTCGCTCAGCAGGGGAAGGGAACGCACGCGTGCCAGGAGCTGCCGTAGAAGTGGGAGAAGTAGGCGAGTTCGCGCTCGCCCTCGGGTGCGTTCTTGCCGTACCACCGGCGCGGCAGGATGCGCACCTGGCGGTCCTCTATCCGCGCCTCGGGGTCTTCCTTGGGCCACAGACCGTACTGCGCGCTGAGGAACATTGGGCTGTGCGAGGGGTCGTCAGCGTTCCGCTTCGCAACCCACACCCGAGACACAGACTCACCCCGTCGAGAACATGACTGTCGGGTAGTTTGTGCCGTACTGGTGGTTGAACGTGACGAGGTTGTGGATCACGAGATCCATGAACGGGTGTCCCTTCTCGGAGAGCATGATGTCGTTCGAGACGCCAACGGGGATCGTCGCCGGCAGGATCACCTGCGTGGGCGAGCGGTCAGCGGCTTGGTCTCCCATACACGACTCCGCGGGCTGAGAGCTCCCAGCCCACACCGACAGCTTCTGCCCAACGGATCCCGGACCAAGAGACTCACGGGGAAGTAGAGAAGCGGGTCCATGCGCTGCTGGCAGCCGACGTCGAGGTCCATGTAGATGCCGCCGTAGTGGTGCAGGACAAAGTAGCGGATCGCGTCCGCGCGCTGGATCGGGTACGGGTAGCCGTCGAACGCGCTGAGGAACCAAGGGTAGTTCGTCGCGATGAACTCGCGAGAGCCGGCGTCCGTCCAGAGCATGTACTCGCTGCGCGCGCGCAGTGCACAGGTCAGCTTGGGGCCGCCGCCGCGCATAGACAGGAGGGGATTTACTAGTCGGGGTGGAGCGCCTGGCAGCCCTGGCGGACCTTCTCCCAGCGGTCAGGCAGGGTGTCGACCATCCACGTCTGGTGCACGATCTTCGGGATCCGCTGCCGGGGCTCGTCGTCGTTGCCCGTGCCGGAGCCCGGGCCCATGCCCGAGGGCGCGGCCTGAGCCTCCCACTCGCGCTCGTCGTCGTCGTCGTCGAGCGCAGCCGCTCTGCGCTCGAGTGCGTCGTCCATCGCGGGCGCGGCGACGACCTTTTGGTGGTCCTTGGGCTGGGCGCGGACGGCGGCGAGACGCTCGTAGCGGTCCATCTCGCGCTCGGTGATGACGTCCTGCTGGTCGACGCCAAAGTAAGCGACGACGGTCGAGAGCACGACGACGGTGCCGAGCAGGAAGAGCGTCAGGAGCGTCAGGAAGACGCAGAGCCATCGGCGCCCGCGCCCTCCTTTCGACTTGGCGCTCGGGTGCGGATGCGCCATCGCGGGGGCGTGCTGCTGGCTGCCCAACTGTCGCTCGTCGTCGTCGAGTCGGGTGCGCGGGGCTGGGTCGCGGGGCAGTGTAGGAGTGTCGGGGCGCGGGCGCAGGAGCGCGAGGAGGTCTGCGTCGGTCGCCGAGGAATGCAAACGATGAGCGCGCCAGCGGGGCTCGTCCGTGCTTGCGCGGTGGCTGGAAGAAGGCGCTGCTGGTGGGTGTGCTGCAGGTGCGGAACTGTCGGTCGGTCGCAGACGAGCCGGACACGGAAGCGTGAGGCCGAGCAAGATTGTCAACCGGAGAGTGGAGCCGTGCTCTGACGCGCAGTCGATGCGGGCCCGTGCCTGAGAGTTCTCGCTCCCCCACTTCTCTCGCTTCCTTTCTCAGCCGCCAAACCTAGTCTTCCTTTTTTGCGCCCGAAGCTCAGGTAAACAAACAGACCTGTCCGCCTCACACGACCACGACACCGCCCGCGCTTGCCGTCGTCGCACCCCAAGTTTGCTTCCGACCCACCTTCCGCTCTGGGTTGCCCATCGAGCAGATTGGCCGTGGTCGCAACTCGACTCATTCTGTCCCGTCAACGCGTCAGCAAACCGCCTCGCTCTTTGCAGGACGCAAACTCCGCTCGATCGCCGCGCTGCTTGCCCTCGCGCCGTCGCACCGCCGTCGCCAACCCAACTCACCTCCCTGCTTCATCTCCGTCGCAACCAACCGGCTCCCACTATACCTGCTCTGGTACCGACGCCGCCAGAGAAAAAAGAAAACACGCCAGACAAGCGAGTCCGACCTTCGCCCGGCCCGCCCGCCCGGCACTCCGTCGACGCGTCGAGGCTTCCGGCCTTGTGGCTGAACGCGTCGCGTCCTCGCGACGGCAACACTGCTCCTTTGACGTTTGTCGTAGATTCTTCCCAGAGCCTCCCTGGATACGCTTGAGCAGCCCGTGTCGACCTCTTGGGCCCCACCAACCAGAGACCGGCCGCCGGGCTCCACTGCCTTCCAAGTCGGCGCCACTCCGCCACTCCCAATCGGGGTCCCTCTGCGTGCGTCGGCCGCCGACGCTCCTCCGCCCGATCCGGACGACACCCCCAGTTCCGTGTTTTTCGCAGGCCGGCCAGCAAGCGGCGTACGATATTCCGCCGGGGGCTGGCTTGCTCCGTTGCCCCCCCCCCCCCCCCCCCTTTGCTTTAGTGGTCGCACGACTTGGCGTAGCGAGTAAGAGGGATGGAAGGAGGTCGACAAGTCGACCGAGGGCGAGAATGGACAAATGGGCAGATTGCGATGCTGTCCGCGCGCTTGAAACTTGGACGGGAGCAAATCGCCGCGACAAAGTCGCACCGAGTCAGCAAGCGCCGCTGCGAACCGCCATTACTCGGCGTTTCCAGGGCGCGTAGACAGCCATCGCATCTGAATGAAACAACCTGCCAAGGCTTGACGAGGAGCATTCCCAGCTAGACTGGTGCGACGCGAAGGCGCGAGAGGGGCTCGTCGTCCGTCCGCGACAGCGCGAGGAGGAGAGACGCGGGCACGCAACCGAGGGAGGGGCAAAGGGAGCCCCGAGGGGCACCTCATAAGTTCTCGTTAAGTAGTAAACTGTACAAAGCAACCCTTGTCCATCAGAAACTTGATCGACAACCCAACGTCCCGTTCGCCGCTCGCGGGGAGGCGGCCTCAAACAAGGGACGCGCACACTCAACCGGAGAGGAGGTGCAACTCATCAGTACTAGTAGTTGTATTTTCCGAAGAGGTTTGGCAGGGTACAAAACTCGATGCTCAGCCCAGCGCGTTTCGCCGTTTCAACCTGGCCACTCTGGCCCTCAAGGTTGAGAAAGCGAACCGCGCCTTTCGCAACGCCTTCCACCCGCGCGTGAGACAGCAAGGGCGTTCTCGAGGTCTTGCTCTTGGCAAGCGCCACGGTCATCGCCTGGACCTCGACCATGACGAAGTAGTCTTCCTGGCGAGGGGCGGTCGTCGAGAGGCGGACGAGGGGAGTCGGGAGGTGGTCGACGAGGGCCGAGGTAAGGAAGAAGAACACGTGGAGCGACATGAGTGACTTGTGTGTTCGCAAGAAATAGAGCAGCTCCGCGAGAGGCGCCGGCTGCGTCCCGCCGCCGTCTGGGCCCTTGATGGCCAACATCTCGAGATGTGGCACGAGGGAGAGGAGGGCGACGATGGAAGAGGATGCGATTTTGTTGGAATAATGGAGAGAAAAATGTCGAAGTGATTGTCGGTTCAGTGTCACGACTGAAGTCACGGCCGGCAGGGTCCCGGCCGTCAAGACACTCGCGAGGCGGAGGGTGCTGAGATGGGGAAGGAGGTAGGAGTTGTCCGGGTTGGTCATGAAGGCCGGAATTGTATCGATGTCGAGGATCTCGAGATTTGGGGTGAGCTCGAGGAGGACGCCGGTGTAGTTGGGTCGGCCCGATTCGCGCAGGATGAGGGTGCGAATGGCGCGGAGGGAAGCGGGAAAGTGGTCCTCGAAGTCGTCGACATCTCCAAGGTCGAAGTGCGAGAGTTTGAGTGTCGAGAGTCGCGGGCAGCGGCTGACGAGGTCGAGCAACGCGCAGCCGCCGTCTGTTCGCGGCGCGTCGCCATCGGGACCGCGATCCATCCAACCTCTCGCCTGCTTGTGGTCAATCCAGTTCCACGTGGATGCGGCAGCAGCCTCGTCGAGTCCGTCCGCCACCTCTGAGCGAATTGACAGGTCACCCTCCTCGTACGCTGCGGCCATGCGCTCCCGTTCGTCGCCGTCGTCGAGTGTGTTGAGCCAGGCGTAGAAGTGATCGTTGTAAAGGTCCCACCAGCAATCGTCTAGATGTCCGATTTCCCACTGGTCAAACCGTGGGTATGAGGTTTCGAAGGATTGGATGTGGGAGAGGTAGGATGGGTGCACGTCGAGCGTGCGGAGCAACGTTGTCTTGAGTCTCGCGTCCCACTCGCGGATGCTGACGATGCGGTAGAGGAAGGGCGTTGCACAGGCGTTCCAGAATTTGGAGACGAGCGTGCAGGCACTTTCGAATCATCCACACCCCAAGAGCACATCACACACACCCCTCAGTCGAGTACAATCACATCAATCTCGCGCCCACCACCCTTCCGGCCCTTCCCATCCTTCGACCGCGCCGCGTTCCCACTCGGGCGCCTACGCTTCCGTCCAGCATCGCCTGGTTCCTCTTCCTTGACCGCAGATGAGCTCTGTCCGACCCCAGCTTCCTTTTCTTCCTTGCGCTTGCCCTTCATCAGCGCCGCGAGCGCCTGCTCGTCTTCCTCGAGCTTGACGCGCTCGCGCTCGGCCTCGGCCTCCTTCAGTGCGAGGCGGGCTCTTCCGTCCTGGATCACCTTTTGTAGGTTCGATTCCGACTCGGATGATGAGTCTGGAGCTGGGGAGAGGCGAGGAGACGGAAGTGGTGAGGCTGGGGAGGAAGAATGTCAGTGGGCACGGAGGTCTACTGACGCGCGGCACGGACGCGGGATCAGGAACTTCATGTCGCGAAGTACTTCTGTTATAAGTAAGAGTAGTAGTGATCAGTGGTGAACCCTAGTGTGAATGAGGGTGGACGGACGCACGACGCGGTCGGTAGTGGAACCAGATGTCCGCAAATGAGACTTCACCGCCATCTGCGTCACGTTTCGCAGCCGTGAAAGTGCGAAAAGGGAACAGATCGTCGGCTTCCGGATCTTCCAGCGCGTCGGACAGCCTGATGGAACCTATCAGTCAGCAACACGCGCCTCACCGATTCAGAACGAGCTCCCGCACGACACCTGGTGAAGCACCTTGGCGTCCACCTGACAAGGAGCATCAAGATCTACCGTTTTCTGTCTTTCCGATGTCATGCTCCAGTCGACGGTGCCGGCAGTTGCCATCACGCATAGAGTGCCGTGGAGCTCCGACATGCTGTCGCGTTGCACGTCCGAGGAGTCGGCAAAGTCGGTGGGTTTGAATCGGAGCAAGCTGATGGTGTCCTGACTCGACAGCTCGATGAGATTTTTGCGATCGAAGCACGACCAGTCAGGCTCACCTTTGAGCGCGGCAGTCCTCGAATCTCAAAGATGCGGTCCTTTGAACGGGGCGAGCTCTTGTACAGGCTGTCGTCGCGAGAAATCACTGACGCGTCGATGCTGTTTAAGAAGAAGGGTTCAGCTGAAGTGCGGGTCGAGTCTACAAGAGTGCGTACTCGGCTCCGTCGACGTAGAGCGCCACCTCGGTGTCCAAGTCGGGCTGCTTCTTCCTTGCGTCGCGGACGACCACTGTGAACGGCCCCGGGACCGATTCGATCCACCCAACGCTCTTGTGCATGCCGAGTTGCTGGTAGATGGGAACCTGTTCCCCGCCGATCACCACCCACGCGTGGAATCCACCGTCGGACCTGCAGAGTTGGGGGAGCGAGGTGAGCAGCCCATCCCCATCCCCAGCGCCACTGAGCTCACAGGTGCTTGACTGTCTTCATTGGTTCAGAGGAGTTCAAGGTGTGCACTCGGAAGCGTGAGACGCGCTTGTCAGAAACGCAACCCGGCGCTTGGGCACTCGAATGACTCGGATCCCCGGCGGCGTGGTTGTCGCAACCGCACCCTGGTGTCAACACGGCGGTTGAATCTGAGCAAGAATTAAAGGCCGGCAGTAGAGAAATAACATCACTTCCAAGCTTTGCAAGTGCCGGACTGGCCCTCCCAGCTCCAGCCCAGCTCCCGGCCGTGCGCACTCACTCGCCGCCGCCGCTGCTCGACTCTTCGACCTCGAGCGCGGTGATGCCCCCGCCTCCACCACCGGCGGCGTTCTTCTCCTTGTTGCGAACAAACTCCCTGAGACTCTTCTTGACGGCGGGCTGGAGGTGGATGAGCTCCTCGGGGAGCGCGTCGCCGTTCTTGAGGCCTCGGAGCCAGCGTTGTCGGCCTGTGGTGGATAGGAGTCAGTGGGGGAACGACGGGCGCAACAGAAGAAAGCGCGCATTGATGATATGATCTGCGCGGATAGACTTGGTCAGGCAAAGAACGGAGCCACGAGAGCAAGAAACGGACCTGGTCGGGACCATGGCGGCGATGAGGTCCCACCGCTGTCCATGGAGCAGGACGGCCTGTACGAGTAGTTGGTCCTCCGAGATGTTCCACCGCTGATACGGACTCCTGGCGCCCTTGACGGCGACGACCGGTCCGGGCAGGAAGCGCTCCTCGGCGGCGCTGATGGCAGGCGGCGGTACGGGGCCCTGCTCGAACGACGGGCCGAGCTGACT
>ERZ1463038.694-NODE-694-length-12024-cov-17.018548_pt1 | contig 12024 bp, 21 predicted proteins | sample MGYA00564479_ERZ1463038 | MGnify/ENA primary metagenome ERZ1463038 (study PRJEB39244, sample SAMEA3635134) | Helicobacter pylori | study: EMG produced TPA metagenomics assembly of PRJEB11511 data set (Assembly of a 5300-year-old Helicobacter pylori... | reverse complement strand
TCCGAGACGAGGCGTGGCTTCGCGGCGAGGTGGACGAGGTGCGCGCGGCGTGTGCTGGACGGGGAATCACATTTGTGCACAGTAGATTTTGTCGACCGAACTGATCAATCCTGTAAATTGTCCATGGAGCTGCCTTTGTGAACCATTGTAGTTTGGCAGGACCTTCTCAGAGCCTAGCAACCAAACTACAAAGCAGAGCGCGCAGCTTGCCTCCAAAGTGTCTTCTCCTTACCATCTGACTCTGAATGAGCAGTACATCTTTCTTCCTGCTCAGTGACTTGCTCCCTGCTCAGTGGTAGCTCATCTCACCTCAGTGCACCTACCGGCGAGCGCGACCACGAAGGTGCTCACTCGAGCACGAACTCCACCCATTCGACTTGCGGATTCTGGAGTAAAAAAACTATTTGTAGCTGGATCAACTCAGACGTGCATCACTATGAACGGCGACGAGGTAGGGAAAGTAACAGGCAATCTCCGGAACAGGGTGCGAGGGAGGCGGGCGGTTGGGGCCGAAGTCCACGAGATGGCAGAGGGGCAATAAGAACACGGGGGTAGACGAGATGACCGAGTCATTCAGCGCCTCGCCTTTGCGGCTGTCTTCTTAGCGGGCGCCTTTTTCTTCGGCTTGGGCTCTTGCGGTGCGAAGACGACGGCGGGGAGGCACAGTTGCGACGCGGTGATGGCAGGTGGATGAGTCAAGTGGAGGTGAAAGAATACATCAGACATAACGACGACGCGTTGCAGGTTGCAGAAAACGCACCTCGGGCGACGCGCTCCTCACGGCACGCCGCTGCGCGATGGTCATGCTGTACCGGACGCCGTCCTTGCTCATCCGCTCGTCCGCGACCGCACCCTACTCGAGGGTGAAGGTGTCAGATTTCTACTATCTGTATCCACCAAAGGAAGCTGGCGGACCTCGAGCGCGCGCTTCGTGTAGCCCTGGCGGTGAGGATCCGAGCGTCAGCGAGCACATCTTCCACCTTGGGGCGAGGATAGAGCGAGCCTTGACGGCTCCGTTGCTGTAGTCGAGGTCGTAGTGCTCAAGGAGGTAGTTCCTGATTGCTTGGAGCGACATGCCCTTCCTGCGGGGGTGCAGCGTCGTCAGCATGGCAGCGAAGGTTGCGTGCGACAGGAGGCTCGCTTGTCGTCGGTCGACGCGACGGCTTCCTGCACTCGAGGGGATCGTTAGCCTGGCTTGAAGAGTCTGGGGGAAGGGGGCGCACGTCGACAAGCTCTGCGTACGTCCGCGTCGTGCCCTTCGTCCCCTTGAGCGGTCGCTTCTTGACCTCGGGTGCAGATGAGCTCGTCTTGCCCTTCGCCATGGTCAGACCTGAGAATCGGTGGGGTTGGAAAGCGAGTGTGGGATGGTGGTAGAGGGAGGGAGAGAGTGGAAGCGGCCCATTTAGTTCCTTCTGGGCGGGGTCGCGCGGTTGAGCCGAAGGCATCGAAGGGATGAGCGCGACGCTCAAAGCGGCGAGCACGAAAGAAACCTACCAGTATCGAAAGTTCGTCATCATGTGCTGCTCAGGACCCTGCCGTGGTCGCAGTCATGCGCGGGCCGACAGGCATACTCTCGATCGCGGCTGAAAATGAAAAAGTGGCGACATTGTCCGTCCTGACTCTATTGCGCCTTGTCTTCACTCTTCTCCGTAACTACCTCGCCGACCTTGGGCGGCTCGTCCTTGCTCGCACCCTGAGCGAGCCTCGCCTTCGCCTGCACGACAGCCCTCCGGAGCTCGCCCGCCTCGTCCTCGTTCAGCTTGAACGCCTTGACGAGTTTGGGGACCGTGTCGAGTGTGAGAAGGAGGTCCGCTGGGCCGGACGAGGGTTTGTACGCGGCGTCCAGCGACGCGGACGGTTCGAAGGTGATCTGGGAAGCGGTCAGGAGCGAGTTGAGGTACGACGAGGCTTTCCAGGCTGCGGATGAAATGGCGTGGAAAGTGTAGGGTTTTAATGACGAGAGATGGACGTCAGCAAACCGACTTGAGCCGCTGGCCACGAGCTCCATGGCAACGCACCTCGCCAGTGGCTCCAGGCCCGCCAGAGAACGTAGAACAGGGGGAAACTGTGAAGAGCAGTGGTGTAAGCGCGCCTGGTGCAACTCGCGTAGAGTGGCAGTACACACTTTGGAACAATGGGAACGATCGCGAAGGGGAACGTCAACGGTGCACCACTGCGATACGCAAGAAAATCAATAGCGGCTCAGTGGATAGAGCAGGTGAGCCGCTGCTCACATAAGGCACTTCCACATGGCGTTCTTGTGGTGCGGTTCTCGGTGCGCCAGCTGCGCCTTGAGCGCGTCGAGGAGCGGGCCGGGGGACAGGAGGGAAGGCGGGTAGAGAAGGGTGACCTGCTCAAGGGAAGCATACGTGATTGTTGTCAGCTCACGGTGTCACAGGTCCCGTAAAGACTGCTCTCGGCCGCTCGAGACGCTGTCCGAGACTCCGAGGCGCGAGCACCCGAACGTGCTCGGACACCGCTCGCAGGCCACGGCGGATCGGGAAGCACGCTCCAGCCAGCTCTAGCAGCGAATTTGTGGGCTGACGCATGTGCCCTGCCGTTCTTCATCCTGCTCGGCAGCCGATCTGGCCCGATCCCCCGCCTCGATCCCGCCGAGTCCGAAAAAGACGCGCGAGACTGACCTTGCCGTCGTCGCCCGCTTTCGGGGTGCCGGGTGTGGACCATGGTGTAGGCGAGAGCGCAGGGTCGATCGCCTTGAGGGCCCACTCCTCGTACTCTATCCGGTCCATGAAGCGCTCGCCTTGCATCTGCCAGTCGCACGCGCGTCAGCGACGCCAGTCGAACGAGCGAACGCGCCAGCACAGCCATGGAGCTGTACAGCACACGATGCTCTGTAAGGACGCAAACGTACATATGCCTTGCGCTTCCAACTCCCGTCGTTGGCCTGCCCGAGCTTGCTCCACATGTCCGCCGCCTTGTTCGTCGCCCTGTTGGCACCCCAGGGTTGCATCAGCGTGTTTCCCTGCGGTTCTACCGAGCTGGACGAGCTCACCTCGAGGCGTAGGAGAGGTCGGTGGTCTTGACGAGGTTCGGAGGCGGTCTCACAGCGTGCAGGTAAAAGAGCGGCGGCTGGGGCCCAGAGCGGGTGAGTGGGAGGGCGAGCAGCTTGAGCATCGCAGGTCGACTTGGTGACACCATCCTGACAGCGCGTAGGGTGTTGACGGTGGCGGAAGCAGAAAAAGCTCGAGGGTGACGTCGGCCAGCGGCGGCCGGGCGGATCGGCGCGCCAGCCTCAGAGTGACCAATTCATCCTCGCGATTCCCGGGCTCAACTCTCTTCTCCCTCCCGCTTCGTTCGTGTTGGTATTCCTTCCGCCTCGGGCCGCCCGCCCACACGTGCTCTCGCCCACGGAGCCCCGGCCTCGGTGCGCAGCTGCACGCTCGCGGCCGTGCCCGGCCTCCACGAGCGCCAAACAGGGAGAAGAAGTCGACCACGACACATACCGGTGGTTCGTTGTGCTGGTGGCGGCGCGGGGCGCTCGAAGGGACTTCGCTCGGCAGGTGTTCAACGCTCGCACGAGTGCATGTTTTACCTCGCAACGCGTCAGGTGAGTCTTTATATAACCTTCCTCACTTGAGACGTTTCGCGGCGTGTGTGGCAGCCCGCTCTCCGTACTTGAGCTTCATCCGACGGACTCCCTCCCCCTCAAACGACTTCGCGAAACGGAGAAAGGCCCATGCGTCCTCCCAGTTGGAAGCCAAGCCGAAGCTGACCCGAACAATTCCTGGAATGTCCTCGAGTCCCAGGACGTCGAGCCACTCGCGGAGGGAGGTGACGGCGGCCGCGTCCGAGTCCGAGATGGCGACGCCCGCGAGGCTCGCCGCCGCGCCGTGGTTGCAAAAGCAGCCCGAGCGGATGCTGTCATTATTTGAGAGACATTAAATTGAGAGACATTAAGAGCCAATCCTCATCATCATGTTCAGTCTCGTACCTGATTCCGGCGTCCGCGGCGGCGAGCTCGACCACGACGTCTGAGAGCGGCTGCGCAGCTTCGTCTTGGAAGCCGAGCGTAAGGAGCGCCCCAGCCGTTTTCGGATCGTACGGCAAGGTTGGAAAGTACACTACGACAATCGGGAATCCACTCGGATGGCGGAGTGACGAAATTGCGGAGACGAGGTAGTTGGTGAGGAGGTGTAGGCGAATCGACAGCGCCGGCTGATGCTCCTTCAGGAAGGCGAGGGCGGAGGGAATGGGTGCGAAGCTGTAAATCAAAGGTTAGTAGCTGAGCTCGATTCCCAGAAAAATCTTGCTGACGACAGGAAGTTTGGTGTGCCATCCTCAAAGCGCTCGTGGCCATCTGCCATGAGCACCCCCTCGCCGGGAACCTGAACGAGCTTAACAGTACCTGGGCAGTAACATCTCAGTAAAGTCATAGAAATCGTGTATGTGTGTGGGATAACAGTGATCACCTCCGGAGAACCACGGTCGCTTCAGCTTCTCCAATAAATCGTTCCGAAGGATGAGCGCGCCGACGCCAGTGGGGTACCCGATCATCTTGTAAACGCTTATACCGATCGCTTCAACTGCGTTGTTAAGTGCAGAGAGCGAGATGGGCGTGGTTGGAGCGAGCGCCGCGGCGTCGAGGAAGGTGTCGAACCCGCGCTCATGGCAGCCACGGAGGAGTTCCAAGTCGAGTTTCGTCCCAGTAAAATTTGATTGTCCAGTGAGTATCACGAGACCTGATCCACCCCGGGGAGTGACAGGCTGCTTGCAAACCGAGTCAGCCAGGAAGTCCGCGGCGGGACGCGAGGACGCACGGCAATGTCGTGTGCGCTGAGGGGTCGCAACACATCTCGCCCAATGTACTCCACGGGGGATCCAGCTTTCTTCGCAAATGCCCGCACTCCGTTGACAGCGTTGTGACAATCACACTGCAATACGAGAACTGTCGAGGGCGAGAAGGGGTATGCCTCGCCAACGAGCTTTAGTGCGGCGGAAGTATTCGCTGTGAAGACGACCGAGTACACATCGGGTGATGCATCGAGAAAGTCGAGGATGGACGCCCGAGCAGCGGCTTGGTGTTCGGAGGCGAGTTTGGATCTGCGTGGGAAGCCGCGGTCAGCACCTACCATCGGCTCGACGGGAGGATGGGGCGTGCGTGGGGTTGACCGAGTGCGGATTCCCTATGGTGGAGCTCATAAGGAGGCGGAAGTGCTGCTCGACGACGGACTTCGGGTACAAGCCTGCCCCGGTCCAGTCCAGATAGACGGATCCTGAGCCAGCGTCGAGCCGGGCGAACTCCGTCCGCCGCATTTCGTCGAGCGACACCGTGAGCATCCATCTTGGATTTTCCTCAATAAACTTGGCTTTCGCGGATGCTTGAACGTCCGCAGCGACCAGGACGGTGACCGGGGTGGGGGTCGGCATGGGCCGCGGCGAGGCGGCGTCGGAGTGGCTTCCACAGGACGACCGGGGAGCGAGAGTGTCAAAGGGAAGGAAAGGGAGAGCACTATACTCGGGAGTACAATGCGCCACATCAGACCACTTTGGTGCTGGGGCCGTCGAGCCGCCCCTGCCGTGCTTCCGAGTCGGTGCGGCGCTCTTCGGGCGGGGCGAGCGGAAGCAGTCGAGGGCAAATCGAACAACGCGACTGTGATCCTTTCCGCTGCGAGTCGTGGCCACCTTGGTGTCTGCGTTCAAAGTAGCGGGGTCAGCAACGGGCCGAAGCTCAACAACGTGAGCCGCTCGCACCGAGTGGTACGCCCTCGCGCCTCGGAGCGTCCTTCGTGGGCATCTCGCGGAAACCCGAGGTGAGGTGCAGCAGAGGGGAGAATAGCGCCGCAAACGTGAGAGTCGGTGGCGTGAAGGGCGGACGGGTCGGTCACAGGGTTCAGTTGCCACCGGTCCCGCTTCGCGGCGATCGCCACCCCGCGCGTCTCGCAGTGTGTATGAGAGAAGGTTGTTTTTGCTCCTGTCTTGGTCGAGCCGGTCCGAGAGTTATTCGCGCGTCTGTTTCTTCAGGCGTGCGAAGAGTGATCAGTCCGGGTCATGTGTCAGTCCGGGTTCGCTATGATTCCTACAAGACAAGTAAGATGTGCCGACCCTGTCGCCGGATTCTTGTAAAAAGGTGCGTGCTGGCGATGAAAGTTGATGAACGACCAGCTCTCCTCCGAAGTTGTGGTGTAAGAGCGAGCTGTACGTAACATTTGGATTTAGTTAAGGAGCGCAAACTTTGAAGTCCTCACAAGGGAGCCGAACGTATTGCGAGGATCGAAAGGTGCACGATGCCGGTTGTGCGCCGTCATAATCGTTGTCCGCGCCCCCGTGGGAGTGGAAGCAGAAGGTGCCGGTCTTCAATCGTGTACGGAGTCTCTCAAGATAGTTCTGTCTCGCGAACGGGGAACGGAATACCTGCCGCCTTTGCCCAATCCGCTGGCGCATCTTCGGCTGGGTCGTGTTGTCGTCGACTCGAAGTGCCCGAGATTCACAGCAGATGATTTATGCTACAGATCGGACGCTCGGTTTCCGAATTTCCTTCTCCATCATCCTGATGGTCGTTCCGCCCGTGCTGTGATGCGGCACCCGGGAGCGGCACCGGTTTTGTCACTGACTCGGATCACCACCACGAGCCTGCACATTGACGCCGCTACTTCAGAGGTATTCGTACAGTGTAAAACATGACTGCATGATTGAATGCCACCTTTGTGGAAAGTAAACATCGCAGAGGCGTTCGGAGGGAGGTCCGCGGCGCGTTGCGCTGTCGGACCTTCCATCGGTGGCTCCCGCTCGGGCTACGGTCCGCTGTAGAAGCTTTCGAATCTCACACGGAATGACGGAGGTAGGTATGTATATTTAGTAATCAAATCACATCACACATGATTGCAAATATCTGCAAGAAAAGCATGGCGGTGGGGCCACGCGATGCGCGCACTGGCAGACGGCGCCACTGGATCTGGAGGAAGTGGGACGAGACGGTGCCCGCCTGGGTCACCTAGAGAATTTACACACCGGAAGAAATAACGCTCCTGTGTAGTGCCGGTCCGGACTCGATCACAGCGTTCAAGACCACTGTTCCGGAGGGCTTGCGGCGGCGCGCGCCTCGGAACATCTCAGCACCTCCCCGGCGCTTCCCCAGAATATGTGGCGGCGGCAACTCTGTAAAACATCAGCCGTCTTTGAGGGTGATCGAGGTGTCAGCGAGGCAAACAGACGCCGGCAACGAATGTATGCGCCGTCAAGCCTACCGACAACTCGGAGGCAACGCATTTCGGTGCACCCGGCCGGCCTACATCCGCCACCTACATAGTAAGGAGCATGAATATACAAAAGGGATCACCGTTTTAAAAGGCAGTGACAGCTAGCCAAGGACTTAGCCTGTGAGGAAGCGGTGCTCCGCGGCGCACTCGTGCGAGCCGTTCGGTCGGGGTGTCGATCGTCGAGCGAATGGAAGGATTTCTGGATTTCAAACCAAGCGACGGAGGGGGAATATCTACGCACAACAAAGCTAACTGGCTCCGTGGAACCACTAGTCGGTGTGACCTTCAGGCAGTCGCCTCGCCGGCGCGTCGCTCGCCGTGGGAAGACTGACGCGCCGTCGAAGGATCTTGGGCTCAGCCGTCACGTGAAGGTCTGAACCCATGGCCTGCACGAGCGCTCCTGTTCCCCCGAGCCCCTCTCAAAAACGACTACTCATGCGATACGCCTCACACACTCGCATGCGGCAGCTGCAAAAGCGCACCGCCGAGGTGGACGGCGCGCGCGGGCCAACAAGTCGGGGATTTGTACAATGGAATCACGTGAGGGCGAGCTCCGAAGTCGGCGCGTGGAATCGCTCCGGTGGAGTGGAAGGCACACTCGGAAGGGCTGCAGCCAGGGGCTGCTCTCGCTCGTTGATTCAAAAGGCTTGCGATCCACCGCCTTCTCCCTCTCCTTCATCAGTCAACCCACTTCAGTTCTCTCCCGTCCCCCCACACTCTTTTAACCACTCCCTACCTCACAATGTTCGTCAACGCCGTCGTCTTCCAGGCTCTCGCCGCCTCCATCGCGATCAGTGGCGCGTCCGCGCACAGCCACCGTCGCGCGCGCCGCGGCGACATCGTCAACGTCGAGGAGAAGCGCCAGTTCCCGGACCCGTTCACCGCGATCGCGTACCCGGTCGGCACCCTCGTCTCGTCGCTCATCCCGGACGGCATCACCCAGAACCCGGCGTTCAACACCCAGGTGTCGTCCATCGCGGCCCAGGTCTCGTCCGCGATCCCGACCATCTCCCCCGTCGTGTCGATCGTCACCTTCGTCTTCCCGGTCTCGCAGACCTCGTCGTCGGCCCCGATCGCCACCATGGCGCCCCCGCCCCCTCCCCCTTCGTCCGAGGCGCCGCCCGCGCCGTCGTCCGAGACCCCGCCGCCGCCGCCGCCTTCGTCGTCGTTCGCGACCTCGACCAAGGGCGCTTGTGCGACCGCGACCGAGACTGTCACCCGGACGCAGACCGTCACGGAGACCGCGACCGCGACCGTCACCGCGACCTCGACCGCCGAGGCGACCCCGCAGGCGACCGTGTCGTCGGCGCCCGCGAGCAGCAGCGCCGAGGCGACGTGCGGCCCTTACGCTCTCCCCTGTGCGCTCGAGCCCATCGCGAGCGTCGTCAAGAGCGTCGTCCCGCCCCAGACGATGGCTCCCCAGCTCAACAGCGCCGTGTCGATGGTCGCCGCCGCCGTGTCGTCCGCGAACCCGCAGCTGTCGACCCCGAAGGAGATCACGGACAAGATCCTCCCGTTCCCCGTCCCCGGACGCGCGTAAGTGTGGTGTGGTAGCGGTAGCTGGTCTTCCTCCCGTGGTCTCTCCCTTCCCCTTCGCCTTTCATTCGTAGAGCTCTCTTTTTTCACACTCCACCCACCCCCCGGCTTCGGTCACCTGCAAATCTCCCTCGTCTTGTGCCCCACGTCGCAGAGCTCCGCATCGAACTCCTCCCTCGCTATCTAGACTGGGTCGTAATGTACATCACGGCCTGCCCTGGCAGATTGGAGTGGCAACATGGACCGCCCTGGAGAGCTGCACCCGGCGATCCAGCGTACGCATGTAGTGCACTCACTTGCTGCCTGGCCTGACTGTGGATCCCCGTGTCGACAACCTCGCCGTGCGCCTGTCGTCCATCAAGCGCTGGGACGAGGAGCGCATCCGGGAGCGAGGATTTGAGCGCCCTGCGTAGCCGCTTGAACGCGTACGAGTAGTGCTAGTAAGAGGTCTGCTGGAGCTGGTTGCACCGCAGCGGGAGACGCAGCGGGACGCGCGAAATGAGCAAGCGCAGGGGGCGGCGGGCTGGTTGACGGAAGGAAAGAGCGGCGGCCGGAGTGGATGGGGCAAGGCAAGTAAGCCAAGGCTGGGTGTGTGTGTGCAGTGCAATGTAGGTGCTGGTGGTTGATGATAGGCAAGTGGATGAAGAGGTGCTCTCGGGGGTTGGCTGCCGGCTGGACCGGGCGGGGCGCGGTTCGGCTCGCGGCTTGACTCCTCCACCACGAGCTCGACGCACAGGATGACGGACAAGATTATCTACTTCACTCGCCACGCGCAAGCAGAGCACAACGTCGCCGAGGACTACTCGAGTGCGTCCGCCTCACCTCCACTGCCGAGAGCTGCCAGAGCGCAGAGCTGACCTTCGCTACGTCATGTGTCAGTCCGCGATGCGCAGCTCACGCCTCTGGGCCGCCAGCAAAGCGTCGCCTTGAACGAGGACACGAAGGCGACGTTCCAGCTGACCGCGGACCTGCTCGTCTCGTCGCCCGTGAGCCGCGAGCGCCCCCCCTCTCGCAACCAAATTGGCCGCTGACGAACGTGCGCGCCCTCAGCTCCGACGACCGATGCAGACGATGCTCGGCGGCTACCCAGGGCTGAAGGCGCGTCTCAACAACCAGGTCATCCTCCTGCCAGAGCTGCAGGAGGTGAACTCGACGCCGTGCGACCGGGGATCGGTGCGTCGACGCGACGCGAATGATCGATCCTCATCCGGGAGCTGACTGTGCTTGAATTACTAAATGAACCTGCAGCCCCGTGAGGTCCTCGAGGCCGACCCGGAGTTTGCTGGGCTCGACTTCAGCGGGCTCGAGCCCGATTGGATTTCGAAGAAGGGCATCTACGACCCCGACAACGTTGCTGAGCGGGCCAAAGGAGTACGCAAGTGGCTGCGGGCGAGGCCGGAGAAGCGCATTGTCGTTGGTACGTCTTGGCTTGGAACAGGCGGGAGGGCTGGCGCTGACAGCTTCCGCACGTCGCAGTCGCGCACGGCGACATCCTTCGCTCGATCACGGATGGTTACAGGAGTGATACCGTGAGCTTTTACCCGACCTTTTACACCCGATCAACGCTCTCCGGGGTTGTTCAGGGAGAGCCCAGTTACGCTCGTCCATGAAACTCGTCGGGCTTCGCAACGCTCAGAACTGTTGCTGACTCCACTCTTGTCGACAGCCCTGGGCGAACGCTGAAGTCAAGACGTACACATTCCAGTCCGAGGACGACGAAGATGCCGTTGTCATCCCCTGCCCTGGGGACGTCGTGAAGGAAGGAGACTACACCAACACCAGCAGCGGCAAGTAGATCATGATGGCGAGGACCCCTCCAAAGCCTTAAAAAGAAAGCGAAACACGACCATAGAGCTTAGAATCTCGTCCGCGATTTCGTTTCCTGCTGTTAGGCGCGGACCCGACCTGCTCTCAGTGGGACTCTGCTCACCGTCGCGCCGCCTCCATCGTTCTCCGACACGAGCCTTGCGAGATTGGACACAGAAGTTTAACCATCCCCATGAGAGGTGCGTACTCCACCCTTTGAGATGCAATCAACGAAAGGAGCGCCACCCTGACGCGGCGAGGATCGGGTCGCCCGTCGCGGCCAGATAAGCCGTCGGCAGCTCTCTCTCTGTCATCGTCTCCCGGCAACATGCTCGCCGCACTCCCAGTCATCGACCTCGATCTGTTCCTCGCCGATCCGTCCTCACCTGCTGCCCAGCTCGAGGCCGACAAGGTGCGTCTCTCGGCCGAGCTCGCGGACGCGGCGCTCACCGCCGCCCGCGCGCTCCGTCGCAGTGCGCGAATGGCCTGATTCGCTTTGGAGCAATCCTGGTGAAAGAGTCGCGAGCGTCCGAGAAGGTCAACTCGCGGTTCCTCGACACGATGGAGGACTACTTCGCGCAGCCAAACGAGCGGATCATGCAGGACCTGCGGCCGGAGGTCCACTTCCAGGTCGGATCGACACTGGAGCACACTGAAAAGGTATGAGGCATGCTTTGACATCGTCACTACTGCATTGGACTGATTCTCTGCAGCCGAGGTGCCACAGCGACGAGAATTGTCAGAAGGTCATCGCCGCGCTTGACCCCGCCGAGCGTCCGCTCGATCTTGCGGGCGGTCATGCCGACCCAAAAGCAAGGTACAGAACGATCAGCGAACAACTAAGCTCTTAGATCCTTCTAATGTCGCTCGTTCTGGCAACCAGGTTTTTCAGACGACTCGGCGAACCTCCGCGGCGTACGGCCTACCCAACGCTCGCGATGCCCAATGTCGTTCCCGCCGCATTCGCCGACACGTGGGATGAAGTGATGGACAGCTGTGGAGGTCAGCTCCAGGCTGCAGCAAGGGGCGTTGTTCAAATGCTCGAGAACGGGCTCGGAGTCGCTCCCGGCGTCCTGCAGACGGCAGGCGAGTACGGGCCACACTTTGCTGGCACCGACGGCGACCAACTTGGACAACTACGCGAAGGCTGGGGAAACCGTGAGCGTCTGTCTAGACGCCTGGACCTGTATCCCAATTGACGGCATCGTCGTAAAGTTCGCAGGGTTCCACACCGACATCGGGTGCTTCTCGATTCACGGCCGGTCCAGGTACCCTGTGCGTCCACCGAAGCTGCTCCAAGAATATGTCCACTTACCGAAATGTACAGGGACTGCACATCTGGGCCAGAAACTCGGGCAAGCGGCTCGCGGTCTCGCTCCCGCCGGGCCACCTGCTCGTGCAGGCCGGGAAGCAGTTAGAGCACCTCACCTCTGGGATGATTTTAGATCGAAGAGCACACGTCTGA
>ERZ1463038.693-NODE-693-length-12033-cov-17.283770_pt1 | contig 12033 bp, 25 predicted proteins | sample MGYA00564479_ERZ1463038 | MGnify/ENA primary metagenome ERZ1463038 (study PRJEB39244, sample SAMEA3635134) | Helicobacter pylori | study: EMG produced TPA metagenomics assembly of PRJEB11511 data set (Assembly of a 5300-year-old Helicobacter pylori... | reverse complement strand
CCCAAATGGAAAGGGATCCTCCTGCGAATGAGAGCGAAATCTCGATCGACTACTCGTCCCTCTTTTCGTCGCTCGCGACGAGGAAGCACCCGCTCACCGTACAAGGGCTCACCGTCAACTCGTTCAAGCCGACCGCCATGTACGTTTTCGGGCGAACGCGCACACCAAGGTCGCTCGCGGCTGACTGACGACCAGCGGCTGTTTTTGACAGCGAAGCGAGTTCGGCGAGCGCGCCCAGCACCGCCACTGCTCGTTCGTCGAGTCTCACGTCGTGAGCTACCTTGGACTTCTGGAGAGTGGGAGGCACTTCTGATCAACGCTTGGCATCGGTAGGCGCGACTGAGCTGGCGGTCACGGGGACCTGGCATGTTTGATTCGGGGGTGGGGTCTGGGGGTATTTCTGCAAGGCTGATGAATGTACTTCTATCTTAATCATGGTGTTCTCGCGCTTTCAAAGCAGGTTGCTCTCCTTTGCGCGACGCATTGTGACGGGCCCCCACTTCATAGTCGCCATCGACATCAAGCTAGTTCGAGCGAGTGCTGGCCACTGTCGATGTTCTTGTGCTGGTGCGGCTTTCCACGCGCAGCGAGAATAATCCGTGCCAGAGACGGGTCTCGCCGTTCTTGCCGGTGCGCCGATGGTTGCCCTTGCCGCGAGACGCGGGTGTCTCGCGGTGCACCTGGACCAGTTCCTTCCTTGGATCGTCGCCGTGGGGACAGCACAGCACACAACCTTGGCGATCGGTCTGAAGACTTGACTGGTACGGGCCCACTCTGCCAAAGCCAAGTCGTGGCCCTAGCCGACGCCGTCCCGTCGCCATGCTTCCCTCTCCATAAACGGCCTCTCTCTCTCTCTTACTACTCCTCCTACCAACTCCCCAGATTCCGACACTCGTTTTTTCCCTCCAACCCCACCACGTTCATTTCCACCCTCTCAATGCCGGCTTTCAAGTCGCTCGGCGTCACTGCCTGCTCCATCCTCCTGGGTGAGCCATTCATCTAGATTTTCCCCCAGACCCTCATTTAACATCCATTATTCACATAGCTACATCGGTAGCTGCCATCTCGGGCGACCGATTCGTGATCGAGCGTCGCAGCGACGCGACCGTCGCCACCTCGAAGGGGCCCGCGAAGCTCAACGGGTACGTCCCACCTTCTGCAATGAGACCGTAAGTATTAGCTGATCGTAAATATGCTAGGACCGCAAGACCACTCGATCAAACTACTGGTGAGCCTCCTCGGCGGCACAAAAAGGTGCACAGAACGCCGCCGCGATTGGTGGCGTCGAGGGCATCCTCGAGCTCCTCGCGAACCTGCTCGGCGGATCTACGCCAGCGGGACCGCTCGCCCAGCCTGCAGTTAAGCCTCTATCCCCCGCCGGAAGTCCAAGCCCCACTCGAGCTATCCAGCCCGTCCGGACGTCCCCACCTAGTCCCACCCTCGCTCCTGGATCGACGACGACGCGCCCGGCCGGTTATTCGGCGACGCCAGCTCCAGTCACTTGGATCAATACCTTCCAATCAGTGTCATCTTCTCGTGAGATCACGAACCTTGAAGTCTTCCCGACCGTCATTTGGGACTCCTCGGCCCCCCACCCGACGCGGACTCTGGCGACGTGAGCGTTCGAATCTTTCTACTTACGCAGCTTCGCTCATCTCGCTACTTTGCAGTACTCCTTCGGACATGGAGACGTTCCCCACCGTGGTCTTTGCCCCTACCTCCACCACGTACGTGCTCTGCCTGTAGTGCATGGGGCCCGGGGGCCGAAAGAGCCGAGGCACATTGAAAGGCCCACACTGTGCGAACAGATCCGACAACCTGGAGACGATGCTCAGTCCCGTGTTTTTCTCGACTGAGTCATTGTAGGATTGAATCTCACCTTGTCACCAATTCAAATGGCTCACCAACGTAACTTGACCAGCCCCGACAACCTGGAGACATACCCCACCGTCATCTTCGAGTCATCGACGCTTTCGACACCGCGCCCAACCGGAACCGACAATATTTCCAGGTCGTACTCGTATTATCCGGTTCCGACGGCGTACACGACGTTCGCTCCGTCCGAGACGAGCGAGTATACGCCGTCCAGCAGCTTCGTCAACACGTGAGTCTACCTCGAGCGTTTGATGCCAAGATCACCGCTAATGAGAGCACCTCCAGGTACACGGACATGGAGACTTTTCCAACCATCTATTACGAAACCCCGACCCCGGCGCCTTCGTACGTGCCTCTTTGCAGACTGAGATCGACCCGAATCAACCTGATGACACCGGCGCAGGGGCGACTTGGCCGGTCAAACAGGGTCACTCTCGGCACCATACCCGTACCTCCCCTCGTGAGCAGATATTATGCTAGCTGATCGTACATAGATGATATTAACCTTGGTTGAGCAGGCGTTAGTTTATTCTTGCGAACGGTGGTCGGGCGAACCGATGAGGACCTCACGGCTTCTGGCGGGGGATGATAGTACTTTAGGACACGGAAACTAGCATAAAAACACAGTCCCTTATTTATACGTGTAGCCTGGCATATCCTGATTTGGCAGGCCTCCAGGTCGGTGTCCGAGCTGGCGCATTGACGATTGGTATCGAGAATGCTCTGCTCACCGGAATCAACGGAACAAAACCAGAGACAAACCTCAACATATTAAATACTCACTGAAAGTGAAGCTAAGACTGCACAGGTCTCCCACCTTTGCCGCTTCCGCAGCGCTCATCAGTGCTCAGCGCTCAGCGCCCTATGCCCACCAAAACGCTCTCTCTACGTCAGGAAAAAGGTGCAGAATTTTCCCAAAGGGCTAGTGGGTCTATTTATAGTAATAGAACACCTCACAGGAATGGGTGTTTGGGGCACTGCGCAGGCGGAACCCCACCGAGCTAGCAACGGGTTCTGGGTCCGCGGCGAGGACGGTGCCCTGCACTGCAGGGCAGAGAGCCTTGTTTCAAGATGTGGATCTTAAGCTAGATCTACCTTGATCACTGCCCTGCCCCCAGCGGCTGCTCATCCTTTGCCCTTAGGACCGCAACGCGTCGCCGGTTGAGACGCCGGGCCCTACGGGTTGCTCCCGCCAATCACTTATAAGCAAGCCCGCATCTTCTTCCTTTAAAGACTCTCAACCAATCTCACGAGCACATCCCGCACCCTATTCGTCAACCCCACACTCGCTTACTCAAAATGCCCGCTTCTAAGACCCTCGGCCTGGCCGCCTGTTTTAGCCTCCTCCGCACGTTCCTTTGATCTGGGTGGTACTGTCTGATTCTAATAGACAATCCCTACAGTCTCCTCAGCGACTCCTTCTCACGAGCGGTTCGTCATCGCGCGTCGCGGCGACGCTGCTGCGCCGAGTCCTGCTTTTGCCTCGCACCCGCCTGCTCAACTCGACGCGTGAGGCAACCCTTACTGTATTTGACTTGGGGCGCTATTGATGTAGATTTTAGTGCTCAAAAGCATTCGATCAACCTCCTCAGTGCACACCTCGGCGGCACGAACGGCGCACAGAACGCCGCCGCTATGGGCGGCGTAGCGGGCATCCTCCAACTCCTTTTCTCGCTTCTGGGAGGAGGTCCCATCGGTCCTCCTGGAGAGAGTCCACCGTTTGTTCCGTTCACGCACACCTCGCCAACGAGTCATCCTACGCACTCCGCGATCGGCGGTGGCGTCGACGGGCATGGGTTCGAGCCGAGTCAATACTGGTCGAGCTCCGCGGCCACGCCAACAGCCACGCCCATCGTTGGTCAGAGTGGGCACGGAATTCGTCCGACGTCCAAGTTTTCTTTTGATTTCATGTCACTCGTGACGGGTTGCGACACTGGCGCTGGCTGTGGGCCCCGCCTCGACACCAACACCCCGTGCGTTATTGCTAATGGGCTTGTGCGAGCTTGACCTTCATTGAGATTTGAGCTTCACAGTCCTCCGATCCCGTCGGGCACGACCACGGCGAACCCGTTTGCCACTTCGTCGCCGGGCACAACCATGGCGGACCCATTCGCCACTCCCTTGCCTGCTAGTACCATTACGTATGTCGATCGCTACTCAGTCATACCGAGCGGTTGCTCATGCGTATAATCTGTAGCCTCAGTCGGGTGAGCCCTCCCTCCTCGACCAGCTCGCCCTCCACGTCCGGCTCGTCCGACTCGGGAGCTCCCTTCAGCTTTCCACCCGTTCCTTCCGGCCAAGTCACCCCGTGAGTGAATCTAGTGAATGTCGAAAATAACACTAGCTAACTCAGAATGCTCCAGGACACTGGCTCCTCAGGCGCCCAAGTAAGGAATCCATTGAAGAGTGCTGAGGGTACACAACCGACTACTCGCTTCTGCTTGATCTACTTGCAATCATGTGCTCGATCTTTCGATTATCTATTGGCGTGAAGGATCTAGCGACGCGGTCTGCTTCAGAAGATCTGAGCGCGCCCATGCGTACATGCACAGGAGAACAGCGGCTCTCAGCTCTCGGGGCGAGTTCGTTTTGTCATTTTAGTTCATTTCAATCGATGCCTGTTCCGTTCAAAGGACGTAGACAAGCTTCTCCGCGCTGTACTTGCCGTCACGCATGATCTCGAAGCCCTCGTGGATCTTCTCGAGCCCGCCCTCGCAGTGGCGGATCTTCGGGCCCACAAGCTTGGGGCTCTTGCCGTCCTTCCACCCAGCGAGAACCTGCGGGAGCTCCTTCGAGACCCAGGCGAGCGTGGCGGCGTTATCCTCGGGCATCGCGGGCATGTCGAGGGCGTTGGCGAACCGAAGGGCGTATCCGAGCTCTGTGGGACCAAAGCCGATCAGAGAAGAGGGTATAAGAGAGTCCAAGAGATTGCACGTACCCGTGTAGACGAGGGTGAACTCGACCTGGACCTCCTTGCGGCGGTTTGTGGTGGCGTCCGAGTTGGGGAGGGTGGTGATGACGCGTCCTCCAGTCGCCTTGATCGAGTCTGAAAGGATTCCTGTCAGTTTCTCGGGAACAATCTGTCAAGACGTGAGGAAAGAGGTCGCACCGACGGTGACGTCGGTCGAGCCGTTGTCGCACGCGCAGTCCAGTGCAAAGTCGACTCCCCCACCTGACGCCTTCTTGATGGCCTCAGCGACGTCCTTGAGCTTGTAGTCGAAGCACTCGGTGGCTCCAATTCCCTTCAAGTACTCGAACTTGCCCGGGGACGCGGTCGTGAACACCTTGTAGCCCGAGGCGGCGGCGAGCTGGATCGCCTGGTGTCCGACGGCCGTCGAGCCACCCCAGATGAGGATCGTCTTGGGGTCCTTGGTCGGCGCGGACGGAGGTGAGAGCTGGAGACGGATGTAAAGGGCCTGGACGGCGGTGAGGTGCGGGATCTGGGGAGAGCTGCGGGGTCAGTGGCGCACCGCGGGGAGAAAGGAGGGCAGGCGACGAACGGGGATAGCGGCAGCCTCCGAGTAGGTCATGCCCTCGGGGAGCTCAAATGTGACGGCCTTGTTGAAGGTGACGTACTCGGCGTACGATCCGTTCGTCTGGTTGCTCGTGCCAAAGACGAAGCCTGCGACACGCGAACCGACGCGAACGTGCGTGACGTTGGACTGAGCGGAGAGCTGTCAGCAAATTCAGGCCGTGCTGTTGAAAAGCTGCACTCACACCGACAGCAACGACTTCTCCCGCACTGTCGCATCCGCAGATGCACGACTCGGACGGGCGCCAAGGGCCGATTGCATGCTTCCAACTGCCCGCAGGGTCAGCAAACGGCTGGGCCAAAGGTCGGCGCTGGGAAGCTCACTCGGTAGGGTTGAGTCCAACAGCCTTGACCTTGACGAGCACAGAGTCGGGAGCGAGGTTCTTGATGTCATCGCGAGTGGCGAACGTGTGGTCAACGACCGCGACGCCGCCTCCGGGCTGGGTCTTGAGGGCCTTGATGGTAGCAGGGAAAGCGGACATGGCGAGGGAGATATGAAGTAGTGGGGTGGTGGAAGGAAAGGAAGGAAGGAAGCGGGCACGGGCTGGGCTGAAGGCCTGGACGAGAGGAGGCGCTGCGGAGGCAAACGCCGAGCGTGCTGACTTGAGCTGACCTCACCCTGCCTCGCACCTCCTCGTAGACTGCGAGGGAAGGTCCATCTCGCTCCTGTGACAATCGTTACAAATCGGATGGCCGCTGACCGTCGGGCGCGAGCGCGAGGCGTCTGCGGCCGTCTTGCGAGGAGCGGAGGCAGCCCAGGTCGATTGGGAGGCAGGCGACCGAGTGCGCGTACGTGCGCGCGGGAGCGACACCGAGAGAGGTCCTGTCCGGCAGGAAGCCAGGGAAGACTCACGAAGGATTACAACAAGTGGTCTTCGGTGGCGCTCGTCCTCGCTCAGTCCCGCGCCGCGGGCCTCGCCGTACGCTCCAGCTGTTCAGCCCCGACTCGCCGCGTCTCCTGCGATCGCATCGTCAAACTCCCAAGTCCGGAGCTTTGAATCTGACCCATAGCTCGCCAGGAGGCTTTGCTGGGCGTTCCACGTCGCTCCGTACACCTGCGCGGCAAGGTCAGCTGTCCGTGAGCGGCGCAGGTGGAAAGCAAGTAGGACGAACGACGCCCTCGTGGCCCTCGAGCGTCTGCACGACCTCGCTACTCTCCCGGTCCCACAGGTAGAGGATCCCGTCGTCGGACCCGGAGACGATGAGCGACGAGTGCGCGAACGACGCGCGGACGAAGTTCTGCGAGGTGTTCGAGTGCGCCTTGTATCGTGTCAATGGACGGAGCTGCGAGTCAGGAGGCAGTTTTTGGTCAGTGGTAGCTTGAAAAAAAGATGGGTGGAAACAGCACGCACCATGCGCACATCCCAGAGCCGGATCGAGTTGTCGCGCGAGCTCGTGAGGAGGTACACGTCCGTCATGTCGACCGAGGTCACTTCGCCGACCTGTGCAGTGAGCGTGCGGATGTTGAGCCCCGATACCGTGTCCCAGAACCGCACGTGCCCGTCTTTTGACCTGTGGCATCGACGTTTAGCGCTACCAAAGGAGTTGTGGGACCGGAAGCCGCACCCGCTGACGATGAGGTTCCCCAAAGGATTGAAGAGAACAGAGGAGACGCTGAGCGAGTGGCCTGCAGGGTCTTGAGCGTCAGCGACGAGCGGGTTTGAGCGCAGGAGACGCACCCGTAAACGTCTTCAGGATAGAGCCCGACTCGACATCGAAAAGCCTATGGGTACCGAGGGCCCGAGTAAGCATCACATGTCAACTATCAGCGAACAGGCAGCACTCACCTGACAATCTTGTCGTACCCGCCCGTCGCGATGTGATTCTGCGACGCCACCATCAGCACCCGTCAGACTCGCAAGACGGTGTTACTCACCCCCATGGGGTGCCACCTCGCAGAGTACACATCTCCCTCATTTCCCTCCAAGCTGGCGAGCTCGCCCGTCGCGTCCTCATCGCGCATGCGCCAGTTCCAGACCTTGACCGAGCGGTCCGCACTCGCGCTCAGTACGCGGTCGCCGCGCACCGTTGCGTCCACGTCCCAGATTCGGCCCGTGTGGCCGTAGAGTACACCAACGGAGGTGCCGCGCAGAGCGTCCCAGATGCGAAGGGTCGTGTCGCTGGAAGGAACGGGCGTTCAGCTTTGTGAGGAGCGGAACGACATTTGGTATCCAAAGGAAAGCTCACCTGGAGCCGGAGACGAGATGTCGCCCGCTGGGCCCAATAAAGCGCGCACACTTGATGTTGGCAGTGTGGCCCTCGAGCACGTTCGCCATCGAGTTTGGCACGACGGAGGGCGCGTAGTCTTGCAAAAGTCTGACCGGGTGTTGAATGAGCGTTCATTAAAATGATTGGAAAGGGCGACGCACGATGAGATCGCAGGCGGGTCCTTGGGCTTGTACCGTGCCCGTGAGATCTGGTACGACACGGCCTGTTCGAGGAGCGTGACAAGTCGGCCCGCCGGCACAAATACGTTCCCTGGGGGGAGCCGCATCAGCAAAGAAAGCGTTCCGAAAGCAGGGTGCACAGAAGACGCACCTTCGCGCTCCTCTCGCTCGCCTTCGATCATCTCACCGAACGTCTCCGCGAGCTTCTCGCGCGCGGCCGTGACGCCCTCCCAGTGCTTGAAGCTGGGTGCATCGTGCACCGTTTTGGCTGAGAGGAGGTAGCAGAGGTCTTGGAACTCTTTAATGGCACGAGGTGAGCTGGTGCGAGCGCTGGAGAGTGGCGGCTTGAACGCACCAGTTCGAGTCGGCTGGAAACGCTCGAGTGGCTTTAGTCGCTTGTTGAGGAGGGTGAAGGCCTGGGTTTAGAGATGATTGGACTCAGCCGGGGAGTGAGATGCGAAGCACGAGACCGAAGACGCACCTTCTGCAGCTCGCGGTACTCGATATCTGCGGTCTCAGGTGTCAGCACAGGGCTCACAGGCGAGACGGAGAGCATACGCACGTTCTAGGAACTGCTGCTTGTACACCGAGTAGAGGAGCGCCTTCTGCGTTCGAACGAGCGGCTTGCTCAGGATCTGGTCGACCTCGGCCCAGTCTCCATCTGCAAGGATTGGTTTCACGTCAGCTCTGGCCTATCTCCCAGCAAAGCTTGTACGCACCCAAGATGGCCCGCTTGAGCTTCTTGCCCTCGTTGACGCGGTCGTCGCGCTCGCGGCCCTTGAGGTTCGCCTCGTCGTGAAGGACGAGCTTGGTCGCAGCGAGTCCCTCGTCGCCAAGGAACTGCTCGATGATGCGGAGGATGTCTTCCTTGATCTGCGCTTTGAAGATGGGCGAGTCGAGCAGCCTGCCGTTGCCAGGTCAGCGTGCGCTCCCCGCCGCCTGTATGAGCCAACGCACTCTTGGCTCCGCTTGCTGGGTGCGGTGGTCGCCTGGCGGGAGTGTGTTGCTGATGGCGGGGCGGACGGAGCTGGGGTTGGTTGGAGAGACGGGAAGCTCGACGGGCCGGGCTGAGCGAACGCCTCGGCGCGCGGCGTCGGCTGTGACGTCTGCAGATGCGGGAGCACGGCTTTCGACGCTCGGGGAGTCGATACGCCGCCCAGCTCGTCCATCGGGGCCGTCGGGGTCAACGTGCTCGTGGGGAAAAGGGCGCGTGAGATGGACAAGCGCAACAGAGCACGCGCTGGTTGACTTCGCACCACACCCTCGCACAACGCTCGTCGAAACACGAGCGCAGAAGCGGACCACAGCGGCTTCGATCCACTCTCTCCCCGCCGAGCTCGTCGCCCTCGCCTTCGCGAACGCTGGTCCAGCAACACTACGCAACGCCGCGCTGGTCAGCCGGACCTGGCGGGACGCAGCGCAGTTCGAGCTGCACAGAGACGTCGTACTCGTGGATACGGATCAGATCAAACGATACTGCGCCAGCGTCGAAAGCAGCACGCGGTGCGCACGCTACAAGACGAGACGCCTCCACTACGCCGTCGACACGGAACGGGCCCGCACATGCAATAGAACCGCCTTGGCCGTTACTGGAGAGGGTCTTGAAACAGCGTCACGGACTGAAGCACCTCACGCTTGACGTGGACGGCATCGACTGGCACATTTTGAGCGCGAACGCATCAACACCTATTGGCCGGTGCGGACCTTCTTCAAGTGCCGGGCATGAGCTGACTTGCAGGCTGACGTCTTGTAAACAGGCATCAGGTCGCTTAGACTCCGGTTCCTGCGGCTTTCTGCGAAGAAGTCCCATTCATTCGACTGCGCTTCATACTAAATAGACTCGTCTTACGCGGGTGGCAATGTCAGTCGGCCCCAGCGCGCACAGTACTGGACGAATTTGCTGACAATTGCGCCGCACAGGTCTTTGTCCACTACACTTAGCCCACTCTGAGATACCCTCCCGTGCCATGTGTATATTCGTGTCCTGAAGACGCAGCTTCGCGGACGCCAAGCCCGTCGCTTGCTCGCTCTCGCCTGCTTTTAGAAGATTTTTTCCCGCATAGACTGAGGAAGGAAGGAAAAGGATCATGAACAACGAGTATGATGTCAACGTCCTCTGTGACAGATACTTAGGTGGCCGGCTAACGGCCCGGGCCGTCCGGCGCCAGTTAGGTAGTAGCTGACCAAGCCAGACCAAGCCCCCACCTGCTCTGCTCCGCTTGCCCTTCAACCACGCGCCTCGCACTCACACATCCAGCAAAGATGACCTTCATCACCGGGATCGCCCACATCAACCTCACCGTCGCAGACGGCACGCTCGACCGTGCAGCCGAGTTCTGGAGCGCGACGATGGGCTTCACCGAGGTCCCAGTGCCAGAGCTGCAGCGAGGCGCTCTCAAATGGTGCTTATTCCACTGAGGCTTCCACCGCGTGATGTTGACTAGCTAGGGCTGCAGGTTTGACGTCACACCCGGCGGACAGCAGGTGCACCTCGCGTACGAGTACTCCACGTCCGAGACGCTCGCACACACCTCCCGACGACACCCGTGCTTCAAGGTTGCCTCAACAGAGGCCCTGAAGCAGCTCCAGGAGCGCGTGTGGGCGCACCACAAGCAGGGAGTCGCGAGCAGCCCCAAGGCGTGCGACCAGCCAGGGGAGGAGAACTCGGGTGCCGAACCCTGCCGAACGGTGTGGGGAAAACCCGCTGAACTTTCCTGATCGGGTGACAGGTGCGAAAGGGAAGGAATACGCCCAGCGGTTCTTCTGCGCCGACTGGACTGGCAACAGGATCGAGATCTCGCTGTAAGCTGTTGACGAGCTTCTCGCGTGCTGTAATTACACTTCATCTGTTTTATGGCTTTTGTATTGAGGTTCCGGAGCCTATGGAATTCCCGTACCATATCGCAAACGCCTGGTGCTTCGCGAGCTATCCGGCGGCACTTCAATCTCGGGACAATCTCGAGGATCAGGGCTCAGCTTGAACACCTGTATCCCAAGGAGTAACGCTGGTCTTGGGAAAGTAGCCATTCACGGATCGGCGACTAATCTCACTAAGTTGACCGCGGCGCTGAGCTTGCGAGGCACAGTTCGCGTGACGAGCCCTCCAGCCATGCTCAAAGCGCACAGCACTTCTCAGCCTGCACTCACAGGAGCTATCCAAGCGGGTTCCTTACAAACTACGAGGCTATCATCAAGACTGGGGATCTTTGCGCGGAAGAACGAGGGGATTGCGAAATGCGAAGAGAGGGACGAGTTGGGGTATGCGAAGAACGAGGTGGGGGAAGGAAAGGGACGAGATGAGTTGGGGTATCATCAGGTGATCTGGAACAGGAAACCGACGACGTCTACACGCTCAGCGCACCTCCCTCGCGCGCCGTTGCCGTCGGACGACCTCGGCCTCTGCGTCCTCCGAGTCAGCCTCAGGCTCAGCCTCAACTGTCCCCAACGCAGCCGCCGCGCGTTCCCGGCCCATCGCCGCGCGCTGCTCTGCCATCTCCTCGATGCCCGCGAGGCCGGCCGGTCGACGGAAGCTGTCCCCGATCGCCTGCGCGGGGTCGTTGTGCGGCTCGTCGGCCATGATGATGACCGGTGGTGCAGGTGCTGGCGGTGGGGATTCGGGTTGGAAGAAATCGGGTGGGGAGAGGTCGCCGGCGTCCTCGGCGATGATGTGCAGCGGGTGCGCGGCGTTGAACGAGTCCTCGTGCGACGCCGCTTCGGCGGGCAGCTCGGGCGCGTCTTCGTCGGCATCGTCAGCTTCTTCTTCGTCTTCGTCTGAGAGTGACTCGGAGGACAGGATCGTGTCCGCCTCTGCGTGCGCGGTGGCGTGCTCGTCCGTGTGTTTCCCAAACAGCGCTTCGCGGCCTCGTCGTTGTTGGACTTGGCTGGGTGCGGGGAGAGCCAAAAGTTAGCTGATGAGTCACGAAACGTGTGAGCCAGCAGAGGAACGCACTGAGTCTGGTCGTCGTCAAGGTCGGGGTCCTCGGGCGAGTCGCGCAGGAAGTCTGCGCCGCGGTCGTGGCTCGAGTCGCCTCCCGGCTGGTGCACGTCCGCCGGCGCGTCCACATCGTCCTCGAGCGGGAGGAACTGCTTCGGGATCTCGACCTCAACCTCGCGGTCCTGCTGGTCCTTGAGCACGGGCCACACGCGCGCGCCGCCGTGGGGCTTGTCTGCGCGCCGGCCCGTCGGTGGCGATTGCGCTAGAGATCGGAAGAGCGTCGTGTAGGGAAAGAGTGTCCTAGG